>Ga0155644_1001_pt5 | contig 18692 bp, 19 predicted proteins | sample RifCSPhighO2_12_FD_107301 | JGI IMG/M metagenome (GOLD analysis project Ga0155644, IMG submission 107301) | Candidatus Dadabacteria bacterium RIFCSPHIGHO2_12_FULL_53_21 | reverse complement strand
GATGTCGTCACTATACAGGTAATCGAGGGTTGGGCGCAAATTATAACTATCGCGAAGGACCGGACGCCAGAGATGCCTCAGCCCGAGAAAAAGGATAGCGGGGTCGAGTGGGTCCCTGGCGAGGTCGTATTCATTCAGGGGGGCACTTACGACAGCCTTATCAGCGTCAGGATGTCGGACAAGACAATCTTCAACATTTCTTCACCAAACGATCTGTTAAAGGGGATTAAGGTCGGAGACCATGTGATCGTGAAGGTCTTCCGGGGCTGGGCGCAGTCTGTCACGAAGAAATAGATATTATTGCAAGGCATTGGCGGGCCGGCATATTTAAGCGAAGCGGGAATATTTGTGAATCCATTTCATTCTAACCTCTATCAAAAGTAATAGTTAAGGCCGCACATCCTATACCATCCTCCATGAGGAAAAGAAGCCCTTGGATTTCATAAGGGCTTCTTTTTATTGGATTTCTTTTAGTGTTTCCCTCGCAATCACGTTCCTTTGAATTTCCGAGGTCCCCTCGTAGATCTCGGTTATCTTCGCGTCCCTGAAAAATCTTTCGACCGGGTAATCTACCGTGTATCCGTATCCTCCGTGTATCTGAATAGCCTTCGTAGTCACCCACATTGCGGTCTCGGAAGAGAAGAGCTTCGCCATCGCAGATTTTTTTAAATAATTCTCCTTTCTATCCTTCATGACCGCAGACTGCCAGGTAAGGAGTCTCGATGCCTCGATTCTCGTAGCCATGTCGGCGATCATGAACTGGAGGCCCTGGAAGTTCGATATAGGCTTGCCGAACGCCTTCCTCTCCTTCGAATACCTGGCTGCCTCCTCGAGAGCCGCACGGGCGATACCCACTGCCTGTGCCGCGACGCCTATCCTGCCCCCGTCGAGCGTGGCCATGGCGATTTTGAAGCCGTCCCCTTCCTCCCCGAGCAGTGCGGTATCGGGCACCTTGCAGTCCTCGAAAAATATCTGGGCCGTGCTCGACGCCTTTATGCCGAGCTTGTGCTCGAGCTTCCCGATTTTCACCCCCGGCGTATCCATGTCGATTATGAACGCCGAGATGCCGTGGTGCTTCTTCGAGTGGTCGGTAGCGGCGAAGAGGATCCCAGTGTCCGCTTCCGCTCCGTTCGTTATCCAGGACTTTGACCCGTTTATGATATAGGACTTCCCCTTTCTCACGGCCGAGGTTCTCATACTCGCCGGGTCCGAACCCGCTTCGGGCTCGCTCAGCGCGAAGCAGCCGAGCCTCCTCCCGGTCGACAGGTCGGGCAGGTACGAACGCTTCTGCTTCTCCGAGCCGAAGGCGAGTATAGGGTCGCAGACGAGGGAGTTATTGACGGACATGATGATTGCCGTAGAAGCGCAGGATACGGCTATTTCCTCAAGCGCAATGACGTAGGTGAGGCAGTCGAACCCGCTCCCGCCGTATTCCTCGGGCACCATGATTCCCAGGAAGCCAAGCTCCCCGAGCTTGTCGATTATTTCCTTGGGGAACCTCCCTTCCCTGTCGTACATAGCGGCAACGGGCTTGATCTTGTTGACCGAAAAGTCCCGTGCCGTCTTTTGGATCAGCTCCTGTTCTTCCGTAAGTTTGACTATGGACATTCCGATTGTACCTCCCCGTTATTGATTACCAACCGAGCGCTCGCTCGGTATAATTTTAAAAACATTCAAAGTCTATGTCAAGGGGCTTTATGTGAGCGACTTTAGAATGAGCTCTGTCTGGATTTTGATGTAGTTTTTGAGGGAGTAGTTCTTTTGGATCGACCAGCGCCTGAACGCCCACATCTGCCCCTGAACCATTATGTTTTCAGCAACTATTCTTGCGGTGTTCCTGTCTATTTTATATATCTTTTCCCTTATCCCGTGGGTAATAATGTCCTCGAAGATCGCGACAAGCTCTTTTTCGGCTGAGAGTATGTAGTTCCTGTCCGTACGGTTAAGCGATTTCGTTTCCTGATAGAGGAGGAGCGAGTAATCCTGTATCTCGTCAATGATAGTGAAGTAGTCCCGGATAGCGTTTTTGAGGTTCTCTCTGGCGTCCTTGTTGCCGACGAGAGAGCCCTGCAGTTTCTCGCTTACGCTCTTGTGTATATGGTCGCAGACGAGGAACAGGATGTCCTCTTTCGTCCTGATGTAATCGTAGAGCGCCCCCATGCTCATGCCGAACTCTTTCGCTATCTCCCGGACCGTGGTTTTGTGGAACCCCTTTTTAACGAACAATTCGACAGCGGCATTTACGAGCTCCTGTCTTCTGACGTTTATCAGGTCTTTGTCCTTTATGTTGGACGCTATTCGGGTCTTCGAGTCGCTCATCGTGCCTGTTCCTATATTAATTGAGTGATTATACGCAGGAATTAATTAATACCAAGAAAAATGTTCCGATGCGTTATTTTACTTTATTATGATCGATAAATTTAGGGCCTCCGTTCATTCCGCTTATTAAAATGAATCCCGGGAGATTTACCCCGCGTATATTATCACAACGGGTATTTTATACGAGGCGGTTAGCGATCATGATTAGAAAAAAAGCCGGACTGTGTCTAATCTCCGCGCTCACTATCTTCATGCTGGCGGGCCCGGCCGGGGTCTCCTTTGCAGCGACGAATTTGAAGCTCAACCCTTCGCTCGATTACACGAGCGACTCGAACGATGGCCCGCTCATCACGGGTAAAGGCCTCTCTGACGGGTCGGTGAGGAAGGGGACGCCTGCCTATATTATCTTTTATCACCGCGAATGCTATAACTCCAAGCGGCAGGCCAGGCGGACGGTCGAGCTCTACGAGAAGTATAAGGGCAAGGTGGATTTCATAATCGTCGACCTCGACACGGAATTGCCGAAAGTGCAGGAGGGGTTGAGACACCGCTTCTACAAAAATTATATACCGCACGTAACTGTCATAGATACCGGCGGTGAGGTCGTATACGACAGGAGCGGGGAAGTCGGCACGGACGTAATCTCGGTCATCCTGGACCGTGCCATTTAATCTGTGCGTTATTTTCCATGATCCCCCGGAATTTCCTTATGCAAACGGCTTCGGCCCGTGTTTTGGTTCCGAGGTCCGCTTATTTAAACGGGTTCAAGGTATTGAGGTCGGTCAGGGTTTCGATCAATTTAGGTTTCTCGACGAAGAGCCTGTACTGCATTAACCTCAATATGGAAGATAGGTCTTTCCACTCCGACATGAGGGATTCGTGCCCGGTCACGACCTCTTTGGCTTCCCGGATACTTTCGTGCAGATAATCAGAGAAGGTTTTTTTCGATATTTCGTCTTCGAGGGACTCTATGATCTTGGGCAGCTCGTCCTTTTCGAGCCATATCCCCCGGCAGCCCGGGCAGTAGTTTATCACTACTCCCGTGTGCCCGTACTCGATGCTGATTGTGTTTGCGGCGCATGAAGGGCACTTGAGGTCCGTTTCTCTCGATTTGAATTTCTCCGGGTGCTTCCATATCTCGAAATCGAGCCAGTTGATGTTGGGATCGACGGCTTCCTCGGCTTTGCCCAGTTCCCCCACGTCGAGCCAGACGCCCTTGCACGACTCGCACTCATCGACGTCTATCGACCCCAGTACCTTCGTTTTAAGCTCTTTGCCGCACTTTGGGCATTTTTTCATATAATCTCCGGGTGTTAGAAATTTTCGACGTTGACGACGCGGTCCGCCATGAAGTACAGGAATACGCAGTCGTATGTCAGTCCGTTCTCGGTCTCGCAGCTGTAAATCCATTTTTCATCGTATCTGCCCTTCTCCCCGGTCGTATCCTTCTGCCAGGGCTCTCCGTAAGACGCTATAATCTGCTGCTTCGTCATCCCCTTGAACTCCGCACCGCCATCGACCGCTTTAAGCACTTCATTCCCGCTCGACTTGCTCCCGCCCTGGGCGGTCACTAGCGGGCTTTCGGCGGAGAATGATGTTGCGCTGTACAGGGACAAACATAAGAAGAATACAAAGACTGCCAAGGGTCCGTTTTTCCTGAAAAGAGAGTACGAGAATGACATGAGTTCTAATCTCCTCAGTTTAGTTTGGGATGAAACGCCGCTTTGGATTCACCAATAATTATAAGCCTAATATCGAATGAAGTCCGTTATATCTTTATCCGAACTCGAACCCGAGCTTGCCGTCGTTCACTACTATCCTGACGCTACCGCCACCCGAGGAAAGCTGCCCGAACAGTATTTCGTGCGTGAGGTTCTGTGTTATCTCGCTGTCTATGAGCCGCTGTATGGGCCTCGCGCCCAGCTGCTTGTTGTAACCCTTCTCCGCTATATAAGCCCTCGCTTCGGGTGTGAGCTCGATCGAGACCTTCTTGACCTTGAGCCTCTCCGCGAGCTGCCCCACCATCTTGTCCACGATCTTTTCGACTACCTCTTTGGATAGCGAGCTGAAGTGGAGCACCGCGTTAAGCCTGTTCCTGAACTCGGGGCTGAAGTACCTCTCAATAGCCTGTGCGCTCTTGTCTTCATATTCCTCTTTCTCGAACCCGACCGTACGCTGGCTGCTTTCCCTCGACCCTGTGTTCGTGGTCAAGATGAGGACTATCTGCCTGAAGTCCACCTTCCTCCCGTTTGAGTCGGTGAGGGTAGCATGGTCCATCACCTGCAGCAGCACGTTGAATATGTCCTCGTGGGCTTTCTCTATCTCGTCCAACAGCAGCACCGCGTGGGGCTTCTGATGGACTGCTTCCGTAAGCTGCCCGCCCTCTTCGTACCCGACGTATCCGGGCGGCGACCCGATGAGGCGGGAAACCGTGTGCTTCTCCATATACTCGCTCATATCGAAACGGATGAATTCGATGCCGAGAGCCTCCGCAAGCTGCTTCGCGAGCTCCGTCTTGCCGACCCCGGTGGGTCCGGCGAACATGAAGCTACCGACCGGCTTCATCGGCTCGCTCAGCCCGGAGCGTGACATCTGTATCGCCGTGACGAGCTTGTCGACTGCCTCGTCCTGACCGTATATGACCTTCTTCAAGTCGTCCGCAAGGGTCATGAGCCTGTTCCTGTCGTCGACCTTTACTGTACGAGTCGGAATCTTGGCTATCTTCGAAACGAGCGCCTCTATGTCCTTGACTGTTACCTGCCTTACCGCGCCCCCGGCGCTCCTGAGCTTTACCTCTGCCCCCGCTTCGTCTATCAGGTCTATGGCCTTGTCGGGGAGCCTCCTGTCGTTCATGTATTTTGCCGAGAGCTCGACCGCAGCCTTAAGCGCGGGCGTGGAATATTTCACCTTATGGAATTCCTCGTAGTATTTCTTGAGACCTAGGAGTATTTTGACGCATTCGTCCTGGCTCGGCTCGTAGACGTCTATCCTCTGGAACCTCCGCGCCAGCGCGTGGTCTTTCTCGAACACGCTCCTGTATTCCTTGAGCGTCGTCGTCCCGATGCACCGAATCTCTCCGTTCGACAACGCGGGCTTGAGCATGTTGGACGCGTCGAGAGTACCTCCCGAGACGGCTCCCGCGCCTATCACGGTGTGTATCTCGTCTATGAACAGGACCTTCTTCTCGTCCCCTCTTACGGAGTCGATAATGGCCTTGAGCCTCTCCTCGAAATCCCCCCTGTACCGCGTGCCCGCCGTAAGCGACCCCATGTCGAGCGCATAGATCGCCGTCTTCTCGAGCGCCATCGGAACCTCGCCCCTGGCTATCCTGTGCGCGAGGCCTTCGGCGATGGCTGTCTTTCCCACGCCCGCATCGCCCACGAATATCGGGTTGTTTTTTCTCCTTCTCGCTAGTATGTGTATGGTGCGGTCTATTTCCGATCCACGCCCGATCAGCGGGTCGAGCTTCCCGTCCCGTGCCTTCTGGACCAGGTCGGTACAGAATTCGCCTAGCGGGTCCTTGGGTTTTTGCTGGGTCTCCGAATCCGTCTTCGCGATGCTCGTCGATTTTTCCTTGCCTGAATATTTGGAGCCGCCGTGAGAAATATATTGGACGATGTCGTAGCGGTTTATGCCCTGCTCGGTCAGTAGATAAACGGCGTGGGACTCGTCCACCCTGAACATCGCTACGAGAATGTTCCCTCCGTTGATCTGAGATTTGTCCGCCGATTCCGCGTGCATCGCCGCGAGCCTCAGCACGAACTGGCTGCCCGCCGAATACTGAGGGTCCGGCAGGTATTCTGAATCGATGGGCGGCATGTTCTCGTCGAAGAACTCCTCGAGCCTCGACCTCAGATCGTCGAGGTCGACCCCGCAGCCGGCGAGCACATCGCCTGCGTCCGGGTCGTACGTGAGCTCGAGCAGTATGTGCTCGAGCGTGATAAACTCGTGCCTTCTCCGCTTGGCCTGGTCATAAGCCCTTTTGAGCGTCTCTTCGAGATCTCTCGAAAGCGTCATTCTTCCTCACCGCCGGTTTCGACTTCGAGTATGCATTTCAAAGGATGTTCGTATTGCTTGGCCAGCTTATCCACCTGTATGATTTTCGTAGTCGCTACGTCGTATGTATATACGCCGACCATGCTCTGCCCCGAAGTATGCGCTTCCAGCATTATTCTCGTGGATTCGTCCTGACTCTTATAGAAGACCCTCATTAAAATCCAGACTACGAACTCCCTCGGAGTGTAGTCGTCGTTGAGGAGCACAATCCTGTACATGTCGGGCCTCTTCAGCTTGGCCCTTTCTTCTGTGAGAAGGTCTCCTTCCCAATCCCCGGATTTTATTTTCCCGTCTTCCATGAATTCCTGTCTCGGGTTATATACTGCTTATTGTAACTAATTTTTATGGCCGAGGCCCGGATTCTTTTTATCCGTCGCGTCTGTGCCCAAATAAATTTAAGCCTTATTTATTTTCTGTCTACTCGCCGTGCAGGTATTTGAGGGGGGATTGTTTATTGTAGTGCGTGATCAGGCCCTCCGTGTAAGCCCTCTCCCTCTTCAGATACTTGCCAATTGCGCTGCGCGCGCCTTCGTGCATTATGAGATGCGAGCTGTACGTGGGGACCGCCGCAAAACCCCTTAAAAATTTATGCTCCCCCTGCGCTCCTGCTTCGAAAATGTCGATCCCGTTTCTTATAGAATAATCTATTAATCTGTAGAAACAACACTCGAAATGGAGATTCTTGTAGTTGTGAACCGTTCCCCAGTAACGCCCGAAGAGCCTGTTATTCTTTACGATGTTGAAGGTCCCGCCCGCCCACCTTTTGCCGTTATTCGCCATGACGAGCACGAGGCGGTTTTTGAAATTTTCGAGCATGAGGTCGAAGAATTCCCTGTTCAGGTATGCGCTCCCCCATTTTCTCGAGTGTGTGTCCGTGTAGAATTCCCAGATCGCGTCTATATGCCCGCTGTTTATAGCGTCCTTCTCGATGATTTGTATGTCGAGCCCTTCGTCCTCGAGTGATTTCCTCTCCTTCCTTATCTGTTTTTTCCTGCCGGATCGTACGTCTGAAAGAAAATCCTCGAAGGTATTGTAGCCCCTGTTTCTCCAGTGGTACTGGTGAGTAATCCTCGAGAGGAATCCCTTCTTCTCGAGAAAGATACGCTCTTCGTCCGTCAGGAATAGAAAATGTATCGAAGAGCACCCCTCTTCGAAAGAGAGCTCTATCAAACGGTCGACCAGTAGCCCCGCGCATTCTTCAAACGGGTAGTCGGGATGAACCGAAATGCGCGTTCCGTTAGCGGGAGTGAACGGTATTGCCGCTACCAGCTTCGGGTAGTAACTGAGGCTCGCGTTCTCGAACGCCCTTGCCCATTCCCAGTCGAAAATATATTCGCCGTAGGAGTCGGACTTTATATAGGCGGTGACCGCTCCTATAATCCTTTCGGCGTCATATAGGACTATATGCCTGGGGTTCCATTCGGTATGCGGACCGACACAGCCGGATTTCTCCATCGCTTCGAGGAACTCGTATTCAAGGAAGGGGTTTCCCCCGTCTATTATCTCGTTGTACCGGTCTCTGTCGATACCTGTGATAGACTCATATACTGTCAATCTGTAGTCATTGCTCATCTCGATCATACCGCTTTGTTTAAATGCGTAATTGGTCCCCGGGCAGTGCCGGAAATTAGTATAACACCTCCGCCAAATGCGGTTCTCCGAGCCCTCGATGACCTGTCCTGAGACCGGTTCTCCCTGCTTATTGACAACGGATTGATTAAAGTGAGATAATGGTGAATATCAATACAGCTGTTCCTATTCCATAACTGGTCCGGCCGAGGCGGAGGATGGGTAGAAAATTTAAATCGAATGACGGCAGGCTCTGCCTCGTTCCGATTTCCGTGCTGACAATTTCATGCCTGATCGTCCTAGGAATGGATCTGGATCGCCTGATCCCGGACGCGTCAGCGCAGGATTCCCAGAGCGGAGCGGTTGTTTTTTTTAACCTGAACGAGCACGGCGTCCGTCCTGACGACGAATCCGGCCTAAACGAATTCGTAACGCTATTGAAAAACGACCCCGGTCTCGTCGTCGTTATAGACGGGTATTCGGACATTACGGGCGAGGAGCAATATAATCTCAATCTGTCGAGATTGAGGGCCGAGGCCGTCAGGGAGTTTTACGTCGGCCGCGGGATAGATCCCGAAAGGATAAAGGTCCGGGGCAACGGCAAGACCGATAAATTCGACAGCGGCATAGACGAGGAATCCCTCAAGAGGAACAGGAGGGTCCAGGTTAAAGTCGAATCAGCCCCGTCCCGAAAGACCCCGTCTCCCCAACCCCCGGCCGCCGTGGTTTCAGAGAAACCTGCCGCCCCCGCACCGGAACCCGAGACGCCAGTGGATGAAAATGGGGAGGCGGCCGCAGTCGAGGATGCATCAAAGACCGAGCCCGGCGAGGAGCCCGCGGCACCTGCCATAACCGAGCCGTCCGCGCCCCCGCCCGATCTTGAAAAGGCCATAGGCCTCTCCATGAGAAAGCTTGCGCCGGGGCTCGTGGTATTCGATGCCCCCAGGGAAATGAATATAGGCGAGACATACGAGGTCGAGGTCGATCTGCCATATTCATTTTTAAAGGGGGTCTCCGACAGCCTTCACGGTATGAGCGGAGAGGGATTCGCAAATGTCAGGCTCGGTCAGAACATCGGTTTGAGCCTTAACGGCAGGGGATTCGATATACGCCCTGTCACCGAAACGGGGGATGTGGAGGAGGTGTTTCCGGCGGAGGATACGGGGGTCACGAAGCTCGTAACTGAAAACTCGACACCCAGCTGGAAATGGAAGGTAACCCCTATGACGAGCGGCTACAAGTCTCTCCTTTTGTCTGTAGAGGTGATGGCGGAGGACTCCGATTACAACGAAATGGTGAATGAATATCAGCTCTTCCAGAAGGTCGTAGAGGTGAAGCCCAGTTTTATCTATACTCTATCGAGGAGCTACTGGATAATGACTCTATTTATCGTAATCGTAGTAGCCGTCGTGGGATGGGTCTTAATAAAGAAGATAAGGGTCGGTTGAGATGGTGAACCGAAGGGGGTACGGGAGATGAATTGGCTGCGTAATATAACCCGCGGCAAGACGCTGATAAGAGGGCTCGACCACGTCGCCGTAGTTGTGAGCGATATGGACCGGTCTATAGAATTTTATACCGCTGTCCTGGGAATGAAGCTGATCAAGGACGGACGGGCCGAAGGCGGGCTGAAAAAATCGTTCATCGGGACCGACAAGAAAGCCGTCCTCGCCTTAACGGAAGAAAAGGCCGGGTCCGGAAGTGAGGGCGGTAGTGCCGGGAGCGTTAATCACGTCGCATTTTTTGTGGACGATATAGAAAGGGCGGGCGGCCTGCTCAGGGAAAGGGGAGTCGGGTTTATTGAGGAAAAAGTCGGCCAGGACGGCAGGACCAAGGCTTACCACTTCCTCGACCCGGACGGCCTCGAGCTCGAGATCTGCGTGGAAACGGGAAAGGAAGCGCCTCAGTATTAAACGGTATTAAAGAAAATATCCGGCTGATTACCTATTCCGTTAATTTTATTGACTTATCTTAATATTCATCTGGTATACTAAGATTCCGTAAAGGATTTTGCTATTTCATTATTGTTGATATATTTTTCACGGTGCTGTGGATAATATCCGGTGCTAAAAATGAAGAAAGTGGATTCGGGAACATATAACATGCCTGTACGTTACGGCCCTGAGATGCGCATACTTATCGTCGGGGGCGGTATATCGGGACTGACGCTTGCGGGTCTCCTCCAGCAGAGGGGGTTCCGGCCCACTGTGGCGGAGCGGGCCCCGGAATACGGAAGCATGGGGTACATCATCGTGCTCTGGCCGTCTGGCAGCCGCATACTCAAAGGGCTCGGTCTTTATCAGAAGCTTCTGGATACGGGACTGCCTTTCTCCACATACAACGTTTGGAATGAGAAAGGGGAGATGCTCCGCTCCTATTCCGTCGAGACCGTAACCGAAAAGTACGGCCCTATGATAAGCATATACAGGCCCGAGCTCATCAACATCCTGAGAGAGGCCGTCGACCCCGAAACGATACGCATGAATACCACCGTCGAAAAGATCCGTCAGAGCAGGGACGAGGTGTTCGTTACATTCAGCGACGGGCGGGAGGAAGTATATGACCTCGTAGTCGGGTGTGACGGAGTGCGCTCGAAGACGCGCAGCATGGTTTTCGGTCATGTCCCCCTGACTTACAGCGGCATGAAGGGCTGGAGTTTCTGGGTAAAATCAAACCTGCATAAAACGGCTCATATCGCCGAGTACTGGGGGACAGGAAAATTTTTGGGCGTCTGGCCGACGAAAGGCCGGCTCTCGGTCTTTACAAGCATTAGATGTCCCGAAGGCATGCCGGAACCGATCGAGGGGAGGGTGGGCCGGATTGAAGAGCATTTCAAGGACTTCGGCGGGATAGTGCCTGACATTCTGGCCGGGCTCGACGATGAATCTCAGATATATTGCGATGATTATAACGACCTGAGGATGGACAAATGGTACAAGGGGAGGGTGGTCCTTTCCGGGGACTCGGCGCACGCCGTATTGCCAACTGCGGGCGGCGGAGTGTCCATGGCAATTGAGTCTGCGGCGGTTCTGGCGGACGAGCTGTCGAGGGCGGACTCAAAATATATCGCGCACGCCCTTGAGAGTTACGAGTCGAGAAGGCGCCCGCGCGTCATCAAGATTCAGGACCAGTCGAGGATGATGGGAAAAGTTGCATTTGCCAACAGCCGGATCCTGTCCTACCTGCGAAACTACGTCATGCGTTTTTACTCGAACAAGCTCCATATTAAATACTGGGACTCGATGCTGAAAGATCCCATATAGATTGTCTTAACCGTCCTTCCCCGTTCGGTTTATCCGATCTTCGCAGCCATAATTGTGACTGCACAAAAGCGAATCCTAGGTTATAATTTATCTTTATTTCACACAAATCTGTGAATAACTATTTATACTTTACGCATACGGGGTTTCTTCTTAAAAGTTTCGTTGACCCAACACTGAAATCTATTGTTAAATTCGGAGGTAGGTAGGTACATGGTAAGGTTGGCAAGAATATCGTTATTTTCCTTAATTTTCTCGATCGTTTTTACTTCATTTTTTCAGGCTGCTCAGGCCCAGCAGTACGGTTATAACTCCCTTTCCCCGCTCGTGAAACAATTGACCCCGTCGGTCGTAAACATAAGCACGACGAGCGTATCCAAGGGGAGGAACTTTTCGTACGAGTCCCCGTTTGAGGGCAGAGAGGGCGATCCCTTCAATGACTTCTTCGATAAGTTCTTCGGTGAAATGCCCGAAAGGGAATTCAAGGGCAGGGGGCTCGGGTCCGGGTTCATATTCAGCGAAGACGGTTACATTATTACGAACAACCACGTAGTCGAAAGGGCTACCGATATAAAGGTCATTCTCGAGAACGGAGAAATTTATCACGCCGATGTGATCGGGACCGACCCTAAGAGCGATCTCGCCCTGCTTAAGATAGAGCCCAAGAGGAGACTGCCGGCCGTAAAGTTCGGTAATTCGGACGGGCTCGAGATAGGCGACTGGGTCCTTGCAATAGGCAACCCGTTCGGGCTGGGGCATACGGTCACTGCCGGGATTATAAGCGCAAAGGGCAGGTCTCTCGGATTAGGCTCGTACGACGACTTCATTCAGACAGACGCGGCCATTAACCCGGGCAACAGCGGCGGCCCGCTGTTCAATTTCAAGGGTGAAATAATCGGCGTAAATACCGCGATCATAGCGGGGGGGCAGGGAATAGGCTTCGCGATACCCATTAACATGGCCAAGAACGTAGTCGCGCAGCTGCGCGACAGCGGGAAGGTGGTTCGCGGGTGGATCGGGGTATACGTACAGCAGATAACCCCCGAGATAGCGGAGAGCATCAACCTCCAGGAGCCGCGGGGGGCCCTCGTGGCCGATCTCACTCCCGGGGGCCCGGCTGAGGAAGCCGGGGTTCAGAGGGGCGATATAATCGTCGAGTTCAACGGAAAGCCGATAGAGGATATGCCTGAACTGCCCAAATCCGTCGCATCTTATGCGCCCGGGACGAGGACACAGCTGAAGGTTCTGAGGAACGGTGAGCCCAGGACCCTTGATATACAACTCGGGGAGCTGCCTGAAGAGGTCGCCCAGGAGTCGAGAAAATTGACGGGTAAAGCCGTTGAAGAGGGGCTCGGACTGGTCGTCCAGGAAATTACCCCGGAGGTACGGAATACGTTCGAGACGGATATTTCGAAGGGCGTAATAATTACCAACGTCGCGCCCGGAAGCACCGCAGCGAACGCCGGACTCGAGCCGGGCGACGTGATACTCGAAATAAACAAAAATAAAGTCTCGAACCTCGACAATTATAAGAAATCCATGGACTCGGTAAGCGAAGGACAGAATGTCCTTTTTCTGATACGGCGGGGATCGACCACCATCTATGTCGCGCTTAAGTTCGAAGGGGATAAAGGTGACGATGGGAAAGGTTGAAGAGAGGCTGAGCGGGCTCGGCATTAAAATCCCCGATATACCGGCGCCGCTCGGATCATACAAGCCCGCCTCGATAACCGGAAACCTTATTTTTATTTCGGGTCAGCTCCCGTTATCGGAAGGACGGCTCTTATTTCAGGGGAAAGTCGGCTCCGACATAACTGTTGAGGAAGGTATTCAGGCGGCCAGGGCTTCGGCGGTAAATGCGCTCGCCGTGATGAGTAAAGAGTTAGGCTCGCTCGGCAGGGTCAAAAAGATCGTGAAGGTGACTGGATACGTCGCAAGCGCGCCAGGCTTTCATAATCAGGCGAACGTGATAAACGGCGCATCCGACTTATTTTATCAGGTCTTCGGAGAGGACGGGCGTCACGCGCGCGCTGCGGTCGGAGTGGCCGAGCTCCCAATGAACGCCCCCGTGGAAGTCGAGCTCATAGCCGAAATTACTACTTGAAAGACTTGATCGGAATGACTATCCCTGCTTAAGTTGTTTCCCATATGGGCCGAAGCTTAACTGTATTTATATATACCGATTATCCATCCGAATCACTAGATACCGATGTTATAACCGAACGCCTGGGCAGGTTCGGTATTTCAGCCCAAAGTCGGGGAGACCTATTCGAATTTCTGGGAAATTCAGACATTCGATTCCGAATCGCCGATATCCTGGCCCGGTCCAGGATTGCCGATATTGAAAATCCGCTCGATGTACTCCCCGCGGATAATGAAGCGCAAGCGGATTCGGAGCTGAGGAAAATGTCCGGGCTCGAGGGCGTGAGGGGGGAATTCTACGACGGTCTCTGGATGCAGAGGATTCTGCACGGGGCTCTTTCCGGAAAGAACCCCGGAGAGACAGGCAGAGGATATATCCACATGATATTCACGGGCCGGCTCTTCGGAACGTATGACGGCAGGCGGTACCATGCGAGGGTAATTCTTGCCGGAAGTCCCGCTCTCATATCGACTTCAGGGCTCGTTGAGGCGCCTGCAAAGCCGAGAGAATACTATTTTATCAAGGGCGGCCTCGTCCGGAGCGGTCAGGATGTATCGGAGCTCGACATTATGTATAAGGGCAGATACGTCGAATACGACGACCCTAAGATATCACCTATCTTGAGCTCTTACGCGCTTCAGGCGGTGTATTACGAGCTGACCGGCGGGGAATTCTGCGGGAACACAGGGTGCTGTTTATATAACTCGCACTGGCAGGAAGAAGTACTCAAGGTTCAGTATGAAGGGAGTATCTGTGAAAAGTGCCTGGAAGCGTTGAGGGAAGCCGGGTGATGGGATAAAGGAGGGGGGGGAAGAGTTTATCTTCCCCTTTATATGCAATATCTCGATTACGCCCTTGCCTGTTCCTGTTTCTGGAGTATTTCGATCGCGACCTGAGCCGCTTTCTTACCCGAAAGAAGCATTCCGCCGAACGTGGGTCCCATCCTCGGCAGGCCGTATACGGAACTGACCGCCATCCCACATGCGATAAGCCCCGGATGCACTTCGCCGGTGTACTCTACGAGGGCGTCCTCGGACTTTTCCACCCACATGGAGCCGTGTCCGGGCAGCTTCTTAAAGAGCCCCTGCTGGGCGAGCCTCGATACGCAGTAGGCGTCATGGCCCGTCGCGTCTATTACGAGCTTCGATTCGATGGCTATCGGGTCGAGGCATGTAATTTCCTTGGGCATGTTGGCTACGGGGGTCCAGTTGATAACGATTCCGGCCACCCTCCCGTTCTCCCTGTACACGAGGTCGTCGAACATGGTCATATTCCTTATTTTCGCCCCCGCTTCGCATGTCATGGCAATCAGCTTTGAGCATGCATACGGTCCGTCTGCGACGAAGAGCCCCTTCTGGACCTCCTCGTAAGGCACTTCTATCTCGTCCAGCACCTGGTTCCCCGGCTCCCTGACGGTGACTTTGTTCATCAGGTAGCCCCCTATCCAGAACCCGCCGCCCAGGTAGTTCATTCTCTCTACGAGAAGGACTTTATACTTCTGTTTCGCGATGTCCTTGGCCGCCACCAGGCCGCTCGGACCAGCGCCAACTACGATGACATCACTCGATATGTATTCGTTGAACTCTTTCGCGAAACCCTCGACTATAGCCCTCGTAACCTCTTTCTCGCCGACAGGCGCGAATTTAACTTTAAATTCAGCCATAAAATGTATACCTCCGTAATATCTCAGTGGCTCTTTAGACCCGTTTACTCTATCACAGAATCGGGGAGCGTCAATATAATTTATTATACACAATCCGCCGCCCGAAACGCAGCCGGCGCGGGGTTTCTGTGGCTATTGACAGAATTATTGGTTATCTTATATCTCCGGGTGGGGGGCTGAATATATTTAGAATTTTATCGGAGGTAATCTGAATGCAAGCGCGGGTGAAGGTTATTTTTACGCTGGCGGTCCTTTTCGTTTTTGCGGGTTTTGAGAACGCTGCTTACTCGGGCCTCATAATGGAGCAGGTCGGTTATCAGCAGGGATCAAACGACAAACAGAAAGTCACTATTTACATTCAGGGTGATAAATTCAAGCAGGTGGAGAACGGCGGGCCGTTTTCACCGGCGGTGATATTCGACCTTAACTCCGGGGATATCATGTTTGTGAACGACGAGAAGAAACTCTATATAATCCTTAACAGAGACGAGTATCTCAAATATATAGAGTCCGTAATTTCAGAAAACAAGGACGTATCCATAGCCAGCCGGAACATCACCCTCAAGAAGACTGACGAAACGGCCGCCATAGCGGGCTATAGTTCCAGGAAGTATGAAATCTTCGACAACGACAAGCTGCAGTCCGAGTACTGGGTCAGCAGCGATGCCGGGTTTAGCGAAGAGCTCGATATGAAAAAAATGTCGAAGCTAATGAATGAGGTAAAAAGGATAAGTCAGAATGTCGGCGGCTCCGCCTCGATATCGGATAACGAGTATAAGATATTTCAGGAAATCTATGAAGACGGTTATCCCATGAAAACCGTTTACCATTCACCGGACGGCGATAAGGTCTTCGTTGAAGAGATCGTTACTGTGAAGAAGCAGGATATACCCCCGAGCGAATTTCAGCCCCCCGCCGGTTACGAGAAGATAACTTACCAGGACATTTTAAAGCAGCAGTGAACTTGGGCCGGATTGAGACGTTTAGCCCGAACACATCTCGACGTGTCGTCGGCTATGCCTGTTGTAATGCCGCTCCATGGCCGCGGTATCGGGTTTAAGCCCTGCTACTGGCCCTCTTCGACGACTTCCACTTTGATGACCGCGATTACGTCGTGGTGGAGCTTTACGGACACATCGTGCGTTCCGAGTGTTTTTATCGGGCTTGCCAGGTCAATTTGCTTCCTCGAAACCTCGTACCCGAGCTCTCCGAGCGCGTCCGAAATGCTCTGGGAAGTCACCGAACCGAATATTTTTTCTTCTTCGCCGACTTTGACCGGAATCTTAATCGCAACTCCGTCCAGCTTGGACGCGAATTTCTCCGCTTCCCCTTTGACCTTGTCTTCCTTTTTCCTTATGGCGCCGCTTTTTTGCTCCCAGATTTTGATATTCCCCGGGGTTGCCGTTATAGCGAGCTTTTTCGGTAGAAGGAAGTTCCTGGCAAGGCCGTCCTTGACGTCCTTGATCTCTCCCTGTCTGCCTATGGACTCAACATCGGAAATAAAAATCACTTTCATAGTTGTGTGCACCTCCGAAACTTCCCGCCGGAGACCGGCGGTATCGAATATGTAAACTGTGTCCCCCGAGACTATTAATGGAGGACTGTGTAAGGCAGCAAGGCCATGAAGCGCGCTCTTTTTATCGCGGCTGCAAGCTCTCTCTGGCATCCTGCGCACAGGCCCGAGTTCCTTCTGGGGACGATCTTCTTCCTGTCCGATATATACCTCGACAGCATGTCGACGTTTTTATAATCCATCTCGATCGACTCGGTGCAGAATCTGCATACCTTCTTTTTAGCAAAATATTTTTTATCTCGCGGTGATTCCATCAGCTCTCTCCTTCTGTCTGGGCAGGGGCTTCGGCAGGCTCGTTTTGGCTTTTGCTCTCGGCAGCAGCTTCGGCAGGCTCGTTTTGGCTTTTACTCTCGGCGGCGGCTTTCTCCCTCTTGGCGGCGTTATCGCTTATCGCCACGGTAATGAACCTGAGTACATCCGTATTATAGAACCGGAGATGTCTCTCGAGCTCCGCAACCGCTCCCGGAAGCGCCGTGAAGATAATTATGTAATACACGCCCCTCGAGTAGTCCTTTATCTCGTATGCGAGCTCCCTCTGCGCCCACCTGTCGGACTTGATGATCTCTCCTTCGTGGGCCGAGAGCGCCTCGTTCAACTTCTGCTGTATTTTCGAAAGCTCCTCTTCCTTTATATCGGGTCTCACAATATAAAGGGTCTCGTAATATTTTGGCTTGATTGCCATAAATGATTAACCTCCTGTCTCGGTCTATGCGGCCCCGGGACCACTGCTCTGTCCCCGGACGACAGCTTGTTTTTGAAACGCTATATTTTACCTGTAATATTCGATTTGTGAATTATCTCTTAAACTGTCTGGTATCATTCATAAATTTATAGAGCACAGCCCCGCCCCCTCATTAGATAAGAAGTGGCGCTATTACGACCGCGACTATGGACATGAGCTTTATAAGTATATTCATGGCAGGCCCCGAAGTGTCCTTGAAAGGATCGCCCACCGTATCTCCCACTACCGCGGCCTTGTGGGCTTCGGAACCCTTTCCTCCCAGGTTGCCTTCCTCGATATATTTCTTGGCGTTGTCCCAGGCGCCTCCCGAATTGGCCATCATCAGCGCGAGGACTACGCCCGTGACTATGGACCCGGCGAGGAAACCCCCGAGCCCCTCCGCTCCTAGTATGAGTCCTATTACTATCGGTGCGAGTATGGCGATTACCCCCGGAACGATCATCTCCTTGAGCGCGGCATCTGTGCTGATCCCCACGCATGAAGCGTAATCAGCCTTTGATTGCCCCTCCAGGAGACCCGAGATCTCCCGGAACTGCCTCCTCACTTCTACGACCATCTTTTGGGCCGTCCTCCCCACCGCTCCCATCGTCAGCGCCGCGAGCAGGAATGGCACAGCGCCGCCCAGCATCAGTCCCGTGATCACGTGGCTCCTTGTAAGGTCTATCGACTCGAGTCCGACTGCTTTCGTGAATGCCGCGAACAGCGCGAGAGCGGCGAGAGCGGCCGAGCCGATCGCGAACCCTTTTCCTATGGCAGCCGTCGTGTTTCCGAGCGAGTCGAGCTTGTCCGTAATTTTTCTTACCTCGTGGCCGAGCCCCGACATCTCCGTTATACCGCCGGCGTTGTCGGCGACGGGACCGTAAGCGTCTACGGACATGGTGATCCCGATCGTTGCAAGCATGCTTACCGAGGCTATGCCGATGCCGTAGAGTCCCGCGAACGAGTATGAAAGCCCGATCGCGACCGCGATTGCGATCACAGGAAGAGTGGTGCTCATCATGCCGACTGACAATCCTTGAATAATATTCGTTGCGGCGCCCGTCTGGGAGGCTTCGGCGATCTTTATGACCGGGGATCCCGACGTGTAGTACTCTGTAAGCAATCCGATGGCGATACCGGCCAGGAGACCGAGCACACATGCGAGCCAGATCCATAGTATGTTGTTTATGCCGTCGACCAGGCCTACGATAAGCAGGACGATTAACGAGGCCGCAAGATAAATACCCCCCGTGTAGAAGGTCGCCCTCCTCAGCACCAGCTGGGGTTCGAGGTCCTTCATCCATTCGACGCTTTTGGCCCCTATTATCGACGAGAAGCTTCCTATAGCGATGAGAATGATCGGCAGGGCCATCAGGGCGATTTCGTTT
>Ga0155644_1139_pt1 | contig 18947 bp, 18 predicted proteins | sample RifCSPhighO2_12_FD_107301 | JGI IMG/M metagenome (GOLD analysis project Ga0155644, IMG submission 107301) | Candidatus Dadabacteria bacterium RIFCSPHIGHO2_12_FULL_53_21 | reverse complement strand
CTTCTCTTCCACTATTAGCCTGCCGCGGTACATCGCCATCTGACAGGTGAAATCGTATTCACCCGCTTTCTCGGGAATGAAACTGAGGTCGTAGGGTTTTCCGACCGGGAGATCGGCGCTTATATCGAGGCCGCTGAATATCACCTTTTCCGCGCACGGGCTCGGGTCCTTCCGGACAAAACGCAGGGTAACAGGCTTTCCCGCGGGGACGCGGAGCACGGAAGGCGTGTACACCCCGCCGTCAACAAGAACACTGATTACATCCCCCTCGGTACCAGCCTCGCTCCTGGTCTTTGAAAGCCAGAACCACCACACTATGAATGCGGCCATGACAATGCCGAGTATGTTGACGGCAATATTCATGTTCTCTCCATGTTCAAGGCTTAAACCACCTGAGCCTGTTCGCGTTCGTTACAACCGTGACCGAGGAGAGCGCCATCGCGGCCCCCGCTATGACGGGATTGAGCAGGAGACCCGTGAACGGGAACAGTATCCCGGCCGCCACGGGGATAGCTAACGTATTGTAAGCAAAGGCCCCCAGCAGGTTCTCTTTGATGTTTTTGAGCGTCGCTTTCGATATTGATACCGCGTCGGCCACTCCGTGGAGCGATCCCCGCATTAGTGTTATATCCGCGCTCTCTATCGCGACATCGGTCCCCGTTCCTATAGCGAACCCTACGTCCGCTCCCGCCAGGGCTGGCGCATCGTTAATGCCGTCCCCTACCATGCCCACCTTCTCGCCCCTTTCCCGGAGCCTGGTAATTTCCCTGGCCTTATCTTCCGGCAGCACCTCGGCGATGAAATCATCCACCCCCACCTGCTCAGCTACGGATTGCGCCGTGACCCGGTTATCCCCGGTGAGCATTATCACCCTGATCCCCTGCTTACGGAGCCTCTCTACGGCTTCCCTCGAATCAGGTTTGACGGGGTCGGATATACCCAGCACGCCTGCCGCGGTCCCGTTGAGCGCAGCGAATACGACCGTCTGTCCTTTCTTCGACAGACGCTCCGCCGCCTCGTTAATGGAACCGGTATCGATACCGTTGTCGTCCATGAGCTTCCTGTTGCCGAGCAGCACTGTGTTAACGCCGTAAACGGCCCTCACGCCGTAACCCGACAAGGCCTCGAACGATTCCACTGGTTTTAGCCCTATGTTTTTCACTTTTGCCGCTTCGACAATGGCCCCTGCGAGGGGATGCTCGGAGCCGCTTTCCACGCCCGCAGCAAGCGCCAATAATTCGTCACCGCCCAAGACGCCCGGGACAGGCTCGACCGACGTCAATACGGGCTTACCCTCCGTGATAGTCCCCGTCTTGTCGAGCACGATCGTCGTAAGCTGCCCGGCCTGCTGGAGCGCGTCCCCCTTCCTTATGAGCACCCCGTATTCGGCCGCCTTGCCCACGCCGACCATCACCGATATAGGAGTCGCAAGACCAAGCGCGCAGGGGCAGGCTATGATTAGCACGGCCATGGTCGTAACGAGCATATACGTGATGCGAGGAGCGGGGCCGAAATTAAACCATGCGAGCATCGTTATCACCGCTATGATAAGCACAGAAGGGACGAATACCCCGGAGACCTTGTCGGCAAGCCTCCCAATCTCGGGCTTCGCATTCTGAGCCTTCCTGACCATATCTATAATACGGGCGAGCGCGGTGTCTTTGCCGATGCGGCCGGCCCTGAATAAAAAGCTCCCGGTCTTGTTTATAGTCCCTCCGACGACATTATCCCCCTTCTTCTTCTCGACGGGTATAGGCTCGCCCGTAAGCATCGATTCATCGACGTGAGAGGAACCATCCGTCACCCCTCCGTCAACTGGTATCTTTTCACCCGGCCTGACGCGCACGATATCGCCCAGGACAACGAGCCCGATCGGTATATCGACCTCCTGACCCTCTCTTACGACACGCGCCGTCCTGGGCTGAAGACCTATGAGACGCTTTATCGCCTGAGAGGTCTTGCCCCTGGCCCTCATCTCGAGCGCCGAGCCGAGGTTTATGAATGCGATTATCAGGGCCGCCGTCTCGAAATAAAAGTGTCTCGCGATCCCGGCCACGGAGTCCGGAAAGAGGACGACGAAAGTAGAATAGACCCACGCGACCCCTGTGCCGACGGCGATCAGTGTGTCCATGTTCGCGTTATGATTCCTGAAGGATTTTAGTGCGCCCGTGAAAAAACGGCCGCCGCCGTAAGCGAGGACAAATAGCGTCAGGAGGGAAATTACTCCCCATGAAAGTCGCCCGGCCGGGGAATCGAGCGAAGGGAACATATCAAACATGCTTACCGCGAATATTATTACGCTGATTACACCTGAAACGACTGTCTGACGGAGGAGCTTCCCGTAGTGCGCGAGCTCAGCGTTCTCCTTGTCAGATTCGGCGCCCTCGTCCTCGAGAAGCGAGGCCGTATAACCCGCCTTGCCGACCGCCTTCACGAGTGCGTCCGGGGAAACATCGCCTGTGACAGTCGCGGTCTTCTCGGCGAAATTGACCTGCGCGTCGGACACCCCCGGGACGGACCTCAGTGTTTTTTCCACCGTTTCGACGCAGCCCGCGCAGCTCATATCCAGTACGTGCAGACGGCGAGTCGTCTTAGGATCTGTTTCTGTTTTTTCCTTCATGGCCGCACCATTAGTATTATTATCGAGCGAACTGTTTACCCTTCACTATTTGTATATTACCAGCATCCAATTACAAATCCTGGGAGGTCTCACAGCGCCTGAGCGCTTATATACTTTCTTATTCTAAAATCAGCGCGTGCGCGCGCCGGACATGGCCGACTGAATCCTCATAAATTCCCCCACGTTGTCCATGGTCAGGAGGCCGACGAGGTTACCGTTCTTAACGACGGGCATCGTATAGAAATCACCCGTCTGGAGCCGCGCGAATGCGTATTCAAGCATCTCTCCGGGATCGACGACCTCGAATTCACGCCTCATTATCTCTCCCACGGAAACAGAGTCGCCCTTTTCCGCAAGTCCCTTGATGAGGTCCGAGTGAGGGACGACGCCTACGACCCTGCCGTTATCGACGACGGGAAAATCCTGCTGGGAGCCCGACATGGTGAGATCGACCAGATACCTGAGCTTGTCCCCGGGGGCCGCAGTCTTATAATCCGTGAGCATGGCCTTATACACTGGAATTCCGCCGAGTGCGGACTTTATCTTTACCATGCTCGCTTCCTGTGCGGCGCCTATCCAGACGAAGAGCGCAATGAAGATGAGGAACGGATTGGTAAAGAGACCGATAAAGCCGAAGATAAGGGCAATCGCCTGTCCTATGTTCGCCGCTGTCTGAGTGGCGCTGATATAATCGCCGCGCAGCGCGAGCAGCGCTCTCAGAACCCTGCCGCCGTCCATGGGGAACGCGGGGATCAAATTGAATACCAAGAGGAATACGTTCACCAGCATGAGGCGCTCGACAAAAGAGCCCTGAGTCAGAGTCAGCTTGTCGACGGGCACATAGCCGTTCGTTATCTGGAGCCAGAAAAACAGAATCAGCGCGATAACCGCGGTTACGGCAGGTCCCGCGAGAGCCACCCAGAACTCCTGCATCGGGTCATCGGGCATTCGTTCGAGACGGGCAACCCCGCCTATGGGCAGGAGGGTAATATCGCGGGTCTTTATACCGTATCTCATGGCGGTGAGGGCATGTCCGAATTCGTGCAGCACGACACAGAGGAACAGGGCCAGTACAAACACGACTCCCGATACGATTGTCGCAAGGTCGTGCCCTTCGCTCCAGTGGATCAGTATGACCCAGGCGATAATAAGTAAAAAGGTCGCGTGTATGTAAACCCCGATGCCCGCGAACTCACCTATCTTCCAAGACCATTTCATTGCGTGTCCCCTCTTGTGTGACCCCTCGATTCATTCGGCCGCAATTCAGTCTTATGCGGTCCCTCGACCGATCCGGATGACAACCGATACAAGGTAAATAAGTGTACCGGATCAGACGCCTTCCGTTTGATATTATATTAAAAAAATTAATCACAGCCTCGGCGGAAACAAGATGGAAAAAATAAAAATCACATATGCCGGGCGTGAAAATTCGGGGGGTTTTTTTCGCTCTTAACGTGTCCGTATAATATGCATAGAATATTACATATTTTTTTCATGCCGATTCGTCCCCGACACATTGCGCGGAGTATATTTCGGAAGAAACAAAAAATCGTCTATTCATTTTATATCTCGACTATGTTATATATTTAAAATATGGTTACAAGAAAAAAAGAGAAAACCAAGAAAGAACCCCTGGAAAAGGCTATCTACGTTAAAGCCTCGCAGGAGTTCGTGGATATGCTGAATGAGTCTCAGTGGCACCTCCAGATGAGACCCGCGCAAATCGTAAGGGAAGCGGTAACGGAATACCTCAAGAAACACCTCCCCAAGGAAGCCAGAGACAAGTATTTCAAGACCCCGTCCAAGTAAGATTCCGGTTTCATAAACTGCGGCCAAACGGCGGTAACCGTACACCGCACCATACGCAGAATCGATCGAGGCGCGGTCTCAACGCCCGGGTTCGGGCGGCTTCTCCCAGTCCGTCGGATGCGCCCGATTGTTGTCCGGGTCTCTCTCAACTGTTAAGCTTTATTTAAGGTGAGACAGGTTAAGGACCCGATGAACGCAAAGGCGGTGTTTCTCGACAGGGATAAGACTATTCTTCTGCCCCACGGGGGCGAAAAGTATATATACAGGGTAGAAGACTTCTTCATCCCGGAAAGCTATATCGAGGCCCTCAGGAATTTGATAGAGAGCGGATTCCTCCTATTCGTCGTAACGAACCAGGGCAGAATAGCAAAAGGACACCTCACCGAAGAGGACGTGGAAGAACTCCACCATTGTCTGGATTTGATACTGAAATATAACGGCGTATTCATTACCAAATACGAATTTTGCCCCCATAACCCCCGCGGCAGCTTAGCTCCCTATAATGTAATCTGCGGCTGCAGGAAGCCGAAGACCGGGATGATCGACGTGATATGCGATTCCCGGGACATTCATAAGGCCGGATCATGGATGGTCGGGGATTCCGAGATCGATATGCTTGCGGGCAGGAATTCCGGATTGAGGACGATTCAGGTCATGACCGGCTCGGAGTACGATTCCAGGTACGCTGACTTTATCGAGATAGACCTGGTTAGTGCAGTGAGCAGGATATTGAAAGAGGACGAAAAATCCGGCTGAAGGGAAGTGCGTTAATCCCATCCGGCGTTTTTATTCAGGTGGTTCTGCATTACGAATCTGGCGCGGACCTGATCGTATCCGAGCACATCCGAGAGCATCCTCGTCACGAGCTTCTTCGCCCTCGGGACGTCCCTCTCCCTCAAGGCAGAGCCCATATCCCGGAGGAGCTCTTCGAGGAGCGTCTCGTCCTCATGACCGATACCGCCGCCCTCGGCAATCCTGCAGATAAGCTCGGTCAGGTCTCCCAGACGCTCAAGCGCCTTTTCTCCCTCGAAGTAATGGCCGCCCATTTCTCCTCCCGAATCTGTTATTATTAATTTTACATTATTCCGGCAGCGGAGGAGATGCGACCTCCTCGCAACGAACCGAAAAGTCAGAATAAAACTCGCCTGATATCAGTCGATTAGACCGGCATGCCGAAGAGCAATTCGCAGAAAGACGAAGCGTCGGACAGAATCTTGAAATTCGCCCCTTTAAAACAACAAACCTGTGACTATATTTTGATTAAAGCAGGTTTCAGAGATAAAAATTGGAGATAAAAAAATGAACAGGGAACTAAACGAATTCACAGCGACACAGACAGAGACCGGATTCCGCGTCATGTTTCACGATAACCCGGAAGAGCTTGAGCTCAGCATAAGCGACCTGAACGAGTTCGCCAATAGGTACGCAAAGGAGATGATGACGGGAAAGAAGCCGGAACTGACGGAAAAAGAGGAAATAATGATCTCGATATGGGAAATGGTGCTCCTGCCGAGCGACGTGAAGCATTGACACTGTAATTTCAGATTATTATGGGTAATTAGGGATAAACTGTAACGAATCCGATGAATTAAGATGACACATCGTCTCTAACTTGCTATTTCCCCGCATATCGGCAGGCTATGTCCGACATTTTAGCCCCGAGAGACGAATACGAGCTGTATTCCTCACGCACCCGCTTTTCGGACCTGCCCAGGAGCTTCCCGCCGGGACTGAAATATTCCTCCGCGAGCCTGTAGAGCGACCTGTCATAGCAGTCGATCTCCCAATAACCGGTCTGGCGTATATATTCATCCCGGTTATCACCTTCCCCCGCTTTAGAGGCTACATATCTGATCCAGAATTTCCTTTTATTACCGTCAATCTCTATATTAGCCGTATCCAGATACACAGTTACCTTTCTGCCCTTTTCGTCGCCGATGACACTGACGTATTTCCATCTGTCTTTATCGGTTTTTTCGCCCCGGCAGGAAACAAGCACTGTGAACACCGAAAAAAGCATCAAAAAAAATAATCCGGACCTTTTGGCCATTAATCGCTCCTAACCCTTCTTTCTTACGTAGTCACAGACATAATTTAAAACCGCTTCGCTTAATGTATCCGGTTTGACGGGACTGAACTGCATCGCGCCCCGGGTCCCGTATTTGTCGACGATATCCCCTCCCGGCCCGTAGAATATGGCTTCCAGGTTTGTATCGGCCCTTTCATCGCAGTCTACTACACGCGATATAGAAACCCGGACGAACGCGGCGCCCGAGGGCAGAGACTGCTCTTCATAGAACACATGCCCCTGCCAGAACCTGACCTTTCCTCCGAAACTCTGTATGGTTTCCGTGTCGACGAATACCCTGAACCTGGTCGAGTCGCCCATCGTCCCGAACCCTATAGGCTGCCATACGACTGCGTCCGCCCCCGATGCCGCGAGAAAAACCGCTGTTCCTGTTATTAAGAGCCCGAAAAGTAACGCTTTCATATTATTCCGAATGTTATATTTTAGCCAAATATCTTGAGTATTAAAATGATGCCTTATAAAACCGGGAGTTCCGCAGCATATAGAACCCGGCAGGTGTATCGTGTCGAAGGTTCTACCTTGCGCGGGCAATCTCGTGGTCGAGGTATTTTTTAGTCTCGTCGACTACGACCCTCGACAACCCCAGGAGTCCCACGAGATTAGGGAACGCCATGAGCCCGTTCATTACGTCGGCGAAAGTCCATACGAGCTCGAGCTTCACCACGGCGCCCACGAGCACGGCCACCGTGAATACGAGCCTGTAGGGTTTTACCGCCCTCTCCTTAAAAATATATTCTATTGCCTTCTCGCCGTAGTAACACCAGCCGAGGAGGGTGGAGTATGCGAAGAAGGCGAGGCTGATTCCGAGGATGGCAGCTCCTGCCCCCGCGGGGAGCCTGCTCTCAAATGCGAGCGCCGTGAGCGTAGCGCCGGTTTCACCGCTCATCCAGAAGCCGCTCGAGATTATCACGACTCCGGTAAAGGTGCAGATAATTATTGTATCGATAAAGGTCTGGGTCATGGACACCAGAGCCTGACCGACGGGGTTCTGGGTCTTCGCGGCCGCCGCGGCAATAGGCGAGCTCCCCAGACCCGATTCGTTTGAAAAGATGCCCCTTGCGACCCCTATCCTGACGGTCTGACTGATCGTCGAGCCTATGAACCCCCCAGCCGCGGCCGCGGGGGAAAATGCGTGGGAAAAGATCAGGTAGAAAGCGTGGGGTATGTTCTCTCTGTAAACGTAAAGGATTATCGAAGAACCGATCACGTAAAATATCAGCATGAAAGGCACTATCGCGCTTGTCGCCTTCGCAATGCTCTGGATTCCGCCAACGATTACGAGCCCGGTGCCGACACACATGACGAGACCCGATATCCACGGGGGAACGCCGAATGCAGTCTGCATCGCGTCAGCCACAGAGTTCGACTGCACCATGTTCCCGATGCCGAAAGCCGCGATCGACGCGAATATGGCGAACAGCATGCCGAGCCACCTGAGCCCGAGCCCTTTCGATATGTAGTACATAGGGCCGCCGCTCATCGTTCCGAACTTGTCGACTTCCCTGTATTTGACGGCGAGGACGGCCTCGGAATATTTCGTGGCCATTCCCAAGAGCCCGGTCACCCACATCCAGAACATCGCCCCCGGGCCGCCCACGGCGATCGCGGTCGCGACACCGGCGATGTTGCCCACCCCCACGGTCGCTGAAAGCGCCGTCATGAGGGCCTGGAAATGCGAGATATCCCCTTCCCCTTCCTCGTGTCTCTTTACAAACGCGAGATAAAGGGATGGGATGAGAGTGCGGAACTGGAGCCCTCTTAATATGATTGTCAGGTAGATACCGGTCCCCAGGAGCAGCACTATCAGAGGAACACCCCAGACTATGCCGCTTACCTCGGAAAGGAACGATGTGATTGTTTCCTGCATGTATGTTTCCCGGGTTCAGATTTTAAGGCTACTAACCTATCACATTTCTCGGATTATTGAAACGGCCGGAAACAGCATCAGGATAAACTTCTTGGATAAAGCGCACCCGCGGGGAGTAATCGGCGATTATTGCAAAAAAAAAGCCCCTTATGTACAATTATCCCATAGCTCAAGGACTTCTACGGAGGCAATACCTTATAATGACATCACAGAATCCATTTATAGCTTTGAAAGAAGAAATGGATAAACTGGTTATAGGACACGAGGAGGTTAAAATATCACTCCTCCTGGGTATCATAGCCAGGGAGCACATTTACGTCGAAGGACCGCCCGGAACCGCGAAGACCATGCTTGCCGAGATCATATCCGGTGCAGCACAGCTTAAATTCTTCTTCTACCAGCTTCACAGGGACACCAGGCTCTCGGAACTGCTCGGGGATCTCGTCATATCCAAAGAAATCACCGACGCCGGCGAAGTAATAAAACAGAAGGTCGTGAAGGGCGGAATACTGACCGCCGAGATCTGCCTGCTGGACGATATATCCAGGGCGCCGGGCGAATCGCTAAACGTGCTCCTGAGAATCCTAAACGAAAGAAAATTCTTCGACGAGGAAATACCACTTCTGACGGCGATAGCGACAAGCAACCCGACAGCAGACGAATATTATAACGAGCCTCTCGACCCGGCGAACCTCGACAGGTTCGTCCTCCAGATAAACGCCCAGGGCCTGTCCTACGGCAAGAAATGGGACCAGGCGAGGGAAGTGATTAAGCTCTACACGCACAGGCCGCTAGAATATCAGGTGCCGGCAAGGGTCAGCAGGGAGGTGTTCGACGAATACTACAAGAAACTCGGAAGACTCGACATACCTCTCGAAGTCCAGGAGGGGCTGGCGAATTTCGTGGCGACACTCATAGAAGACTACGGATGCAATGAAACGAATTCCCTCATATCCGACAGGACGTTCTTCGTGAAGTCGCTCAAGATAATGAGGGCGCATGCGCTTCTCCACGGGAGGGACGCCTGCACGCTTCAAGACCTGAACGCTCTTAAATACATGACCGTTTTCAGGATCCCCGAAGAGGTATTCCTCCAGCTCGACCAGATTATTGAGGATCTCACGTCCAAAAAAAAAAAGACAGGGACAGGGGGAGCGAGCTAGAGCCGCAGCCGTCCTCAGAGTTTGACAAGGACGCCCCCGAAGAGCAGAAGCAGGATTCCCCCGACGAGCGGGGGAAAAAAGAGTCCCAGGACCAGCTCACCGAAGCACGTAAGACCTTCTTCCAGGCCTTAAAAGAACTCAAGGAAAACATCCAGAAGGAGAGCTCCATGGCTCCGCCCGAGGATATGAACATTCCGTCTGACCCGGAGGGCCAGCTCTCGGACGACGGCGGCAAGAGGAACGAAAAGCAGCCCCCGAAGACCACCAAAGTATTCGCCAGCAAGTCCCCCGACCCCGGCGACGAAGAGGATTACTGGATAGGGGGCAAAAAGAATCTCGAATCGGCCGATAACGTAAAAGTGATAATGAAGGTCCTCGAAGGGAATTTCCAGAGGAGTATCGCGCTCCGCGCGCCTCACCCCGGCGGGTTGCCGAGGAAATGGAAGAGAATGAACTATTTCGATGAGATCGAGGACGTCGATCCTTACGAGGTCATGCTCTGGTCGGAATACACCACACCCACGCTCCCGAGGGTGCATAAGCGCGAAAAGGAGATGATGGGCGGGGAAATCGCTATCCTGAGGGACGTAAGCACTTCGATGATGGGCGTATACAGCGAATGGTCCTCGTCGGTCGTAAGGGGCGTCGTAGAGCTCGCCAGGTCGAAAAAAATGAGGGTCGGATACGTGGAATTCAACCACCGCTCGTACAAGTACAAGAGGAACTCCAAATTCTTCACGAGGGACTACCAGTGGATGCTGGAGCTCGCCTCCAAGACGGAATGTTCCGGGAACACCAATTACGAAGACTCGCTCAAGGACGCTCTGACTGAGTTCAGGGGGCGGGGACTCAGGAACAAGCACATACTCTTCATCACGGACGGTATCCCCACGTCGGGCGACTGCGACGTGCTCGACGAAAGGACGAGGGCCAAAAAATTAGGCGTCTGCATACACTCGATTTTCATCGGGTCCAAGAACTACCCCCGCATACTCCAGAAGATATCGGGCGAGACGAGCGGGACGCAGTTCATAGCCACGCGGAGAAAGGACGGGACCATCAGGATCGAGAGGAGAGACAAAAAACTGCTCGCCCCCGTACATGAAGACAAGTCGCAGGTCGACCCTTTCGGCAAGGTATTCGCCTAGGCTTTTACCTCTGATACTCGGATACGGCCCTCTGGTGGTCTTTGTAATTCTCCGAGAAATAGTGCGTGCCGTCCCCGCGGGAGACGAAGTAGATATAGTCCACGGGGGCCGGGTTCAAGGCCGCGATTATCGATTCCTTCCCCGGATTCGATATAGGTCCGGGCGGGAGCCCCCTTATCAGATAGGTATTGTACTCAGTCATCGTATTCAAGTCCCCTTTCGTGAGGTCCCCGCCGAAATCCTCCCCCAATCCGTAAATAACGGTCGGGTCGCTCTCGAGCCTCATCCCGAGCTTCAAACGGTTATGGAAAACAGCCGAAACGAGCTGCCTCTCCGCAGGGGCTCCGGTTTCCTTTTCAATCATAGAGGCGAGCGTTATTATCTCGTTGTCAGTAAGGTTTACCCTGTTCTTCAAACCGCCAAGAGAGCTATATACATTTTTGAACCTGCCGAGCATCATCCGGACAAATTCAGCGGCCGTTACCCCTTTGGCATAGGAATAGGTGTCCGGAAAGAGGTATCCTTCGATACCCGTTATAGAACGCCCGGGCAGGCCATCCAGTATTTTCGGGTCCCGGGTTGCGGCAAGGAACTCGTCCGGGTCGAGCACGCCGTTCCTGCCGAGGAGCACCGCGGTCTCCCTGACAGTAAGTCCCTCGGGGACAGTGACCTTGTGGACAATAACGTCCCCCGCCGAGAGTTTGAGGGCTACTTTCGCCATCGTATCACCCTTTTTAAACCCATACTCCCCGGCTTTAAGCCTATCCTGCCATCCCTTGCCTATAACGTAGATTATAAAGAGGCTGCGGTTGCCGACTACTCCCTCTTCCACGAGTAACGCCGATATATTCCTCAAGCCCTTGCCCTTCGGTACATCGACGACCCTGTCTTCGGAAACAGTCGGAATATTATTGATATAGTAATAAACACCCCAGAGCGCAGAAGCGCCCAGGATCAGGAGTATCAGAAATGCGATCGATATAATCTTTAATCTTCCGGAGCCCATTTCAAAACTTGCAATCTATCAGCGTTTCTCAATTACCGCCAGATCGTCCCTATGGATGACTTCGTCGCTATATTTATAGCCGAGCGCTCTCTCCACGTCCTTCGTGCTCATACCCATTATGCGGCGGATTTCGTCGGAACCGTAAGACGTGAGCCCCCTTGCGACCTCGACCCCTTCCTCGTCGACACAGGTAACCGAATCCCCTACATCGAACTTCCCCCGCACGTCTTTAATGCCGGAGGGGAGGAGGCTCTTGCCGAGCGTAGTGATGGCCTTTACCGCTCCTCCGTCCAGTACCAGCTCGCCAGCCGATTTAAGAGTGAAGGCGATCCAGTGCTTCCTCCCCCGGAGGCTCTTCTTCGAGGGAAGGAATATAGTCCCGACATCCCGGCCGTCGAATATATCCGCGAGCGTCGACTCCGATTTGCCGTTCGCGATTATAGTCGGCACCCCGAATGCAGCCGCTGTCCTCGCGGCCTGAATCTTTGTTATCATCCCGCCCGTCGTCGTCCTTCCGAGTGTATCGCCGGCGACCGACTCTATCTCCTCCCCTATCTGGTCTATGAGGGATATGAATTCCGCGTCCTCGTTCTTTCTCGGGTCTTTGTTGTACAGGCCCTCGATATCGGTCAGCAGAATGAGGAGGTCGGCTTCGACGAGCGCGGTGACGAGCGCGGCGAGGTTGTCGTTGTCCCCGAGCATTATTTCTTCCACCGCAACGGTATCGTTCTCGTTAACAATCGGAATTATGCCCATACCGAGGAGTGTCGTGAGTGTCTTCCGGGCGTTCAGGAACCTCTTCCTGTCAGCCAGCCCGTCGTGCGTGATAAGAATCTGCGCAACGATAAGCCCGAACGACGAGAACGCCCTTTCGTAATTCCAGATAAGGGCGCTCTGACCGCAGGCCGCGATCGCCTGCTTCATCGATATCTCGGTCGGCTTCCTGCTGAGATGGAGCTTCTTCATGCCGGACGCGATGGCGCCCGACGAAACCACTATGACCTCGATTCCCCGTGACTTGATCCTGGATATCTCTTTCGCCAGAAGATCGAACACGCTCTCGGACAAGCCCCCTTTTTTGTCCGTGAGGACGCTGCTCCCTATCTTAATGATCACCCGTTTAACGCCGGAGATAATGGACTTTCTGTCAGATTTTTTCATTTAGTCCCGAAAAAAAATTATTTTCCCATTCGAGCCCGTGTTCACGTGAATTCTTGACAACGGACCTCCGCCTAGCTATCTTAGTTCTTCACAAAGCGGGAATAGCTCAGCTGGCTAGAGCGTCTCCTTGCCAAGGAGAAGGTCGCGGGTTCGAATCCCGTTTCCCGCTCCACCCGTTCAATCCTCCATCGAAATATATCCCGGCTGAGACCTGATCCGGTCGCACCACAATATGACGCTCGGGTAGGGCGAAAGTTCTATCCCTCCCTCTGGGGCCAGGTTTACGTAGGGATAACAGGCGATATCGGCTATGGTATAGCTTCCGGCAAGGAAATCATTTCGCTCCAGATGATCGTCCATGACCTTGAGCACCCCGTTCCCCTGCGTGCGGAGCTCGTTAAGTCTCTTTTCGTCCCTGTCCGCGGGACCGAGGAATTTCGTAAAATACCTCGCCACGGCGAGGTTCGGATCGACTGATGTTTTCCCGAAAAAGAGCCACTGAGCCATGGCTCCGAATCCCCTGAGGTCTTCGGGGTATAGCCGGTTGGGGGAGTATTTCCTGCCGAGGTACAGAAGTATCGCATTCGACTCCCACATATGGAAGCCTTCGTCTATCAGCACCGGAATTTTCCTGTTCGGATTCAATGACTGATAGTCCCGCGCGTGCTGATCGCCCTTGAATATGTCGAGGTACTCTCTTTCGTATTCGACCCCGAGCTGGCTCAGCGCAAGCCTGACTTTGTAGCAGTTGCCCGAGAGCGGATGGTCATATAGTTTAAGCATCTTCAGTCATCCAGATATTTTTTGAATTTTTCGGTAAACCTCTCTTTCCCCATAACCCTCAAGGTCACCTCTTTCCTGGGGATAATATAATCTACCCTGCTCCTCGTGCAAACCTTCTGCTGTTCATAGATAATCACCTCGACCCCGATTTTACGCCCGTCCTCCCCGGCGATCCTGCCCCTTACCTCGAGTTCGGACGCAGTCCCGACCGGCCTCAGGAACTCCATGTCTATCTTTGCGGTCAGCGCGATCTTTTTGTACTTATCGAACATGGTCCAGAAAGCTACTTCGTCGACGAGCGCGCACTGGATACCGCCGTGGAGTATTCCCGGGAAACCCTGGAGGTGCTTTTCGGGCGTGGTGCGGGTGTAGACGTCCCCCTTTTCGTCGTCGGCGTAGAATCTGAGTCGGAGCCCGTGAGTATTGCGCGGGTCGCAGGCGAAGCATCCGTAACCGGGGAAATCGAGGAATATATTTTCAATCTCGCGGATCATCTGAGCGCTGAGGAAATGCCAAAGAAAAAATACACGGACTAATCCCTTTCCACCACCTTTGCCACGGCGGCTACCTTTTCATCGGACTTGAGATCGATGAGCGTGACACCCTGTGTGCCTCTCCCGAATACGCTTATCTCGGAAGCGTTCATCCTGATAACCTTCCCGCCGTGCGTGGTGATTATCATGATCTGCGTATCGTTAGTCACCTGAAAAGCGCCCACGACCCTTCCGTTCCTTCCGGAGGTCTTGATCGTGATCACGCCCTTTCCTCCCCGCCCGGTAACCCTGTACGCGGATACGAGGGTCCTCTTCCCGTATCCCATTTCGGTCACGGTAAGGACCTGGGCTTCAGGGTTTTCTATCACCTCCAGGCTTACGACCTGGTCCCCTTCGTCGAGCCTTATGCCTATTACGCCCGTTGCCGTCCTGCCCATATCCCTCACATCGTCTTCTTCGAACCTTATTGCCTGACCGAAATGTGACGTGAGGAGTATCTCGTCCTGACCGCTCGTAATCCTGGCTTCTATAAGCTCGTCGTCCTCTCTGATATTGAGCGCGATTATGCCTCCGGCACGGGGGTTGGAATAAGCCATAAGCTTGGTTTTCTTAACTATCCCGTTCTTAGTCGCCATGATGATATACTGGTTTTCCTTGAACTCCCTCACGGGGAGCACTGCGGCAACCTTCTCGCCTTCAGATAAGTTCAGGAGATTGACGAGGGCTTTCCCTCTCGCGGTCGGGCCCGCCTCCGGTATCTCGTGGACCTTTATCCAGTAACACCTGCCGAGGTTGGTGAAAAAGAGTACGTAGTTGTGCTTGGACGCTATAAAAAGGGTCTCGACAAAATCGAGCTCTTTCGTCGTGATACCGGTCCTGCCCTTGCCCCCCCTCCTCTGACTCCGGTAGATACTCAACGGGGTTGTCTTTATATAACCGTCGTGAGTAGTAGTGACCACCATGTCCTCGTCCGCAATGAGGTCCTCTATCGAGATTTCCTCCGAGCTCTCGAGTATCTCGGTCCGCCTCTCGTCCCCGTACCTGTCTTTTATCTCTTTCAGCTCTTCGGTAACTATGCCCAGTATCAGGTGCTCGCGCTCGAGTATCTCCTTCAGGCGCTTCACGGTATTTATGAGCTCGTTCCTTTCCTCGAGTATCTTGTCCCTCTCGAGCGCGGTAAGGCGCTGGAGCCTCATGTCGAGTATTGCCTGCGCCTGAAGCTCCGAGAGGCCTAGTTTCTGCATCAACCCGTCTTTCGCCTCCTGGGGGCTCGCCGACTTGCGGATGAGGGCAATAACCTCGTCCAGGTGGTCGAGCGCTATCTTGAGGCCTTCCAGTATGTGGAGCCTGTCTTCAGCCTTGCCCAGCTCATACTGAGTGCGCCTGGTTACGACCTCTTTCCTGTGCTCAATGAAGTGGCTTATGGCTTCCTTGAGCGGGAGCACGCGGGGCTGGTTCCTCACGAGCGCGAGCATGATAATGCCGAAGGACATGTCCATCTGCGTATGCTTGTAGAGCTGGTTCAGCACGACGTCCGCGATGTCGCCGCGTTTGATATCTATGACCAGCCTTATCCCCTCTCTATCGGACTCGTCCCTTATATCGGATATGCCTTTTATCTTCTCGTCCTTGACGAGCTCCGCTATCCGCTCTATCAGCTTCACCTTGTTCACCTGATAAGGTATCTCGCTGACGATTATTATTTCCTTGTCTCCCTTCTTCTGCCTCTCTATCCTGGCTTTGGCCCTTATTCGTATTATTCCCCTGCCCGTCTCGTATGCCTCTCTGATCGGGGCCCTGCCCGTGATGAAGCCGCCCGTAGGGAAATCCGGCCCGGGGATGTGAGTCATAAGCTCGTCGAGGGTAATGTCCGGATTCCCGGCCTGCGCTACTACTGCGTCGATAAGCTCGTTAAGGTTGTGGGGGGGGATATTTGTCGACATACCGACGGCTATACCGGAGGAGCCGTTCAGGAGCAGGTTCGGTATCTTGGCCGGGAGCACGAGTGGCTCTTTCTCGCCGCCGTCATAATTGGGGACGAAATCCACGGTCTCTTTTTCGAGGTCCGCGAGCATCTCGCTCGCTATCCTGTCGAGCCTGACTTCCGTGTACCTCATAGCGGCCGGGGGGTCTCCGTCGATCGAGCCGAAGTTGCCCTGACCGTCGACGAGCGTATACCTCATGGAAAAGTCCTGAGCCATTCTGACGAGCGCGTCGTAGATAGCGGCGTCGCCGTGCGGATGGTATTTACCCATCACGTCCCCGACTATCCTCGCCGACTTTTTATAGGGCCTGTTCCACTGGTTCCCCGCCTCTTCCATTCCGTAGAGTATTCGCCTGTGCACGGGCTTGAGACCATCCCTCACGTCGGGAAGGGCGCGCCCGATGATAACGCTCATCGAGTAACTGAGATAAGACTCCTTCATCTCGTCTTCGATGTTGACGGGCAGTATCTGAGACGGCATTGTCATATATTACAGGCCTCCTAAATGTCTATAAATATTGGCTAATAAGGTTATATGAGAGGAAGGTAAGAGTCAATCGATTTGCAGCCGGAATAAATCATAAGGTACGTTAGATGAAAGATATTCCCGGAAAGACCTAAGAACCGGCCAGCCTTCGGTCAGGGCCCGGAATAGAGCGTATATATGAAAAAATTTCTCTTCGGCGTAATCAAATTCGCAATAAAAACGGTCTTGCTGGTAATTGTCGCAACCATGGTCTGGGTGGCGCTCTACAGGTATGTGAATCCGCCTCTGACGCCCCTCATGGTCATCGGGTACTTCGGAGGAAAGAGAACAATAAAAAAAGAGTGGAGCGACTATAAGAATATCTCGAATTATATGAAGCTCGCGGTAATCGCGGCGGAGGACCAGAAATTCCCCACGCACGAGGGTTTCGATATAGAGTCCATAAAAGACGCGATAGGCGATAAGATGAGCGGCGACAGACTACGCGGGGCGAGCACGATTAGCCAGCAGACAGCGAAGAACGTATTCCTCTGGCCGTCGAGGACCTGGATGCGAAAGACGGCCGAAGCCTATTTCACGTTCCTCATCGAGAAGATATGGGGCAAGAAGAGGATACTTGAGGTGTATTTGAACGTCATCGAGACGGGGAAGGGCGTATACGGCGTGGGGAAAGCGGGTGAAGTCTATTTCGGGAAATCAGCCGGGAACCTCACGAAGGAGGAATCCGCCCTCATAGCCGCCATTCTTCCGAACCCCGTGCGCATGTCCGCCGTAAAACCTTCGAGATATGTGCGCGAACGGCAGGGATGGATAATCGGTCAGATGGACAATCTGGGGACAGGCTATTTGAAGAGGATCAAATAACTTACGATCGAAAGATAACACCCTTGCCCGATTGCCGATTGACACGGTAGTGGACGAGGTGTAATACAATGGATATTTTTCACAGGGGAGAGATAACACGAATATGGCAAACGAGACAGCACTCATAACAGGGGCGTCCTCAGGCATCGGCCTTGAGATGGCGAGGCTGTTCGCTGCGGACGATTCGGACCTGGTGCTCGTCGCGCGGAGGGAGGAAAGGCTCAAAGCGCTCGCGGACGAAATCAAATCCGAATTCGGCGTCGACGTCTTCATTCTGCCGAAAGACCTTTCGGAAAAGAACGCACCCAGAGAGATATTCGAGGCGCTTCAGAAAGAAGGCATACAAATCGACGTGGTCGTAAATAGCGCGGGCTTCGGCGCACGCGGAAGATTCGCCGAACTGGGCGAGGAAGGGCAGATAGACATGATCCAGGTTAACGTAGCGGCACTCACCCATTTAACGAGACTCTTCCTTCCGGGCATCATCGAACGCGGGCGCGGCGGTATACTCAACGTCGGCTCACTCGCGGGGTTCCAGCCGGGGCCGAACCTGGCGGTCTATTACGCCACCAAGGCATATGTGCTGTCCTTCACCGAAGCCCTCTCCGAGGAGGTACGGAATCCGAATATAAAAATCACATGCCTCGCCCCCGGCCCGGTGAGGACGGAATTCGGAACGAAGTCCGAGCTCGACGACTCGCTCTTGTTCAAGTTGAGCCTCATGGACGTCGAGCCCGTAGCCAGGGCGGGTTATGAAGGATTCAGGAGGGGGGAAGTCATAGTGCTGCCCGGGTTTAAACAGAAGCTGATACCGTTCCTTCTGAGATTCACGCCGCGGTTCCTCGTGAGGAAGATAGTAAAATCTCTTCAATCCTGAACTTAAATCCGGGCATGTCCGGTGTGTTTTCCGATCGGGAAACCATACGAAATTCCCTGATTGCTCTCTGAGTTTTACTGTGATATAATAATAATGAGTATTAATGAGTATTAGTTACAGAGAGATGAATCATACCAAGATAAGGATGGAAGCATGAAAATCGTAAGAACGCTCAAAAAGAATCGGAATTCGATCCTTTCGTTAGTATGCCTCCTTGCATTGCTCTTCGCCTACGGATGTCAGTGTCAAGGAGAGGTGGGAACCAAATCCGGAAATGCCGGCGGGATTAGTGCAAGCAGTTCGGTAGTCGATAAGAAATAAATCAATCTGTTAAATATCAATTCGGAGGAGGATTGTGAAAATGAAATTATCAGCAAGAATAAAGAAAACCCTTAGAATATCCCTTATATTCATGAGTCTTGCCGTCGCCTTTGTCGTCCCCGGGGTTATGAAGTGCTCGGGTTCTGTAGACCCAGAAGGTAAAACCTCGACTCAGATATTTAGTTAATAACCGTAAAGGGCCGTCCGGCCCGGATTCGATGGGCTTGACCGGAATCAGTAACTATCAGGGAGTTATTCCGCAAAAAACCTTTCG
>Ga0155644_1002_pt1 | contig 19194 bp, 10 predicted proteins | sample RifCSPhighO2_12_FD_107301 | JGI IMG/M metagenome (GOLD analysis project Ga0155644, IMG submission 107301) | Candidatus Dadabacteria bacterium RIFCSPHIGHO2_12_FULL_53_21 | reverse complement strand
GAGGACGGGAGAGGACCCGGGGCGCATAGGGGAAGCGCTCGCGGAGCTCACGCTCGCGGACGGAGCGGCGGGCGTCAGGCGACTTAAGCCCGTCCCCGCCCCCGAGATGAGGCACATACAGCCGCCGCCCTCGCTCTGGGCGGACGTGATATACCCGAAGTGCATCACGCAGCTGAACTCCGAGCCCGGCGCGGGGAAGAGCACCCTCGCATACAACATCTGCGCGTTAGGCGCGACGGGGCAGCCCTTCCTCGGCATCCCGTTCTCGAAGAATCTCAAATCGCTCTACGTCGATCTCGAGACCCCTGATTTCCTGATAACGCACAAGATAGAGCTCATATGCGGCGGGCTCCCCGGCGGCCTCCACATCCTCGACCGGATCGACCTCAAGAGGGATTTCACGGAGCTTCTCACGCTTTGCAGGGAAGAGAGGTACGACCTCGTCGTGCTCGATACACAGAGCCGCGCGCTCGCTATGGAGAAGGAGAACGACAACGCGGAGGCGAACTACATGGCGGGCTTGCTGAAGCGCGTGGCGAAGGAGGCGGGCTCGGCGATACTGCTGATTCACCACTCGACGAAGAGCGACGAGGGGAAGGCGGTATACAGGGGGAGAGGGGCGTCCGCGATGGCGGGGGCGGTGGATGTCGTCGTAAACGTGGACGTGCTCACGGACGACACGCTCCGTATGTCGGTAGAGAAAAACAGGCTCCAGCAGTCGGACACCAAACTCTATATCAGAAAGGCCGGGGAGGACAGATTTGAGCCGTGCGAGACCCAGGGGAACGGGGACGAGTCGGGGTTCCTGATATACCGCGCACAGGACGCCGTTGTCTCGCTGCTGTCGGACGCATACGGGCCCTTCCGCGCGGGGGAGATCGTCGAGGCCGTTCAGCGGGTGATAAACGTCGATCGGAGGACCGTCGAAAGGGCGCTGAACAGGCTCGCCCAGGCGGGGAAGGTGACCAAGCCCAAGCAGGGGTACTATGAGATAAGCCAGGTCAGCGATTCCGACATTCCGACAACCCAACAGGGCATATACCCCCGCGGAGCTGTCGGAATGTCGGAAGACGGGGAGTGAGTGGGGGGGGTCAGATTCAATTTTAAGCTATAATTACACTAATCCCCACAATCCGTTATAGCTATTAAATCAAAATATTTATGATAATATCATGATGAGAGGTTGCTAAATGGGTATCACGATAGATGTCTACAATGACCCTTGCTACACATTACAAGAAGCACAACTACATATTTACGTATTTAAAGTTCCCGCAACTACAATCCACGACTGGGCAGTAGGACGTAAGACTTATAAACCATTAATAGAAATTGCTCAGAGAACTCCGCCTAGGCTATCATTCATTAATCTAGTTGAGTTATATGTCTTGGCCTCAATAAGACGGAAATTTCATATACCTATGCAAAATGTGAGACCAGCCATTGAATTCATAAAACGAGAACTAAAATCTGAACATCCACTTGCAGAACATAGATTCGATACAGACGGTGTCCATCTCTTTCTCAAACATTTGGGAGGATTATACGATCTTTCAAAAGGCGGCCAAAAAGCATTTGACTTCGTGGAGACATACCTAAAAAGGATTGAATACGCTCATAACGGTTTACCTTCGAAATTCTATCCTTTCACTAGGCTAGATAAGGAAGATACCAAAACTCCTATGCACGTCACTATCAACCCAAAAATCTGCTTCGGACGTCCGATATTGGAGCGCATAAGTGTCCCCGTAGAGATTATCAGTGAGAGATATTGGGCAGGTGACTCACACGATTTACTAAAAGAGGAATATCATATTACTTCAGAAGAACTAGATGAAGCCATACGAGTCGGAGGATACTACCTCAAGGCTGCCTGAGCCGACTTTCTTTCTAGATAGAACAATTGACAATCCTACTGTTCTAAATGGGTTGAGGGATATTGGTTGTTCAGTCATCCCACATCATGCATTATTCAAGCATAATGAGGATGACAATGTCTGGATAGAAGAAGTTTCAAAAAAGGGATATATAATTATCACTAATGATAAAAAAATTCGTAGTCGAGCATTAGAAATCAAGTCGGTTATAATCCATAAAGCTCGTATGTTATGTTTGACAAACGGAAACATGTCTTCCTCAACACAACTAGAAATATTAAAATCAGGCATGGGATTGATTAAAAAGCATATTAAAGAAGCTGTCCCCCCATACATTGTAAGAGTGCGAAGGGGAGATGGTAAGATTCAAAAAGTTAGTTTAAACCCATTAAAACTACCGGTAGATCAATACTAATTAGACTTTCCGACATTCCGACAGATCCGCAGGGGTATATACGTGTCGCATCTGTCGCATTGTCGGAAACGGTTGGGGGACTACAGGAAAAGATGAGATCCTGAATCTAGTTCAGGATGACTACAAATGGATTCCCGATCGGTGTCGGGAATGACAGGAATCTTGAGGTACACCCTCACCCTGCCCCTCTCCCCTCAAGGGAGAGGGAATTTAAAGAAAATGACAGGGTAATAAACTCGCAAGAGGGAAAAATCAGAACCTTATCTGGAAGTCGAACATGTAGCTGTACCTGTCGATGTCCCCGTCGACGCCGGCGACGGGGAACTGGACGGCGAAGCCCGGGCTGAATTTCCTCCCGAACCTTATTCCCGACGTGACGAACATATCGTTCTTCTCGAACGTATCCGCCGTGAGGCACGTATAGGCGTTAAACTCCGCGTAGAGCACGGGGGACGCGATCACCGGGAAATTCGCCCCGGCCGAGGCCCCGTAATTTACCCTGAACTCTGCCCCGTTTCCTTCGAGCTCGCTTGCGTTGAGCACCGTGTCGGCCGACACCATCGCCTGCACGTTGAATATGCCGTGCCACGCGGCGGCTGTAACGTAGGGGGTCACGGTCCAGGCCTTCTGTAAATTTATAGGGAAGTTCCTTCTGAATAACGTGACGGTCGAGAGCCTGTCTATGTTGTCCTTGTAGGAGGTCGGAAGTATCAGCTCGACCCCGCCCGAGATTGCCGAATTGTGCGTCTTGTAGAGAAGGAACTTGCCGCCCGCCAACACGTTCGCGAACTCGAACCCGTCCCTCACGTCCTCGCCGTTGATCACGACCCCGTTCACTCCCGACTGCGATAACCTCACGTAAATGCCCCAGAGCCCGTTCTTCGAAGGCACGTCCGCCCGGAGCGAATAGAATACGAACTGCCCGCCCTTGTCCTTTTTCAGGTTCAGGATCTCCAGGTCCGCCCGGAACCTGCCCATCGGCAGCGGCTGCTCGATGAAGAACGGGTACGCGAGGTCTATCGCAATGTCCTTGTTAGGCGTGAACACTATCGGCCCGGTCACGGAAAAGAACGTCTTCGAGAACGGGTTATATATTCCGACCTGCCTCTCGTAGATGAAGTTCCTCATCGGGTTCAGCATGTGGCCTAGTATCTTCGCCGGAACGAAATCGGTGGAGACGAGCCAGTCGGAGGATTTCTCGAGCGCGAACCCCATCGGCACGCCGACGAGCGGCGTCGATACCAGGTCGACGAGCGAGGGGACCTCGACCATGCCCTCAACGGTGTACTCGAACAGCGTGCTCTGCAGCACTACGCCCAGGGCCGACACGAGGTAGCCGTGCCCCATGGCCCTGTAAAACAGATACTCCACAGCGCCTATTGTGGGGTGCGTGACCCAATTGGTAAAGAACGAGTCGCCGTCGTCCCACACGGGCGCGGTTGTTATGTTGTCCCACCATTTGGATAACGACGTATCGAATATCCTGCTGTTCTTGTTCCTTACGTAGAAGAACCTGGACGCCCAGAGGCCCGAGTACATTATGGCGGAGTCGCGGAGGAAGGCTTTCACGCCCAGGCGCTCCTCGCCCTCCTCGCCCGTGACGAATTCCCCGTCCTTCCCGTCCTCCTGCTTCTCCCCCGTGGCCGCGTTCTCGGAGAATGCGTAATCGAACATCTCGTTTACCCGGACGTCCTCCCGGGCCGACGCCTGGGCTGCGACGATCAGAGACAAAAATATAAAGAGATACCTGTGCATCACCCTCACGCTCTCTCCCTTGTCACGCTGCCAGAATCAATCCTGATGAGAATCGATTAAAATCGAAGTGATAAAATACCCTAAAAATTATACAACCTGAATAGCTAATCTATTCCGAGTAATTTTTTCGCCCTCGCCTCCCACGTATAGCCCCTGACGTCGGAAGCGGCCCTCTCGGAGACGGCCTTAGCGAGCGCGGGGTCATCGAGCGCCCTTCTTATGCCGGCCGAGAGCGCCTCAGGGCTGTCGGGGGGGACGAGGAGCGCGTTCACACCGTCCTCGAGTATCTCCGAGACGGACGGGATGGATGTAGCTACAATAGGACGCCCGGACGCCATGTACTCGAAGAGCTTTATCGGGGAGGTGAAGTCGCGGGCCAGGGTGCCGCCCCTTATCGTCATGCGCGACGTATAGGGCATGACGAGGACGTCCGAGGCCGCGAGATAGAGGGGGACGGTATTGTGGTGGACGTAGCTCGTGAACCTGATGTTCTCCGTTCTCTTTTCACGGGCGAGACTGCGGCAGCGCTGGACGTCGCTCTCCAGACCGCCCACTATGAGGAAGAGCACGCCGGTCATGCCGGGGGCGATATCTATCAGGTGCTCTATCCCCCTGCCCTCGTATATGTTGCCCGAGTAGCAGACTATCTTCTTATCCGGAGGCAGGCCGAGGTCGGCCCGGGCCCGGGCTTTGTCGGGGAGCGACCTGTATCCATGGAGGTCCACCCCGTTGTGGGCGACGACGAGCTTTTCAGGGGGGAGGCCTTCGCGGAGGTATATCTCGCCCAGCCCGCGCGAGTTGGTCGAGAACCGGACGAGCCGCTTCGAGCGCTTGAAAGAGTTGAAGAGCAGGCGCGCGCCCGTAACCAGGGGATGGTGCGCGTCATAGACAGTCGGCACGCCGAGTATGTTAGTCGCGATCGAGGCGAACACGATGTTCCTCGTGACGGCCAGGTCGAACTCCTTCCTGCGTTTCCCCGCGTAGACAGAGGCGCGGACGCCGTGCATTATGTTCCTCACGGACGTGTTGCCGAAGTAAGGGAACGAGACGATCCTGAAATTAGATTCCACGCCGTAGTACTGGAACATATCCCCGGGCGTACGGTAAGTAGGGATCAGGAGGCTTGTCGTTATGCCGAGCCTCGCTATAGCCTGGCACATCTTCATTATGTGTATGGCGCTCGCACCCTTCGAGAAGATCTCGGGGCTTCCTATGTAGAATACTTTCTCGGGGGTTCCGTTCCGCATTATAGACCCGGCATCGTGTCAGTCGGCTTCAGCCATTATTATATGGTGATATTTGCGCGTTGACGAATCCGGCAGGCCGCTTCCCCGGTTTCACGGGCTCATTAGAAATAGCCCCGGGCGTTGGATATAATAAACCCGCGGCTGACGGGGGCCGTGCTTAGCCTAAAGTCCCGGACGACGCGGGGAATATACAGTCAATCAAAAGGGAGCGCAATGGAAACGAGATCGATAAGGGGGTTCCACGACGTCCTGCCCGAAGAAATCAAGAGGTGGCACCATATAGAGGAGGAGGCGAAGTCCGTCTTCGAGCTCCACGGATTTTCCGAGCTGAGGATGCCGGTCCTCGAATTCACCGAGATATTCGCCCGGAGCCTCGGCACGACGACCGACATAGTCGAGAAGGAGATGTACACGTTCCAGGACAGGGACGGCTCGTCGCTCACGCTCCGCCCCGAAGGCACGGCCGGCGTGGTCAGGGCATACATCGAGAACTCGATGTGGGCCAGGTCCCCCGTCACGAAGCTCTACTACACGGGCATGATGTTCAGGCACGAAAGGCCCCAGAAAGGCCGCTTCAGGGGGTTTTACCAGATAGGGGCCGAGCTCCTGGGGCCGGAGGAGCCCCCTTCCGACGCCGAGCTCATTGCCATGGTCTGGAAGCTCCTGGAAGGTATAGGGATAACGAAATACTTGAAGCTCGAGCTCTCTTCCCTCGGAGACGACAACTGCCGGCCCCGGTACAAGGAAATGCTCATCGCCTTCTTCACCCCTGAAAAGGAGCGCCTGTGCGAGGACTGCCGGAGGAGGCTCGGGACGAACCCGCTCCGGATACTCGACTGCAAGGTAAAGGGATGCAGGGAGATAGCAGCGCGGGCCCCCAGGATGATAGACAATCTCTGCGGGGACTGCAGCCGGCACCTGGCCGAGGTAAGGGAGAACCTCGACTCGGTCGGCGTCCCCTACGTCATCAACCCCGGGATAGTGAGGGGGCTCGACTACTACACGAGGACCGTATTCGAGATAACGACGGAGGAATTGGGGTCGCAGAACGCCGTGGCCGCGGGAGGCCGCTACGACGGGCTCGTCGAGGAGTTGGGAGGTCCCCGCACGCCCGCGGTCGGGTTCGCGGTGGGGATGGAGAGGCTCATACTCCTCCACCAGATGGCCTTCCCCGGGGGGTTCGGCAGGGAAATAAGGGTGTTCATAGCCCACATGGGGGAAGAGGCTCGGAAGAAGGCGTTTCAGCTCGCCTCGGAACTCAGGGGCAGGGGAGTCGCGACCGAGACCGATTACGGGCAGAAGAGCCTCAAGAGCCAGCTCAAGCGCGCCGACAAATCGGGGGCCGGGCTTACGTTCATTATCGGCGAAGACGAGCTTAACCGGGGCGTGGTCAAGGTGAGAAATATGTCGGCGAGCACGGAGGAAGAGATGGATTTCGGAAGCGCCCTCGAGCTCGCATCTCAAAGCGATTGACACCGCGCCCACACGCACGCTAGCTTGATTTTACGATCCTTCCGAATCTCCATCTGCTCAACCAACGATCGTAGCTAAACCCAATCACCCTGAGCCTGTCGAAGGGTGATTCTTTCCGACATTACAGAATTTGCGTTAAGAAAATCGCGTGTTGAAGCGTATAAAAATCTTTCAGCTTTCCAATTGAAAGATTTTAGCTTCAATACAAGATTTTTAGCAAATTATGTAGTCGGATGATTTTTGCTTCTTTTCATCAAGGAAAAGAAGAACACACACAATGTGTGTTTCTATGATCCTTCCGTACCTCCTCCGCCCAATCCAGCAACCGCAGAAGTTTCGATTGTCCGCGGCGATCTTCCGCGTGCTCACTGCTTCTCGAGCCTCTCCTGCTCCTGCTTCCACTTAAGCGTGTTTACCTCTACGTAGTCCTTGATAAAGAGTCCCGTGAGCTCGGAGACCGTGCCCAGGACGCAGTCCTTTATCCCGGCGGAGCTGCAGGATAGGAGCTTCCCTATGGACCACGTGGCCGCAGCCGTGTTGATATTCTGCCCGAGCCTTTTCCCCATCAGGACGACCGTCTGATATAGCTCCATGTCGATGTACACCGCGTACCTGTCGCCGCTCACGGCCTTCGACGCTATCACCTTTACGAGCATGTAGGAGCCTCCGAATACGCTGAACCACTCGCGCTCTTCGAGCACCATGATGTTCGACCTCGCAAGCCTGTCCTCGACGAGCGCCTTTATGCCGGCTTCACTGAGCCCGTCCTCCCTGGCCGACGCCGACGCCTCGTCCACCACGACGGCGACTCCCGTTATATCGACGAGCGTTTCCTTCCCCACCGCGAAGGCCGTTTCGCCGGCGAGAATCATGGTCATAAAAAGCAGAATATAGAGAGAAGTCCTCAAGATGTTAATTAATATATGCAGTCACGCGTGGAAAGTAAAAAACGGTTGTCCAGGAGACAGGGAAGGATCGCAAGAGCGCACTAACATGCACCGGTGTGCAGATGACTCTATTGGTCAGTATATAAACGTAATAGTATTTATTGTTCATAAGGTGAAAGGCTGTTTTTTTATCCTTCTTTTCCTTGATGAAAAGAAGCAAAAATCACACACGTAGTGTGGATTATGAAAAGACTGTACATAATTTGCTAAAAATACGCCGTTCGACCCTTCGACAGGCTCAGGGCGAACGGGTTGGATTGAGCGGTGTGGATCGATCGTATGCCCGCGGGTGCTCACCCGCCGCAAATTCTGTAATGTCGGGGAGAGAAAGACGAAAGACAGATTTCTCCCGTTTTGTTTTCATATGCTCACCGGCGAACGGGGCGGCGGGGTGCAGATGACATATGAAATACTGGAAAGGCAGATGAGTTTCGGCAGAATCGTAGAATCGCACATTGTGCGTGTGAGCGTCAGGAGCCTGCCGTCGAGGCCCTCTGCCCGCTGAATTCGCAGAGGAGCTCCAGGTTGGCTTTCACTATCTCGTATTGGGCCGGGTAGGAATTTTTCGTAAACACCTTGAGGGCCTCCTGGTACGCCTCAGACGCCTTATCGCAGTTTTTGATCCTGTCCTCCTCCTCGGCGAGCGTGGTGTACGCCCCTCCGATGTTGTTCTGCGTCGTAGCGTACTGTATCGGGAACCTGTCGATCGTATAAATTATAAGAGCGGTCTCGTAGGCGTTTATCGCCCTCTTGCAGTTCTTCGCCCTGTCCTCGGCCTCGGAAAGCATCCTGTAGACCACTCCCAGGTTGTTCTGGGTCGCCGCGAACTGCATCGGATAGTTCTGAATAGTCCTCACCTTGAGCGCCTTCTCGAACGCGCCCCGCGCCATCCTGCAGTTGGCTTCCTTCTCCTCGACGTCGGCGAGCGTCATGTACGCCGTGCCGAGGTTGTTCTTCGTCGAGCCGTACTGTACCGGGTGCTCCTTCTCGTTATATACCCTGAGCGACTCCCTGTAAGCGTTCACGGCCCTCTTGCAGTTCTTACCCTTCTCCTCCTGCTCGGCGAGTGTCCTGTATATGATCCCGAGGTTGTTCTGAGTGGCGGCGTATTCGAGCGGGTATTCCTTTAAGTTATAGACCTTGAGCAGTCGCTCGTGGCATCTGACCGCCTTCCCGCAGTTCACGGCCGCGTCCTCCTTCTCGGCGAGGCGCTGATATAGAGTGCCGAGGCCGCTCAGTATGGACGCGTATTCGGCGGGCATCCGCTCGGACGTATAGTATCCGAGCGCTTCTTCGTAGGACTGAGCCGCGGATTTCATTTCTTCCGGGGCGTCGGAGAATCCGGAAAGGCTTTCATAGGCCGAAGCGGTGTTCCTCTTTATGAGCCCGTAATCCTTGGGGGATGTCTCGTAGTCTATAACCTCGAGGGCCTTCCCGTAGGCTTCTATCGCCTTCCCGTAATAATCCGGCACCCCCTCCTTCCTCGCGATATTGCCGAACGCGATGCCCATGTACTTATGTATCTCCGCGTATTCCGCTGGCGCGTCATCCCGGCCGTAAGCCGTGAGCGCCTTCGTTAACGCGTCGAGCGCCTGCATATAATCTTCCGAGCGGTTCTCCACCCCCGCGAGGACGCCGTATATGAAGCCGATATTTTTTTGAATCCTCCCGTACTCGGTCAGGTGCTCCCCCGGGCCGAAGGCTTCGAGCGCTTCCTTATATTCCGCGAGCGCCTTCCTGTATTCCCCGGCGTCCCCCTTCATCTGGGCGAGCGTGCGGTATATGTTCCCGAGATTTTCCTTAATCCCTCCCCGCTCTATCGGGGCGGACTCCCCTGTCATGACCCCGAGGGCCTCGTTGTACGAAGCTGCCGCGCGTTCGTAGCCCCTGATGTCCCCAGTTTGGTCAGCGAGCCGCATCCACGAGAAGGCGGCGCCGCTTTCGGCCTCGGCGAACTCGACGGGGAAATTTTCCCGTGTGTAGTAGGCGAGTGCGTCCTCGTAGGCTTTGAGCGCCTTTCTGAAGTTATTCGCACCCCCGGCGGACTCGCCGAGCTCCCCGTACGCCCTGCCCAGGCCGAGTTTCAGAGAAGCGTACTCGGCGGGGAATTCCTCTTTCGAGATGCGCTTCAGGCTCTCTTCGAAATACTCAGCCGCCTCTTCAGGGTTATCGAATTCGACTTCGCTCGCAAGCGTTATGATCTCATACTCATCGGCGGCCGGGGGTTCGTCTCCGGGCCCCGAAGCGGGCTCACCCGCACTTTCGTATGCGCCCTCCATGACCAGCTTGAGGACGGGCCTCTCTTTCGGTTTTTCATCCCCCTCCCCGCGGTCCTCGTTCCCGGCCCGGGCCTCGTCACGCAAGGCTTCGGCTCTTTCCATATCCGAGATCAGTCCCCGCACCCGTTCGAGTCCCCGAACGGCCTCCCCGTATTCAGCGGGCGTTTCTTCGGGCGTATAACCCTCGACAGCCTTCTCAAAGGCACAGACCGAGCGGCCGAGGAATTCCCTGTCGCCTGAAATCTCGTAAAGACGCGCATAGAGCGTACCGAGATCATATTGCGCCGAGGCGAATTCCCTGCGGTGCTCCGGCAGGCTCAGATACTCGAGCGCCTTATTGTAAAAATCCACGGCCTTGCAGGCGTTCCGATGCGGCTCTTCCGCGAAGCTCAGTTCGGAATGCACCCCGCCGAGACCGCGGTTTGTCAGGGCATGCTCGTACGGGAACAGGTCGGCCGAGTAATAGCCAAGCGCTTCCTGATAAAGACCTATTCGTTTATTCAAGTCCCCTGACTCATACCCGCCGAGCTCCATCAACAGCCCTCCGACGAGCCCGCGCAGCTCCTTCCGCACATCCGGGTGCGAGACCTCTAAGTAGAAGCCTAAGGCCTCCTTGTACGAATCTATCGCGAGCTCGGCATTTAGCGCCCTTTCGTACTCATCCGGCATGCCGGCAAGCAGGCCGCCCAACCTCCGCTGGGCTTCCGCGTATTCCGCCGGGTAATCGAGGGGGTCGCAGAGGCCGAGAAGCCCCCTGCAGCTCTCGGCCGCTCCCTCGTTATCGCCCGACCCTTCCAGATAATCCGTAAGCCCCGTATACAGCGCCCGGAGCGCGCGCGCGATATCCCGGGAGCCCGGATCGCCTGCGGCCCCCGAGGCATAGAGCGCCTCGGAATACGCGGCTATGGCTTTCCTTATATGAGTTTCGTCCCCGCTCTCTCTATAAAGCCTTTCAAACGCCTCGCCGAGCTTCCTGCCGCTGGCGGCGTGCTCCCCGCGGGCGGTTTCCTCCGGATAATAAAGTAGCGCCTCGTCGTAGTATTCAATCGCCTTGTCCGGGTTATTCGAACCGGCCTCCCTGTCGCCGAGAGCCTTGTATACGCGTCCTATCCTGACGTTGAGCGCGTCTGATTCCGCGGCCGCCCCCTCGCGTGTATAAACGCCGAGCGATTCCCCGTAGGCCCTGAGGGCCTCCTCGTAGTCATGGGGGACGCCCTGCATTTCCGCGAGCGAGACATGCGCGTCGCCGAGCCTCTTCATGATGTCCGCGTATTCACCGGGGAAATCATCGATCGTATATATGCGGAGGGCTTCCTCGTAAGAGCCGATTGCCTGCGTGTAATAGGGCGTTTCGCCGCCGTCTTCCGCCAGCCGCGCATATACGTCCCCGAGGGCCCCGCACGTCTCGGCCATATCGCCTTCCAGCCCGCATGATTTGTAAAAGCCGAGCGCGAGGCCGAGAGATTCGGCAGCCTTCAGATAGTTCTCGCGGGGGGTTTCGTGAAGCGCGAGGCTCGCGTATGCCGAGCCGAGGTTGTTATATGAGAGCGCCCTGTCGGACGGGGAATTTTTTAATATTTCAGACGACAGCGACTCCGCGAGGGATTCAACCGCCTGCCTCGCGTATCCGGGCTCTCCGGTCATCAGGCATAGAGCGCTTAACGCGGCCCCGAGGTTATTGTGAACGGCCGCAGACTCGCGGGGGTATTTGTCAGGCGTAAAGAATCCGAGGATCCCTTTGTATAACCCGGACGCTCTCTCGATGTCTTCGGTCCCGTCTTCGGCGAATGAACGGATGACCAGCAGGTCTGCGAGCCTCTTGGCGGTGACGCATGCTAGCAGCCCCGGTTTTTCCCGCTCGAGTATCTTTTCGTATATGGAGACGCGCTTATTCCCGCACTCACGCCCGGCGTCCTCATCGTCCCCGGAAGAGGCGAGTCCCGCGTAAAGCGAGGCGAGACAGCGGAGCACACGCGAAGGCGTCCGAAGCCCGGTCCGTGACTCCCAGGAGCCAAGTCCTTCGTAGAGCTCGTCGAGATCGGACAAGCCGAATCCGCTTCTCGACGCGAAGTACCCGGATATCCTGAGCGCCATACCGCGCAGGCTTTCCGCTTCTGCACCGCTTCCGGCACCCCCGAGCGAATCCGAGATGTACCTTTCGATAATGCCCGGGAGCGCACGGCTTAGATCGTTCAGGATCTTCGTTTCAGGACGTTCGCCCGCTCCGGCATATTCTCCGGGTCCCGCCACGGTCATGTCCGAAATATGACGGCTGATGAATTTATCACAGTGAGAGCGCGCATCGTCGTGATCCTGCGCTTTTTCGGGATATGCAGCAAATCCCCGACTCTCTTCCCCGGCGGCCCCGCTCCGGCTTGAAGCAGTCCCGTCTGCGGCCGCGGTATTGTTATTCCCGAACGTGAGTATGAATTTCCCACGGCCCCTCAGGTACCCGAGCTCGTACAGCTCTTCGGGACCGAGCCCGTCCAGTATGAGCACCCCGAGCACGCATTCCCCGGCAAGCTCTTCGAACCGCTCTATGTAATGTCCGTTTAAAAAGGTGAAATCGGAGAGGAGGTCTACCCGGATACCCGTTCGGACGAGATAATCGCACAGATGTTCGAGTATTTCGCGCGGGATTCCGCCGCTCCCCTTCGCACCGTCCAGCACGACGCAGGAGAGCTCGCTGTCGCTGCTCATGAGCCGCGCCGATATCCTTACACTTCCTGACCCGGAAACAGTTACGCCCGACATATCCCGTTATCCTCTTACGAGCACCCGGAAACGGCGTGTCCTGAAATACGTGCCGGACATAAAGCCGTTTTCGGCATATAGGCAAACATTCTCGGTGAGGATTTACGGACGACGCAGTGCCGGATAAGACAGGTTAAGCCGGAAGTTAGACGTACAGATACTGAGCAAGACCTAAAACATGTCCCGACTTCGGCGGCCCAGCCGCCATTATGCCCGAAACCCGGGCATTCAGGCCTGCGGCTTTGCGTCCCACCCTTTCGAATGGTTTGCCTTTTCGGTCATGGAAAATTATGACCCCATCTCTTGAAACTCTATATCGGATTCGGTTCCATGTCAATATAATTTCAATAATGTTTGCGCCTTAGGCAAGATATATATGCTAAAAATCTCCGTAACGGATAGGCTATATGCCCGGCTGATGCATACCTGACGGCCGGGTCTAATCCCCGCCGTAACGAGACCGGAAGCGCCCCCCTGCGCGCTCAATTGAGCTCCTTGTAGCATTGACCGCAATATCTGGCCCCCTCCTCTATCTCGGCCCCGCAGTCGCAGAACGCGGCGATCCTGGGCTTGGCGAGGGCCTTGACGCTTCCGAGGGCCTTAGCGGCGTTCATGTGTACGAGCTTCAGATTCTCTTTCCACTCATCGATCTCGGATTCTATTCTATCTATATCCGCACACCTGGCGGCCACGGTATCCTCGACGACCTTCCCGGTGTGCTTGAAGGTCCTGTAGACAGAAGCGCCCATATCGTAGACCGCCTCCCTCCTCCTGCGCTCGAGCTGCCTGATCGTATTTTTGATCTTAAGCGTGTCGTATGCCTCTTTCGATCTTATATTAAGCACCCTGAGGCCCTTGTTTATACCGTCTTTGAATATCGTCAGTAAATCCCGTTCTTCCCTTTCGTACGACATCTTTTTCGCTCCTCTCTCTCGCTTAATCCGATAATTCCCCGTCCCGCGGGAAAATAATACTCGATTTAGCCGGCCGTATAAACGGTCATGCAATTATCGAAACCGGCTGAGCGCCCGCAGGGGTCGGCCGTCCCCGGGCCCCGGCGAATAATCATTGACTGCCGGAAGACATAGGATACTATTTTAGGAGCCAGTAATCGGAATAGAAATTACAGGAGTGTCAGGGATACCTTTTTGTCCGAACCGCACAGCCGGCAGTCCCCGATAGCAAGGGGAGCATACGGCCCCGCCCGAAAAAATTACGATCGTACCGAGGGAGATGTTTAATGAACTTGCCATACAGCTGCAGTTACACAGGAAAGAGGAGCGGGGATATTCCGGATACGGCCCGACCGCGGCCCGCTCTCATAATCCTTCTTGCTATATCGATAGCGGCGGCATGTCTTCTCGCGCCTCCCGGTTACGCATCCGAGAAAATACCCGCGACACCGGTCGAACCGGCGGCCGTTTTCGAACCATGGCAGATTGAGGGGCTCAGCCTGGCCCTTAAGGACCCGGATCCCAAGGTCAGGATAGAAGCGATAAAGGAGCTTGCCAGGTCGAAGAAAAGGAGCGATATGCCGTCACTCCCGCAGCTCCTCAAGGACGAGAACCCGCAAATACGGAGGGCCGCTTTGACGGCCGCGGGCGGGATGGGTGAGTCATCGAGGGACCTGGTCCCCGTAATCATGAAAAGCCTGACCGACAAAGACCCCAACATCCGCTACGATGCGCTCCAGGCGCTCGTAAACATAGGCGGCCTCGGCCCCGAACAGGTTAAGGCGGCGGTACCGCTCCTCAGCGATAGCAACGACAAGGTGAATATGGCCGCCGTCGAATTGATTTCGAAAAACCCGGAAGCTGCCGAACGGCTGATACCCGCGATAGCGAAACTGCTGAATGATACGAACCCGTCCGCGAGGTCCGGGGCGTTGGAGGTGCTCGGGAACCTGGGGCCCGCGGGAGCCGGGCAGAGCGCCGGTATCGCGAAACTCCTTAATGATGAGGACGTGGATGTCGTCATGAGAGCGGCGGCCGCCCTGGGCGCGTTCGGGAAAGAATCGACGGGCTACGCGGATGAACTCACAGGTCTATTGAAAAGAAAGAACGAATACGTTAGAAAAAGCGCTTTGAAGGCGCTCGGCAGCATAGGCGACATACCGGAGGAATCGAGGCGCGTCGTCGTAGAGCTCTTGAAAGATAAAAACACCAGGGTTAGGGACCAGGCGGCGTCAACGATAGGCAAGACGGCTATTGGGCATAGCGGCACAATAGACGCGGTCGTGTACCTGTTTAAGGACCTCGACACCGATGCGAGGCTGGGAGCCCTTGCGGCGCTCGGCGAGCTGGGGACGAACGCACAGGACAAAGCGCCTCAGACAGCCGAGCTCCTCAACGACCCTTACCCCGAGGTACGCATAGCGGCGATGAACACGCTCGGCGAAATGGGGGATGCGGGGAGAACGTATGCCCCGGAAATACTGGAGCAGGCGAGAAGCACCAATGAGGTTGTCAGGTACCACGCAATCATGGTTTCAAAAGAAATGGACGTAGACGGGTCGGGTATAACGGACACGTTAATCGGATTACTCAATAGCCAATATAAGATAGTAAGAGCCAACGCAGCGATGGCGCTCGTTTCGATAGGGAAATTCACGGAGCCCCAGTCGAAGAAGATCGTGGGATTGCTGAAGAAGAGGGAAATAAAGTTCCGCGGTACGGGGATATTTATTTTCAGAGAGCTCGGAGAAAAGGGGCGGCCCATGGCCCCTGCCGTGGCGGTGCTCCTGAAGGACTCGAACCCGGCCATAAGGTCAGCGGCGCTCGAAGCCCTGGGAGAGATAGGCCCCGGCGCCGACGCTCAGGTGACGGAGATCGCTCCTCTCCTGAAAGACCCGGATGAGATCGTCCGCGCGGAAGCCGCATGGGCGCTCGGGCAGATAGGGCCATCAGCCGAATCCTACATACCCCAGATAGCCGCGATGTTGAAAGACAAGTCGGAAAAGGTGAGAATCAACGCCGTAGACGCGCTGCTTAGCTTCGGCGGACCCGCGAGGAAATATAATGCCGATGTCGCGGCGCTCCTCAACGATGAGAGCAAAAGGGTTCAGACGATTACAGTGACCGCGCTCGGCAGAATGGGCGCATCCGCTTCAGACCAGGCCACCGGACTCGGTGAATTCATATTAGCCAGGAACGACGGTAAACCGGAGAATCTGAACAGCATACTCGCCGCTTTGGAAGCGTTAGGGAATATGGGGCATGGGGCGAGCGGCGAAGCGGCCGCAGCCGCGGAAACGCTCAGAAACAAGAGGACAGTAATCCGCATCAACGGAAGGAATGCTCTCTGGAAAATGAGCCCGCTCGACAAAACCTCCGTACTGACAATACTCGGCGCCACATACAAATACCCGCAGGAGTCGGACAAGCTCCGACTGCTCTCACACTATGCGAGCGGCGGGGATGAGGAGTCCGAGACGCTGATTACATGGATCGGCACAGGCGCTGCGAAGGTTCCCGCCTCGATCAACAGCAAGCAAGGCGCGGAGCTGCTCGGCATCTACCTCGACAACTGGGAGTTCACGGAGCAGCGGAAGAATATGAGGGACGATTTCGCTAAGCGGATTTCCGAAATAGCCGAATCCGGGAAATGGACGAAGAAAGACATCCCGCTGCTCAAAAAAGCGGAGGAAACCCTGAAGTCGGGCAAGTACGAAAGCCAGGCGAACGCCGTCGGTCAGAAAATAGGGAAAGTGCAGGGATGAGGCCCCGGGCCTCCGCCCTATCCCGGCGTATAGGCTTCGGCATGGAAACACACGGCCTTTTTCAGGTATGATTACCCCCCTCAACGCATGAGGCGTTACCCCGCGGCCCGGAAAATCCGGTAACGCCTTCGCGGATTCATAACCTTAGTCGATAAAGAGAGACTGCATGTTCGGGAAAAAGATATTCTACGGCTGGTATATCGTCGCAGCCTCACTGTTTATTATCATCCTGGACGGCCTCCTGCTCTACTCGTTCGGGGTGTTTCTTCCCTACCTTAACGAGGACTTCGGGCTCACCCGCGCCGCGGGCTCATCGCTCTTCTCTTTCAGGTCATTAGTTCAGGCCCCCGCTTTCATACTCGCAGGCAGGCTGATAGACAAGTTCGACCCGAGGGCGGTGATACTCGGGGGCGGACTGATCGCGGCTCTGGGGATGTTCATGTCCGGCATCGCGGAAACTACGTGGCAGCTCTACATCTCGTACGGATTTTTCGTCGGGCTCGGAGACGCTGTGCTGTATATAACGTGCGTCGCTCTCGTAAGCAGGTGGTTCGTAAAAAAGAGGGCGCTCGCGATCGGGATAATAACGACGGGCGTGCCCCTTAGCGGGCTCATAACCAACCCGCTCACGGCGTGGCTCATAAACGGGTTCGGAGTAAGGAACGCCCTCTTCGCTTTAGGCGCGCTCATGACGACGGTGATAATGGCCGCATTCGTGCTGAGGGCGCGGCCCGCGGATAAAAACCTCAGGCCCTACGGCGAGGAGGACAACGGTCGGGACGAGAGGCCGGGCGGCGCCGCCGGCGTTCCGGAGGAAAAGAGCGACTGTACCGCCATCGAAGCGATCTCTACCCCGAACTACTGGCTCATGTACGCCATGTACTTCCTCGGGTTCACCACGTTCCTGATAATCGTAACCCAGTTCTACAACTTCGAGATAGACCTGAAGGTCGCCGCTTTAGCGGCAGCGGGCCCGCCCGCCGCAATAGGCCTCGGGAGCATCATAGGAAGGACACTTCTTTCGTCCATACTCGCCGAGGTGCTCGAGTATAGAAAAGTCCTGCTCATATGCTTCTTCGCCCAGGGCAGCTCCATAATACTGCTCCTCGTCTTCGACCACATCTGGGCGTTCTACCTTTTCGGGTTCCTGTTCGGGTTCTTCTACAGCGCCTGGGTGCCCATCTTCCCCACGCTGCTCGGAAAGTTTTTCGGTCTTCGCGCGCTCGGCACCATATACGGGATTTTCGGGACTTCCTACTCCATAGCCGCGATAGGAGGGCCGATACTCGCGGGGTACGTCCATGACGTTACCGGGTCGTACGTGTATCCGTTCGTGTTCACGATAATCTGCTGCTATATCGCGGCGGCGGGCGCCTTTTTTATGAAGGCTCCGGTCCGGAAAACGGTTTGAGCCCGCTTACGCCGGGCCCTTGGGCCCAGGTCATTCTAATGAAAGGCCGCGACTTATTTAATTTCCTGAAGAATATCCGGAATAATATTCGGACACGGGAGAAACGCAATTGAACGCGGACACAGTCCGGTTTATCAGATCAGAAGGCGTGAGGTTGTTGACGGATCTCAACAGGGAGCTCTTCCTCAATTTCTCCGGCAGAAAGATTGAGACCCGCATCGCCGACATATACAGCTCGCGAAGAGAGCTCCTCGAGCCCGAGCTCTTTTTATCCTGCAGGGAGCCCGCAAGCGGTGACGAGGAAGAGACAGCGAGGCGTAGGCTCATTTCCTCATTCCTGGCCGGGGCTTTTCTCGGGGGGAAGTCCTCCGGGCTCACAGACAGGATACTCGCGCTCGAAGCGGGCGTGCAGTTTCGCGCGGGCGGAAGGAGCCTGACGATACGCTCCGCGAAAGCTGCTTTATTATCCGAGCCGAAAAAACACAAGAGGGACGAGATCGCGATCGGGAACCCGGAAGTTCTATCCGGGCTCAACAACCTCTGCCGGAGGAAGCTCGGAATAATGACAGAATGCTCGGAGTCGCTCGGCTTCGGGAGTTACGGAGAGCTCCTTAATGCGGCTTCCGGTACCGGGATTGCGCGCTTGAGGGAAGAGGCGAAGAAGTTCCTCGCCGATACCGATTATATAGCCCGGGATATGCTCGGATGGTACTTCATGAAAAAGATGGAGCTTCCCCTGAAGGACGCCTCCATATACGATATGACCTACCTGTTCAATTCCGCCGAGCTTAAGGGGTACTTCACCAAAATCGACCCTGCTGTTCTCTCGAGGACCGTTCTCGAAGGCATGACTCTATCGCCGGCCCACGAGCCCGACTACGACACCGAGAAGCGAGCGGGGAAGGAGACGGACGGCTTCTCGCTCCCGCTCGACCCGCCTTTTGAAAACGCTATCTCCGTATATCCCGCCGGTGGCATCCACGATTACGAGTCCTTTCTCAGGTGTCTCGGATACTCGCTATGCTTTTGCTTCACGGACCCGGGTGACGACTTCGAATTCGTATTCCTGAGAGACGGGACGCTCACCGATATCTTCTCTGAGCTGTTCGGGGGCCTCGTCAGCGAGCCAAGATGGCTGAGGAGGCATTTAAAAATCGACACCGGCGGGGATTTCCTCGATTTTGTCCGTCTAAGGCGGCTCATGACGGCGAGGCTCGACGCGGGGCGCGCCCTGTACGCACATGAGCTATTCGGAAGCGGCGACCCTCGTGATTTGCCCGAAATATTCTCCGACATCATGAGCGGCGCCGCGCAATGC
>Ga0155644_1101_pt3 | contig 19298 bp, 14 predicted proteins | sample RifCSPhighO2_12_FD_107301 | JGI IMG/M metagenome (GOLD analysis project Ga0155644, IMG submission 107301) | Candidatus Dadabacteria bacterium RIFCSPHIGHO2_12_FULL_53_21 | reverse complement strand
ATAAATACGCCTGGCGTCGCGCACGTGGTATCAATATCGGGTCTTAATTTTCTAACCTCGAGCTCCGACTCGAACTCGGGGGCCATGTTCCCGGTGCTCGCGCCCTGGAGCGAGAGGAAATCCAAGGGAACACAGATCGATTCTATTCTGGCAAGCGTGCGGAAGAAGTTTGCCGGGATCCAGGGCGCCCAGGCGGTCGCGTTCAACGCCCCCGCCATACAGGGCCTGAGCTCTACAGGCGGTTTTCAATTCGAGCTCGAGGACAGGACCAACCTCGGTCTCGATACCCTCCAGAAGGTTATGGGAGAGATAATCGGAGCGGGTCAGAAGCGGCCCGAGCTCGTGGGTCTCTTCGCCTATTTTTCGGTGAACACACCCGGCCTCTATATAGAGCTCGACCGTACAAAAACTAAAACGCAGGGGGTATCGATTTCGGAGGTATTCCAGACCCTGCAGGGATATCTCGGCTCCCTTTACGTAAACGACTTCAACCTCTACGGTCAGGTCTACAAGGTCTTCATACAGGCTGATGCACAGTACCGCAATACTATGGACGACATATCCCGTCTCTATGTGCGCACAGACAGGGGGGACCTCGTCCCGCTCGATACACTGATAGATGTGAGTAAGATCGTGGGTCCCGAGACCATCACGCACTATAACCTTTACCGCTCAGCCGAGATCGACGGCGATAACGCCCCGGGCTACAGCTCGGGTCAGGCCATGGATACCATGGTGGAGCTCTCGGATCAGTATATGCCGGAAGGCATGGGGTTCGAGTGGTCCGGTATCTCGTATCAGGAGATAAAGGCGGGGAACCTGGCTCCCCTCATATTCGGCCTCTCCCTCGTATTCGTGTTCCTATTCCTCGCGGCGCTCTACGAGAGCTGGGCAATGCCGTTCATGGTCATGCTCGCGGTCCCGCTCGCGCTCCTGGGCGCTATGACGGCCCAATGGATGCGCGGCCTGTCGGATGATATCTACTGCCAGATCGGGCTCGTCATGCTTATAGGCCTCGCGAGCAAGAACGCGATCCTGATCGTCGAGTTCGCGAAGCAGCGCCGCGAGGAGGGCATGCCGGTTCAGGAAGCGGCAATGACCGCTGCCCTCATTAGACTCAGGCCTATCCTGATGACTGCGTTCGCGTTCATTCTAGGTGTGTTCCCGCTCGTAGTCGCTTCGGGGGCGGGCGCGAACAGCAGACATTCATTAGGGACGGCGGTATTCGGCGGTATGATAGTTTCGACACTCCTCAGTCTCATAATCGTTCCCGTATTCTACGTGATAATCGAGGACCTGAGGGAGCGCGGACCGAACAAGCCGGCTTAATGCGCAGAACCTGCGCCCGTAAACGATCCTACTGTACCTCTTCTGCATAAACCGGTAATGAAACCTTCCCCGTTCGTCCTGAGCCTGTCGAAGGACGTCATTTTTTAATCCATTCCCCCTTTGACGGGGGAAGGTAAGGATGAGGGTGTACCTTAAAAAAAATCAGTCATGCTGAACTACGGTTCTGAACAAGTGCAAGAACCGGGCGCCATAGGCGGAATGCAATAATGCTATTATTCCACGGTCGTTCCTTGAAGAACCCAAAATATTCAGCATCTCGTTTTTGTCATTCCCGAATCAGAAGCGTGCCCTCGCATTAACACAGCCTTCATATGATATTTATCCGCATTTCTCACTTCTCAAGATAATACTCGGAGGGCGGGCGTTAACACCGCACCATACCGTTATCAGAGGTTATGCAAATGGGAGATGGAAAAGACGGCATTCTTAAAGGCCAGCGCGCCCTCGTCACGGGAGCGAGCTCGGGCATAGGCAAGGCGATTGCCGCGGCATTGGCGGAAGCCGGGGCTTCGGTCGCAGTGAATTTCAGGGCGGGGGGCGATAAGGCGAACGCGGTCGTGGACGAGATACGCGGCCGAGGCGGGGACGCGATTGCGCTCCAGGCGGACGTCGGCAGCGAATACGAGGTGCATGAGATGTTCCTGCAGATGATAAAACACTACGGGAGCATCGATATCCTCGTCAACAACGCGGGGGTACAGAAAGACGCCCCGTTTCATGAAATGACGATCGAGCAGTGGAACGAAGCGATATCGGTCGATCTCACGGGGCAGTTCCTTTGTTCGAGGGAAGCCGTAAGGGAATTCATGAGGAGGGGGATGGTCCCGGAACTCTCTTCCGCACTCGGGAAAATAATCTGCATATCGTCCGTTCACGATACGATCCCCTGGGCGGGTCATGCGAACTACGCAGCCGCAAAGGGCGGGGTCAAGATGTTCATGAAAACGATCGCGCAGGAGCTCGCCCCTCTCAAGATAAGGGTAAACGCCGTTTCTCCGGGGGCGATAAAGACCGAAATAAACAAATCTGTCTGGGACACGTCTGAAGGTTTGAAGGGGCTACTCGATCTGATTCCGTACGGAAGGATAGGGGAGGTGGAAGACGTCGCAAGAGCGGTCGTCTGGCTCGCTTCCGACGACTCGGATTATATTACGGGCGACGTGCTTTATGTGGACGGCGGCATGATGCTCTATCCCGAATTCCGCACCGGCGGCTGACCCCGTTACATTAATGGTCCCGAGGCGCACACTTAGGGTGCAGTCGAAGGACGCCTTCGTTATTTCCCTCTCCCCAGCGTGGGAGAGGGGTAGGGTGAGGGGGTACCTTAATATTTTCGTCACCCTGAACCCTGAAACTAGTTCAGAGCAGGCTCGTTTCAGAATCTCTTTTTTTTACCCGTTCGCACTGAGCCTGTCGAAGTGCGCCAACTCTCTCCCCCCTACTTCAAAATCTCCCCCGTCTTCTCGCTCCATAACAGGAGGTCTAGGTCGTCCATGGGGATACCTAAATCATCCGCAAATTGCCTGAGGCTGTTTTCTACAGCGATATACCTGTCCCTCGTACCGGGCGGCTTCGGGCTCTCGATCACCCCGAGCTCGTATAACGTATTGAGTATGTGCTTGTCGAGAATTGCGTAACCCTGATAACCTATGTTCCTCAGAAAGTGGCTCGACTCCTTGTACCCGATCCCCTTTATGTCCCTGTTCCTCGCGAAGAAGTCCCTCCTCTCGTGCGGGTCCGGGAACGACTCGATCAGGTCCCTCAGCCTGAGCCCGTACTCGCGCCTGAGATACTCCCTCGTATGAATTATGTAATCCGGTCTGTAGTTGGGGAACCTGTGGATACCTTTTAGTCTACTCTTGAATTTCCTGAGACTCCCCTCGAGAAGTATGTCCCTCAGCGCCTCGATCGATCTGAGTCCCATCCTGGCGCTCGCCCCCGCCGTGCAGATACAGAACGCGAGCTCCTCGAATATCCTTCCGTCATCCCCCTGTCTGTAAACTTCCCGGAACTCCTCGAGCCTCGCCCTGATAATCCCTCTCTTTGCTTGATAGGACATCCTTAGCTTTTCGCGAAGTTCGTTTTTCATTTACTGATATGCCTGGGGGAAGTGTGGATACCGCTGTTAGGGGATGCTTGATGGTTCTATTTGTAGATAGTCAGGCTGACACCCGGAGTCAGTTCCGCCGATCTCAGGTTATTCCATTTCTGAATGCTCGCCACCGATACGTTATGCCTGCTCGCGATATCCCAGAGCGTATCGCCTTTCTTGACCCTGTAGCTGATTACGTCGCTGCTGCTCGCCGTTGATCTCGCCGAGGCGTATGTGCCGTTCGGTATTACGAGCACCTGTCCCGACCTGATGGTGGAGCCGCTCAGATTGTTGGCGCTCATCAGAGAGGTCACACCGACGCCGTGCTTTGTCGCTATGCTGCCCAGCGTGTCGCCGGGCTGCACTCTGTACCTGCTCGTGCCGGAGCTTACAGTCTCCGTAGCCGGGCTCTCGTAAGACGCGCTCGAAGTTCCGGGGATAGTCAGCACCTGCCCGTACTTGATAACGGAGCCGTTCAGATTGTTGGCGCTCTGTATGGATGCGACCGATACGCCGAACTTCCGTGATATGCTGCCTAAACTGTCCCCGCGCGCGACTGTGTATCTGCTTCCGGCGCCGCTATAACTCGTTGTCTCCGGGACCTCGGCGCTCGAAACGGCCGTCGAGGAGGTTCCGGGTATGGTTAATACCTCTCCGCGTTTTACGACGGTGCCTCTCATGTTATTTGCGCTCTGTACGGATGCGGCCGATACGCCGTGCCTGGCTGCTATCTTTCCCAGCGTGTCTCCCGATTTGACTGTGTATCGCGTGGACGCGCGCGTGGCGGAAGCCTGCGATGTCGCCCTGGCCGACGTTGCTGACGTTACAGATGCTGCCGAAGTATCCGTGTACGCAACTTCGGAGCTCGCCACATAAGTGCTTCCGTTCGCTATGTAGGGTATGTCCAGCTCCTGCCCCGACATAATTGTCGAGCCCTTAATACCGTTCGCCCGCTTTATAGTCGTTATGCTGACGTTATATTTCGCCGCTATGCCGCCCAGTGTCTCGCCCGGCTGCACCCTGTGCCTGGCTACTTTGGTGGCACTGACCGTCTCGACTTCCGTATCGTAGTACCGGCCTGTAGATCCGGGGATTGTGAGCACCTGTCCCGACCTTATCATGGAGCTCCTCATGCTGTTGGCGTCTTTTATTGAAGCGATGCTTACCCTGTGCCGGGCTGCTATAGCCCCCAGCGTATCGCCGCGCCTTACCCTGTACTTAACCGTCGCCGAACCGCTGTCCTCCGAAGCGTACGAACTCGAAGGGCCCGAGAGGCCCGGTATAGTGAGCACCTGTCCCGATCTGATCGTCGAGCTTCTCATGCCGTTTGCCCTTTTTATGCTCGACACGCTGACTCCGTATCGTGAGGCTATCCTGCCGAGGGTCTCGCCGCGTTTTACCCTGTGCGTGCCTCCGACGCTCCTCTGTGCAATCATCGGGTTTATGTCTTTGAGTGCATAAAGCTCCTTGCTTTTCTGAGAAGTGACGGTTGCGTAACCCTGAGGGACATTAATCTGGTAAGGCCCTCCGGGAGGGGTCGCATTTAGCAGTATAGCCGGGTTCAGATCGACGAGCGTGTAATGGCTTACGCCTATCACTCTCGCAATATCGTTGAGACTCTTTTGAGGGGGAACCATGACTGTCTCATAGAACGCGGGTTCATGGTAGTCGATTCCGACGAAGCCGTATTTTTCGGGGTTCCGGGCGATTATGAGAGCGGCCATGAGCTTGGGGACGTAATTCTTTGTTTCGGTCGGAAGGGTGTACTCCGATATCTGCCAGAAGTCGTTGATCTGATATTTGTCTATGGCGGCCTGGACCCGGTCTTCCCCGCAGTTATAGCCGGCGGCGGCGAGCTCCCAGGACTGAAACATGGCGTACAGGTCGCTCAGATAATCCGCGGCGGCCACTGTGGACTTCTTCGGGTCCATTCTCTCGTCCACCCAGACGTCGACCCTGAGCCCGTAGCGAGTGGCGGTAGGCTTTATGAACTGCCAGGGGCCGACTGCGGCTTTGTGGGATTCCGCTTTGACGCTGAATCCGCTTTCGATCATAGCGAGATATACGAGGTCGGTAGGCATACCCCTCTGCGAAAGGATTTCCTTCATCAGGGGGATATATTTGCCCGAGCGCTCGAGCCATATGCTGAAAGACCTGCGCCCTTCGTTCTGAAAATAGACCATGTAGTGGATGACCCTGTCGTTCAGAACGACCGGTATTTCTTTTTCCGTATCGGGGGCCACGTCGGGGAACTGATCGAATATGTTCTCAATGTAATAGTAGGTTCTCCAGCCCTGCACCTGAGGATTGAGAATGAAGAAGCTCGACCTTGCGTCTTCGACGGTCTCGTCTCCCGTATCCTCGTCGACTATCTTGATCTCGGAGTCGATTTCGGTATCCTCGAGACGGATACCCGAAATGGCAGGACCTGACGTGCTGCTAGTGGGGGACTTGGCTCCGCAGCCGACTAGAATAAGAAGTGTAGTGCCCGCTATAGGCAGTAAGTACTTATAAAACATTGGCTTTTTTTTATCATAATTTGATTTGAATGTCAATGGACTGAGATGCAAAGTTAAGTATTTTTCTTAAAAAAAGCCATACATCACGATATATAATACCGAGTTTAAATTTGTTCTATAATAAATTTCTAACCCGCCGCCGGGTTCCTGAATCTTAACGTAAAGATTTTATATAGACGATCCGGCTCTCATACCGCGCCTGAAAAATATCTTTTAAAATCTCCGGGCTTCATGTTCGCGGTTTTAGCGAGCGCCCTCAATTTCTTCTTGTCGGTGAGGTCATCCTGACTGAGCTTGATCATATATTTCTGGGCAACTTCATATGATTCGGTGTTGATGTCTACATACCTTATCCTGGGCTGATTCAGTACCGGGTCTATGATTTCATCGAAATAAATCGGGATCATTCTTCCGGTCTGTATCGATACTACCGCTCCCGAGCCGCCGCTGAGCAGATATTTCACGGCGCTGTACCCCAGGTCGCGCGTGTATTTTGCATCAAAGGGTATGGGCGGTGCCGACCTGAGCTCATAACCGATCGTCTTTTCTATCACTCTCGTGTTGATACCTTTTTCAGCGAGTGACTTCATAGTTTCATGCTTCAGCAGCTCGCCGAGATCGACCTCGGAGAGCCTTATGCGTCCGAGCTCGTCCCTGCTCAGGTCTTTCAGGTTCTTAAGCTCCTCCTCGTCGAGCTTCTCGGTGAGTCCCTCCGCGAGTATGGCCACCCCGTCCTCCCTTCCGGAGGCGAGGCGTTTAATTATGGAGCCTTCGAGGATTGCGGTGATATTCCTGAGAGATATTTTGCCTTTGCCGAACTGCTCGGGAATCAATGTGATAGTGGCCCCTGCTGCTTTACCTATTCCGAGAGCGAGGTGCCCCGTCTTTCTCCCCATCGTAACTACGAAGAACCACCTGTTCGTCGTCTTTGCGTCCTCCATGAGGTAATGGACGAGCTCGGTGCCTATGTGCCGGGCTGTCTCGAACCCGAATGTCGGTATGTAGCCCGGCAGCGGGATGTTGTTGTCTATCGTCTTCGGGACGTGCGCCACCTTTATCCTGCCCCTGCCGGCTTTTTCTACCTCGCTTGCGAGGAACATCGTCCCGTCTCCGCCTATCGTTATGAGGTATCTCACGCCGAGCATCGCGAGACTGCGGATCGTGTTCTTCATCCTTTCCGTGCTCGACGTGGGGTTAGCCCTCGATATGCCTATTATTGAGCCGCCTGTGTTGTGTATGCGCGACGTGTCCTGTATGGTCAGCTTCTCGATATGGCTCGTATCGCCTTCTGCCAGCCATCTGAACCCTTCCCTGATCCCTATCACATCGATGCCCCTGTTAACGGCTTCTATCGTCGACGCGCTTATGACGCCGTTTATACCCGGCGCAGGCCCGCCCCCTACGAGAATTGCGAGTGTATTCCTCTTACGTCCTTTTGTCCCGGGCATAGCCATTTCCCTGTAGCGTGCGATTTGGTATTCGTCTCATTATATAATATGTATTAGTTGAAGGAAAATTAAATGACCGTTTTGATTTAATGAAGATACCTCCCTGTCCGCGCCTCCCGGGCATAAGGCCTCCGGTCGAAGAAGCGCGCAAGGATGAGGCCCGCGACGAAGCCCCCTATGTGGGCCCAGAACGCGACTCCTCCCGTTTCCTTCGGAACGTTTAGAGTGCCGAGCCCGCTCAGGAATTGAATCAGGAACCATACGAATATGAATACCGCGGCGGGGATGTGTATGAATTGTACGAAGAAGAAAATTGGCACGAGCGTCAGGATTTTTGACCTGGGATAGAATGTCATATAGGCCCCGAGCACGCCCGAGATCGCCCCGCTCGCCCCGACCATCGGTATTATCGAATGTATATTCGTGACGAATTGAAACAGCGCCGCTGCGAGGCCGCATACGATATAAAAAACCAGGTACCTGAAATGCCCCATCCTGCCTTCGACGTTGTCCCCGAATATGTAGAGGAAGAGCATGTTGCCGATCAGGTGGAGCCACCCGCCGTGAAGGAACATCGAGGTCAGGAAAGGGTAGATACGGTCGGTGAGATCCGTATCGGGAGAAGCTGAAAATACATTGGCCGGTATGAGTCCGTAACGGAATATAAAAACGTTCACATATTCGCCGATTGAATACCCGTATAGAAATATCAGGACATTGACTACTATGAGTATAATATTCACATATGGGAATCCGGGGGATTTGGTCGTATCTCGGAGAGGGATCATCGATCTAATGATTATACATAGGGGGTCTCGCCCTCACCACTTGTATTATGAAGCCGATAACATAAAATTGAGGGCGTGTTATTATTAAACGGGTCAGGAGAGCATGTTTCAAAAACTTAGGACGGACCTTGTAAAAAAGCTCGCCGGCATAAAGCTCATACTGGTCAATGCGGACGGCTTTATATCGGACGGCGCGCTGGTACACGGGGCACACGGCCCGAACGGCTTACATGTCCGGGCGCTCAAGGGTAATGACGTGGAATTCGTAGCGTTTTCAAAATCCGGGGACGGGCTCATTTCGTCAGCGGCGGAGCGGCTTGGAATAACCCTCCACCAGGGGATTTCTGAAAATTCCCGGTTCTATTCCGGGATAAAAGACGATTACGCGGTCTCTGACGATCAAGTTGCGTTCATATGCAGGGACCATGCGGACATCCCGGTAATGAAAAGGGTTATCTTCACTGCGGTCACACAGGACGCCCCGCTCGAGGTTAAAGCGGAATCATATTTCGCGGCCTATTCTGCGGGCAGCGGGGTGGTGAGCGAGATCGCGGCTTTGATACTGGTAGCTAAAAAATATCCCGGCGGCTGGTCCGAGTAGCCGCAATACCGTTTCGCAGCATTCTTCGAATTCCCTTCCGGCATGACTTATGTGATAAAATTAGATCCCATGGGGATCAAGGAGATCACTGACTCCGTAAAGTCGAAGGCGTACGAGATCGGGTTCGATCTGGTCGGGATATCTCCTGCCGGGAGCTTCCCTGAAAGCCAGTTCTATAAAGAGTGGCTGTCGAGGGGGTACGCGGGGGAGATGAAATATATGGAGAGAAACCCCGAGAAGAGAGAGGACCCGGGCCAAATAGTCCCCGGCGCGAAATCCGTGATTACGTGCGGACTCAATTACAATACGGGTTTCCCCTATTCGACTGAGGCGGGTGACGGGAGCAGGGGATGGATCGCGCGTTATGCGTGGGGGGAGGACTACCACGCGGTCATGGACGATAGGCTCAGGGCGCTCGAGGACTTCATCTCCGGGGAAGCCCCTGAGGGAGCTAGCTGCCGCCGTTACGTCGATACCGGACCAGTCCTCGAAAGGGTCTACGGAAAGTACGGAGGCATCGGCTGGACCGGGAAGAACACATGTCTTATTAATCAGAGAATCGGTTCCTGGATTTTTCTCGGCGAGATTATCACCAGCATGGAGCTCGACTACGACAGCCCGGCCCCCGACAGGTGCGGTACGTGCACCCGGTGTATAGATGCCTGTCCGACAGGCGCTATCACGGAGCCCTACGTGCTCGATTCGAGGCTCTGTATCTCCTATCTGACAATAGAGTTAAAAGACGGCATACCGAAAGAATTAAGGGACGGGATTGACAATAATATATTCGGCTGCGACATATGCCAGGACGTCTGTCCCTGGAATAGAAAAGCGGAAAAGACAGCCGAGCCGGGCTTTCAGCCGAGGGAAGGGCTCTACAACCCCGGGCTCCGTTCGTTCTCCGGGCTCGGTCCCGATGAGTTCAGCGCGCGGTTCAAAGGGAGTCCTGTCAGGAGGACCAAAAGAAAGGGGTTATTGCGTAACGTCCTCGTCGCTATGGGCAATTCGGGGGATACGAGCCTCATTCCCGCGATCGAAGAATACCTTTCTGACGGGGAGCCGCTCGTACGGGCCCACGCGGCCTGGGCGCTCTGGAAACTCGAAGGCGAGGGATCGAAGGATACCCTGCTCGACCACATCAAGCTAGAGAATGACCCGATGGTGCTTGAGGAAATAGATGCACTTCTCATGGATGTACAGGGCTGAAAGGCTCGCTGTGGTTCAAGGGTCGTTAAATAGGTAGGCTAGGATACGGAATGCCGGATGTAGAAACCGGATCACACGGGAGAGACTCATGGGAGTAATCCGCAAGGAAGGGGTGTTAAAAGCGAATTTGAGATTCTATCAGGCGCTTCGCGACGGGGATCCGGATTCGATGCAGGAAGTGTGGCTTAACGAGTCGAGTGCCAAGTGCGTTCATCCCGGCTGGCCGATGCTCTACGGATGGGAAGCAATCAAAGAGAGCTGGAAGAATATATTTCAGGCAGGTCCGCCCGCGCGTATCGAAATTTCTGACGTCAAGGCTTATGTCGCGGGAGAGCTGGCGTGGGTAATCTGTATAGAGAAGATAAGCCAAAGGGCGGGGGATCAAACCCGGTTCGGTTACGCACAGTCGACGAACGTGTTCGAGCTCTCAGGCTCTTCCTGGCGTCTCGTGATCCACCATGCGTCCCCCGTACCTGTTCCCGCGGGTGAGGCCGCATCAAATCAGAATCTACAATAAATAATCTGCTTGGGATTAATAATTAAAGTTATAGAACACGTCGGCGCCGGGGTTTTCCCCACCGACATCTCCGTTGATTGTGACGTTTTTAAAGATCGTGTATTCGAGCAGCACCCTGTTCTCTGTAATGGTGGTCGAATCGAATAGAGACTGCGTGGTCTCCCTCTCGAAACCTATGTAAAGGTCCTGCGTGAGATATTTCCCCAATTCGACCTGTGCTCCGCCGGTACCCCCCCCGACGCTTATGACGTCGAGCGACAGCTTGCTTCCGAGGAGCTTCTCGAGCTGTGCAGCGGCTATCCCTCCCGCCACACCGGTGGCTACTCCCTGAATAGACGCCCTGTCCCCGGAGCCGATCTGGTCGGAAGGCGCGCCGAACACGATATAAGATATCATATCGGTTTCCGACATCACCGGGTCGCTCGATAGCTTTAACACCGGCTTTTCTGCTGTCCCGCTTATATTCACGTAAATCTCGACGCCGGAGACGCGGTAAAGCGCTGTTACGTCGAGGAACGGGTTGATTTTCTCCGTGCCGGAAAAGCTGACGTTCCCTTCCTGAATCCTGAAGAGCTTGCCCAGCGTTTCGTAAGTACCCCTGACGGTGTTGATTGTGCCCGCGATTCTAACGTCATGACCGAATGCCTTATCGATGTCGAGGTCCCCCTTAAGCTCGATGTTCGCGCCCCTTCCCTTAACCCAGTTGTTTTTTCGCATCCTGATTGCGAGATTCAGCGCGACGCTCTCTTTAAAGTAATCCGTCCGCGCGCCTTTGCCTACGACGAACTCGTCATTATCGTCGTCTACGAATTTAATCTCCTCAATCTCTTTTTCCTGCTTCTCGGGGATAGTGATCCTGGCCTTGGCGACCGTTACCTTTCCTCCGACCTCTATCTTTTCTCCCTCGCCCTTGAGACTCAGATTTCCGGTTAGATAGGCCGTGATTCCCTTCGGTCTCACGAGGAAGTTCTGCAAGTTCCCCTGCAGATCATAGGTCAGTGTAGGCACGTCGATCTGCCCTTCGAACGTCCCTTTCCCTTTGCCTGATATGATTTCGGTCTGCCTGAGGAACCCTTTCTGTCCCTCGAGCTCGATCAGCGCGTTTGAGACATTGAACTCGTTCCTCAGGGACTTAATCTTGAACGCCGCGTCCTTAAGCGCTATTTGTCCGGTAGCGGACGGGTTGTCGAGGGTGCCCGAGGCTTTTACGTCGAGTATGAGCAGTCCCGACGATTTGTCGATCTCGCTGCTTAAGCTCGTTAACGGGCTCAGGTCAACCCCGCTCGAGCTAATCGTTAGATTGAAACTCGCTTTCTTTATGTTCTCTCCGAAATTGTTGAGATCCAGGTCCGCGTCCGCGTTCCCGTCGGCCTGCAATATCACGGCCGAGTCGCCCGTAACGAGGAACTTCAGGTTTAGATTACGGTCGAGGTAGTTGAGGTCGAGTGATATATCGTCTTTGAAATCCTTATAGGCGAGGTTGCTCGTGTCGAGCTTCGCGCTGAACTGAGGCCGGGCCATCGTTCCCCTCACATCCGCATCCGCGGACAGGGTCCCCTCCACATCGGCTTTCGGGTTTATCGCCTTAACGATGTCGTTCAGGCTGAGGTTGCTGAGCCTTACCCGCCCGTCGACGTTGCCGTCGTAATAGATACTGGCGTCCGCAAGCGCCGAAGAATCTTTATAGTAGAGGTTGAATGAATCCACTATCAGCTTGCCGGGTGAAACGGTCAGAAGAATATTGTCCCTGTTCACAAGCTCGGTGTCTTCCATCTCAAGCCTGATCTTGCTGATTTCTATGTGTTTCTCACTCTTCCCGAGGTCCCTGAGCGTCGTAGCGATCTCGTACTCGAACCGGTCGTTCTCCTTAATCACCGCGTTTACGTCGATTCCATTTCCTTCGCTTTCGGCCTCGATCTCGATGCTCTCTATATTCCTGTCCTTGAGTTTGGCGTTCCCGGTGCTGACCTCCGCGCGCAGGTCGGGGTTATCCAGGTCTATCGAGCCGTCTCCTTTTATTTTTATGGACTCCGCGGCGAATACATCGTCGATTTTGAAATCCCCTGCCTCGGCGTCGATTGTTATATTCGGGTTCCTGATGTCCCCTTCGACCCTCCCCGCGGCCTTGAGCGTTCCGGCGAGCTCCGTACCCGGGGCGAATCTGGAGACGAGGCCCAGGTCCCCGACCTCGAGGTCGTAACCGAGGCTCACCCCCTTCCTGCTTGCGCTGCCGTCCTTTACGCTTAGACTGAACGAGTCCCCGTCGAGTGACAACGCCCTCACGGTCAGTTTCTCTTTGTCGTACGATGCTTCGACGTTCCCTTTTTTTAAATTTAAGTTAAATATGCCGGACGGTCCTATATGCCCCTTGACGGACGCGTTCAATTTTTGCAGCACGTCCCCTTCGAGGGGGATTAGCCCTTTTACCGCCAGTTCGGAATTTATCCTGCTGCGGAGATTCTTTTTACTCAGGATCGTCCCGAGGTCGACGTTCTTAAAAACGGTTTTGACGTCCACCCTTACTCCGGAGGGCGAATAGCCCGCGGTCCCGGTCAATTTTAAATCGCCCGCCTGCTTCCCCTTTATGTCGAGGCGCTCGATCTTCGCGTTGACGGTCATATCCCCGAATTCGGCCCAGCTTCCCTCCGCACGGAGGTCGGCGTTGAGTATCGCCCCCAGCTTCGTATTGACCGCCTCTGTCTTTTTCTCCGTTTTCTCTTCGATGAGTGAAAATATCTCGGTCGTCTTCACGTCTTTGAGAGAGACCTTTAGGTCGAAGCTGTTTTTTCCCTCCCCGGTAATTAATCGGGCGAGGTCTCCTTTCCCGCTTAGAACGAGCCCGCCGAGGTCGGATTTTATATCCCCCTCGCCCAAATCCACCCCTGTGCCGGAGATGGAGATTTTATCGAGCGAGCCTGAGAGTTTCTTCCCGAATACTTCCGATTCGGGGATTTTTATATTTATCCGGGCATCGATGTTTTTCGGGTCTTTGAACACGCCATCTCCCTCGGAATCCAGGTTGAAAGTGCCGACGTTCTCGAGACTGTAGTTCCGGACCGACACCGAGTAGGAGATTTTCGGGTCTCCTTTCAGGTCGCCCGCCTCGCCGTCGAGCTTGATCTCGGCCCCGTTCAGTATGACCTCCAGGTCTCTAACCTCGGCCTTGTCGCCCGTGTAGAGCGCCTTGGCTCTCAGGTTCTTGACGTTCAATCCCAGTGACGGCGCATCGAGGTCGGCGTTTTTGAGGTCGACGTGTATCTCCTCTATGATATTAATGAGCTTCGCAGAAAGTTCCGTATCGTCAATGCCGTACTTCGAGACCCTGTTCTCCTCTCTGTCGTCCAGGGTGAGCTCGCCGTCCTTGAGCAGGAGATCGGAAACTATGATGCTCCACTCGGGCGGGCCCTTTTTCTCTTTATCCTTCTCCTTCACTTTTTCGCTCCCGCCGATTTTGCCGAAGTTCCACGTGCCGTCACTGTATTTGATGAGCCGAACCTGCGCCCCGTTTACAGCCAGCCTGTCGACGGGAACCACTTTGCTAAAGAGCACCGCGGTGTTGAGCATCTGGGGGATGGAGTATGTGACGGATAGTTCTTTTACGGAAACGAAGCTTTCGTTCCCGACATCGAATGTAACGTCTTTCAGCTTTATGTTGTAAAAGAAATTGCCCTCTACTTCGCCGATTTTAAAGGACTGCCCGGTTGACGAGCTGACGATTCGTTCTGCGGTGCTTTTAACGAGTCTCCTGAAATACCCCGTCTGGGTAAAGGAGTAGGCGGCTAATGTGATGATTACAATCAGGGTGATTAAAATTCCGGAAGTGATCAGAATCTTATGACGCATATCGTGACTTTCTCGGGGAAGAGGTGCAGTCGGTTCTTGTTATCATAAATCTGTCATTTGAAAATACACGCCGTCTGGCTTTGACACTATTATACCTCAACGGTCTTTTAAAATGAACCTGCAAAAAACGGTCTTCCGGGCATGAATCATTTCCTTGATACCATATAAATACCCGCCAGGATAAGCGCACCTCCCGTTACCGTCCCCCAGTCGAGCCCGTTCCCCAGTATGAGCCAGTCGAAGAAGAGGCCGAAAACCGGTACGAGCATGGAGGAAAAGGTTGTGATGTTGATATCCAGCTTCTTTATGAGATAGAACCATATGGTGAAGTCGACGGCCGAGGCGATGAGCCCTGTAAAGAGCAGTATGTATACCGAGTTCAACGTCCATTCGACGTTCAATACGCCGTGGGTGGGTATGGCTATGATGAGAAGGCCGATTGTGCCGAACGAGAGCTGTAGCGCGCTCAACCTGTAAATATCCTCGCCCGCCATCCTTTTCTTTACCCAGATATTCGATACCGCCCACGATATGGCCGCGATGATAATGAGTATCTCCCCGAGGAATATATAGAGATTCTGTTTTGAGATTATGTCCCAGCCGAGGATCGACAAAATCCCTGCCGAGCCCAGTAAAACGCCGGCCCACTGCCGCGTGTTTATCTTTTCCTTGAGGTAGAAATGGACGAGGAGTATCGTCCAGACGGGCATGGTATAGAGGAGCACGGAAGTCTTTCCCGCCGTGATGCGCTTCATCCCCAGGAGCATGAATCCGAAGAGGAGCGTGGTCTGGAATAACCCGACGGCCATAAAATCGGGCCACCTGCGCGGATGGGGCAGTTTAATCGACCTCGATTTCACGTATATCAGCAATATCACCGCCGCGATTCCGCACCTCCATACGGCGAGGGTGAGGGGCTCCATATAGCCGAGGCCCATCTTCATAAGCACCCACGAGTACCCCCATGTGACTATTACGAAAACGAGGAGCAGTATATTTATCGCAGTTCGGTTCATTATTGTTTGTTTATACGGGACCCGGTGCCGGGAATTCTCCCGGAGGGGCGTTCCGCCGAATGGAAATAGAGCATACAAGCTTTATCCTAGACGGTTTTACCGTCTTGACAAGGAATGGTCAATATTTATAATTACACAGCTTTTAACTACCGGATAAAATAATACTTTATTCCGTTAAATTCATTAGTTATTTTGCATATCCGGCCCGGGTTGAAAAGAGCTAGAGGGGTGCTAAACTAAGTTGGTTTCAAGAAACCCCATGAATTATATTTCCGCGGATAATTGAGCTGGACCGGGTTAGAAAATCTATAATAAGTCGGAGGTGGGCTAAAGGTGAAGATTCTCGTAATAATAAGCCAGACACAGGATACGGAGGCGAAGATAAAGGTCTCCGCAGCCGGCAACTCGATCGATACCGAAGGCATGAAATGGATCATGAACCCATACGACGAATTCGCCGTCGAGGAAGCGATCCAGACTAAGGAAAAGCACGGGGGCGAGGTCGTTGTAGTCTCCATGGGCCCTGCGAGAGTGGTCGAAACCATCAGGCAGGCGCTCGCAATGGGGGCCGACAGCGCTCTCCATATTTTAGACGAAGGGTCCCCCGATATGGATTCGTTCGCAATGGGGAAGATCATCGCGGGCGAGATCAGGAAGCTGGGCGGCTTCGATATAGTATTTACCGGCATGAAGATAATCGACGAAGAGTCGGGTCAGGTCGGCGTCCAGATAGCCGAGGAGCTCGGGATTCCCCATGTTTCTCTCGTAAGTAAGGTGATAGAGATAAACCCGACGGCTAATAAAGCCGTGTGCCAGAAGGAAATAGACGGAGGGCATATGGTCGTCGAGGTCCCGCTCCCCTGTCTTATCACATGCCCTGACGCCATGAACGATCCCAGGTACGCCTCGCTGCCTGGAATCATGAAAGCCAAGAAGAAACCGCTCACCGAAGTGAAGGTCTCGGACATCAACTTGGACGGCCTCACTCGCGTCAAGACGGTAGAAATCAAGGTCCCTCAGATCGAGCGGAGGCTCCGGATAATAAAGGGGCAGGACGGGCCGATGGTAAAAGGGGCCGAGGTCGAAAAAGCGGCCGAAGAGTTAATAAAGCTCCTCAGGGAAGAGGCCAAGGTTATATAGCACCCAAGTTCATAGACATTCGAGGAGGAATAATATGAGTAACGAAGTCTGGGTTGTAGCGGATCTGAAAATCGACGGCAGCGTAAGGCAGGTGACCTTTGAGGCGTTATCCGAAGCGAGGAAGAAGATCGCGGGAAAGCTCGGGGGAGAGCTCTGCGGGGTGCTGATAGGGTCGGGGGTGTCGGGACACGCCGCTGAATTAGGCAAGTACGGGGCCGGGAAGGTATACGTCGTCGATAACGAGCTCTTAAAGAACTTTAACACCGAGGGTTATACGATCGCTCTCAGCGAATTGATAAAGAAATATAGTCCCGCCGTGGTAATAGCGGGGAACACGGTTTTCGGCCAGGACTATTTCCCGGCAGTCGCCGCCCGCGTCGGGGCGGGCGTTACTATGGACGCGATAGAGATCGATTTAACCGACGATAAGAAATTAAGGATAAAACGCTTTTCCCATTCGAGCAAGGCAATACCGACCCAGGTCTTTCTCGACCATCACCCGATGATGACCACGGTCAGACCGAACTCGTTTAAAGCCGCGGAGGACCCGAAGACTCCCGAGGTAGTAGACGGCGCTGTGACAATTAATCCCGGGGATATAAAATCGAAGGTGATAGAGATAAAGACGAAAGGGTCGGACAGGCCTGAGCTCACGGAAGCAGAGAGGGTGGTTTCAGGCGGGAGGGGGCTCGGGAGTGAGGAAAACTTCAAATATATCTATCAGCTCGCGGATATGCTCGGGGCGGCCGCCGGCGCCACGCGCGCAGCCGTGGACGCGGGCTATTGTCCGTACGATATGCAGGTCGGCCAGACTGGGAAGGCCGTATCGCCTAGTCTCTATATAGCGATCGCGATCTCGGGCTCGGTACAGCACTTCGCGGGGATGGGTTCCTCGAAGGTTATTGTCGCGATAAATAAAGACCCCGAAGCCCCTATTTTCCAGAAGTGCGATTACGGTATTGTAGGCGACCTGTTTGACGTGCTTCCGCCTTTCACGGAGAAGGTCAGGGCGCTGGTATCCCAAAGCTAGATTCCAGGTCCGGGGGCGGTTAAAGTGCCGTCCCCGTTATATCAACCATTTCTATATTTTCTATCTTTTCCCCGAGGAACCTTCCGGCGACGGAGACGAACGTATCGGACACGTCCGTGAGGTAGTATGCCCTTGAGGGCGCTCCGGAGCCGTTATTAAGAAGGCCTCTCTCAATGAGCACCCTTTCGATTTCCTTCGCCGTCTCTTCGGCTGAATCAACGAGCGTTATCCCTCCGCCCATTACCTTCTGGATAGTTGGTTTAAGGAGGGGGTAATGAGTGCATCCGAGAACGAGCACGTCTATATCGTATCCCTTAAACGGCGCGAGGTACTCCTTCGCGATTAGCTCGGATATCTCACCCTCCGTCCACCCCTCTTCAGCCAGGGGAACGAAGAGAGGGCATGCCCTCGAAAATACCTCTATGTCGGGGGATATGGCTTCGAGCGCCTTCTTATACGCGCTGCTCTTAATCGTCGACGGCGTGCCTATGACTCCCACCCTCTTCGATTTGGTGACCTCTCCGGCTTTTTTTGCGCCGGGCCCTATCACACCGATTACAGGTATCTCCAGCTCGCGGCTCAGGCTGGGGAGCGATACTGCGGAGGAGGTGTTGCAGGCGACGACGAGCATTTTTATCCCCTTCGATACAAGGAACCGGGCATTGTGATGGGAGTATGCAATTACTGTCCGGCTCGATTTCGTCCCGTAGGGGACCCTCGCCGTGTCGCCGAGGTAGATAATATTCTCCCTGGGGAGCCTGCTGATTATCTCCCTTACGACTGTGAGCCCCCCGATGCCCGAATCGAATACGCCGATTGGCGCTGTCTTCATATCATTCGTCATTTGCAGCCTTTCCCGGACAGGATATTCGGCCCCGGATCAGAAGAATGCTTCTATAGCCTTTTCAACGGAATCGACGCCGATAAGGGCAATAGAATTATCCCCGGACTTCAATCTGTCAAGGTTGATCCTGGGGAGCACGCACCTGGTAAAGCCCAGCTTCATCGCTTCGTTGAGCCTCAGGTCCGCCTGCGACACCCCCCTTATCTCCCCCGCGAGCCCTACCTCGCCAAAAACGACGGTGTCAGGCGCAACCGGTCTATTGAGGAAGCTCGATACGAGAGCGATGGAAATCGCGAGGTCTATCGCCGGCTCTTCTATCTTAACCCCTCCCGCGACGTTCATGAATACGTCCTGGCCCAGTATCTGGAGCCCCGCCCTCTTCTCGAGGACTGCGAGAAGGAGCGAGACCCTGTTGTTGTCGAGCCCTATCGTCGTCCTCCTCGGTACGCCGAAGCCGCATGGGGAGACGAGGGCCTGTATCTCGACCAGTATCGGTCTCGTCCCTTCTATGCTCGGGGTTACGACTGAGCCCGATGCGTTCACGGGCCGTTCGGAAAGGAATATCTCTGACGGGTTCTTTACCTCCTTGAGCCCGCTGTCGAGCATCTCGAACACCCCGATTTCATTGGTTGAGCCGAACCTGTTCTTGAACGCCCTCAGAATCCTGTAGGGGTGGTCCTTCCCCCCTTCGAAATAGAGAACCGTGTCGACCAGGTGCTCCAGTACCTTTGGTCCCGCTATGGTCCCCTCCTTGGTCACGTGTCCTATGAGGAATATCGCCGTGCCTCTCGACTTCGCGTACTGCATGAGCTTGGCCGTGCATTCCCTTATCTGACCCACGCTCCCCGGGGCCGACCCGAAATCCTCCGTAAACATAGTCTGTATGGAATCGATCACCGCGATC
>Ga0155644_1102_pt1 | contig 19587 bp, 13 predicted proteins | sample RifCSPhighO2_12_FD_107301 | JGI IMG/M metagenome (GOLD analysis project Ga0155644, IMG submission 107301) | Candidatus Dadabacteria bacterium RIFCSPHIGHO2_12_FULL_53_21 | reverse complement strand
TTATGTAAAGATCACAATAGAAACTCCGCACCCTACAATTGTAGACACACTTACGTATCTTATCCAGAGACCCCAATTAAGCCTTCCAGGACCGAATACCATACCCCGATACGTGCCAACTCCGGCATTCTTGCCAAATCCCTAACAAAGGTTAAGATTTCTGGTCATTAGAGGTACATACGATTTAAAGGAGCTTTTCAAATGCTTGAACATATGGGAGATTGGAAGAGAACGGACTATTGCGGAGTCCTCAGAGCCAAGGATATCGGCCGCAGTGTCGTGCTCATGGGCTGGGTCCAATCGAACAGGGACCACGGCGGGGTCATATTCATCGATTTGAGAGACCGGGAAGGAATAATACAGATCGTACTCAATCCGCAGACAAACAGGGAAATACACGAAAAGGCATCGGCGCTCAGGGACGAATGGGTGATCGCCGTCACGGGAAGGATAACGAGCCGCTCCCCCGAGACGGTCAATCCGAACCTGCCGACAGGCGAGATCGAAGTCGTAGCGGACGGGCTCAGGATACTGAACACTTCGAAGCCGCTGCCATTCCTCATAGAAAACGACATAAGGGTCGATGAGCTGCTGAGACTAAAACACAGATACCTCGACCTGAGACGCCCCCACATGAAGGATAATATCGTAACACGGCACAAGGCAGTCTCTGCCACGAGGAGTTACCTCAACCGGGAGGGGTTCATCGAGGTGGAAACGCCATACCTGACGAGGTCGACGCCCGAAGGGGCCAGGGACTTCCTGGTCCCGAGCAGGCTCAACCCGGGGGAATTCTACGCCCTGCCGCAGTCTCCCCAGCTCCTGAAGCAGACCCTCATGATATCGGGGCTCGACAGGTACTACCAGATAGTGCGCTGTTTCCGGGACGAAGACCTGCGTGCCGACCGTCAGCCCGAATTCACGCAGATAGACCTCGAAATGTCATACGCGGACGAGAACGACATCATGTCGGTAGTAGAAGGCATACTCAAAGCGATATTCGAGGAAGCAAAAGGAGTGGACATTCCCGTACCGTTTAAAAGGATGAAACACGAAGAGGCGATGCTCAGATACGGGTCCGACAAGCCGGATACGAGGTTCGGGCTCGAGCTCGACGAGCTGACTGAAATATTCAGAGACTCAGGGTTCCAGGTATTCAGCGGGGCTATTAAGAAGGGCGGGATCGTAAAAGCCCTCAAGCTCCCCGGGAAAGCCGGCGAGCTTTCGAGGAAGGAAATAGACGACCTCGGGGAGACCGCCAAATCGCTCGGGGCAAAGGGCCTCGCATGGATCCGCGTCTCGGGCGACGAATGGCAGTCCCCGATCATCAAATTCATGAGCGACAAGGAAAAAGAGGATTTACAGAAGAGACTAGGGCTCGGAGACGGCGACATCGTGTTCTTCGCGGCCGATACGGCCTATATAGTGAACATGGTGCTTTCCCACCTGAGGCTCGAGCTCGGTGAAAGGCTCGGCATGATAGACCGCGGGAGGTTCGATTTCCTCTGGGTAGAGGATTTTCCGCTCCTCGATTTCGACCACACGGAGAAACGCTACGTCGCCATGCACCACCCGTTCACGTCACCGAAGGAGGAAGACCTCCACCTCCTCGATACCGAGAAGGGCAAGGTAAGGTCGAGGGCATACGACGTCGTGCTGAACGGCGTGGAGATCGGCGGCGGCAGCATTAGGATCTTCCAGAAGGACATACAGGAGAAACTCTTCCATACGATAGGCCTCACGGCTGAGCAGGCCAGGGAGAAATTCGGGTTCCTCCTCGAAGCGCTCGAATTCGGGGCCCCGCCCCACGGGGGGATCGCGCTCGGACTCGACAGGATAGTCATGCTCATAACCGGAGCTAATTCGATAAGGGACGTCATCGCGTTCCCTAAAACCCAGAAAGGGGTATGCCCGTTGACCGGGGCCCCGTCCGGCGTCGAGCAGAGCCAGCTCCTCGAGCTCGGCCTGAAGCTCGATGTTAAAGAGAAGGACAAATGATACGCCATGAATGCAAAGAACGAATAATTATTCCGGGACCAGACCGGGATTATCAGATTGAATGAAACAGGTCACCTGCTTATGACATCTTCGTTATTCTTCGGCAGAATCTTGAAATAATTCTTTGACACGGAATATACCGGTTCCCCTTTCATGACTTTTACGAAGTAGCTCCCTTCGTCTTTTCTTTTCCCGAATAAGACGCCCTCTTCCCCTTCATTACCGTAAAACACAATTTCGGCGGTAGGCTCGTGTAAGCCGTACTTCTCCAAGCTTTCCGGTGCGTCGTTTTCGAACCCATCGGCTTTGAGCCCGGAAAACGAATCAAGGAGCTCCCGCACCCTCTTCTGATCGGCAATCCGGTTATCCTCACCGCCTTCGACGAACCACTTGCCGTCTTTCCTGGCGAGCCCGGTTGAGAAATCTCCGACTTTAACCGTAATCCGCGTGACGGCGTCTTTATTCATCCCGAGCAGGTTCCTTTCTCTGAAGTCGCCCGGGCTTTTATTGACGAACCCCCAGAGGTATTGGTCTTTGACGATGAGCACCCTTCCCTCGCCCAGGTCGTATATATACATCCCCGTGCCTACAGGACTTTTATCCCCGATTATCACGGGGTACTCGGCGTCCCTCGTGCGAAACGAAAACTCCGTCTCCGAATCGACTACGCCGTATTCGTCGAGCTTGTCCGAATCCCGGGCGACCGGCTTCTCGGCCTCCATATCCTTGACGTCCTGGATGAGGTCCTCAATAGCGTCTTCGTCCGCTTTAAACCTCTTCGAGCCGCTTTCGACTATCCAGCCCCCGTCGCCTTTCTCGAGTGTGAATTCGGATCCGGACGATTTCAGACTGAAGGATGTTATTTCCTCCGTGTCGATGCCGGGGAAGACCTTTTCCAAATTTTCCTCTGGTTGTTTTTCCCTATCGAACAGAAGGACGGATGCCAGGAGTACCACGAAGATAATCAACGCGATTACGGTGCCTGCGAATCTTTTTAGATAGCTGTTCAATTTATTGGCTCAATCAAGCGGCTTTCCGCGGGCTTGCGAGTTGAGAACCGCCGCACTAGTTACGAATATATATCACAACCTTCTTCTCTTCCACCAGATACCCAGACCGGAGAAAAAGATGACGGCAGGTATCAACACGACAGTAAAGAAGAATATTATATTAGTCTGCTTCTTCGTTATAGTTAGTTTCCCCTCTTTCGCGGCTCTCGGGCGTATCGAGATCAGGTTTTCATCGCCCGCGACCCAGTTGACGGTATTGAGGAACAGATCCCTGTTTCCCGAGAAATCGATAAATATATTTGAAACGAAATCGACGCTCCCGAAGACCGCTATTCTCGAATTATCCCCGTCCTCACTCACAGCCGCCACTCCCAGCGGGCCCTTTTTGTCCCCTTCCTCCTGCTGGGCGACCCCCTGATCGAAAAGCTCGAAGTTGGATTCCGACCAGCTGTACTCGCCTGTATTAGCCAGCACCGTCGTGTCGGTTCCGTCCTGCTCGACTACGTCGACACTCCTCGAAAAGGGGAATATGGTTGCGAACCTGAAGCCCTCGGTGATATCGTGATGGGCGTATTGGGCGATTATGGGGGCTATATCCCCTCCCCCTTCCAGCTTGGAGCTGGGGTCGACTATGATATCATCGGCTATGACGAAACCGTAGTTCTTTAAAATCGAAACGAGCTCGCCCCCGCTCCTGGGCTCAATCAGGAATACGGCCTTCCCGCCCTGATCGAGATAGTCCTTAATATCGGTTATTTCCTTGAGAGACAGCGCCTGCTTCGGGGCGGACACGATAAGGACGCTGTCTTTCTCGGGCAGCGGGTCCCCTCTCAGAAGCAGGAACTCCTTCACGTCATAGCCTTCGTCAATGAGGGCGGCCCTGAGCACCCCAAGCCCCTCGGGTTCGAGCTCATCGTTAATATCCCGCTCCCCGTGTCCCGTCAGGAAATAAACCGTCTTGTGGATCACCCGGTTGAGTTTGAAGAGCGCGTTCGTGAGCTCCTCCTCCGCATTTTTGAGAATCCCCCCCGAGATATGGTCCGCGAGCCTAAGTTTTATAGTTTGTTCCCCGTCGACGAGCACAATGGTGCCGTATTCTTTTATATCGTACTTTTTTGCGATACCGGGCTCCTTATCCGGATTGACATATCTGATTTTTATATTTCCCGACCTCCTGGTGTATTCCTTTATGAGGTCCTGAAACTCGCTCCTGTCCATTCCCACATCTTTAAAGAACGCCAGCATCTCCACATCGCCGCCGATATTCTCGATCACGCCGATCGTATGCTCCGAGACCGTGTAGAGCTTCCCTTCCGTCATATCTATCCTGACGTCGGATTTGAAAAAAATGTAGTTGAGAATGATGAGTATGCCGCAGACGCTCAATACGGAGATTAAAGCGTTCGTGCCGTAAATAAGCCTTCTCCTCTTCATCTCCACCTCTCCGACTCGAGCGATGTGTATGTAAGAAAGAGCCCCAGGAAAATGAGCGACAGATAATAAACGACGTCTTTAAGCTCGATCAATCCCTTGCTGAAGTCCTCGTAGTGGTTGATTACCGAAATGTAGCCCAGTACGGAGCTCTCGGCGTCCGAAAGAGCGCCCACGAGCCAGAGAAGCAGCAGCACCCCGAAGCTTATTACGGCCGCTATAAGCTGGTTCTCGGTAAGAGAAGAAGCGAATATGCCGACCGAGAGGAACGAAGCGCCCAACAGGAACAAACCTATATAGCCTGAAAAAACGGCTCCGAAATCCGGGTTCCCGTGGACCATCAATACGAAAATATTAATAGACGAGAGCAGGAGCATGATTATGAGGAGAATCAGGGAGGCAGTGAATTTCCCGAACACTATGGTGCGTATCCTGACAGGAGACGTGAAGAGCAGCTCCGCAGTATAGTTCTTTTTCTCGTCGGCTATCAGCCTCATCGTAATAAGCGGCACTATCAGCAGGAGGACTATGCTTATCGTCCCGAAGTAGGGAAGCACGACCAGGTTGTTCAGATTGAGCTCACCGGTTTGGAGCTGGTAGCTTGGATCGAACTGGAACTGGAGGAACCCCTGGAGGTACAGGAAGAAGAACCTCGCCGAGATCACCTGAAACACGACCAGGATGATGTACGCGAGCGGAGAGGCGAAATAAGACCTCAGTTCCCTTTTCACGATCGTATAAAACGCCTTCATCTAATTGCCTTCAGAGGAAATAGCCTTCATAAAGACCTCTTCGAGCGTGCTGACAAGCGGCCTCAGCTCGAGCAGGCCGAGATCGTTTTCGACGACCAGCCTTACGAGCTCCTCCCGTATCTCCACGCCTTCCGAAGGCGTGATAACGAATTCGCCCGAGGAACCCGGCTTCACGCCCGACACACCCTTAACCGACATTATTTTTTCTTTTACGCCCTCTCCGTTTTGTCTTACTCTCAGCAGCAGACTCCCGGAATTCCTTAAACCCTCGGACAGGTAATCAAGCGACTCTTCGAGCACCATCTTCCCTTCATTGATAATTACGACCTTACTGCAGATCATCGTCACCTCGGGCAGTATGTGAGTGCTCAATATTACCGTGCGCTCGCCCGAGAGACTCTTTATAAGGTCCCTTATCTCTATTATCTGCAGCGGGTCGAGGCCTATAGTCGGCTCGTCCAGAATAAGGACCGAGGGGTTGTTCACGAGCGCCTGCGCTATCCCGACACGCTGTCTGTACCCTTTGGAGAGGTGGCCTATGATGCGCTTCCTGACGTCGGAGAGACCGCACTTTTCCAGCACATAGAATATCCTGCTCTTTTTCTCCTTCCTTTTCACCTGCTTGATGTCAGCCACGAAATCCAGGTATTCGTCAACTGTCATATCGAGGTAGAGGGGGGGGGTTTCGGGGAGATAACCTATCATTTTTTTAGCCTGTAACGGGTTATCGAATATATCCACGCCTTCTATATGTACGGTGCCCTTGGTAGGGGGCATATAACCCGTGATAATGCGCATCGTGGTCGTTTTTCCAGCCCCGTTCGGGCCGAGAAAACCGAGAACGTCCCCTCTGTCGAGCCTGAACGATAAATTTTCTACCGCGACCAGGCTGCCGTAACGCTTCGTAAGATTATGTACGTGTACCATATGAGCAGTGTCCCCGGAGTCACCGTATTTCCAACCCCGGGGGGGTCGATTTCAGGGAATAGAATAACCGCCAGGAAATTCTATTCCAAACTATTTGCCAAGAACACGCGAAAAGCCGGACTTTTCGGTCTTGCTTCGCGCGATTGAATTTTTAGTTTGACTAAATATAACAACTATGCTAATAAACTGATATACTATAATAAGCTAGGGTAAAGTAACAGGAATCGCTTGATAATATCGGTCAACTTTTAATAAATAAAAAGCTGTTTTGCAACTGCTTTAAAGATAGGAATAAAGGTGATAGGACCCGTTCAGCCGTGTGTAAAAATTAAAAAGCCGAAAAGCATACTTCAGCTAAATAATCTAACAGGGAGTGTCGTTTATGAGCAATGAAGAATTAAGCCGGGATGAGAAGCTCGTACGCGCCGTTCAGGAGAAATACCACAACATGCTTGAGCAGGGCGTGGACCCCTATGAATGGGCCTATGCCTGGAGGTCGGAAATTAACCGCGGAGGGTTCAAAGCGGTCGACTTTTTAATGCGCGAGATAGTGGATACGGGTAAATGCGTCGGCTGCGCCGCATGCGTCACCATCTGTCCCACAGACGTATTCGATTACAAAGACGAGCTCCCAGTAGATACCAGAAACGATGCGTGCGTCTTTTGCGAGCTGTGCGCGGACGTCTGCCCCGTGCTCCGTCCCCTGGACAAAGACCTCAATGCACTTCTCGGATTCAAGAAACCCGTTCTGGATGAAGGCTTCGGGCCCTACAACTACGCCGTTATAGCAAGGGCAAAAGACCAGGAGCTCCTGAAGCGCGGACAGGACGGAGGCGTCACCAGCGCGCTGCTTGTCCACGCGCTGAATAAAGGGACGATAAAGGGAGCGGTATTGGGCGACGTGCTGCCCGAAAATCCGCAGGTCGGGATTCACAAACTCGCGACCACGCCGGAGGAAATCACCGCCTGCAGCGGCTCACGGTATACGTATTCCCCGAACACGGTCGCCCTCACCGAGGCGATGAGAAAAGACATACACCCGATCGCGGTAGTAGGCGTACCCTGCCAGGTCGACGGGATCAGACAGCAGCAGTACAGCAGCATACGTCTTGAAGTGGCGAAATGGTATCAAAAAAACGTAACGCTTGTCATAGGACTGTTCTGCTCGGAAAGCTTTACTCATGAGCACATCAAATTCATAGCCGAGACACTTAACGTCGAGCCAAAAGACATTGTGAACGTGAACGTAAAGGGGAAGGTAATAATCAACCTCAGGGACGGCCGCGAAGTAATAATGAAGCTGAAGGATTTTCATCAGTTCGCACGGCCCGCATGCCTCTACTGCCTCGACTACTCGGCCGAACACGCCGATATAGGGGTCGGGGGGATAGGTCTCGACGGGTGGACGTTCGTCGCCGTGAGGACGGAGGCCGGGCACAAGGCGTTTCAGGCGGCAGTCGACGACGGGCTCTTCGAGATAGTGCCGGTCGAGACGGAACCGCGCGCCAAGGAGCTTTTGATAAGGCTCTGCGATATGAAGAGAAACAAACCCTTGCCCGCCCTGATGCCCACGCTCCAGGAGCGGATCAAAATGGGTAACACTAATCCAAAGACTCTCTACAAAGACTACAACCCCACTAACGGAGGAAAAGCGTCTAAATGAGTTCCAACAACGGCCGGCCTATTTTAGAGGATGTAAACGTTATCGTAGCCGGGCAGGGAGGGGACGGCTCACTTACTGTTATTACGATGCTGGCCGAGCTGCTCCGGACGAACGGCCTTAACGTTTACACCGAGAGGGACGTTTTATCGAGAATAAGAGGCGGACACGCAGCCGCGACGATGAGGGCGTTTACCGGAGACAGGTACTGCATCGGGAGCAACATCAACCTTATGGTAGCGCTCGACGAAGAAGCGGTCGAAAGAAACGCGCGGCAGCTGGATTCAAAGAGCGTAGTGGTATACGATGATTCGGGCGGCCCGATACCTTCCGTGCTCCCCGAGGGGACTAAGGTCTATTCCGCGCCCTTCAACAGGATCGCCATGCGCACGATGAGGAGGGAGCTCTATAAGAACAGCATCGCCTTCGGGGTCGTGGGGAGGCTCCTTGGCCTGGAGGACGAGACACTGCGTGAGACGTTTATAAAACACTTCCAGAGGATGGGGCAGGTCATTCTCGAATATAACCTCGAGGCGCTCGGCCTGGGATTCCATCTCGCGGACGAGATGGGGATACATGAAGAAGAAGGACTATATAAGATTAAAAAGACCGCACCTGAAAAACGCTTATTAATCACGGGCAACGAATCTGTCGCTTTCGGATTCATGGTCGCGGGCGGCAGGTTTTTCTGCGGTTATCCCATAACGCCTTCATCGGAGGTGCTGGAGACTCTTCAGAAATGGCTCCCGCGGTGCGGGGGCGTAGCGAGACAGACCGAGGATGAGCTCGCCGGCATAAACATGGCAATAGGAGCTGCGCTTACAGGAACGAGGGCGATGGTTGCGACCTCGGGGCCCGGATTCTCACTCATGCAGGAAGGCGTCGGCCACTGCGGGTCGGGGGAAATTCCTCTCGTAATCGTTGACTGCCAGCGTTCGGGACCGAGCACCGGCATGCCGACAAAGCCCGAACAGAGCGACCTCAATCTGATGGTGTTCGGAGGACACGGGGACTTCCCGCGTATAGTGCTTACACCGGGACACCCCGATGACTGTTTTTACCTCACGGTCGAAGCCACGAACCTGGCGGACAAATACCAGTGCCCGGTCTTCCTGGCTATGGACCAGGCGCTGTCTCAGAATATCGCGACCGTCGAACCGTTCAATCTAGACGGGGTGAGCGCTGTGCCGGGTAAGCGTGTCGAAGCGAGCGACATCGAAAAGCGCGGGGTCTACAAGAGATATGAATTCACGGATGACAACATTTCGGCGTTTGCCGCCCCAGGTACGCCCGGAGGTTTGTCTCTCGTTACAGGGAACGAGCATAACGAATGGGGGCTCGTCTCCACAGACCCGGTCAACCGGGTGAAAATGATGAACAAGAGGATGGGCAAGATCGAGGTCGCGAAGAAAGAATTGCCGAGGGGGCGTCATTTCGGCGACCCTGGCGCGAAGATCGGATTCATAGGGATCGGCTCACTATTCGGGGTCATACTGGAAGCCATGGAAGATTTAAAGAAAGAAGGCATCGAGACACAGTATTTGCAGCCGAGGACCATATGGCCGGTGCTCGAAGACATACTCGCCTTTATCGAAAAATGCAGCAGGGTATACGTAGTCGAGCTCAACGCGCAGGCCCAGCTGGCGCATATACTCATCCATCAGGGAGCGGACCCCGGGAAAATTATTAACATATTGCGATACAACGGGATTCCATACAGACCGGCCGAGCTCGTAAAGAGCGTACTCGAAGCAGAAAGCGGCAGTAAAATAAAGAAGGGGAAAAAGGAGGCAAAGCTTCAATGACGATGCAAACCCACATAAAGACATTCGCTCCGGCAAGACCCATATGGTGCGCCGGGTGCGGAGACTTCGCCGTTCAGGGCGTCCTCGAGAAATCACTTCACAAGATGGGTATACCTCCTCACAAGCTTATGCTTCTCGCAGGAATAGGGTGCTCCGGGACCATACAGAATAACCTGCCCTGCTACGGGTACCATGCGCTCCACGGAAGGGTATTGCCGGCGGCCATAGGAGCGAAGCTGGCCAACCCCGACCTTACAGTGATAGCGGCGGGAGGGGACGGCGACGGATATGCCATAGGAGCAGGCCACCTGGTACATACATTCAAAAGCAACCCGAGCATCATGTACATCGTGATGAACAACAACAATTACGGCCTGACGAAGGGACAGATATCGCCCACGAGCCCCACGGGCTACCGTGACAACGCGGAATCCGGCCTGGATTCGATACTCATGGGCCTGAGCTTCCCTTCGGCCACATTCCTCGCCCGCGGATTCAGTGGAAACCCGGAACAGCTCGAAAGGCTTATGGAGGCCGCCCTCGATCACACCGAATCGAAAAAGGGATTCGCTTTCCTCGAAGTTCTCTCGCCCTGCGTGACCTATTACGATACTCACAGGGAATGGCGCGCAAGTGTTTACAACATCGACGAAGAGGAAGGGTACGACCCGACCGACCGCGGCATGGCGTTTCAGAGGTCTCTCCAGCTGAGGGAACAGGGACGGATACCTATAGGGCGAATATTCAAAGGGGAGCACGCTTCGCTCGAATCGCTGATCCTGAACAAGACCGAGCTTCCGCCTGCACAGCATAAAGTAGGACGCGACGGACACAGAGAGCAGTACGAAAAGTTCATTGATTCTTATATGGGTTAGCACGCCTGACCCCGGGCACGTTTCGCTGCCGGGGCTCAAATCCCGAGAAGCAGCAGTTTTACTCGATGCGGCGGGCGTATATATCTTTTTGCCCTGTACTTCCCTGATCCCGAAGAGAAAAGAAATACTCTGTAATGACAAATAATTAGACGCCCGGAGATTGCACAATAATATAGCTGTGTTAATATACTATCCATTAATTGATACTTTAATACCAACCCGATCAGAAAACTGAAGAATCTAATCAAAAGGGCAAGAATAAATGGATATTTCACATATTTTTCACGGACCTAACTCAGGTTATGTGCTTGAACTTTATGAGCGTTACCTCAGGGACCCGGACTCGGTCGACTCCTCCACGAGAGCGATATTCGATAAGATGCGTCCCGAGATGTATGAAGAGAAACCCGCTGAGATAACCCAGCATGATATAGATAAAATCGTCGCAACGGCGAACCTCGCCCAGGCGATCAGGGCCTTCGGCCATCTGGATGCCGATATAGACCCTCTGGGCAGCCCTCCGCCGGGAGACCCTTCCCTCGAACTCGCGACCCACGGATTGACCCCGGAAGACCTGGCCGAGCTCCCGTCGAGCCTGATCGGCAGGCCGATCTCGGACAAGACGGACAACGCTTATGACGCGATCGGGGAGCTCCGTAAAATCTATTCCTCCAAGGTCGGTTACGATTATTATCACATCAACTCGCTCGAAGAGAGAAAATGGCTGAGGGAAGCGGCGGAAACAGGCAGATTCAGACCGCCCGTAGACCCGATCAACGAAAAACTCCTGCTCGAAAACCTTACCAAGGTCGAGGTGCTTGAAAAGTTCCTCCACCGGATATTCCCCGGCAAGTTCCGCTTCTCGATAGAAGGCGTGGATATGCTCATCCCGATTCTGAACGAGATCGTCGGCATAGCGGCCGAGACCGGCATACGCCACATCTTCATGGGTATGGCACACAGGGGCCGCCTGAACGTCATGCACCATGTCATGACCAAGAGCTACAAAGGTTCACTGATTAAATTCAAAGACCCGATTCTCGAGAAGGATTTCAGGGACTACATGGGCTGGACCGGCGATGTGAAATACCACGAAGGGGCTCGCCACGCTATAAAAAACGGAAGGGAAATTGAAATGCAGATTTCCCTGTCGCCGAATCCGAGTCACCTGGAGTCGGTGAATCCGGTAGTAGAGGGAATGGCGCGGGCGGCCGGAACATCCGTCAACGGGAGCGGAGAGCCGAAGTTCGATCCGGACGTGTCTTTTCCGATTATCGTACACGGGGACGCGGCTTTTCCCGGCCAGGGGATAGTGGCCGAGACGCTCAACATGTGCAGGCTCCCGGGTTACACCACGGGCGGTACGATCCACGTAATAACGAACAACCAGCTCGGATACACGGCGCTGCCGAACGAGAGCCGCAGCACGCTCTACGCGAGCGACCTAGCCAAGGGCTTCGAGATACCGATCGTCCACGTGAACGCGGACGACCCCGAAGCGTGCGTCGAATGCGCCCGCCTCGCGTTCGCATACCTGAACAAGTTCGGGAAGGATTTCCTGATAGATCTGGTGGGATACAGGCGGCACGGACACAACGAAGCCGACGAGCCCGCATTCACGCAGCCGGAAATGTACAAGGTCATAGACGACCACCCTACCGTCAGGGAAATCTGGGCGGAGACACTCGCAGAGCGGAATATGATAGACAAGGACGAAGCCGACGAAATAGTAAACAAATATAACGAGATACTCCACAGCGATTTCGAATCCCTCACCCCGCAGGACATACCCGAAGAGGCCCTTTCCGTGATACCTCCCGCAGGGGCGGCTCAGAAAACGATCACTTCGGTTCCCGCGGAGACGCTCAGGGAAATGAACGCTTCCCTGCTGAAATTCCCTGAAGGGTTCACGATAAACCCGAAACTCAGGCGCGGAAGGGAGCGCAGGGAAATCGCACTCGCAAATATCGACGAAAAGACAGTAGACTGGGCCATGGCGGAAGAACTGGCGTTCGCGTCGATACTGGCCGACGGCACATCGATACGATTCACGGGGCAGGACTCCGAGCGCGGCACGTTCAGCCACAGGCACGCTGTGCTGCACGATTTCAATACGGGGCAAACCTATGCGCCGCTCCAACACATACCGCAGTCAAAAGCGGCTTTCGAGATATTGAACAGCCCCCTTACCGAAAACGCATGCATAGGGTTCGAATACGGATATAACATACAGGCGCCCGACAGGCTGGTCATATGGGAAGCTCAGTACGGTGATTTCATTAACGGCGCCCAGACGATTATAGATGAGTATGTCGTCTCGGCCAGGGCCAAGTGGGGGCAGACCCCTTCGCTTGTCCTGCTGCTTCCTCACGCATACGAGGGCCAGGGACCCGATCACTCGAGCGGACGAATGGGCAGGTTTCTCGATTCGGCGGCTGAAGTTAACATGCGTATCGCCAACTGCACAACCTCCGCGCAGTATTTCCATCTGCTTAGGAGACAGGCAGGCGTTCTGGAGATCGACCCGCTGCCGTTAATCGTGATGACGCCCAAGAGCCTTTTGCGCAATCCGCTTATTTTTTCTTCTCTGAGGGACCTGTCGGAAGGCACGTGGCGGCCCTTCATCGACGACGAAATGAGCGACAGACAGGCGAAGTCCGTGAAGAGGCTCATACTCTGCAGCGGAAAAGTCTACATAGACCTGATCGCAAGCGAGCTCAGAAAGCAACATGCGAAAGACATCGCGATCGCCAGGCTCGAGCAGTTATACCCGGTCCCGACGACCCTGATCCAGAAGGCGCTGAGCAGGTATCCAAAGTTGAAGGAAGTCGTATGGCTCCAGGAAGAGCCCGAGAACATGGGGGCCTGGATGTTCATATACCCGTTCTTAAGGAAATTCATCAAGGGAAGCGTCCCACTGCATTTCATAGGGCGGCGCAGGAACTCGAGTCCTGCGGAAGGGACGGCTTCCATGCATAAAGTAAACCAGGAAGCGCTTATCAAGCAGGTGTTCATGATCGGAAAGCAGCTTCCCAACATCGACGAACTGGGAATTACGTGGGTAAAAAACGTCTAAATACCGGAGAAATAATATGCCTATAAACATCACCGTACCCGAATTGGGGGAATCCGTCGTGGAAGCGACTATCGTGAGATGGTTCAAGTCCGAAGGAGACCCCGTGAAAATAGGGGAGGCGCTGGTCGAGCTCGAAACCGAAAAAGCGAACTTCGAGATCGCGTCTGAGAAGGAAGGGACGCTGAGCAGCATTCTTAAAAGGGACGGAGATGATGTCGAGGTCGGGGAAGTGCTCGGCGTGATCGAGGAAGGGAAAGCCGGTGAAGCGCCCAGGCCGAAGGAAGCCCCGAAGGCGGCCGCTCAGGTAAAAGAAGAAATCACAAAGATGCCCGAAACCGGCCCCGCCGAGAAAGTTACCCCTGTCGCGAGACGGATCGCGGAAGAAAAACAGGTCGATCTCGGCAAGGTGGAGGGTACGGGACCGAGCAGCCGGATAACAAAGGAAGACGTCGAAATCCATATAGAGAAGAAGGCGGAAGAAGCCGCTCAGGCAAAGGTTTCCAAGGCCGAGCCGGCAAGGGGCAAATCCCCTGCTCTGGTCGAGGCGAAAGAGGCGACCGTGCTCCGTATTTCGAGGGACGCAAGGGAGGAGCGTATCAAGATGTCCCGGAGGAGACGCACTATAGCCCGGCGGATGCTCGAAGCTACCCAGTCGACGGCCATGCTCACGACCTTCAACGAGATCGACATGGGCGCGGTCATGGAGCTCCGCAGACGTAGGAAAGAGTCATTCAAGGAAAAATTCGGGGTCAGCCTGGGACTGAATTCTTTCTTTGTCAAAGCCGCCATAGGGGCGCTTAAGGAATTCCCGCAGGTAAACGCCGAGATCGACGGCGACGACATGATAATCAAGCACTATTACGATATAGGTGTAGCGATAGGGGCGACAGAAGGGCTCGTAGTCCCGGTCCTGAGAAATGCGGACAGCATGTCGTTCGCGGTCATCGAGAAGGCGATCAAGGACCTCGCGCAGAGGGCGGAGGACAATACGCTCACGCTCGAAGAGATAATGGGCGGCACTTTTACCATAACGAACGGCGGGGTTTTCGGCTCGCTTATGAGCACACCAATACTGAACCCCCCGCAGTCGGGAATCCTCGGGCTTCACAAGATCGAAGACAGGGCGGTCGCGGTGAGCGGATCGGTGGTAATAAGGCCGATGATGTACGTCGCGCTCAGCTATGACCACCGTATAGTGGACGGTCGCGAAGCCGTACAGTTCCTGGTGAGGATCAAGGAATTGATCGAGGACCCGGAATCGCTCCTCCTCGAAGGGTAAGCATTACCGGGAAGCCGGCCGGGAAATATCGAAACAAATACTGCTAAGAAATTCCCCCGAGTTCGAATACTGCCCCGTAGCGTTTCAAAACCTCTTTCATTAACCCGGGATTATTCTCAAGACGAGGGTCTTCCTTCACGATTCGGAAAGCGTCCTCCCTGGCTTCCCCAAGTATCCTCGCGTCTCTCATGAGGTCGGCGAACCTGAACTGCGGCAGGCCGGACTGCTTCGTTCCCAGAAAATCCCCCGGACCCCTTATCGTGAGATCGGCCTCGGCTATCCTGAAGCCGTCCGTAGTCTCCTCCATTATCGAGAGCCTCTTCTCCGCATCCTCAGACCTCTTGAAGCTCGAAATCAGAATGCAAAACGAATCATGTCCTCCCCTGCCCACCCTGCCCCTCAGCTGATGGAGTTGTGTAAGACCGAACCTCTCGGCGTTTTCCACGACCATCACGGTCGCGTTCGGCACATCGACGCCCACTTCTATCACTGTCGTCGCGACGAGTATATCTATGTGATGGGAAATGAACCTCTTCATCACTGCATCTTTCTCCCCGGCTTTCATTCTACCGTGGAGAAGCCCTACCCTGAATTCGGGGAATATGTCGTTCTTAAGCTCCTCGGCCATCTGAGTCGCGTACTTGAGGTCCTTGAAATCCGGGTTCTCCGATTCCTCAATCATCGGGTAAACGATATACGCCTGCCTGCCCTTTTCGAGCTCCTTTCTGACGGCCTCATATGCGCGCTCGCGGGAGCCCTTCTGGTCGTAATAGACCTTGGTCCTGATTTCCTTCCTCCCGGGAGGGAGCTCGTCGAGCAACGAGACGTCGAGGTCGCCGTAGACCGTAAGGGCGAGGGTCCTGGGTATAGGTGTCGCGGTCATGACGAGCACATCCGGGTTTCTGCCCTTCCCCATGAGACTCGCCCTCTGCATCACGCCGAACCTGTGCTGCTCGTCTATGACCACGAACCCCAGGTTCCCGAAGTCCACCTTCTCCTGAAGGAGGGCGTGTGTCCCGACGGCTATCTGAGCCTCTCCCGAAGCGATCGCCTTGTAATACGCATTCTTCTCACCCCTCCCGAGCGCGCTCTTGAGAAACACGACACGGAGGCCCATGCCTTTTACGTAGTTCATGACCGAGGAAAGGTGCTGTTCCGCGAGTATCTCCGTAGGGGCCATAAGGACCGCCTGATAGCCGCTCTCGACCGCTTTCAGCATGGAAAGGAGCGAGACAATGGTCTTGCCGCTTCCCACGTCCCCCTGCAGCAGCCTGTTCATGGGCCTTCCCGAGCGCATGTCAAGCTCGATCTCCGCGAGCACGCGCTCCTGAGCGGACGTGAGCCTGAACGGCAGCCCCGCGATGAGTCTCCCGGTCAATTCTCCGGTCGGTGAGAGGGATATGCCGTCGAGTCCCGCTATGTCACGCTTCTTGAGCGCGAGTCCGAGCTCCATCAGAAAGAACTCATTATAGGAGAGGGTTTTGTGGGGAGGTGATCCGTAGACGGAGTCCTTGTCCGATAGCTCAACCATAATTTCGTCGTTCGTCGGAAAGTGGACCCTCGATACGGCCGCGCCGAGATCCATGACCCCCCTCTCTTTTCTAAGAGCGGAAGGGATAACCGACTTAAGGGAACCCGAATACCCGTCCACGACGGACTTCATGATCCTCCTTATGCGCCTCTGCTTCAAACCCTCGGTGAGGGGGTATATAGGCACGATGCGGTTAAAGTGCACGTTGCCCTCGTCGAGATCTTCCCCTTCTTCAATGACCTCTATATCCTCGGGCCTCGGGTGGACTATCTGGAGGGCGTCCCTGTATCCCACGCCCACGTCGCCTGTCAGGATCACGGAAGCCCCTTGTTTATATGCGTTCCTCAGGTATTTCTCGTTGAACTGGAACCATATCAGATTCAGGGTCCCCGTGCCGTCTGAAACCGCCATCTGATAGAGGCTCCTCCGTTTTGTGCGGACCTTTCCTGCGAGAATTATCTTCCCGATTATGGTTTCCCTATTGCCGGGCCTTATTTTCGATATGCTCTTTATTGTCCTCCTGTCCTCGTATGTCCTCGGGAAGTAATAGAGCGCGTCCTCCACGGTCTCTATTTCTTTTTTCTTCAGTATCTCCGCAATCCTGGGTCCGACCCCTTTGATATATTGAATCGGAACCTGATCCGGCTCCCTTCTGTCCGGAGCCGGGCCCGCGCCGGTATCCCGGATTGAAGCCCCCTCGTCTTCCGGATTTTTCACTGACGATGGGGTCGTATCCCCGGCCGGTTTGACGGATACATTCGAGCTGTTTTTATTTTTAAGCCCGCCGATTATGGTGAGCGACTTCCTGATAATATCTTTTCTCTCCCCCTGGCCGAGGCCGTCGTATGCGGAGAAGAAATCCCGAAGTGATTCGAATTCCCTCATCTGCACGGCTGAGAGCGGGAGGGAGAGCGCCTTTAGCGTGAGATCCCCGACAAGCTGGTCGAGGGCTTTCACCTTATCCAGGTTCGAAAAGTTGTTTCTCGACGCAAATCTGAGCGGCTTCTCGAGCGCGTCGAGTATTTCATTTAGGTCATTCGACATTAATAAGATTTTACAGGTACTTATAGAGAGAATTCAAGTTCGGATCGTATAAACGGATCTCCGGAGACATATTTTATGAAGAGAGGAATGTAATCATTACGGTCCGCAGACGAAACATGCAGATACAAAGAGAGAAAATAACCGGTATACGTTCTCCCGGGAGGGCAGGAGATGAACCCATGTCCCGACATGGCTCCGCAGCGCATTCCGGCGTCATATTTATTGGGTGAATTTCGTACACCTCAAACAGTGTAATTTTACACACTGAAACGGGTATTCAGCCTGATTTAAAATTTCAAATCGTATAAGCCGTCTATATCACAAATAAAACATAAAGATGAGTAATATGGCACAGATATTGCTCACATAATCATAGTAGAGAAGAGGGCAAAGGACGTGAGAGCCAAAAGCAGATTCACGGCTTTCATTCGCTTTCTACCGATAGTCGATCTAAAGCCGCAAAAAATTCAAGAGAGGAAGGCAACGATGAAATATGACGAAATAAATGCACCGGAAATAGAAACTCAAAGCTACCCTGAACATTTCGAAGAAATAGCGGAAGACGAGAATTTCACGGACGACGATCTGTTCGCCGTCGAAGAGCCGGGGGACGTTTACAACGGAGCCGCGGCAGGGTTGCCGAAAAGGACGGATATCTACGATAGACAGGACGACGAGTTCAGAATATTGAACGATTACTTCAGGGATATATCGAAAGAACCCCTCCTCACCATCAAGGAAGAGGTAGAGATACCGGCGAAGATAAAAAAATGCGAATTCAAGATTGAACAAATCACTTCTTATCTGGAAACCTCAAGCGGCGCCAACGGAAGAAAAACCAACGGTCATCTTAACCACAAAATGAACAGGAACAGGCTCAATGCCTCCCTCAGAGCCTACTCTCACCAGGCGGAGAAGTTGAAGAAGAGGTTCGCGAGCGCCAACCTCAGATTGGTTATAAGCATTGCCAAGCGGTACGTCAACCATGGCCTTCCCTTTCTCGACCTCATCCAGGAGGGGAACATAGGCCTCATGAAGGCGATAGAAAGATACGACCATTCGAGAGGGTTCAGGTTTTCCACATATGCCTCCTGGTGGATATACCAGGCCATAACGAGAGCGATCCTCGTCCACAGGGGGGCGGTGCGTGTCCCCGTGTATCTGCTCGAGGTAACGAGCCGGGTATACCGCACGAAATCGGTACTACTAAAAGAATCCGGCAAGAACCCGACCGCTGAAGAGATTTCGGAGCGGTCCGGGGTGCCGCTCAAATACGTGAGCCGTATATTGAAAATCACAAACGAGTCGGTGAGTCTCGACACCCCGGTGGACGGGGAGAAGAGGACGCTTTACGATTTTATAGAGGACGAGGAATCGGCTTCTCCCGATCACATGGTCGTGGATTACGAATTAAAAGAGGTTATACGGAACTCCCTTTCGATGCTGAGCGTGAAAGAAGAGGAGGTGCTGCGGATGCGTTTCGGGATAGACAGGAGCGATGTCGTGACACTCGACGATATAGGCAGGAAGTTCAAGCTCACGAGAGAGAGGATAAGACAGATCGAGAAGAAAGCCCTCCGGAAGCTTTCCGTTTCGAGAATGAGGGAATCCCTCAAAAATTTCCGCGCATAATTCCAGCCATGTTGGACCACGAGTCGAAACAAAATGTGTCATTTTACACAATTTGTTGTGGTTTTTAACGCATCCGCAAGCTATATTTATGCCCCTAATATAAACTATAAGATGCAACATGCCGTTAAAACTAGATCTTTAAGTTCATGTTTTATTGGTACGGTTATTGCACTATAATTAGTAAAGCTGGCCGGGGAAATCCGGCCGGCAAAAAAAATCAGGAGGTTTTGAAGACATGAGAGTGATTGCTATTTTGTTTGCGATGTTATTAGTGATGGGACTTTCCTTCGGTGGAAATTCCTTTTTCGGCAGTACGTCCTCAATAGCCCAGGACGATCCGGCAGGCGAAGCGCCGGGCGGTGATATGCCGGACGAAGCGACCGACGGTTCGGGAGCTGCTACCGATGCTGTTGACAAGGCCACCATGGGCGAAACGCCAGGCGGCGACATGCCGGATGAAGCGACCGACGGTTCGGGAGCTGCTACCGGTGCTGCTGACGAAGCTACCCCGGGCGAACTGCCGGGCGACGAGAAACCGGACGAAGCCACACAATAGGGAATAAAATT
>Ga0155644_1131_pt1 | contig 19732 bp, 21 predicted proteins | sample RifCSPhighO2_12_FD_107301 | JGI IMG/M metagenome (GOLD analysis project Ga0155644, IMG submission 107301) | Candidatus Dadabacteria bacterium RIFCSPHIGHO2_12_FULL_53_21 | reverse complement strand
TATGTTCAGGTGCGGCTTAACCCGCGCAAATTTCTCCTTAGACATCGCCTGTTAATACCTCCTTAACGTGAAGTTCGCGGCCAGCTGTTTAAACGGCCCTTACGTTAGTTTTAAGATTTTCCGAAAGTAATTCCGGTAATGCAGAATAATGCGAAAATTCCATTGTGAACGATCCCCTGCCCTCGGTCATCGACCTGAGATCGGTCGCGTAGCCGAACATTTCGGAGAGCGGGACTTCGGACCGTATGGCCTGCATGCTGCCGCGGAGCTCGGTACCCATGATCTTCCCTCTTCTCGAGCTCAGATTACCCATCACCGAACCCATGAAATCCTCGGGGACGACCACTTCGACCTTCATCAGGGGCTCGAGAATTATGGGCTTCGCCCTCATTACGGCGTCCTTGAAGGCCATTGATGCCGCAATCTTGAACGCGATTTCGGAGCTGTCCACTTCGTGATAAGTACCGTCGTAGAGCCTGACGACCACGTCTATGACCGGATAACCGGCTACGACCCCGGTCTCCGATGCCTCTTTTATTCCTTTTTCCACGGCCGGGATATATTCCCTCGGTATCGTGCCGCCCTTGACTTCGTCGAGGAACGTGACGCCCGATCCCTCTTCGCCGCGCTCCATCTTTATTTTTACGTGCCCGTACTGACCCCTGCCGCCCGTCTGCCTTATAAATTTGGCCTCGACGTCGGAACTCTTCGTGATTGTTTCCCTGTAAGCCACCTCAGGCTTGCCTACGTTGGCGTCGACGTTGAATTCGCGCCTAAGACGGTCCACTATTATTTCGAGGTGCAGTTCGCCCATGCCGGAGATTATGGTCTGGCCCGTTTCATCGTCGTATTTAACTTTAAATGTTGGGTCTTCGAGAGAGATTTTATTAAGGGATATGCCCAGCCTTTCCTGGTCGGATTTGGTCTTGGGCTCTATCGCGATGGATATTACCGGCTCGGCGAAATAGAGACTCTCGAGGAGTATCGGCTTGCTCTCATCGCAGAGCGTATCGCCCGTCGTCGTCACTTTGAGCCCTACCGCCGCCGCGATGCCGCCCGCGCCTATTTCCTTTATATCTTCCCTTTTATTGGAATGCATCCTGACGAGCCTTCCGATCTTCTCCCTTTTATCCTTAGTGGAGTTATAAACGGTGCTGCTCGAAACCAGCTTTCCGGAATATATCCTGATGTATGTCAGCTGCCCGACAAACGGGTCGGTCATGATCTTAAAGGCGAGGCCCGAAAACGGCTCATCGTCATTCGGGTACCTTACCTCTCCCTGATCCGTATCGGTATTTATGCCCTCTATCGGAGGGACATCCAGGGGGGAGGGCATATAGCTCACTATAGCATCCAAAAGCAGCTGGACGCCTTTGTTCTTGAACGCGGAGCCGAGTATGACCGGCACTATGTTCAGGCCGATAGCGGATTTTCTTACCGAAGCCGCTATTTCTTCCTCGGATACGGGTTCTCCGTTGAGGTATTTTTCCATTATTGCTTCATCGAAGTCGGCGAGAGATTCGATCATCTTTTCTCTTCCCGCCCGGGCTTCTTCCTTCATCTCGGCCGGTATTTCCGTCCAATCGTATTTAAGGCCCAGGGATTCCTCGTCCCAGAGCGCAAGCTTCATTCTAATAAGGTCTATTATTCCTTTGAAATTGTCGCCTTCGAAGTAAGGCGCGTGAAGGGGTACGGGATTGGCGTCAAGCCTCTCCCTTATCTGAGCAACCACCTTTCCGAAATCAGCCCCGATCTTATCCATCTTGTTTACGAAACACATCCTCGGGACCCTGTATCTGTCGGCCTGTCTCCATACAGTCTCCGATTGGGGCTCCACGCCGCCCACGGAGTCGAACACGACGACGGCCCCGTCGAGGACCTTGAGCGACCTTTCGACCTCTATGGTGAAGTCAACGTGCCCGGGGGTGTCTATGATGTTTATCCTGTGGTCGTCCCAGAAACAGGTCGTGGTAGCGGAAGTAATGGTGATGCCCCTCTCCCTTTCCTGCTCCATCCAGTCCATCGTGGCTGTGCCCTCGTGGACTTCCCCGATCTTGTAAGTCAAACCGGTGTAATACAGGATGCGCTCGGTCGTAGTCGTCTTCCCCGCATCTATATGTGCCACGATCCCGATATTTCTTACTTTACTAATTGGTAAAGCCTTTTCCAAAATACTCCTCCGCGATTTATTACCACCTGTAATGGGCGAAAGCCCTGTTCGCATCCGCCATCTTGTGTGTGTCTTCTCTCTTCTTAATAGCCCCGCCGCGGCCTTCAGCAGCGTCCAGTATTTCTCCCGTCAGCTTGTCGATCATGGACTTCCCGTCTCGTTTCCTTGCCGAGGTGAGGAGCCATCTGATTGCGAGGGACTGCTTCCTGAAGGAGCTGACCTCCATAGGCACCTGGTACGTGGCGCCGCCGACCCTGCGCGGTCTGACCTCGATACCCGGCTTTATGTTGTCCATTGCCGTATTGAAAACCTCGAGGGGATCCTTCCCCGTCTTTTCGGCAATGATCTTCAGCGAACCGTAGAATATCATTTCCGCCTTGCTCTTCTTACCCTCGTGCATGAGCGAGTTGATGAACTTCGCGACCGTCAAATCACCGAATTTGGGATCGACGGGAACTTTTCTTTTAGAAACTGATCCCTTCCTAGGCATATATGTTATTCCCTTTGATTATTTGGGTTTTTTAGCCCCGTATTTCGAACGGCTCTGCCTTCTGTTAGCCACGCCGGTCGAGTCGAGAGTACCCCTTACGATATGGTACCTCACGCCCGGCAGGTCCTTTACCCTTCCGCCCCTTACCAGTATTACGGAGTGCTCCTGAAGCGTATGTCCTTCACCCGGTATATATCCGGTGACCTCGATACCATTCGTCAGCCTTATACGGGCTACTTTTCTAAGCGCCGAATTAGGCTTTTTGGGGGTAGTTGTGTAAACCCTGACGCAGACGCCTCTCCTCTGAGGACAATTCTGTAATGCAGGGGCTTTACTCTTCTTTTTAGCCCTTCTTCTTCCATCTTTAACCAACTGACTAATAGTAGGCACGAATACTTATCTCCATAAAAAGGTAATCCAATTAATATATCCCGAAAAGAAAACTGCTGTCAAGACAAAAAGACTAATTATTTAGGTTTTTTCCTTAGATTTTTTTCGAACCCGATGATGGTGAGAGAGGACTTATACCACCCGGGCTTCCACCTCTTGTCCTCATACGCAGCCATCTCGTCGCCACCCACCCTCATCATCACATATACGTACCCGCTGTCGTCCACGATCGGGTCCCCGGTCTTAAGCACCGGAAATTCGTCTGTCCCGCACTGCCATTTCAGAGGCGTGATCTCAAGGAGCTCGATAGCGTCCCGCAAATTCCGCTCATACTGGGCTTCCATGCCCTCGATCGATTCCGTATCAATAGGTAAATACCAGATCTCAGCCATATTATGACTCCTTATTCTTCAAACTGCCTTGAGGCCCCGTCAACAGAACGTGCCGAAGCGCCTTTTTTCCTATGTCGGTCCTGTAGCAGAGAGAATCACAGTTTACCTTCCCTACCGCCTGGTACGCAAGGTTTATGGCCTCCGGTATGGTCCCGCCGAGGGCCGTTATGCCCAGGACCCGGCCGCCGTCGGTCACAATGCCGCCGTTACCGGCGGAGGTGCCGGAGTGGAACGCCACGACGTTTTCCATGCCCTCTACTATATCAAGCCCCGTTATCGGCGCCCCTCTTTTGTAGTCCCCGGGATAGCCCTTCGAGGCGAGGACCACGCATACGGAAGCCGCGTCCTTCCACTCGACTTTCTCCACGGAGAGGCCCTTCCCGGCAACCGCCGAGAGAACAGGCACGATATCGGAATTCATTCTCATCATGAGGGGCTGGGTCTCCGGGTCGCCGAACCTGCAATTATATTCGAGCACCCTCGCTTGACCGCCCTCTATCATCAGCCCGGCATAGAGCACCCCCTTATACTCCCTGCCCTCTTCCTTCAATGCTTTGACGGTCGGGATAATGATTAGGCGCATTATTTCCTGAGTGAGCTCGGGGGTTATCACAGGGGCGGGCGAGTATGCGCCCATGCCGCCCGTATTCGGCCCCTGATCACCGTCAAGGAGGGCTTTATGGTCCTGGCAGGACTCGAGGGGCAGCACGTTCGTCCCGTCAGTAACGGCGAAAAAGGAGGCTTCCTCGCCTGAAAGGAATTCCTCTATTACCACCCTGTCGCCCGAATCACCGAATATCTTTCGTCTCATTATATCGTCGAGGACCTCGACGGCCTCGGTCTCCGTCCTGCATATGAAGACCCCTTTGCCCGAAGCGAGCCCGTCGGCCTTTATCACGAGAGGAGGCTTTACCTCCTTCACCCATTCGACCGCTTCCTCGAAATCCGCGAACGCAGAGAAGAAAGCGGTGGGAATACCGTATTTCCTCATGAGGTTTTTCGAGAAGACCTTGCTCGTCTCGATCTCGGAAGCCGCCCTCGTGGGGCCGAAAACCGCGAGACCCTCTTCGGCGAACCTGTCGGCGATGCCGAGAGAGAGCGGGAACTCGGGGCCTACGACGGTGAGTCCGATTTCCTCGGCCCTCGCAAACCGGAGGAGTCCCTCTATGTCCGACACCTTGATATCGACGCACTCCGCGTGTTTTGAAATCCCCGGATTACCCGGAGCGCAGTACAGGGTCTTAACGAGCGGACTCTGCCTTATCTTCCAGCATAAAGCATGTTCCCTGCCGCCTGAACCGACAACAAGCACTTTCATTGCAATCGTGACCCCTTTATTTTTCGGTTAATACTGCAAGAAGCCCGTAAATCTACCAGACATTATCGCGTTTGAAAATGAGGAGTGAACAATAATCCGGCGCATCGGAGGAGGCTCAGCATTTCGGAACTACGCCTGCACAGGCTATCGGATAATCCTGCTACTCGACTGTGACGACCTTGGCCAGGTTCCTGGGCTGGTCGACGTCAGTCCCTTTCAGCACCGCTATGTGATAGGCCAGGAGCTGGAGCGGGACGACGGACAGCACCGGACTCAGAAGATAGTTGCTCCCCGGGATTTCGATAACGCGGTCGACGCTTCCCATCAGCTCATCGGGAGTCGTATCGGACGTAAGGAATATCACCTTGCCCCTCCGGGCCCTGACTTCCTGAAGGTTGCCGAGGATCTTCTTGTATGTGATGCCGTCGTTGGGCGCTATGAGGACCACGGGCATCTCATCGTCTATAAGCGCGATGGGGCCGTGCTTCATCTCCCCGGCCGCATATCCTTCGGCGTGTATGTACGAGACTTCCTTCAGCTTGAGGGCCCCTTCGAACGCGACCGGGTAATTGATTCCGCGTCCGAGGTAGAGGAAGTTTCTATAATCGAAAAATTCCTTCGCCAGGTCCTTTATTTCGTCATCGAGCCTGAGCGTCATCTGAATCAGCTGGGGCAGCCTGATGGCGTCCCTGATGAGCTCGATCGATCTTTCTTTATCTATCTGTTTTTTAACCCTGCCCAGATAAATCGATAACAAATAAAAAACTACCAGCTGGGTAGTAAAGGCTTTGGTCGACGCGACGCCGATTTCCGGGCCCGCGTGCGTATAGATGACTCTGTCGGCATCCCTGGCGATCTTACTCATGAGGACATTTGTTATTCCCAGGGTCTTTGCCCCGCACGCCTTGGCCTCAAAGAGGGCTTCCGACGTATCCGCGGTTTCGCCTGACTGCGAGACGGCGATCGCCAGCGTGTTTTTGTCGAGAATAGGATTCCTGTAGCGGAATTCAGACGCTATCTCCACCTGTACCGGGACTCTGGCTAATGTCTCGATCATATACTTGCCTATGAGGGACGCATGGTAAGACGTGCCGCATGCAAGGGCGGTTATACGGTTGACGTCTTTATAGGGAGACCCTTCGAACCCTTCGAAAAAGACCTCGCCGGTTTCTTCCGAGAACCTCCCCCTCATCGTATCCAGCACGGCCTGCGGCTGCTCGTGGATCTCTTTTATCATGAAGTGCCGGTATCCGCACTTTTCAACCGAAACGGGGTCCCAGTTGATGGTCTGGACGTTCCTCTCCACAGGGTCCCCATTGAGGTCCGTGATACTGATGCCGTTCTTTTCGAGCACCGCGACGTCGCCGTCCTCGAGGTATATAACGTTCCTGCAGTAAGGAAGGATCGCCGGTACGTCCGAGGCCAGATAATTCTCGTGATCGCCCAGAGCCACTATTAGAGGCGAGAACTTTCTCGTCGCAATTACCTTATCGGGCATCCTGTCAGATATGACGGCTACCGCGTACGACCCTTCAACCATCCTGAACGCGGCCCTTACGGCGTCTTCGAATGTGATACCGGGGCTGCAGCAGCTCTCGATCAGATGCGCCAGTACTTCCGTATCGGTGTCGGAATAAAACTCGTAGCCCTTCTTTATTAGATCGCCCTTGAGCAGAGAGTAATTCTCTATTATGCCGTTGTGGACTACGGATGTGCCGCCCGAGATGTGGGGGTGTGCGTTCTTCTCGGTCGCGTCACCGTGTGTGGCCCACCTGGTGTGCCCGATTCCGAGTAACCCCTCGAGCGTGTGTTTGCCGATCTTTTTTTTGAGATTGGACAGTTTGCCCGTGCTTTTGAAGATCCTGGTATGCCCTCCCTCCATGAGCGCGATCCCGGACGAATCGTAGCCCCTGTACTCGAGCCTCGTAAGGCCGTCCAGGAGGACATTCACCGTTTTTTTCCGATCGCCGACGTAACCGACTATCCCGCACATCTATTTCTTCCCCTTCCCTTCCCGGGGCTTCCTGCTCCAGTTCTCTATTACCGTCTGTTTCGCCCGCCCTATGGCGAGGGCCCCTTCCGGGACGTCTTTCGTTATAGTCGACCCCGCCCCGGTGGTCGCGCCCCTGCCTACCTTGATGGGGGCGACGAGCATGGTATCGCTTCCTATGAAGACATCGTCTTCGATGACGGTCTCGTGCTTCCGGAACCCGTCGTAGTTACAGGTGATCGTCCCCGCGCCGATATTGACGTCCTTACCAATGACCGCGTCCCCTATATAGGAGAGATGCGGGACCTTGGAGCCGCTCCCGATCCTGGACTTCTTAATCTCGACGAAATTCCCTATCTTTGCGCCGTCCATTATTTCGGCCTCGGGGCGGATGTGCGCGAACGGGCCCACGGTTACATTATCGCCTATTTTGCAATTCGAAATGTATGAGGAGAGCCTGACCGTGACTCCTTTTCCGAGGACGGAGTCCTGAACCCATACGCCCGGGCCCAATGAGGACCCTGCGCCGATTACAGTATTACCGTAAATATAGGTATTGGGGTATATCAGGGTGTCGGCTCCGATCTTAGCGTCAGGTGAAACGAACGTCGTTCCGGGGTCGACCATGGACACACCGGCCCGCATGAGAGAATCGTTAATCCTCTTCCTCAGCAATGCCTCGACCTCCGACAACTGGGCCCTATCGTTAACCCCGAGGGCCTCGCTTCCGTCACGAGACTTTACTCCCAAGATTTTGCGCGATTTCTTTCTCGCTATTTCGATTATATCCGTAAGGTAGTACTCCTTTTGCCTGTTCCCGGATCCTACGCCCTTAAGCGCCTCCCATAGAAAGCCCGATTTCACGCAATAAGTACCCGAGTTTATTTCAGTAATTTTCTTTTCTACCGGGGAGGCGTCCTTGTCCTCTATGATCTTTTCGACTCCGCCTTTGACGTTCCTGAGAACCCTGCCGTATCCCGAGGGGTCGGCTATATCGGCAGTGAGGAAAGAAACGTCCGCGCTTCCGTCGATATGTTTTTTTACAAGGTTATTGAGCGACTTCGAGGTAATGAGCGGGAAATCTCCGTTGAGGATTAGAATATTTCCTTTGAAACCCGCGAGTGCGTTACGGGCGGAGCCGGCGGCATGACCTGTCCCGAGCTGTACTTTCTGCTCGGCGAATAGAACGCCCACCTGTCCGAGGGACTCCTTTACGTCGTCCCTTCCGCGCCCTAAAACTACGACTATTTTCCTGGGCGAAATGCCCCTGACAGCGTCTATTACATAGCTCAGCATGGGCCGTCCCAAGACCGGGTGCAGCACCTTGGGGACCCTCGATTTCATCCTCTTTCCGATACCGGCTGCAAGAACGACTGCCGCTAAGTTCATATCCCGGATCACGATCTCCCGTATCTGTCTTCTATCCTAACTATATCATCGATTTCCGGGGTAGAGACTTCGAATACATCGCAATCCTCGAGGGCGGTCATCCTGTGTCTGGTATATGGCCTGATTCTGACGGAGCTTCCGGGAGAGAGCGTCAGGGTTTCCTTCTCCCCACCCTCCTCCTGATATTCCAGTATCATTTTCCCGCTGTAGAGATAGAGCGATTCGTCTTTTATTTCGTGGTACTGATAGCTCAAACTCTCCCCTTTGTTTATGTGGAGGATCTTCCCGACGTATTTGTCGGTATGAGCCCACCACAATTCATAGCCCCAGGGTTTTTCCACTCTTTTGATATTCGTGTTTTTCATAGGATCATCAGATTCAGGCAGTAAGGCCGTTTTCGGACGACTCTAATTACAGAAGCAGGCCGGGTTGTTAGCTGACAGACATGAGGAATGATATTAAAACGGTATGTCGTCATCGGAGCCGAAAGAATCCTCGTCGAGATCGAAGTCGTCCGGGGCCCGCTCATCGCGCCCTGAGGAAGGCTCCGCCTTACCCCCGGCCGGACTCAGCATCTGCATATTTTTCGCCACTATCTCGGTCGTCCATCTCGTTTTGCCCTCCTTGTCCTCCCAGGAGCGCGTCCTGATCGACCCCTCCACGTAGATCATCTTCCCTTTTGTTAAGTATTCCCCGCAAATCTCCGCCAGCCTTCCCCACGCGACTATCCGGTGCCATTCGGTATATTCCTGCTTCTCCCCTTCCTTGTTCGTACGCCCTTCCGTAGTCGCTATCGTGAAATTCGCAACCGCCTGGCCGCTTGTCGTATATCTGATTTCCGGGTCGCGGCCCAGATTGCCGATCAGCATTACTTTATTTACTCCCCGCATTATTATCTCCCTGTATATATTATATATCTTCGTCTGAATTCTATCACCAGGGGGCATGAAAATCCAGAAATCAGAAAAGATGTGAGGAAAAGGAAAGGAACCTGTGAAGTATCCTGCCGGTCATACCCCATATTATATATTTCTCGAAGCTATATACGTAATCTTCCACCAATATCCCGTTCCTTTCTCTCCACCGGACCGCAATATTCCTTTCGTCCTTTAAATGCTTCACGGGAATCCAGACGGCGGCCTCCACCTCGTAGAGATTGGGTACTATCGAGACCTCCTCCTTGATTATCGAAATGTAGGGGGTAACTATATAATTAATCGCCCGCGGGTTATTCGGGTTTATGTCGTCGAGCTCGCCTATCACGCGGCCGTTCTTGTAAAGGTCGACCCCTATCTCCTCCAGGGTCTCCCGTACGGCCGTCGCGAGCTTGCTTTCATCCCCCTCCATCATCTTGCCCCCCGGAAACGCCATATGCCCGGAGAAGGCGTCGATATCGCTCTCTGGCCTCTTGATGAAGAGCATGGACAGGCCTTCGAGCCCCTCACTCAGTATCATCATCACGGCAGCGTGAACGAAGTCCCCCTCATGCGTTATTTTCATCGGGGTCCTCGACCTCAGAAGCCGCTCCAGTTCATCGATTGTGCTGTTTTGCGCCCGGTGCTGCATGTTCGGTTAAACGGCCCTCTTAGCGCTCAACGCCTTTTCGAAGGCCCTGAAAGCGGGCTCGTCGAAGAGGACGAAGTAGATTTTCTCGATCGAAGTATCTTCTTTTTTAAGATAGTCCGTAACGGTTTCCGTCATTATCCCGGCGCACTCTTCAATCGGAAAGCCGCCTACGCCCGTTCCTATCGCGGGAAAGGCGACCGTCCCCAGAGATAATTCATCGGCCCTGAGGAGGCTGTTTCTCGTAGCCGCAATGAGCGACTCCCTGCCTACTCCGCCGCCCGGGCGCATGCCGGCCGCGTGGATTACGTAACGGGCATGGAGAGCCCCGCCCACGGTGACAGCGGCCTCGCCCAGGGGTATAGGCCCGAGCCTGTCGCATTCCGCCTGTACCGTGGGCCCGCCTTTTCGCCTGATCGAGCCCGCGACACCGCTCCCGAGGACGAGGTCCGTGTTGGCGGCGTTCACGATGGCGTCTACCTCCATATCCGTAATATCGCCCAATACGACAACTATCCTTCGATCGGCGCCCATGGTCCCATCCATAGAACTTGACTTTATATTGATAAAACTACTAATTTAATCTATAACCTCAAGGGCCTCAACAATCGTATGGACGTGAGACACAGGATATTAGCCGCCGGGTATAAGTTATTCCCTTTTCCGCTGAAGGGCGACGCCGATATAGGGGACGCCGATCCTGCGTGTGACTTATCCTGCGTTATAAATTTTTACGGCAGGGTCGACCTGCTGAGGGGCATAGTGACCAGCCTCGCCGGGCAGGATTACGATAAAAATAGATTCGAGGTGGTGCTGGTGGAAGACAGGGGCGGGACGGAAGAAGGAAGGGCCATATTCAGGGAATTCGGGCCCGTGTTGAATTCCGCATATTACGCCGTAGGAGAGAAATTCGGCGTCATGGGTTACGCCAGAAATCTGGGCCTCCGCAAGACCAGAGGGAAGCACGTTCTATTCCTCGACGACGATACGGTGATTATGGACAGGGGATTCATCTCGAAATTGATGGACGAGTTCGGGGACGGGGAAGCAGACGCGGTTATCCCGCGCGGGGGCGCGAGCTATTGCCTGCTTCAAGGCAAATACAGCTTCCACGACCCCTACTACCCGTCCAACAGATGCATGGCTTACAGGAGGGAGACTTTGCGGGACCTCGGCGGATTCGTCGATGAGATAATCGGACAGGAGGACGTCGAATTCGCGGTAAGACTCACGGCCGCGGGCAAGAAAGTCAGACGCTCGCAAAGGGCGGGCTATATGCACCCCCCGCTTATCCTGCGGAGCACGAGCAAAGCCGCCGCCGTCGGAGCCTCGTTCGCGAAACTCCGGAACAGGTACCCCTTCCCGATATGGGTGATGCTTCTAATCAACGGCTCGAGGGATATTCCGAAGCTCATCTGCCCGTTCAGCACAAAATACAGGATGCAGGGGAAATTCAGCCTGGGCTTCATGCTGGGTATCCTGTATGCGATGACGGGTAAGAAATTAGAGTATAATTAAGACCCGGCCTTGCCCGGATGAGGCCGACCGACATACATGATTAAAAGGCTGCTACCCTATAAAGACCTCTTTCTGGTCTATGTCTGGCGGGAATTCAATATCAGGTACCGCCAGTCCTATATCGGCGCTCTATGGGCGGTGATTCAGCCTCTGAGCATGATGCTCCTCTTTACGTTCGTCTTTACCTATCTCATCAAGGCGGCGGTAACCGATTACCCCAAAACCATATTCTTTTACTCAGGCCTGCTGCCGTGGACGTTTTTCGCGTCCTCGGTGAATTATTCCCTCACGAGCCTCACGGGGAACTACTCCCTCATCACGAAAATATACTTTCCGAGGGAGATACTCCCCCTCTCGGGAATAGTCATGGCGTTTCTCGACTATGTAATCGCGTCCGTGATTTTTATACCCATGCTGTTTATCTATCATATACACATCACATATTACATACTATGGATGCTGCCCCTCCTGGTGCTCTTGTTCGTGTTCACGATTTCGATGAGCCTTCTTCTTTCGAGCCTTAATGTTTATTACAGGGACGTAAAGCTGGCGACGGGGTTCCTGATACAGCTCCTGTTCTTCGCTTCGCCCGTACTGTATTCTATCGACAACCTGAGCCTTAATTTCAAGCTCATACTGTTCCTGAACCCCATGACGTTTATCATCGAGAACATGAGGAGGTGCCTCATCGAGGGGCGGGGAGTGGTATTGTGGCAGTTTGTATTCGTGAGCGTGATAGTGGCGGTATTCTATTATCTCTGTTACAGGTTTTTCATAAAAACCGAGCGGGACTTCGCAGATGTCATCTGACGGAATCATTATGTTCAACGATGTGTGGAAGAAGTACTCGACGAGGGACCTATTCCATAAATCCCTCAGGGAGGAGATCACCGATATTTTCAAAAGGGAGGAGAGAGAGAAACTTTCTGACGGGGAATTCTGGGCGTTAAAGAGTATCAATATTTCCATAAGAAAAGGTGAGTGCGTGGGACTATTCGGTCCGAACGGAGCCGGCAAGACGACGGTACTCAAGCTGATAGCGTCCGTTACATACCCCAACCAGGGGGAAGTCACGGTTTCGGGCAGGGTGGCGCCCCTGATATCGGTCGGTGCGGGGTTCCACCCGGACCTGACGGGCCGGGAAAACATCTACACAAACGGCACGATAATCGGCATGTCGATCAAAGAAATCAGAGAGAAAATCGAAAGCATAATCGATTTTTCGGAAATAGAAGAAAGGTTTATGGACATGCCAGTCAAGAAATATTCGAACGGGATGAATGCGAGGCTCGGCTTTTCGATCGCCGTTCACAGCAGTGCGGAAATAATATTGATAGACGAAATCCTGGCTGTTGGGGACGAATCGTTCCAGGAGAAGTGCATAAACAAGATCAAAGATCTCAAAAAAAACAATAAAACCGTATTGATCGTCTCTCACAACAGGAAAAAGATGGAAGAGCTGACAGACAGGATATTATTCATAAAGAGCGGCGAGATAATTAATTCGTAAACAGCGGATTTTAGGCTATAATAGAAATCAAATCGACACGGTGCAAATAGAAATCAGATGAGTGAAAACCCGAAAGTTGCAATAGTTATAGTGACATGGAATAAAAAAAGCTACGTCATGGAGCTACTGACGATCACAAAGCACCAGAGCGGGGTCAAAAGGTTTCTATACATTCTAAATATGCTGCGCGGAACAGGGAAAGGCGTCGTCTATTCCCTGCTAAGCGTTCTGAATACAACTGCAAAATTGCTTTTTTACGGTCCTCTAGATTTCGTGAGGGGTAAATTTTACAAATCCGGATTATCGGTAAAAACGGCCGATTCTCCCGATCCCGAATCGACAATCATACCTATTGATGATTTGAAAATAAGCACTGTCTCCAAGGTAATCATTCTGCCGAATGCCAGCTATATTGTAATAAAGAACATGATCGCAAAGCTAAGGGAACAAAGCCCGAGCTGCCACATCTCACTCCTTATTCAAGTAGACAGACATGAGCTTTTTAAAGACCTTGAAATCGACCGTTTTATCGTATTTGAAGGGTATAGGCAATCGACGATGCAAACACTTGCGGTTCTTAAAAGTATTCTCGAGTACAATTATGATCTCTGTATCAGTCCCAGCCGCTCGCTTCTTCCGTTCTCTTATGCTGTAAAGAAATATTATCTTTACGACCACAAACGAAATTACTTCGTCAAAAGCAAAGAGGACATATACGCTTCCTGGAAATTATTCGTTTCATTCTTCGGGGGCGAATTGTTGGCAATAATCCTCATGCCTTTTGTTTATTTGAAGAGCCTGGCCCATCAATAGCGGATGTCATTGTGTACAGGATTAATGATGAGCGATAGAAATAATCCGGAATATTTGAACCCCTACGATCCCCAGAAATATTGGGAAAACAGGCTTAAATCGAGATTCGATATTGTTGCCGTTGGGCACCCCACGTTCAACCGTATGTACAACGAGTACTTATACAAACTGCAACTACTCGTTTTAAAAGATGCCCTGAGAAAACACGGCATATCACTAAATGGGAAAATAGTCCTCGATATCGGCTGCGGCACAGGATTTTTTTCCAGATTTTATCTTGAGAACTCAGCTCAAATCACGGGAATAGACATAACGACGACTTCAATCGAATCACTCCGGAAATCCTTACCGGACGGAAAGTTCATTACAATGGATATCTCGGCGGAACTACCTGCAAACAAAGATTATTTTGCAAATCAATTCGATATAATCAATATGCTGAACGTAATATTTCATGTCGTTGACGATGTAAAATTCGAAAGGGCGCTTGAAAATCTGGCCGCATGCCTAAAAGAAGGCGGATACTTACTTATTTCAGATTATTTTGGCGATGAAGATATCTTTCCCGCTCCTAATACAAAACTCAGAGGACTCAAAAGATATAAAACCCTGGAACAAAAGGGAGTAAAAATATTGGAGATAATACCGATCTATTTCTTCATGAATAGGAGACTCGATTTATTACCCTACACGATCAACAACCTTATCTCTCCACTATTATTTGCTTTTGATTATATAATTACCAAACTGAGGTGGCCGAAGGGGAATAATATCAAACTGTTAATAGGAAGAAAACAGAGCTAAATATTCCGACTTCAATAAAGGAAAACCGCCGGATGACAGCCCGCCCCATAAGTCAACGAATCTCAAATATTCTTAAGCCATGTAAACAAGATGTAATATATATAGGTAACGAGCATGGCGTTCAACGAACAACATAGATCGTGAAGGTTCTATACGTTTTAGATAGATTCCTTAAAATTATTCGTATCGCTCTTTGTGTGGGGAATTGCTCGCCTTGATCCTCATGCCTTTTGTTTATTTGAAGGGCCTGGCCCATCAATAGCGGATGTCGTATAGGATCCCGTTGCATTTTTGCCAGAAAAATCATGATCAAAACCGGAGCAAAAAATGTTCTGTTACCCAAAGCCTAAACAAACCCGCAATAAAAAGGAACTTAAGACAAAATATTTACACAAATGAGACCGGGAACTCTACTAAGGTGGCATGCATTAAAAAGAACTCTTAAATCAGAGATAAAGAATAATTCAACCGTTCTTGATATCGGATCCTACGACGGATTCGCCTCTGGCAAATTAACCGAAATATATTCTAATCTTAATATAATACTTGTAGATTTGGATATGTCGGGACTGGTAAAAGCAAAACAAAAAAACTTATATGCTATCTATGGCTCTGCTCTAAATCTTCCGGTAGGAGACAGTACAGTCGACGTCGTTCTTTGCCTCGATCTTATAGAGCATATAGACGATGACAGCAAAGTGATCGAGGAAATTTCAAGGGTTCTAAGAAAAGACGGCAGGTTTATTCTAACTACCCCTAAAGAAAATGGGGTCTCTTTCCCTCTATTAGACAGAAAAAGAACACTGGAAATCAATAAAGGCTGGGGTCATGTCCGTCTAGGCTATTCAAAGAACCAGATAGAATCATTACTACATACACACAACCTAACGAGTGAAAAAACCAGCGGCTACTTTAATCTTCTCACCAGATTGACATATCCATCCGTGATGACTCCGAAAAACTTCAGAAGTAAATTCCTCATATATAAATTTATAGTTAGTTTGGAACCATATATAAAGTACGGCGCTGATGAGCATATAATTATAGGCGGGAAGAGATGTCAGGAGTTTTAGGCGGATGAAAATCACATATGTAGTCAACACTTTTCCAAAACTTTCCGAGACATTTGTTTTGGGGCAGATAACAGAGTTAATTAACAGGGGACATGATGTCGATATCATATCCATAAACAAGCCAACCGAAGAATCGGTTCACGGGGACATAGACAAATATAAGCTACTGGAAAAAACTCATTACATTAATAAAAACCCCTCTAGCCTAGGTTTCGAGCCCAATGAGAAACTCATTTCTTCTTTAGTCTTCACGGACATAATACACGCACATTTTGCATCATATCCAGCGGACTGGGCTCTAAAAATCTCAAGAACTTTAGGTATACCCTATGTAATTACCGCGCACGCATATGATATATATATAAATCCCGATATTGAGAATCTAAAAGAAAAATTTGAATATGCGACAAAAGTAATTACCACAACAGATTATAATAAAGATTATTTATCGAAACTCTTGGGGGAGAAATACGGAGCTAATATCGAGATAATAAGGTACGGAATTGATATATCGAGATTTAGTCTTAATGAAAAAAAACCTGACGGCAAAGTAAAGATTCTCTTTATCGGGAGATTGGTTGAAAAAAAGGGCCCTACTTATGCTATAGAAGCTTTCAATAAGGTCTGGGGAAAAATTCCCAATATCGAACTAAGAATGGTAGGCGATGGACCGCTTAAAGACGAAGTTAACGAGCTTATACATAAGTTGGACCTTAAAGGTAAGGTCATTTTATTAGGGGCGCAGCCACAGTCAATGGTCTTAAAAGAAATGGCAGATGCTGATATTTTTTTCCTCCCTTCATTAACTGCTGAAAATGGAGACAGGGAAGGCTCACCCGTTTCGATCCTGGAAGCGGAAGCCACAGGACTTCCTGTAGTCTCTACAATTCACACCGGGATACCGGAAATCGTAGTAGATGGCAAGACAGGCTTTCTCGCCCCGGAAAAGGATACGCTCGCTATGGCCGAGCGATTGAAGCAGCTCATTATAGATCCCGAGCTCAGGATTAAAATGGGCAAAGCCGGCAGAGCCCACGTTGAGACAAATTATGACCGTAAAAACGAAATCGATAATCTGGAAAAACTTTTTGAAAATCTTCTTGAGAACAAACTACTTATATCTGATATGTCCGAAAATCAACTAAGCATGATAAGAGAAAGGATCAGAAATCTTGGTATTTTGCTGAGCAAGCTGGATGCCGAAATAAGAATCAAAATGAACGAAATAAACGAGAGGAGTAAAGAGATAGGCCAAAAGAATCAAGAATTAAACCGGAAAGATGAACAAATAACTTATTTACGAGGGCGCCTCGACAAGATAGAAAGCACGGTAGTATATAATATTTACATGAGATTAATGAAACTTATTGATAAGATTATATCGTAATTGCACTGAGAAATTACTATGAACAACTATTTAGATGTAGAAACTATTAGCAATAAAATCGATAAGGCGGTAGTCAGAAACGAATCAATCAACCCCACCGCATCTATTATAATTGTTACCTACAATTCAAATATTAGTTTATTTGAGCAGACTATAAAATCTTTAACAGACAACACGACAAATTCTTACGAAATACTAATTATCGACAACAGTGAAAAATCACACCTTCAAGATTCTTTTACTGATACCAAAGTAAATTATATTAAACTAAAACGTAATTACGGTTTAACCATTGGAAGAAATATTGGTATAAGTTATTCAAAGGGTAAAATTCTGATTTTCCTGGATGATGATGCAATACCAGGGGAAAATTTTATTGATGAACACATTAAGGCACATCAAGTTAATAACATCTCAGCTTTACGAGGTAAATGCCTCCCAAGAACAAAATCGATTTTTAATCATTTTGCATCACATTATGATTTGGGAAATGATACCATTCCTTACATCGTCAACCTTGAGGGCAATTCCTCGTTTAATAAAAATATTTTAATCGATGTCGGAGGATTCAGTACTGCCCTAGAGGGGGCAGGAGGCCACGAAGGATTAGAAATATCAAAGAGAATTATAGCCAAAACCATGAATCCGAATTCAATTATATATTGTCCAAAGGCGATTATTTATCATGATTATTCAAAATCATTATTCCATTTCTTAAAAAAAGAAATCAGACATAGAAATCATTGGAAGTACATCAGCAAAGACCATTCCGATCTAATTGAATTCTACCAATCATACAGTCATAACATCCCTAGAAGCTACAGAGACCTTGACTTTTTAACGAAAACGAAGATTGTATTAATCAGAGCGTTATGCAGATTGGTATTAAGGTCGCATACTCATTTCCAGACTTTTCGAGGTTACAATAAACGACTAAAATCAAACAATTGATATTGAAATGATTAACAATAACTTGAGACCGGATATCACTATTATTACGCCTACTTATAACAGAGCCTCGTTTTTGAAAAGAGCAATATCCAGTGTGCTCAACCAAACATTTACAAATTTTGAAATGATTATAGTGGATGATTGCTCAAAAGATAATACCGAACAAGTTGTTAGGAGCATCGATGATAATAGAATCAGATATATCAAGCTAGAATCCAACAAAGGCCCGGCTGGGGCAAGGAACGTAGGAATAAATACTGCCAAAGGATCTTATATCTCATTACTTGATTCCGATGACGAATATTTACCAAATAAATTAGCACTACAAATCAATAAAATTCGAGAAATGCCTGAAGAAGTTGGTGTCGTTTACTGCGGATATTTAATAGTATATGAACCAGATACGATACAAGGAAAAGTTCTGCCTAGATATAATGGAAATCTTTTCGATACCTTGTTAAAGCATAACTGTATAGGTAGCCCCACTCCGCTTATAAAAAAAGAATGTTTCGATACCTGTGGGCTCTTCGACGATTCCCTACCTAGTTACGATGACTGGGATATGTGGATTCGAATTTCGAATAAATTTAAGTTTGATTACGTTGACGAACCACTTGCAAAAGTTTACACTCACGGGAATCAAACCTCTACCAATCTCACCAGCACTATAAAAGTTAGAGAATTACTATTTCAAAAGTACAAACATTTAATTCTCAAGAATCCTGAAACAGCAAGCTATTTACTGCAAAGATTGGGATTTCTTTATTTTTTAAAAAATAACACGTTCATGAGTTTGAAATATTATCTGAAATCAATCAAAGTTAACCCATCGGACGTGGAGAACTATATCAGTCTATTAACATCCGTTATATCCAAGAAACGGCACATGAACAGAATGAAAGGCACCAGCATAAGAGAAGCAAACAATATTACTGTTTATTTTTGATTGCCTTCAGATGGATGAATATTATGGAATATAAAAATTACCAGTATTATACGGCCTCTTAACACACAATATTTCATTTTCTCAATGAATAAAGTACTGGAAGAAATACTATCAACAGGTTATACATCAACTCCGGAGGGACAAGCAATTAAAGTACACGGCAATATCGATCAGAGAAAGTGTATAATCCTGACTCATTTAATTCAAAAATTCAAACCAATAATATCCCTTGAAATTGGTCTCGCATATGGAGTATCCGCTATCGCTATCTGTGATGCCCTTCCTAAAACCGCCCATAGTCGGCATTTCATTATAGATCCTCACCAGAATATTAAACCTGTATGGGGTGGAATTGGATTGTATAATCTTAACAGAGCGGGCTTTAGAAACCTGATTGAGTTCTATGAACAACCGTCTTACCGAATGTTACCATTATTAGATTCGAAACACATAAAGATTGACTTTGCATTTATTGATGGTTGGCATACATTTGATTATACACTGGTTGATTTCTTTTATATAGACAAAATGCTTAAGGTGGGAGGGACCGTTGTTTTCGACGATGCAGATTGGCCCGCTGTTCGTAATGTATGTCGTTTTATAGCAACCAACCTAGAATACAGTGTTTACAATTTACCTGATGAGTTTGAAACGGATAAAGAACCTGCGTTGCAACATCACTCAAAATTTTATTTACATACAATTGTAGATAGTCTATCAAAATTATTATATTCCTTTAGAGGAAGTGAGAATAAGACGTCGATTATATCAAAAGATAATAGACTAGGTTTGAGAGGGAACTTTATAATCTTTAAAAAAGAAGGGGAAGATAAAAGGAAATGGAATCATTTTATACCTTTCTAATTGAATAACTGTTAGTCATGATAAACCAGTCATGCGATAAACATATGGTCAACGATAATAATAAAAGCACACAAAATTATTGGATAGAAAAGTTACAATTCATCTTCCTATATTTTTCATTGCTGACTTTTCTTACATACCATTCCGTCTATTCCATCTTCTCC
>Ga0155644_1104_pt1 | contig 19793 bp, 34 predicted proteins | sample RifCSPhighO2_12_FD_107301 | JGI IMG/M metagenome (GOLD analysis project Ga0155644, IMG submission 107301) | Candidatus Dadabacteria bacterium RIFCSPHIGHO2_12_FULL_53_21 | reverse complement strand
CTCCGGTTCGCTATAAGGGAAGGCGGAAGGACCGTAGGTGCTGGCGTAGTTACTAAAATCGTGGAGTGAGAGGATTAAGGTAAGTAATTTATGAATCGTGCTGCTAAAATTCGTATCAAACTGAAATCGTTCGATCACAGGCTACTTGACAAGTCTTCTGCGGAGATTGTGGATACAGCCAAGAGAACGGGGGCGAAGGTCGCAGGACCGGTCCCTCTGCCCACACACATAAGCCGCTATTGCGTGCTCAGGTCTCCCCATGTCGATAAGAATTCGCGAGAGCATTTCGAGGTAAGAACTCACAAGAGGATCGTCGATATACTCGAGCCTACACAACAGACAATCGATGCGCTCATGAAGCTGGACCTGGCTTCGGGTGTTGAGGTTGAGATAAAACTAACGGGATCTTGATAGATATGATTGATGGAATATTAGGCAAAAAACTTGGAATGACTGAATTTTTTCTCGAGAACGGCACCGCGGTGATCGCGACCGTAATCGAAGCCGGTCCGTGCTTCGTGCTTCAGAAGAAGACCAAAGAAAAGGACGGTTACGAAGCCGTCCAGATAGGTTTTCAAGAGGCCAAGCCCCGGAGGGTCACGAAACCGATGCTCGGGCATTTCAAAAAGGCGGGAGTGGCTCCTTTGAAGCATGTCGTGGAATTCAGCGCGGCGTCGGGCGATTACAATCCGGGAGACGAGATCAAGGCCGACATCTTCAAAGAAGGAGAGACGGTCGATGTCGTCGGGACGAGCAAGGGTAAGGGGTTTGCCGGGGTCATGAAGAGGCACAATTTCAGAGGACAGCCCGCGTCCCACGGCGGTATGGCCCACAGAAGACCCGGCGGCATAGGTTCTAATACCTACCCGGCGAGGGTTTGGAAAGGGCAGAAAATGCCGGGACATATGGGTCACGAAAAGGTGACGATGCAGGGTGTGCGGGTTTTCAGGGTGGACACCGATAAAAATTTAATAATCATAAAAGGATCGGTCCCCGGTCCCAGGGGCGGTCTGGTGATAATCAAGAGAACTTCTAAAGGGAGCAGAGACAGTGCCGCAGCTTGACGTTTTTAATTTGGATAAGAGTAAAGTGGGGACTGTCGATCTCGATCCCGCAATATTTGAAGTGCCGGTTAGAACTCACCTGCTCCATACGGTCGTTAACTGGCAGCTAACGAAAAAACGCGCGGGCACTTCTTCGGCTAAAGAGAGGGGAGAGGTCAGCGGCGGAGGAAAGAAACCCTGGAAGCAGAAGCATCTCGGGCGCGCCCGTCAGGGCAGCATAAGGGCCCCTCAATGGAGGAAGGGAGCGGTAATATTCGGTCCAAAACCCAAAGACTGGTCTTACAACGTAAACAAGAAAACCAAGCGTGCGGCCCTTATAAGCTCGCTTTCCCTGAAATTCAGCGAAGGCCGGATGCTGGCATTGAACGAGATCAGCCTGCCGTCGATCAAGACCAAGCAAGTTTCGGAATTTATTAAAAGATTCGAATTGAAGTCGGCCCTCATAATCGTCGGGGGCGATAATGAAAACCTGCTTAGGTCTTCGAGAAACATACCTAACGTAAAGGTGCTTAAAATAGAAGGCATCAACGTATACGACATCCTCCGGTACGACACTCTGGTAATGACGGAAGAATCGCTTGCGCGCGCACAGGAGGTTCTTGCAAATTGAAAGACCCTAGACAGATAATCAAGCGCCCGCTCGTTACGGAAAAGTCTTCGGACGCGAGAGAGAAGAACTGGTACGTTTTTTCGGTCGATAAGAGATCGAACAAGCAGGAAATAAAAGACGCAATTGAAAAGATATTTAAAGTCAAGGTCGGAAAAGTCAGGACACTCGTTACCACTGGCAAGAAGGTAAAGAAGGCCGGACGGATAGCCGGCAAGAGGCAGTCGATTAAAAAGGCCTATATAGAGGTCAAAGAAGGAACAATAGAGATTTTTGAGGGAGTTTAATAATGGGTATTAAAAAGTTCCGCCCCACTAGCGCGGGTACCAGGTTCAGATCGGGGTCGGATTATTCTGATATAACAGCGGAAAAACCTCACAAACCCCTTACGTCGCCGTTGAAGAAAAGGGGCGGCAGGAATGCCCAGGGAAGGATCACGAGCTTCCAGAAGGGAGGGGGAAACAAGCGTCTTTACAGGGATATCGATTTCAAGCGTGACAAATACGATGTGCCCGCAAAGGTGGAGTCGATTGAATACGACCCCAACCGCTCATCGAGGATAGCGCTCCTCTTTTATGTCGACGGAGAAAAGAGGTACATGCTGGCGCCTGAAGGACTCAAAGTCGGCGATACCGTATTCTCGGGGGACAATGTGGAAGTAGCCCTCGGTAATGCGCTCCCGCTTAAAAGCATCCCCGTCGGCACTGTGGTCCACAACGTGGAGATGAAGCCGAAGGGAGGGGGCAAGCTCGCGAGGGCGGCAGGGGCTTCGGCCCAGATCGTCGCGAGGGAAGGCGGCTATGCCCAGCTTAAGTTGACCTCCGGCGAAATACGCTTGATAAGCGTCGAATGCATGGCGACGGTCGGTAAGATCGGTAACGCCGAGCACGAGCTGATATCGATAGGAAAGGCCGGAAGGCAGAGACACAGGGGCAAGCGCCCCCACGTCAGGGGCGTGGCTATGAACCCGGTGGATCATCCGCACGGAGGCGGAGAAGGTAAGGCCAGCAAAGGCAACCCTCATCCCGTATCGCCGTGGGGCTGGATAACGATCGGATACAAAACAAGAAAGAATAAGAGAACCGATGATTTCATAGTAAAGCGCAGAAGAATCGGTTACGGGATGGATTAAGGAGAGGTTATGCCAAGATCGAGCAAGAAAGGCCCATATGTCAGTGAGAGACTGCAGGAAAAAGTGGAGGCCGAGAGGTCGTCGGGCAGCCAGCGTATTATCAGGACCTGGTCCAGAAGATCCATGGTCACTCCGGATATGATCGGCCTCACGTTCGCGGTCTATAACGGCAGGAAGTTTATCCCCGTTTACGTTACCGAACATATGGTGGGTCACAAGCTGGGTGAATTCTCTCCGACGAGAACCTTTACAGGCCATACCGGGGATAAAAAAGCAAAAATATCGAAAGGCAAATCCGACTAAGAAGGGAATAAAATGGTTTCGCAAGCCGTAAGAAAATATTATAGATCGTCTCCGAAGAAACTTGGCCCCGTTCTGGAATTGATCAGGGGGAACGGTGTGGAAAACGCATTCACTATACTTTCTGCTGTCCGCAGGAGGTCGGCGCCCGATATCGCGAAGCTGTTAAAGTCCGCGGTGGCTAATGCGGCCGAAAAGGGTCACAGCGATACCGACACCCTCTATATAAAAGAAGCCTACGCATCGAAAGGGCCTACGCTCAAGAGAATCCGCGCGAGGGCTATGGGAAGGGCCGCGTCAAGGAAAAAAAGAATGAGCCATATAACAATAGTACTTGAAGAGAGGGGGCTATAAATTGGGTCAGAAAGTATGCCCTATAGGGCTTAGACTGGGAATAACGAAGACTTGGGACTCCAAATGGTTTGCGGAGAAGAAGAAATATACGGACCTTCTGCACGAGGATCTGAAGATCAGGAATCTTATTAAGAAGGAGTTCTACCAGGCTGCAATTTCCAAGATCGAGCTCGAACGCGCAGCTTCCGAGAGGGTGAGGATCATCATTAACTCCGCCCGGCCGGGAATGATTATCGGAAGGAAGGGGCAGGAGATAGAGTCCCTTCGCCAGAGACTCTCCAAGATGACGGGGAAGGATATTTATCTCGATATCCGAGAGGTCAAAAGGCCCGAAATCGACTCTCAGCTCGTGGCCGAGAATATCGCGCTCCAGATCGAAAGGCGTGTCGCATACAGGCGTGCCATGAAGAGGGGCATCGCGTCCGCTCTCAGGCTGGGAGCCCTCGGCATCAAGGTGATGGTATCGGGCAGGCTCGGGGGGGCGGAGATAGCGAGGCAGGAGTGGTACAGGGAAGGCAGGGTCCCCCTCGCGACACTGAGGGCCGACATAGATTACGGCTTCGCTCAGGCGAAAACGACCTACGGAATAATTGGAATCAAGGTTTGGATTTTTAAAGGCGAAGTAATCGAAAGGAAACACAAACAAACTGTTTGACGGTGACTATTAATGTTACAGCCAGCGCGTACTAAATACAGAAAGCTTCACAAAGGCAGAATCAGGGGAAAGGCTACGAAAGGGGCCTCCATGGCTTACGGGGAGTTCGGACTCCAGTCACTCGAAGGGGGGAAGCTGACCTCGAGACAGATAGAGGCCGCGCGTATCGCGATAACCCGCCATGTCAAAAGGGGGGCGAAGCTCTGGATCAGGGTTTTCCCGCACAAGTCGATAACGAAGAAGCCCGCCGAAACAAGGATGGGTAAAGGAAAGGGAGACGTGGACAGCTACGTAGCGCCTGTCAGAAGGGGAACCATGATTTACGAAATAAGCGGACTTCCTCTCGACCTCGCGAAAGAGGCGTTCAGGCTCGCGTCTCATAAGCTGCCCGTTAAAACGCGTCTCGTATCACGTCAGGAAGGGGATATACTCGGATGAAGGCAAGCGAAATCAGGGAATTGACGGAAAACGAGCTCAACAAGAAGAAAACCGAACTTATGGAAGAGATTTTCAATCTGAGGATTCAGGTCAGCACTCAGCAGACGACGAATTTTGCGAGGATCGGCAAATTGAAAAAGGACCTCGCGCGTCTCCTGACGGTGATAAGAGAAAAGGAAATTTCTACAGGGAGAAGCTAGATTAATGCCGAGAGGTAAATATAAGACTAAAATCGGGACTGTCGTCAGCGACAAAATGGACAAAACTGTCGTAGTCGACGTGATTCAAATAAAAAAAGACCCTGCATACAAAAAAGCCGTGAAGAGAAACACCAAATTCAAGGCCCACGACGAGAGAGAAGAGTGCAAGGTCGGCGACAAGGTCCTGATACTTGAAACGAGGCCCTACAGCAAGACGAAGAGGTGGAGGGTCAGCAAGATTCTCGAGCGCGGCATTCAGCTGGAGATTGAGGTTGATGCAGAAAATTTGGGAGGGAAACCCGAGTGATTAGCTCGACAACGTTTTTGGATTCAGCCGACAATACAGGGGCAAAGAGGCTTTACTGTATCAAGGTTCTCGGAGGCACGCGCAGAAAATACGCGAGGCTCGGCGACATCGTGGTCGTTTCTATAAAAGAAGCCATCCCCAACTCGAAGGTCGAAAAGGGGACGGTGCAAAGGGCGGTGATCGTGAGGACGAGGAAAGAGCAGAGGAGGACCGACGGCTCTTACGTGAGGTTCGACAATAACGCGGCCGTGCTTATTACGAAAGACAACGAGCCTATGGGCACCCGAGTTTTTGGCCCCATAGCCAGAGAGCTCCGTACAAAAGGGTTTATGAAAATTATTTCTCTTGCGCCGGAGGTGGTTTAAGGTGGGTGCGAAGGCAATGAAGGATTCGAAAACAGGTAAGAAACTGCATATCAAATCGGGAGATACCGTTTACGTAATCGCCGGAAAGGAAAAGGGCAAGACCGGCAAAGTCATAAAGGTGCTTCATAAGAAAGACGGCGCTCTAGTGGAGAAGCTCAACATCGTGAAACGCCATCAGAAGCAGTCGCAGAAGAACCCGACGGGCGGAATAGTTGAGAAAGAATCCCCGATCCACATATCTAACTTGATGATTTACGACCCGTCCGAGAGGAAACCCGTACGCATCGGACGTAAATTCCTCGGCAGCGGGGAGAAAGTGAGATACAGCAAAAAGAGCGGAGAGGAGATTAAGAAATAATGGTCCCCAGGCTGAAAGAAGTTTACAAGAGCAATGTAGTCCCGTCGCTGAAGAGCAAGTTCTCGTATAAGAACCATATGGAGATACCCAGGGTCGAGAAGATTGTTATCAACATGGGTCTCGGCAGGCTGACGGACGGCGGGAAGGACAAGAAGATAATGGAAGAGGCGGTTGAGGAGCTTGGGCTCATAACCGGACAGAGGCCCGTAGTCAGGCTGGCGAGGAAATCGATCGCGGGGTTTAAATTGAGAGAAGGCGTTCCGATAGGATGCTCGGTCACCCTGAGGGGCAACAAAATGTACGAGTTCCTCGACAGGCTTATTAATCTCACGCTGCCCCGGGTAAGGGATTTCCGCGGAGTGTCCGCAAAGGCGTTTGACGGGAGCGGGAACTATACTCTGGGCCTTAAGGAGCAGATTATCTTCCCGGAGATCGATTACAGCAAGGTACAGAACGTAAAAGGAATGAATATCACCATAGTCACGACAGCGCGCACGGACGATGAGTCGAGAGGGCTGCTTCGTGAGTTCGGCATGCCGTTTATTGCAAATTAAGGGAGAAGGGCGTAATGACACGAAAAGCACTGATGGAGAAATCGATTAACGAGCCGAAGTTCAAAGTGAGAGCCGGGAACCGTTGCCCTTTATGCGGCAGGCCCAGGGCGTTCTTGAGGAAGTTCAATATGTGCAGATTGTGTTTCAGGAACCTTGCCAGCTTCGGCAAGATTCCCGGTGTAAGAAAATCGAGCTGGTAGATGAGAAATTTATTCCCGACGGATTCTAATAAAGGGGCGATTAGATAAATGACAGACCCAATAGCAGACATGTTAACGAGGATTAGAAACGCCATAATAGCGGGGCATAAATCCGCAGCGCTGCCGTCCTCCGGTATTAAAGCGGAGCTGGCGAGAATATTAAAGGACCAGGGTTTCATCGCGGATTACAAGGCGGAAGAGCAAGATGGAAGAAAAATCATTAAAATCACGCTCGCATATACCCCCGACAGGGAAAGCGTAATAAAAGAGATTCGCAGGGTCAGCAAGCCGAGCCGCAGGGTATATGTAAACAAAGACGAGATACCGCGTATTAAGGGCGGGTTGGGAATTTGCATACTTTCGACGTCCAAGGGAATTATGACGGGCGCACAGGCACGCCGGCAGGGTATAGGCGGCGAGCTTATCTGTTCAATATTGTGAGGTAGTCTGAATGTCTCGAATAGGAAGAAAACCGATAAAAGTCCCGAGCGGAGTAAAGATCAGCCTCGGGAAAAAGTTAGTGCAGATCGAAGGCGCGAAAGGCAAGCTTTCCTGGGATATTCCAGAGGGCGTTACCGCGAAGGTCGAGGACGAGAATATCCTCGTAGAACGCAGCAACGACCAGAAAAGTGTAAAAGCGCTCCACGGTCTGACCCGCGCCGTTATATCGAATATGGTTACAGGCGTGAGCGACGGCTTTATGCGGACCCTCGACATTGTCGGGGTCGGCTACAAGGCGGAGGCCCTTGGCAAGAACCTGATTAAGTTCACCCTCGGGTACTCGAACCCCGTCGAATTCTCACTCCCGGACGGCGTATCGGCCGCGGTCGAGGAAAGGGGTACCAGGCTGATAATACAGGGAATCGACAAACAGGTGGTCGGGCAAACCGCAGCCATGATAAGGGGGCTGAGGCCGCCCGATTCGTATAAGGGCAAGGGTATCAGGTACTCGACCGAGAAAATGAAATTGAAACCCGGAAAGGCTGGTGCGAAAGGATAAAATGAAAAGAGTAAGCAGAAAAGCAAAGAGGGCGTTTAGGCACGTAAGGGTAAGAAGGAAAATGTCCGGAACGGCGGACAGGCCGAGGCTGGTTATCTTTAAATCGGCGAAGCATTTTTACGCGCAGATCATAGACGATCTGAAAGCGCACACGCTGGTTTCCGCTTCTTCGCTCACACCTAAGGTCAGGGAAACGCTCGGCAAGGAAAAATTGAACAAGACGGATGCGGCAAAAATCGTCGGTGAGTATATCGGGGAGCTTTCGGTCGCTATGGGTATTAAGCAAGTCTGTTTCGACCGCGGCGGGTATCCGTATCACGGAAGGATAAAATCTTTTGCGGACGCGGCGAGAGCAGCAGGTCTCGAGTTTTAGCGTTTAGGTTATTAATCGGTCTTTCGAGGGAGGTAAGCTTGCAAAAAGAAAAGATTGACCCGAATGAGTTTGAGCTCAAGGAAAAGGTCGTTCACATAAGGCGTGTTGCCAAGGTTACCAAGGGCGGAAAGAGGTTCCACTTTACCGCGCTCGCCGTAGTCGGGAATTCGGGCGGGATTATAGGCGTGGGGCTCGGCAAATCGAACGAGGTTCCGGATGCGATACGGAAGGCTATTGAAAAAGCCAAGAAGGGGCTTATCAGGGTCCCCATTCAGGGAAGCACTATTCCTCATGAAGTACACGGCGAACATGTGTCGAGCAGCGTGATGCTGATGCCGGCCGCGCCCGGGACGGGTGTTATAGCCGGAGGCGCCGTTAGAGCGGTGGTCGAGCTCGCCGGGATACACGACATTCTCTCGAAAGTTGTCGGGTCTACAAACCCCCTTAACGTAGTCAAGGCTGCGATAAACGGGCTGACCTTGCTGAGGATGCCCGAGGACGTCGCCAGGGTAAGGGGTAAGGAATTAAGTGAATTGGATCTTCCGAAATCTGTTTTAAGCTGAAGTCTCTAATATATATTCAACCCCTCCGCTCAAACGGTAAGATAGAGCGAGGGACGCAAAATTCTTTATAAGAGGGTCAATAATAATGCTCAACAAGCTATCTCCCCAGCCGGGTTCGAAAAAGCAGAAAAAGAGAGTGGGACGGGGTACCGGCAGCACCGGAAAAACGAGCGGTAAGGGACATAAAGGCCAGAGGGCCAGGTCCGGGGGCAAGGTTCCCCCGTGGTTCGAAGGTGGGCAGACCCCTTTGAAGATGAGATCTCCGAAAAGGGGTTTCACGAGCCGGAAGACCGAGAAGTTCGACATAATCAACGTCGCCGATCTCAACAGGTTCGGCGAAGGGGACGTCGTTACACGGGAAGAGTTCGTCGATGCGGGGCTCGTGAGGGGGAAAAACCCCGTGAAGGTGCTGGGGAACGGCGATCTAGACAGGGCGCTCACGGTGAAAGCCGACGCCTTCAGTAAGAGCGCTGTCGTGAAAATCGAGGAAAAAGGCGGTAAGGCAGATATTATATGAATAGAAATATAGGCGCTATTCCTAGAATACCTGAGCTTAATAAGCGTCTTCTTTTCACGGCCCTTATGCTTGTAGTATACAGGCTCGGAGTCTTTGTCCCGATACCCGGAATAGACCCCGAGCAGATACTCAAGCTATTCGAGCAGACGAAGGGCACGATCTTTGACATATTGAATATGTTTTCAGGCGGCGCCCTCGAGAGAGCGTCGGTATTTGCTCTCGGCGTTATGCCTTATATTACCTCATCGATTATCATGTCCCTTCTGGTAAAGGCTTTCCCATCGCTCGAGGCGATGCAGAAGGAAGGGGAGGCCGGCAGAAGAAAAATAAATCAGTACTCGCGTTACGGCACAGTGCTGATTTGTCTCGTACAGGGCTTCATGCTCGCGATTACCCTTGAGGGCGGTGTAGGCTCGGGCGCTACGGTGGTAAAGGAAGCCGGATGGACTTTCAGGATCATGACCGTGCTCACACTTACCGCGGGCTCTCTATTCGTAATGTGGATCGGTGAGCAGATAACCGAGCGGGGCATTGGGAACGGTATTTCTCTCATCATCGCCGCATCCATAATAGTCGGTTTGCCGGGCGGGTTATGGAATATTATAAGGCTCATAAACACGGGCGAAATGACGGTATTCGGGGTTGTGCTCATTTTAATCCTGCTGGTGCTGATAGTAGGGTTTATAGTATTTGTCGAGAGGTCATACAGGAAGATACCCGTCCAGTACCCGAGGAGGGTCGTCGGGAGAAAGGTGTTCGGAGGACAGTCTTCGCACCTTCCGCTCAAAACGAATACGGCAGGGGTTATCCCCCCCATTTTCGCGTCCTCGCTCCTCATATTCCCGGCTACGATTCTCACTTTCATTAATGTACCGTTCCTGAGAAACATGTCGGATTTATTATTTCAAAATATAATTGTGTATAATATCATATTCGCCGGCCTGATTATCTTTTTCGCGTACTTCTATACGGCGATCATATATAACCCTGACGATTTGGCTGAGAACTTGAGAAAAAACGGGGGTTTTATTCCGGGTATCAGACCGGGCAAGAAAACATCCGAATACATCGACAGAATTCTCGGAAGAATTACCTTTATCGGGGCTATATACGTAGCCTTTGTTTGCGTAATACCCTCGTTTCTCCAGCGGGAGCCGTTCAATCTCCCGTTCCGATTCGGCGGCACATCACTACTGATCGTCGTGGGAGTGACGCTCGACTTCGTTCAGCAGGTCGAGTCCTTCCTTATCACGCATAGTTATGAGGGTTTTGTCAGAAAAAAAGGTATGAAAGGGCCGAGGAGATATAACGTTTGAAACCGGAGTCATTGAATGAGATTGATTTTATTTGGTCCGCCCGGTGCAGGGAAAGGGACACAGGCGAAGAAGATAACGGATAAATACATGACGGCTCACATTTCGACAGGTGATATGCTCAGGGCTGCCGTGAGAAACGGTACCGAGCTCGGCGTTTTGGCGAATTCCTACATGGAAAAGGGTGAGCTTGTTCCGGACGGAGTGGTCATCGGGATCATTAAGGACAGGATTGCCGACAAAGACGCCCGTAGCGGTTTCATGCTGGACGGCTTCCCCCGCACTGTCCCTCAGGCCGAGGCCCTCTCGGAGATGCTGAATTTCGAGGGGAAGACGATCGATGCCGTCGTATCCATCGAAGTTGCGGATGAAGAAATAGTAAATAGAATACTCGAACGCCAAAAAATAGAAGGACGAAAAGACGATACGGAAGACGTGGTCAGGAACAGACTCAAAGTCTACCGCAGCCAGACCGAGCCCTTGAAATCTTATTATGCGGAGGAAGGGGTGTTGTTCGAGGTCGACGGCATGGGCTCAATAGAAGATGTCTTCGGAAGGATTGAAAGGGTTTTATCGGAATTGAATGCATGATCTATTTAAAGAGCAAGGAAGAAATAGATAAGATGCGGAGCGCAGCTCAGGTGGTCGTAGAGGCCTTGGAAAAGCTTAAGGAAAACGTGGTGCCGGGGGTATCGACGTGGGACCTCGACCGGATGGCCGAAGAGCTCGCGATAAAGAAAGGAGCGAAGCCCGCGTTCAAGGGCTACTCCAATTACCCCGCGTCTGTATGTTTCGCGGTCAACGACGAAGTCGTCCACGGGATACCTTCTAAAAAGAAGATACTCAAGGAAGGGGATATCGTGGGCCTCGATTTCGGAGTTAGTCTCGAGGGTTATTACGGTGATTCCGCGATAACGGTGCCCGTAGGCGACGTGTCCTCTCTGGCTCACAAGCTTCTGGCCGTTACGGAAGAATCGCTGAGAAGGGGGATCGCCGAGGCTTATCCCGGCAAAAGGCTTTTCGATATTTCGGGGGCTATACAGACTTATGTGGAGGAAGAGGGTTTTTCAATAGTGAGGTCCTTTGTCGGTCACGGGATCGGAAGGAAGCTGCACGAAGACCCTCAGGTCCCGAATTTCGTGCCCGAGAACGGGAGCCATGGAAAGGGGATAAAATTAAAGCCGGGTATGGTGATTGCGATAGAACCGATGGTTAACGTCGGGAGGCCCGATATCAAGATTTTAAACGACGGCTGGACGGCTGTAACCGTCGATGGAACTCTGTCGGCTCATTTCGAGCATACTGTTGCAGTTACGGATGAAGGTCCGGTTGTGCTGACTCAATAAACTAAAAAACTATGGTAAAAGAAGAAAGAATAGAGTTTGAGGGTACGGTAATCGAAGCATTGCCTAATGCAATGTTCAGGGTGGAGATTGACAACGGGCACGAAGTGCTCGCATATGTCTCCGGTAAAATGAGGACGCGGTTTATACGTATTCTGACGGGGGATAAAGTCAAGCTTGAGCTTTCCCCTTATGACCTTTCGAAAGGCAGAATAACGTACAGGTTAAAAAAATGATTTTGCGGGGTGACTGCAGTGAAAGTTAGAGCGTCTGTGAAGAAGATTTGCGAAAAATGCAGGATTATCAAACGAAAGGGTGTAGTCCGGATCATTTGCTCGAACAAGAGACATAAACAAAAGCAAGGGTAGGAGGGAAGCAGCATGCCCAGAATCTCAGGTGTTGATATACCGCTTAATAAAAGAATCGAAGTAGGACTGACCTATATATACGGTATCGGGCGCGTGGTATCCAAGGAGATACTCAAGGAAGCCCGTGTGGATATTAATATACAGGCGAAAGACCTTACCGATCAGGAAGTCGCCGCGATAAGAGAGACGATAGAAAGCAAATACACTGTGGAAGGCGAGCTCAGGAAAGAAATCCAGACCAATATTAAGCGGCTGATCGAGATTGGCTGTTACAGGGGGGTCAGGCACAGGCTCGGACTTCCGGTGCGGGGACAGAAGACCAAATCGAACGCGCGCACGAGGAAAGGACCCCGAGGGACGGCGATCGCCAAGAAGAAGAAAACAACTAAATAATCTTGTCCGGAGATAAGGGATGGCTGCGAAAAAGAGCGGAAAAAAGAAAACAAGAAAATTTGTAGAGCAGGGAATAGTCAATATACAGGCGACCTTCAACAATACCATCATTACCATCAGCGACCAGAACGGCAACGTGATCGCCTGGTCGAGCGGCGGAATGAAAGGTTTTAAGGGGACCCGTAAAGGGACGCCGTTCGCGGCGCAGATAGCGGCCGAGGATGCGGCTAAAAAAGCAGCGACAGTAGGGATGAAGAGCGTGTCCGTATTTGTAAAAGGGCCGGGTCCGGGCAGGGAGCCCGCCATAAGGTCGCTTCAGGCTTCCGGTCTCAAGATTGCGTTCATAAGGGACGTGACGCCTATCCCGCACAACGGCTGCAGGCCGCCCGGCAGGAGAAGGGTATAGGATCGCGGATTATTTACTACTGACAATGGTTAAGCATTCCAAGGAGGTTAAGCAGTAAATGGGAAGATATACCGGGCCTACTGACAGACTCTCGAGAAGAGAAGGCGTGAACCTTTTCCTAAAAGGCGAGCGGAGCTATAACGGTAAAACTGCCGTGGAGAAAAGACCGGACCAGGTACCTGGCGAACACGGCAAATTTCGCAGCAAATTCTCCGAATTCGGTCTAAGGTTAAGAGAAAAGCAAAAAGTTAAGAGAATGTACGGGATCAGGGAGAAACAGTTCAGGGGTTATTTCGAAAAGGCTTCGCGGATAAAGGGCGTCACAGGCGCCATTCTTATCTCGATGCTCGAAATGAGGCTTGATAACGTAATCTACCGTCTCTGTTTCGGCAGCTCCCGCAGCGACGCCAGGCAGATCGTGAGCCATGCCCATGTAATGGTCAACGGCAATGTGGTCAACATACCTTCGTATCAGGTCAAGGAAGGCGATAAAATAGAAATAAGGGAAAAGAGCAAAAAGCTGCAAAGGATCAATCAGGCCCTTGAATTCAATTCGAGAAGAGGGGTTCCCGATTGGCTCGAGCTCGACGAAGAAAATTACAGGGGTTCCGTGCTCAGAGTGCCTGCTAGGGACGACGTAACGTTTCCGATAGAGGAACAGCTCATCGTCGAATTTTATTCGAGGGTATAGAGTTACAGCTGTAAAATTGTGTTCAGTTCCGAAAACGGAGGGAACAAGGTGAAGGATTTTCAAAAAAACTGGCAAGATCTCATTAAACCCAAAAGGATAGAGAAAGAAGAAAAAAGCGCTTCTCCCTTTTACGCGAAATTCGTATGCGAACCGCTGGAACGCGGATACGGAGTTACGCTGGGAAATGCGTTAAGAAGGGTGCTGCTGTCCTCGATCCAGGGGCCGGCCGTTACTTCTATCAAGATAGATGGAGTCTTGCACGAGTTTTCATCCATCCCCGGGGTAAAAGAGGACGTAACGGAGATAATACTTAACCTTAAGGGCTTAGAGCTGAAAATGCACACATACGAGCCGCAGACCATTCGTGTCAGCGGACAGGGGGAATGCGACATAAAGGCCGGTGACATAACTACGGGTCATAATGTCGAGATACTTAACCCGAATCACCACATAGCTACGCTCGCCGAAGGGGCAAAGCTCGAGATGGAGATGAGGGTCGATATGGGCAGGGGCTACGAGCCCGTCGAGAGACGCGGGGAGCTTCAGGGCACGATAGGGGTAATCCCGATAGACTCCCTGTTCTCGCCGATAAGAAAAGTCAATTATGCGGTCACCAACTCCAGGGTGGGCAGGCGTACGGATTACCAGAGGCTCACGCTCGAGATCTGGACGAACGGCACCATATTCCCCGAAGATGCCCTCGCGTACGCTTCAAAGATAATTAAACACATGCTTTCGGTCTTCATTAATTTCGACGAAGCCGAGGTGGACGAAGTGCCCGAAAGCGAGGACAAGCAGGAAATAAAAGGGACTGAGGATATACTCTTCAATACTATCGAGGAAATGGATCTATCGGCGAGGTCGCTGAACTGCTTGAGAAAAGCCGGTGTCGAGTATACCGGCGACTTGATTCAGAAGACCGAAGAAGACCTCCTGAATCTGGAGAATTTCGGTAAGCGTTCTCTCTACGAGATAAAGGAGAGGCTCGTGGAAATGGGCCTCGGCCTCGGCCTCAAGATAGATCAGGATGTCTTTAATAACGAGAAAGCAAAGCGCGGTGAGAAGATAGTTTCTCAATAACGATTTGCGTAGAGAACCGGAGACAGCATTATGAGACATAAACGAGTCGGACGTAAACTCGGAGTTACTACAAAACACAGAAAATCCATGTTCCGCAATATGGTCACGGACTTATTCCGTTTCGACAGGATAAAGACGACCGACATGAAGGCTAAAGAGCTCAGGAGAATTGCGGAAAAAATGATTACCCTCGCGAAGGAAGGGACGCTCCACAAAAGAAGGCAGGCAGCGGCCTACATACGCGATAATGATGTCCTGAAAAAGCTTTTCGATGTGATCGCAGCCAAATTCAAGGATCGCCCGGGCGGTTATACCAGAATCATAAAGCTCGGATTCAGAAAAGGCGACAACACCGCGGTTTCCTTAATCGAGCTCGTAGAAGAGGAATATAAACCGACAAAGAAAAAGAAGGCGAAGGCGTCTCCCAAGAAAGAGCAGCCGAACGCAGCGGAGACCGCGGCTAAGGGAAAACCGAAGGCCAGGAGCTCAAAAAAGGAATCCGCCGAAGAGCTTGGGCTAATTGAAGAGGGCAAGGCGGCGGCTGGAGCGGCCGTGCCCGAGCCTGACCGGAAGCCCGAAGAAAGGGTCGAGGAGCCGCAGGCACAAGCCCCTCAGGCTCAGGAGCAGGAATTAAAGGCCTCCGGAACCGAAGAGGGGGTAGAGAGTGGTACTGAGCCCGTTCCTGAAGCCGGCACCGAGAATAAAAAGGAAGAGTAGGTCAAGGGTCTCAATATTCAGGCTCGATCTTCCCGCATTCATTAGAATCTCAATACAGTGGTTGATGAATCCGGTATTCACAGAAAAAATTAGAAAACAGCAAGGGCGGCCTCGTGGCCGCCTTTCTTTTTTAAGGCGGTACCACTGATGAAGCCCGTAGGGATAATTCTCGACGGAGAGACCATTTCCGATATCGCGCTCCTCGCCCGGAGCGCCGAAGAAGCAGGATTCGATTCCGTCTGGGCTACCGAGCTCTACCGCACTTCGTTCCTGCAGCTGGCCGCCGCGGCTCAGGCGACCTCCGGGATCAAGCTCGGCACCGCCGTGGCCCTCGCGTTCGTGAGGAGCCCGCTCGTTACTTCCCTCACAGCGCTCGATCTCGATGAAATCTCGAACGGGAGACTCATACTGGGTCTGGGCTCAGGCGCGAAGCGCACGAACGAGATGTGGCACGGTATCCCGCACGGAAAACCCGTTACGCGCATCAGGGAATACATAGAGGCGGTCAGGCTTATTACCGGCAGCGTGCATACAGGGAATCCGGTCGAATATAACGGCGAATATTACAAGATCAACACGAGAGGCTACAGGCGGCCCTTTAAGCCGGTCAGGGACCGGATACCGATATATCTGGCGGGCGTGGGGAGTCTGATGTGCCGGGCGGCGGGTGAGGCGGCGGACGGCTACCTGGGACACGTCGTCTGCTCGCTCAGGTATCTAAGGGAGGTCGTCGCCGGGAACCTGAAAGCGGGTTTGACGAATTCCGGGAGAAATCCCGGCGAGTTCAAGACCGCCTCTATAATCACGTGCGCAATATCAAACGACAGAAAGCGCGCGATGCATGCGGCGAGAGCCACTATAGCCTTCTATGCCACGGTACGCACATACGAGCCCCCGTTCAGGCTCCACGGATTCGAGAACGAAACCGGGATGATCAGGGATGCGTTTTTCGATGGAGACACAGCTTCGATGATAAAATACGTCACGGACGATATGGTCGGCACATTTGCAGTCGTAGGAGACGCCGGAGAGTGCAGAAAGAAGATAGACGAATACAGGGAATTGATCGACCTGCCTGTGCTGAGCGCTCCCCATTACTATATCGATTTCGAGGAAGTAAGCGAATACCAGAGGTCTATACTCGAAGTCTTCGGCAGATAGGGAGATCTCTGAAAATTGAACTGCGTATGATAACCTAACACTTATAGAAGGGCTATGAAAATCTTGATTACAGGATCAACCGGGCTCATCGGATCAAAGCTAATACCTCTGCTCTCCGACGAGGGCCATAGTGTAACGAGGCTAACCAGGACCCGGTCCGGGACGTCTTTAAATACAGCTTACTGGGACCCCGAAAGCGGAGAGATAGAAGCCGGGAAGCTTGAGGGCCACGATGCCGTCATTCATTTAGCGGGCGAAAACATAGCAGGCAGATGGAGCCGGGAAAAAAAGAGCAGGATAGAAGATAGCCGCGTCAAGGGGACGACGCTCCTCTCCCGGACGCTCGCGGGTCTCGATTCAAAGCCCGGGGTCGTGGTAGCGGCCTCGGGAGTCGGGTATTACGGGGACAGAGGGAATCAAGTTTTGACCGAAGAGAGCGGCCCCGGCGGGGGTTTCCTCGCGCGCCTCAGTATAAGATGGGAAGACGCCTTGAGTCCTGCCGAGGATGCGGGAATTAGAGTCGTTAATATGCGGCTCGGTATGGTGCTCACCCCGGAAGGGGGGGCGCTCGGTAAAATGCTCACGCCGTTCAGGCTAGGCCTTGGCGGGAGGATGGGGGGCGGGGAGCAGTACTGGAGCTGGATCGCAATTGACGATGCATTGTCGGCCATTTATCATTCGATCGTATCGGAGGACCTCAGGGGTCCGGTGAATTTCACCGCACCCAAACCTGTCACGAACGCGCAATTTACGGAGGCCTTGGGGGAGGCCCTGGGACGCCCGGCTTTTTTCCATGTGCCTGAATTCGCCCTCCGTGTCTTACTCGGCGAGATGGCTGATGAAATGCTGCTCTCCAGCACCCGGGCTGTGCCTTCGAGACTCCTCGGCTCGGGTTTTACGTTTCGATATGCCGATCTCAAAAGCGCATTGAATCATTTGTTGTTTTGATTATCTTATTCGACGAGGCTGAAATTGGAAAAATCCGAGCCGAAACAATACGGGGCGTTCCAGCTCCTCGAGGAGGACCTGGACGCCGACCCATTCAGGCAGTTCGGGCGCTGGTATGACGCGGCATCGAGTGCGGGACTCGTGCATCCCGATGCATTTGCTCTCGCTACGGTTTCCGGGGACGGCAAGCCGTCTGCGAGAATGCTTCTCTTGAAGGGCTTCGATCAAAACGGGTTCGTCTTCTTTACGAACTCCGAGAGCAGGAAAGGGGAGGATCTCAGCGGAAACACGAATGCGGCGATATGTTTCTGGTGGGACAAACTCGAGCGCTCTGTGCGAATAGAAGGAAAGGTGCACGGGGTCTCCCGGGAGGAGGCCGACATCTACTTCGCTACAAGGCCCAGGGGCAGCCGGCTGGGCGCCTGGGCGTCACAGCAGAGCCGGGTTATTGAGAGCAGGGAGTACCTCGATAAGCTCTATCATAAAATCGAGCTCGATTATGCCGACATGGATATTCCCAGACCCGATTACTGGAACGGCTACAGGTTAGTCCCTGCGTCGATCGAATTCTGGCAGGGGAGGCCGAACAGGCTCCACGACCGACTGAGGTACAGGAAGCACAGGGACGGCAGGTGGATTATCGAAAGGCTTGCGCCTTAGAGGATCGGCTCGATACTTAAAGTTGATGTGCTGTATCTGTGGAGCTCATCTGCTTCGCCCCGGTATATATGATCACTATCCCCATCATGAGCTCGATCGGTTTCCCTGTCCTGAATCCCGCGTCCGCCATTAGCTTGATGAAGCTCTCACGCTGCGGGAATGCGGACGTTGATTCGGAAAGGTACTTGTACTCGGTTCCCGTCCCGAAGAGGGAACCGATGAAAGGGAGGAAGTTCCTGAAATAGAAGAGGTATACAGGGGCGAAAAATTTATTCCGGGGGATTGCAAATTCCATAATGCCTACCCTGCCCCCCGGCCTAAGCACACGGTTCATCTCCGAGAGCGATTTTGAAGGGTCGGCCGTGTTTCTTATACCGAAAGCTATAGTCACCGCGTCGAAAGCCCCGTCCTTGAACGGCAGGTGCTCGGCGCCGCACCGTGCGAGCGTAATCCTGCCTGAATTGCCGGTCGCGGAGATCTTTTTCCCGGCAAGCTCCAGCATGCGGGCGCTCGGGTCTGCGCCTACGACCCTGCACCCCTTTAGATTCCTTACCGTCTCTATGGCCACCTCCCCTGTCCCCGTCGCGATATCGAGAACCCTCCCCGCCCCTCTGATCTGATCCGAAAGCCGTTTTCTCCACAGCCTGTCCATGCCCAGGCTGAAGAACGTATTTAAAGCGTCGTAGTGCTCTGCAACTTTATTAAAAAGCTTGACTGTATCCGGCATTAGTTCGCGGGGTCCCTGTAATTAAGGAATATTTGCGGCAAATTTACCGCCTGAGTATTTAAAACGGCTGACCGGCAAAGCCCCGATTATCTCTTTCATGTGGTCGGATTTGTTGAGCACGTAAAAATGGATGCCCGGAGCGCCCCGGGCTAGCAGCTCTTTAGACTGATCAATGCACTGGGCTATGCCGATAGCGCGGGCTTTTTCGTTGTCGTCCTTGCAAGCGTCGAGCCTCTTTCTTAAGTCGGACGGGATCGTGGCGCCGCACATCGAGGTTATTCTCTCTATTTGTTTTACGGAGAGTATAGGCATCAGTCCCGGGATTATCGGGGTTTTTATGCCGTGTGACCTTGCTCTTTCCACGAAGTCGAAGTAATGACGGTTATCAAAAAAAAGCTGTGTGATTACGATATCGGCGCCCGCGTCGACCTTGTGTTTGAGGTTCTTGATGTCCGTTTCCATATCGGGCGCTTCGGTGTGTTTTTCCGGGTATCCCCCTACGGCGATTCCGAAGTATCTGCGATTGAGCCTGTCTTCCTCGAATTGACGAATGTGCCTCACGAGCTCGTACCCGTATTTATAACTGTCCGGGGGCGGTATGAATTCCTGAGCACCCGACGGGACGTCCCCGCGTATGGCGACTATGTTCTCGATGCCGGATTCATAAATCTGTATCAGTAAACGGTCGAGCTCCTCCCTCGAAGACCCTACGCACGTGAGGTGACACGCTGTTTCCACGCCGAAACGGTTTTTAATGAGAGACGCTATTTCGAGTGTCCTCTCCCTCGCGGATCCCATCGCGCCGTAAGTCACGGTTATGAAGTCCGGACCTATGCCCGTGAGCTCCTCAATGACCATTCCCAGATTTTCCATACCCTTTTCAGTTTTAGGGGGAAAAATTTCAAAAGAGATTACAGGCCCTTTCTCACCATATTTAAAGTATTCCGGCAGACGCATAATTGACCTTGCATCGATTATAGCCCATTAATTCTTTCACCT
>Ga0155644_1150_pt1 | contig 20050 bp, 19 predicted proteins | sample RifCSPhighO2_12_FD_107301 | JGI IMG/M metagenome (GOLD analysis project Ga0155644, IMG submission 107301) | Candidatus Dadabacteria bacterium RIFCSPHIGHO2_12_FULL_53_21 | reverse complement strand
GAGACTTTATCCTGCTGCGCCAAAGACGCGTCCGAGAACATTGAGCACAGCAATACCGCCGAGACCAAACCGTAAATTACACGCATATTCTCACCCGTATCGATGTATTTCATCGGCCCTGGAGATTTTCACACGGCCGATGAGGTGCTTATACCTACAATTATATAATCAAAAGTGACTGAAATATAAAAGGATAGGATGCCGCCGTTACCCTTCTCATTTTATCCGTACAGATTCATTCCGGGTCCGCGTATCCGACCCCCGAGCATGCAAGCTGAAAGATCGTACCGGAGGAATGTTAAGGAAATATTAAGACGGTCGTCAGACGCCCTTCCAGCTCGGTTCCCGCTTCTCGAGAAACGCGTCTATTCCCTCTTCCGCGTCCCGCGCCATCATGTTCTCGACCATGACGCGGCTGCAGTATTCGTAGGCGCCTGACAAGTCTTTATCCGCCTGCTCGTAAAAGGCCTTTTTGCCTATCTTGAGTGTAAGCGGCGACTTCGACGAAATCTTATCCGCAAACTCGAATGCGGCGCGGTCGAGCCCGTCTGACGGCACGACCCGGTTGACGAGGCCTATTTCATACGCACGGTGCGCGGAAATGAAATCCCCCGTAAGCAGCATTTCCATTGCGTGCTTCCTGGAGACGTTCCGCGAAAGGGCCACCATGGGGGTCGAGCAGAAGAGACCGATATTAACGCCCGGAGTGGCGAACCTCGCGTTCTCGTCGGCGACGGCGAGGTCGCACGTCGCGACCAGCTGGCACCCGGCGGCAGTAGCGGCTCCGTGTACCTTCGCTATCACGGGCTTAGGGCAGTTGATTATCGAAAGCATCATTTTAGAGCAGGTATCGAAGGTCTTCTCGTAAAAATCCCTCCCCGGATTCCTCCTCATCTCCCTCAGGTCGTGTCCCGCGCAAAACCCCTTTCCCGCGCCCGAGAGGATTATTACCCTGACGTTATCGTCCCTCGAGAGCGACTCGAATTCCGAGGTCAGCGCCTCCATGCATTCGATAGACAGGGAGTTATAGGATTCGGGCCTGTTTATGGTCAGCTCCGATACGGCTCCGTTGTCGTTTCGCAAGACGAGCCTTCCGGTATTTTTCTCTGCAAGCGCCATACCGTGGTTTCTCCGGGGAAGGGCGGATATTTAATCTAGTATATATGGAAAAAACTCGCGAGTTCAAATAGGGGGTGATTATATGAAGCTGCTGCCGGGACGACAAGAACTGTCAGTCCATTCTGACCCGGTCGGTCAGAACCGTAATCTTATCGTCTCTTACCTCGGCGATACCGCCTTCGACTATCATCTTTTTTTCGTGTGAGCCCTTCCTGTATCTGAGCTCCCCTTCGGCAAGTATAGTGATAAAAGGCACGTGACCCGGCAGCACCCCGAATTCACCGGCCTTGCCCGGGGCGACCACCTCGTCCACCCTTTCGTCGACGACGAGATTTACGGGTGTTATTACTTGCAGATGAATGTCCGCCAATTTTGTATCTCCTCGGAGTCAAGGACTCTTTTATTATTCACCGGAGCCTTAATTACCAGGAGGCAGGCCCGGGCCCGCCCCATGTGTTGAATTCATTAGATTACGAAACGAGCTGTTTCGCTTTCTCCTGTACTTCTTCCAGGTTCCCCACCATGTAGAACGCCTGCTCGGGCACTTCGTCCATGTTTCCGTCGATAACCTCTTTAAAAGCCGCGATCGTCTCTTTGATGGGCACGTATTTGCCCGGTGTGCCCGTGAACTGCTCGGCGACGTGGAACGGCTGGGAGAGGAACCTCTGTACCTTCCTTGCCCTCGCCACGACAAGCTTGTCCTCTTCCGACAGCTCGTCCATACCGAGGATCGCGATAATTTCCTGAAGCTGCTTGTAGCGCTGGAGGACCTCCTGGACACGGCGCGCGACCTGATAATGCTCCTGCCCCACGATAAGGGGGTCCAGGATTCGCGACGTGGAATCGAGAGGGTCGACCGCCGGATAAATTCCGAGCTCCGTCAGCTGACGCGAAAGAACGATTGTACCGTCCAGGTGGGCGAACGTAGTCGCCGGGGCAGGGTCCGTAAGGTCGTCGGCAGGGACGTATATCGCCTGCACCGAAGTGATCGACCCTTTGACAGTAGACGTGATCCTCTCCTGAAGCTCCCCGAGGTCGGTAGCGAGCGTAGGCTGATAACCGACCGCTGAAGGGATGCGGCCCAGGAGCGCCGATACCTCGGAGCCCGCCTGTGTGAACCTGAATATGTTATCGATAAAGAGGAGTACGTCCTGTCCCTGCTCGTCGCGGAAATACTCGGCCAATGTGAGCGCCGTTAGCGCCACCCTGGCCCTCGCGCCCGGGGGCTCGTTCATCTGCCCGAATACGAGTCCCGTATTCGCGAGAACCCCCGATTCCTTCATTTCCACCCAGAAGTCGTTACCTTCGCGGGTCCTCTCCCCTACCCCGCCGAAAACAGAGACGCCGCCGTATTCTTTGGCCACGTTATGTATTAATTCCAGGAGCAGGACCGTTTTTCCGACCCCCGCACCGCCGAATAGACCGATTTTACCACCCCTGAGAAAGGGAGCGATCAGGTCGATGACTTTAATTCCTGTTTCAAATAGTTCGAGTTTCGTGCTCTGCTCGACGAATTTAGGGGCTTCACGGTGTATGGGCCAGCGCATAGCCGTATTGACGGGGCCCAATTCATCTATCGGCTCGCCGATTACGTTCAGGATCCTGCCGAGCGCCTCTTTTCCGACGGGCACGGTTATACCTTCACCGGTATTAATGGCTTCTTCGCCCCTCCTGATACCCTCGGTCGAATCCATTGCGATGCAGCGCACCCTGTTTCCGCCCAGCTGCTGCGCGACTTCGACCACGAGGTTCCATTTCTGATCGTTAAGCAGCGGGTTGGTAAGCTTGAGCGCCGTGTAAATCGGAGGGAGCCCGCCCCCTTTGAATTCGACGTCGATTACAGGTCCCATGACCTGTATTACCTTGCCCATACTGTTACTGTTTATCGTTTCCATTTTAATCTGCGCCTCCTTTTCTTAAAGCCTCCGTACCGTTTACAATGTCCATAAGCTCGGTCGTAATCATCGCCTGTCTGGTTTTGTTGGCCAAAAGGGTTAATTTCTTTATTACGTCGTCCGCGTTGCTCGTGGCGCTCTCCATTGCCGTCATCCTCGATGCGTGCTCGCTCGTGAGCGATTCTTCTATCGCCCTTTCGACACGGACCCTGACATAATTTGTCAGCAATTTTTTCAATACAGCCTCTCTCGTGGGTTCGTACAGATAATCGACCGGCGTGGAATCGTCTTTCGTCTCGGCCCCTTGCTCTATGGGCAGTATCCTTTCATATACCATAACTTGCGTCAAAGCAGACCTGAAATAATTGTAAACGAGTATTATTTCATCGGTCTCTTCCCTTATGTACTCGGATACCAGCTCGGACGCCACTTTTTCTGCTATCTCTTTATAATTCCGTTCGTTGATCCCCGTGTAGTTCTCAACACCGGTGATTTTATTCCTGGAAAAGTGGTCCCTGCCCCTCCTGCCGAGGAAGGTGAACTTTACTTCCTCATATTTCTTCGCGTCCGTCACGAGATAGGTTTCGAGCTTCCTGATGAGGTTGCTGTTGAAGCTCCCGCAGAGCCCGCGGTCTGACGTCATGAACACGAGATGGAGCCTCTTCATCTGCTCAGGCCTCCTCAGGAGCGGATGCCTTTCGGGATCGCACCTGCGCGCGAGGTTCTTCGTGATTTCCATAAAAGCGTCCGAATACGGCCTGAAGGACAGGAGTAATTCCTGGGCCCTTCTCAGCTTGACTGCGGATATGAGCTTCATGGCGCTCATTATCCTGCGTGTGCCTTTCACGCTTTTTATCTTCGATCTTACCTGTCTTATACTCGCCATTTTATTATTGTCTCAGTTAAAAAGGATTGGTAATTCTAGTTAAATTCCCCGAGCTGTTTCTTGAGCTCATCGAGCGCCCCGAGGATTTTTCCCCTTAAATCGTCCGTAAGCTCCTTTTTGGTTCTTATTTCCGTGAGGAGGTCCGAATACTTGGATTCAAAGAAGGAATTAAGTTCTTTTTCGTATTTTTTAACCGATTCCACGGGATAGTCGTCCAGGTATCCGTTAGAAACCGCGAATATGATTAATATTTGCTTCTCGACGGCGATAGGCTCATACTGGCCCTGCTTGAGCGCCTCTACAAGCCTGCTGCCGCGGGCAAGCTGCGCCTGTGTCGCCTTATCGAGGTCAGAGGCGAACTGCGAGAACGCCTCGACTTCCCTGTACTGAGCGAGCTCGAGCCTGAGCGTTCCGGCGACCTTTTTCATCGCCTTCACCTGAGCCGAGCCCCCTACCCTGGATACCGAAAGACCTACGTTAATCGCGGGCCTGACGCCCGAATAGAAAAGGTCGCTCTCGAGGTATATCTGACCGTCCGTGATCGAGATGACGTTTGTCGGGATGTACGCGGAAACGTCTCCCGCCTGTGTTTCGATAATCGGAAGCGCCGTCAGTGAGCCGCCTCCGTCCTCTTTCCTCATTTTCGCAGCGCGCTCCAGCAGCCTGGAGTGGAGGTAAAAAACGTCTCCGGGATAAGCCTCGCGGCCCGGCGGACGTCTTAAGAGCAGCGAAAGCTGGCGGTACGCCCATGCGTGCTTGGTCAGGTCATCATAGATAATAAGGGCGTGTCTTCCCGAATCCCGGAAATACTCCCCGAGCGCGCAGCCCGCATATGGTGCGATGAACTGGAATGGGGCCGGGTCGCTCGCGTTAGCCGCGACAATTGTCGTATATTCCATCGCGCCGTGCTCTCTCAGCTTGTCATAGACCTGAGCGACCGTAGACTGCTTCTGCCCTATTGCGACGTAAATACAGTAAACGTCCTCTTTTTTCTGGTTAATTATCGTATCGATGGCGATAGCCGTCTTTCCTATCTGGCGGTCGCCGAGAATAAGCTCCCTCTGCCCCCTTCCTATCGGTATCATCGCGTCGATAGCCTTGATACCCGTCTGGAGCGGCTCGTGTACGGACTGCCTGTAAACGACGCCCGGGGCCTTGATTTCGATGGGTTTCGTGGCGGCAGCCTTGATCTCACCTTTACCGTCTATAGGCTGGCCCAGGGAATTGACGACCCTGCCCTTCATATCCTCCCCCACCGGGACCTCGGCTATCCTGCCGGTGCGCTTTACGAGGTCGCCCTCCTGAACTTCCTTGTCCTCGCCGAAAAGGGCAATCCCCACGTTGTCTTCTTCGAGGTTAAGCACAAGACCCATAACGCCGCTCGCAAACTCGACGAGCTCTCCCGCCATAGCACGGTCGAGCCCGTATGCCCGCGCGATACCGTCCCCTACCGATATTACGGTACCCACTTCGGAGGTTTCGATCTTGGTTTCGTAACCCTTTATCCTGTTTCTTAGTATTTCGCCGATTTCTTCGATTTTTAAATCCTGCATATCTCTTCGCTCCTTATAAAATTAGGGGGGGGTCAGGACCGCGTGAGGACGTTTTTCATTCTCTCAAGCCGGGTCTTTATACTACCATCGAACACCTTATCTTCAACCTTGGTGATTATTCCGCCGATAATTCCCGGGTCGACCTTGGATGTAACCTCCACGTCCTGTCCGACCGCCTTCGACAGCGCGCTCTTTATCCTTGCCAGATCGGACTCCGAGGGCTCGGTTGCCATAATGACCTCCGCTTTGAGCCTGCCGGAGGCCTTTCTCAGCTTCTGGACGACTGTCTGTTCGGATTTTACGAGTGATTTGAACTTGTCGAGCTCGATCGCGACTGTCAGGAAGTTAACCGTTAATTTATCATAGCCCTTCTTTTGGCCTATATCCTCGACAATCCCCTTCCTTTCCTGAAAATCGAAAGTGGAGCTCCAGAGTATATTCCTAACATTTTCCGTATCGGAGAGCTGCTTGAAGAAGTCCTCAAGGTCCGCGGTCACACGGTCGAGCTTCCCCTCTTCCCTTGCGCTCTCGATGAGAGCCTCGGTGAGGTCCCTCAGTGTTGCGATTGATGCCATTTTTCATCCTCTATGTTCTTGGTGAATTCCTGTACGAACCTTTCCTTATCCGAATCGCCCAGGTTCTGTCTTATCAGCGCTTCCGCGTTCCCGAGAGCGAGGTTCACGACCTCGTTCTGTATTTCACGCCTGGCGCGCTCGGTCTGGAGCACTATCGTCTCCCTGGCTTCCTTTCTTATGGTTTCCGAAGCCGCATCGGCCTGCCTCAACAATTCCGCCCTCTCGGACTCCCCCTGCTTGTGGAGAGTATCCTTCAGGTTGTTAATCTCGGACTCGATTGCCTGAAGCTTCCTCGCATACTCGTCATACTTCGATTTCGCTTCCCCTATGATCTTCTGCGCCGTATCGATCTCGTGACTGATCGTCCCGCGCCTTTCAACGAGGAAATTCTTTACAGGCGTCTTGAGGAAGTAGACGAGCACACCCAGAAGAATTATAAGATTGACGGCATGTTCCATTACGAACCGCCAGTTAAATGCGCCGTGTTCCGAGGCCCCCGTGAGGATGAGATTAATTATTCCGTATTCGTTCATACGCCGGCCTCCCTTCCCAATACCTTGGCGGCGATTTCCTTCGACAGCAGCTGAACGTCTCCCTTGAGCTTCTCCTTTATTACCTCGGCCTCGGCCTCGAGTTTCCTTTTAGCATCGTCGAGGAGCCCAGCCGTTTCCTCTCTCGTTTTAGAAATAATCGCTGCCGCGGCGCTCTCCCCCTCGCGTACTATTTTATGCCGCTCCTCCAAGGCCTGGGCCCTGGCTTCATTCAACTTGGCTTCGTATTCGAGGATTATTTCCTTTACCTTCTCTTCGAGCTCTTTTGCTTCCTTTATGGCGCCCTTCGTAAGCTTGTCGCGCCTGTCTATAAGCTCCATAAACGGCTTGAAAACCAGAGTGTTCAGTATGTATATGGCGGCAATAAAAATTACGATCTGTATGATTACGGTCTTGTTAACGCTGAGCAAATCCTCGGATGCAAACGCCTGGGAGGCGGCCGTGAGGAATAAGAAGAGAGATATTGCAGGGATGAATTTCTTTTGATTCATTGACTTCATATCTCCTTTGCCGAGGATGACTCCGGCAATACCTACTTCATATCCCCCACGTATGCGTTCGCGTATGCGTTTTTGAGGAGAGGGGAGCAACAAAGCCGGTCGTCATTACCATAACCGTTATAGCCGAAAAGAGCACGCAGGAGGACAACACTAAACCCACAACAGCGCCCGCCGAGGAAATGATAAGAATAAGAGCAAGAGCCATAAAGAGTTTATTCAAGGAACCGTTTAACGCTTCTTCCAGACTCATTTGCGGGCTTAATTCCTTAAGGGCAGAACATTCAAAAAACGAAATTATTTAACATGAAATAAAGGGGGTGTCAAAAAAATTCACCTTATACATATAATCTCGCGGGGAATTATTGCCGCCCGAAAACCCTCTCAGAAACCTGTCCGCGCCGTGAATAGAGGAAAAGGACGAAAAGAAACGGGGACCGGCTCCCGGGCACGGGTCTCCCGGTCAAGCTATCCCTTTTTCCTTATTGAATTTATCGAGCTCGATATCGTATTCGGTATAAATCCCCAGGCCGTGGAGGCATTCGTTCGCTTCCCCGAGGCTCCCTGACCGGGAGACTGCGCGGGAGAGGACCGATAATTTTTCATATAATACGCCCGGAGAGAAATAATAAGTGACCGTCGACGACATGGAAAGGCTTACCTGCCTCCTGCCGCTCCTTATGCTCGTATCCGAAAACTCCCCCTTTGCGTAAAGCGTCGGGGTACGGCTCGCTTCCGTAGGGACCACGGCGATCAGCTTTTCGAGGAGGGAGAGCGCCTCCTTCGTTATCCCCCAGCTTCCGAGGAGCCCCCCTTCCCTCGCCAGTACGGACATAGACCGCTCAAGCTCCTCCTGAGTAAGCTCTCCGTCGCTCCCGAACCCGAAGAGCCCCATTATCGCCGGCATTCTTTTTTCGATCATGGCGAAAGACGCCGTCATTATCGAATCCGCGAGCGGGCTCATAAGCCCGGGCTCGTTCCCTAAAGCGAGCAGATCACCCCCGACGTCTATGCCCATAATCAGATCGGCCCCAAGCTCGCCCGCAGCGTGGAGGATTCCATCAGCTACGGCCTCAGGGCCGGGATGAATGTTAATTAAGAGAGTCTCCTCCCCGAGGACCTCCGCCACTCCCGATTCGGCGAACCTGACGCCCGTACTCGTTACGGTGTCCTTATTCGCAAACCAGACGACTTCGTTCAGTTTACGGGCGTTCCTTACCTCATCGAATTTTCGCGGGCCCGGCATGGGGTCTATCACGGACCTTTCCCAAGAAAGGCCCCCGAGTATGCACTCGATTCCGAAAAGACCCAGGAGGTCAGATGTCGGGATCGTGCCTACGATGTCTCCCCCGCCGCCTATGCCTATAAGCATGGCCTTCCTCGAATTCGTAAGGATATGTCTCAGCGATCTGTTAACCTGCAAGACTGCTCTCCGGTTTCAGGTGTTTGAAATACGGGAATATGCGTCAAATACTCTACTTCAAGGGGCGCAACTTTCAATTGATGCGGTGTACGGGGAATACAGGCGATGGGAGCGGAATAGTGTCAGCCGGGATTCAGGACCGGGAATGAAATTATTTTAGACAGGGCTCCACCCCGTGTGTAAATGCCGTTCAGCTTCAGATGATATGCTATTTTTATTCGGCGAAATTGATGCCGAGCCTGACCTGCGTTATCGCCTGGTTAACGAGCTCCAGGGCCTGAACCCTGTGCCCGCCCTTGTCGGGGGACGATACTTCGAGATTGATCCGCGCCGCGTGCAGGTTGCCGAGCGCCTGCTCCATGTTCGGCTGGTATCCGGGCTGGGCATTCGCTTCCCTGAACATATTAAAAGTGCCCATGAGAAACGCGGCAAAGAGAACGCCCGCTAAAAACGGCAGTGAAACCTTTATTATCCTCGACATGACGGCTCTCCCTATCGAAAAGGAATTTATAGAAACTATAAAACACGCGATAAGCTGCTGCAAATCAAATTTAAAGCCATAGTGCTGTGCATGGTCAGCGTTTGACCTTGTATCCGACCTTCTCCCTGTCCCAGGTATCTTTGGTGATGCCCGTCTCGCGGAGCTTGTTCTTCTGCACCCTCTCCGTCCCCGTCTTGGGCAGTATCGTCTCGAACCGTATGAATCTCGGGAGCATGAAGTGGGGCATCCTGGGCTCGAGGAATTCCATGAGCTCGTGCGGATCGATTTTTTTGCCCCTCCTGGGAACCACTACGATCATGACCTCGTCCTCGGCGTACCCCCCGCTCTCAGCCTTAATGCCTATGACGCCGCACTCCTCTATATCGAGGTGGGAGCTCACGATCTTCTCGACCTCGAACGAGCTTATGTTCTCGCCCCTCCTCCTTATATAGTCCTTCACCCTGTCCACGAAATATATGTATCCGTCCTTGTCCATCATGCCCGCGTCCCCGGTATGGAACCAGAAGTTCCTGAAGTCCTGCACGGTCTTCTCGGGCATCTTATTGTAGAAATGGAGCATTATGTTGGGGGTCCTCGGGCGTACTATTATCTCGCCCACGTGTCCCCTCGGGACTTCCTCGTCGGTCTCCGGGTCGGCGACCTTGATCTCGTAACCGGGCGCTTCCTTGCCGCACGAGCCCACCCTGAAAGGCTCGCCCGGCCTCATCCACGTGCACTGCCCTATCTCCGTAAGCCCGTACCCTTCCATGAACCTGATATTAAACCTCTCCATAAATTTCTCTATTATGTCGTGAGGCGCGGGGGAGCCCAGAACGAGCCTTACCTTGTGCTGCTTTTCCTCGGGCACGGGCGGCGTGTTCCACATGAAATAGGCCATGGTCCCGACGATGTTGAACTTGGTCACCCCGTGGTCCTTGATCCATTTCCAAAACTGGCTCGCCGAGTACTTCTCCTCGACGACCACCTTGGCCCCCTTGATAAGAGCCGGGTATACGGACATTACCATGGCGTTCGAATGATATAGCGGGAGGCACGTGAAGCAGACGTCCCGCGGGCCCACGTCCATTATCTCGGCATAATTCCTGGCGCTCGAGTAATCGGCTGCGCAGGGCCTCACGACCCCCTTCGACCTCCCGGTCGTGCCCGACGTATACATGAGCCTCGCATAATCCATGAACGTGATATCGACGCCCGGGTCAGTGCTCTTCTGGGACTTTATGAACTTCGAGTACGGGGTCATGCTCTCGAAATTAAAACCGTGTTTATCGAATTTATCGCTGCCGCCCCTGGTCCATACTATTACACGCTCGAGCTGCGGCAGGTCGTTCGCTATGGGGGGCATCCTGTCGAGATACTCCTCGGCTATGAAAAGGGCCTTCGAATCGGAGCTGTCGAGTATGTACTGGAGGAAATCCATCTTGTACGCCGTGTTTATCGGCACCATGACGGCGCCCATTTTCAGGATGCCGAACCACGTAATCACGTAATCGTCCGAATTCGGCATATACACCGCGACCTTCTCGCCTTTCTTTATACCGAGCCTGAGGAGCCCGTTGGCGATCTTGTTCGCCAGCTGGTTTGTCTTGAAATAACTGAGCGGCTTCCTGTACCCGAACTGGAGGAACGGTTTCGTTCCCAGCTTCTTTGCCTGCTGCTTGAGTATCCTGGGAAGCACCCAGTTGATCTTATCCTGGCCCGCGTACCACTCCACATTGAACTTGCCGTTCTCCCGCTTGTAGGTGACAGGATGCATGAGGTCGCGGCCCTTCTTCCGCTTGGGTTTGGATGCCATTCTTATATCCCCTCTCGAGCGATCTCGAATAAATAACTTTTGAATTTTTAACAGAGACCGATTTCATTTTCTACTTTATTTTTTTATGGTGAAAAGTCAAGTCCTTCAAACGGTACAGCCCCATGAGTATCTCAGGCAAACAAACAAATCGGAAACGGGGAGTGACAGATCAGGAGACACCGCCGTCGGCGGGAGGTCCCGCTTCCTCGACCGGGGCAGCCTTTTTGCCGAACATCCAGGCCACAAGGATCCCGAGCTCGTAGAATACTATTATCGGGAGGAACATGAACATAAACGATATTGCGTCCGTTGTAGGCGTGAGCACGGCGGCAGCGACCGCGCTTACGAGGATAGCGTACTTCCTCTGTTTTCTGAGCCATGCGCTGTTAACAATCCCGATCCTCGCTAAAACAAAAATCACGAGAGGGAATTCGAAAATAAGCCCGAAGCCCAGGATAAGGGTCATAAAGAAGGAAAGGGCCTGGCTTATGGAGGGAAACGCCTTGACGTATTCCGACGAATATTCGTTGAGGAGGAACTTGAACGCGGGCGGCGCGGCCACGTAGTAGCAGAACGAAGCCCCGAAAGCGAAGAACAGGGTCCCGAAAAAAATAAACGGAATTATTATCTGCCTTTCATGCTTGTATAGCCCGGGCGCAATGAATTTCCAGGCCTGGTAGAGGATAAAGGGCACCGCGGCGGCAATCGCCGCAAATATGGAAACTTTAAGATAAGTCATGAACCCTTCGGCGGGCATCGTAAATATAAGCGTGCTACCCTGGGGGAGGTTGTCCCTGATAGGCTCCATAAGGAAATCGAATAGCTGATTCGAAAAATAGTAAGCAGGTATGAAACAAACGAGAATTGCGAGGAGCGACCAGAGTATCCTCCGCCTCAATTCCCCCAGGTGCTCAAGGAACGACATTTTGGATTCTTCCATAGATGGGGCAAAAGCTTAACCCAATAGCGGAGCGTTCTCAAACAACGCCCTCCGGCATGTATGCTAACATCGTCCATCCGGCGGTAATTCCCCAGGCGCTCCGGTATCAGACGCCTCCAGGCGGGGAACCCATGTAATTGACAACAAATCATGGCTCGCATATATTGTTATCCCGTTAAAATCATCCCTTGTCATCTCTCGGAGGAAGAATTGAAAGTACTGATTACAGACGGTATGACCAAGGAAGGGCTGACCATTCTGGAATCCGCAGAAGGTCTCGACCTGGACGTCAGAAAGAGCACGTCTAAGGAAGAATTGGCGGGAATCATAGGCGGTTACGACGCTATCATAATAAGGAGCGCAACCAAGCTCACTGCGGATTTGATAGAAGCCGGAAAGAACCTGAGGGTAATAGGCAGGGCGGGGATAGGCGTCGACAACGTTGACGTCGAAGCGGCGACGAAGAAAGGAATCGTCGTAATGAACACCCCTGAGGCAAACGCAATCACCACGGCCGAGCATACGATTACCCTGATGCTCTCCCTCGCGAGACAAATACCTCAGGCGCACGCGTCCCTGAAGTCGGGCAAATGGGAAAGGAATAAATTCAGGGGGATAGAAATCTACGGCAAGACGCTCGGATGCATAGGCCTCGGCAATATAGGCAAGCTCGTCGCGGAGAGGGCGATCGGACTGAAGATGAACGTAATCGCCTATGATCCGTTCCTCTCAAAGGAAGCGGCCGAGAGAACAGGCGTGGAGCTTGTAACGCTCGACGATCTTCTAAAGAGGTCCGATATCATAACGATACACACCCCCCTTAACTCTGAAACGAAGAACCTTATCAATAAAGACACCCTCGAAAAAACGAAAAAGGGATTGGTCCTGATAAACTGTGCGCGCGGAGGGGTGATAAACGAAAAAGACATCTCCGAGGCTATAAAATCAGGCAGGGTCGCGGGGGCGGCTTTTGATGTCTTTATAAACGAGCCTCCCGAAGAGGGGAACCCTCTTCTCGCGCTCGAAGATAATGTGGTATTTACCCCGCATCTCGGAGCTTCCACGGAAGAGGCGCAGACCAAGGTCGGGGTAGCGATCGCGGACCAGATAGTGGATTTCCTTAATAACGGGGTGGTCAAAAACGCTGTGAACATGCCTTCCGTGAGTCTCGAAGTGCTAAAGACCATGAAGCCGTATCTCAACCTTGCGGAGAAGCTGGGGAGCCTGCAGGGCCAGCTATGCAAGGGCGGGGTTAAGGAAATACACATAGAATACGACGGAGAGGTTTCGGAGCTCGATACTTCCCCCCTAACCGTGGCGGCGCTCAAGGGGTTCCTCACGCCGATGATGGACGTCGTCGTGAGCCACGTAAACGCCCCCGTGATTGCGGAGGAAAGGGGCATAAAGGTAATCGAGTCGAAGTCCTCGCAGACAAAAGACTATACGAGCCTAATATCCATAAAGGTCAAGACGGAAGACGGCGAGAGCCATGTGTCGGGCACGATATTCGGGAAAGAAGAGCCTAGATTCGTAAGGATAAACGGTGTTACAATTGACGTTGTGCCGAAGGGTTACCTCCTCGTAAGCGAGAACAACGACAGGCCGGGGTTCATAGGGGCCATGTGCACCTTGCTCGGGGAGAACGGGGTCAACATAGGACTGCTTCATCTCGGCAGAGAGGCGATAGGCGGGAGGGCGATAGTCTTTACGAACGTCGACTCCCCGGTGCCGGCTAAAGTGATCGATAAAATATCTAAACTCCCGGATATCATTTCCGTGACGCAGGTCAAGCTTTAATGATAAACCGCCTCAGTCTTCCACAGGGCGTAAAAGACTATACGCCCGAGAAAGCAGAAGAATTAAGAAGGATAGAAGAAGGTCTGCTCGAAGAGTTCGGCAGGTGGGGGTACAGAAAGATCATCACCCCCCTCTTTGAATACCTGGAGCCGCTATCGGTGGGACTCGGTGACGAACTGAAAAGCAAGGTCATGAAGTTCGTCGACCCGTCCACGGGAGACGTCGTGGCGCTGAGGCCCGACATTACGCCTCAGGTAGGAAGGATAGTCGCGACTCAGATGAAGGACCATACCGCACCGCTCAGACTCTGTTACAACGGCAGGGTCGTAAGGTTCGAAGAAAAGGGGAGCGGCAAGGAGCGGGAAATATTCCAGGTCGGATGCGAGCTCGTCGGGCTCTCCACACCTGAAGCCGATGCTGAAATAATAGCCCTGGGGGTGAAGTCGCTCGGGAAATCGGGGATCAAGAACCTCGTGCTCGACATCGGACACACGGGAATCCTGAGAAACCTCCTGTCGAAGACAGGCGAGCTGAGAGAAAGCATCGAAGAGGCGCTTAAAAAAAAAGACCAGGAAGCCTTGTCCCGGGCTATCGGTAAAACGCACGCTCCCAAGAATATTAAAGACACGATTTTGAAGCTCCCCGAGCTCTTCGGCGGAAGACACATTCTGTCCGAGGCTAAGAAAATCACGTCCATCAGAAAATACGTGCACGAACTCGAAAGCGTGCTGAGCGTCATCGACGACTATCAGTCCGAGTGTGAGATAAACATAGACCTCGCCGAGATAAGGGGCTTCAATTACTACACTGGCGTGACGTTCGAGATCGTCTCGCGCGACATCATGGCCCCTCTCGTAAGGGGAGGACGTTACGACGAGCTCATGGGGAAGTACGGCTACGACTCGCCGGCGACCGGGTTCGCGATCGACGTCGAAACCCTTCTGAGCACATCCAAAAAAGACAGGGAAGGGAATCAGATACATTTCGTCGTAATACCCAAGAAATCGTCTCTGAGACGGGAAGCCATACGGCTTGCGGAATGGCTTAGATCGAGCGGCTTCAAGGTCGTGCTGGACCTCAATCTCGATGCCAGGCAGAGGGAGCTAAGGATAAAAGAGAACCGCGCTTCGAACTTCTACGGAGTCATACTCCTCGAGACGCCGAGGAAAATTAAGCTCATCGAGTCGAGGAGAGGCGCCTGCAAGGAATTTTCCAACCTCGAGGAGCTCCTCAAAGGGGGGATCTGAGTATGCCTAACATAGTAGTCATAGGCGCTCAATGGGGGGATGAGGGCAAAGGCAGGATAGTCGACCTGATTTCGGAGAACGTCGATATAATAGCCCGCTATCAGGGCGGGAATAACGCCGGGCACACCATAGTCATCGGAAAAGAGAAGGTGGTGCTCCATCACCTGCCCTCCGGAATCCTCCGGGAGGGGAAAGTATCCGTTATCGGGAACGGGGTGGTCATAGACCCCAAAGTGCTACTCGAGGAGATTAAGGGGCTGAGGGCGGCCGGTTATCGAGCCGACTCCGGAAATCTGAAAATAAGCGACAGGGCGCACGTGATTATGCCCTACCACAGGGAGATAGACATAGCGCGTGAAACAATGTCACGCGGGAACGGGAAGATAGGGACGACGGGCAGGGGGATAGGCCCCGTATACGAAGATAAGGCCGCGAGAAGGGGGATCAAGTTTTCAGACCTGATCGATCCCGAGTCCCTGAGGGAGAGACTCGCAAGCGTGCTCGAAGAGAGGAATATGTACCTGGAGCACGTGCTTGGCAGAAAACCCCTAAAGTTCGACGATATATACCGTGAATATGAAGAGTACGGAAGGGAGCTCAAGGACTTCTCCTGCGACGTTTCGAGCCTTCTGAACAGATCCATCAGCGAGGGGAAGCGTGTCCTGTTCGAGGGCGCTCAGGGGGCGCTCCTCGACATCGATCTCGGCACTTATCCGTTCGTCACGTCTTCGAGCGCGGGCTCCGGAGGCGCATGTACCGGCACGGGAGTGAGCCCGACCAGGATAGACTTAGTCCTCGGCATCGCGAAAGCCTACACCACGAGGGTCGGCGAAGGGCCGTTCCCCTCGGAGATAGAGGGGGAGCTTGGCGAGAGGCTCAGGGAGGCCGGGGGCGAATACGGAGCGACCACGGGCAGGTCAAGAAGGTGCGGGTGGTTTGACTGCGTCGCATTGAAATACGCGGCGATGACAAACGGCATCTCCCGCCTGGCAATAACGAAGCTCGACGTTTTGTCGGGCTTTGATACGATAAAAGTATGCGTGGGTTACAGGTACAGGGGTGAGATACTCTCGGACTTCCCCTCGAATATCAACATACTAAAAGACTGCGAGCCGGTCTATGAAGATATAGAGGGCTGGAAGGAAGATATTTCAACCGTAACAGATTTCGGAGATCTGCCCGCCCATGCAAGAAATTATATCAGGAAGATAGAACAACTGACCGGCGTTACGATCTATGCGGTTTCTCTCGGAGCGTCGAGAGAGAAGATCCTGTTCCTTTCGGATTTATTTCAGTAAACTTCAGAATTAATCGAATTCGTATTCCCTTAACCAGTAACTCAGGTTCGGACTCCAGCTCTCCAGACGCACCGCTTCGATCCTGTTATAGAAGTATTCCCCCTCGGTCTGGAAATCCTTCCTGAAGAGACCGACGACCCTTATATAATCACCGTCGGCAACCGGGGCCTCGCCGTTAACGTAAACGTCTATCCCGATCCCCGTCCTGTCTGCAAGGGTGAACACTGTAAAGACCTCCTCTACACCATTTTCAGTCACTCCCACAGACTCGACCCTCGGACGCCATATTTTTCCTATAACTATAACTCCGGACATGTCATAGGCGTCGGGGCTGGCGAGTATGGTCGCTATACTGACGTTCTGGGAAGGGAGCGCCGTATCCGGGTCCCTCCATTCACGGGAACACGCCGCGCATAACGAAAGCACTATTACAAGCGATAGGGCGCATAATAATCTTTGCATCGGGTATGCCTCCGTTGAGGATGCCGGTCAGTATTGAATTATAACACAAACCTCAGGAATAATTCTCATAAGCTTCTATAATTTTTCTAACCAGCGGGTGCCTTACGACGTCGTTCTTCGAAAAATATACGAAGGATATCCCCTCTATTTTTTTCATCAGCATCTCGGCTTCGAGTAAGCCCGACCTCTCGCTCGCGGCCAGGTCTACCTGCGTGGTATCGCCCGTTATAACGGCCTTAGAGCTGTATCCGAGCCTCGTAAGGAACATCTTCATCTGCATCGAAGTCGTGTTCTGGGCTTCGTCGAGTACTATGAAGGCGTCATTCAGGGTCCTCCCCCTCATGAACGCGAGGGGGGCTATCTCGATCGCTCCCTTCTCGACCAGACGGGAGGCTTTGTCATAATCCATCATATCGTAGAGCGCGTCGAGGAGCGGCCTCAGATAAGGGTCGACCTTCTGCGACAGGTCGCCCGGAAGGAACCCGAGCTTCTCCCCCGCCTCTACAGCGGGCCTCGTGAGCACTATCCTGTTGACCTCCTTATTTACGAAGGCCGATACCGCCATGGCCATCGCCAGGTAGGTCTTTCCGGTCCCCGCGGGACCGATCCCGAACACGATATCGTGCTTTCTTATAGATTCGATATACACCTTCTGTGCAATGCTCTTGGGAGCGATTATCCGTTTCCTTGTCGATATGCAAACGGTGTCGAGGAACACATCCGCAAGCCGGATCTTCCCCTCGTCCACTATCCTCGCGGCAAGCTCGATATCCGAAGGGTCGAGCGTATAGCCTTTTTCCAGAAGGCCGTAAATCTCACGTAAAAACCTGTTGGCCGACTCCACCCCTTGTTCTTCGCCTTCGAGGTTCAGTTTCCCGCCCCTCGAATGGATCTTGATCCCGTAATGGCCCTCAATTTCCTTCAGGTTGTCGTTATTCTCCCCGTAAAGCTCCTTGACAAGATTGTTGTCGCCGAATTCGAGCTCCTTCGTGCTGCCGTTTTGGATCGTCATGGTTTCCTGCATATCTATTTTGTCTTTCCTCCTCCTGCATATGTGCCGGGGCTCATATTTAGAATATATGCATTAAATTGGTGTTGTTTTGCCTGCGAAAAAAGATATGTAAGCTTTGATGTCCGGAATATAGCGGGACTTTGACGGATTACCGAAGGAATATTCAGGGGTTGCTTTATTTGTTTTCCCAACGATGAAGTAAGGTACTAACGGGGATTTCTTTCATTTTTAATAGTGATTAGTATAACAGAACGCGCGTCAAATCCAACACCGAATACCCATGATCCAATCCGGCGGAGAGCGCCCGTTCAGTCGTCGATAAAACGGGGATCCGGGTACTTGAACCGATATTCGAGAAGTTTCTTGAGCTTATCGCTCTTTACTATCTTAAATCCCCCGGCGGCGTCCTCGAAGCCGGGGGGTTCGAGCCCAAGTTTTCGAGCCTGGGCCGTGTAATATTCCTTTCTTACGGGATGCTCGTCCGCGCACGCGTTAAACGTCTCTCCCCAAGCGTTCCGCTCGATAATTCTATGGATGATCCCCAGGCAGTCGTCTCTGTGTATGAGGTTCACGGGAACATTGCCCCCGGTAATACCCTTTCTGCCGGCCAGGAACCTGCCGGGCATGCGGTCGTAGCCTATGAGCCCCCCGAATCTGATTATCGTCGTCTCGAACCGGGAGGAGTCCCGGAGGAGCCTCTCGGCCTCGAGAAGGGCGATTCCAGACGGCTTTGTCGGCGGCGAGATATCGTCTTCAGAGACTTCACGGTCGAGATCCGGATAAACGGACGTCGAGCTCACGAAGAGCACCTTTTTAACGGGTGAGGACTCCATACGGGCTATCAGCGATCTTATCTGGGCCGGATGATAATCGGCGATGTCGTCCCTCCTCTCGGGAGGAAAATTAACCACGATCACGTCGCAATTAAAAAATTCATCGGCAGAGTCGCCCCTGAGCCCGGGATCGAGGACCAGATAAAATGGCTCGATACCGCGGGCCCTGATTACTTCGAGCTCGCTCCGGGTACTGGTCGAGCCCTTGAGCTCATAACCCTTCCCGATCAGATAATCGGCCAGAGGCAGCCCGAGCCAGCCGCACCCCAATATGCTTATCGTTTCCATTCGATCTCACGGGCAAGCGGTATTAACGGACGTTCATCGCCCCGGAGGGGGCAGAGACCTTCACTTAGCCCCATTACGTTCAATTAGTGAGACGCTCGAGCGCCTCTTTGTATTTTTCGGATGTTTTCCTGACCACGTCGGGGGGTAGGGACGGCGCGGGGGGGCGTTTGTCCCAGTCGAGGGACTCGAGATAATCCCTCACGAACTGCTTGTCGAAGCTCTTCTGGGGGCCTCCGGGCTTATATCCGGCCATGGGCCAGAATCTCGACGAATCGGGCGTGAGGGCCTCGTCTATGAGGAGAAGCTCGCCCGTCTTTTCGTCCATCCCGAATTCGAACTTGGTGTCTGCGATTATTATCCCTTTCTTCTCCGCGATATCCCTGGCCCTCGAATAAACCGCTATGCTAACGTCCCTGACCCTTTCCGCGAGCCCCATCCCGATAAGCTCAGCCGCTCTCCCGAAACTGATGTTCTCGTCGTGGGTGCCTTCCTCGGCCTTGGTCGATGGGGTGAAAATGGGCTCTTCGAGCTTGGAAGATTCCGGAAGCCCCGGCGGAAGCGGGATGCCGCAAATGGAACTGCTCTCCCTGTACTCTTTCCAGCCCGAGCCCGCAATGTACCCCCTTACGATGCATTCGACGGGGAGGGGCTTTGTCTTCCTCACGAGCATGCTCCTGCCTTCGAGCACCCCCCGGTACCTCCTGAATTCTTTCGGGTAATCGTTCACATCGGTCGAGATCAGGTGGTTCCGGATGATGTCGCTCGTTTGCCCGAACCAGTACTTCGATATCATATTCAAGACCTTCCCCTTCCCAGGTATCCCTTCGGGGAGGACTACGTCGAACGCCGAAATACGGTCTGAAGCGACGAGCAGAATCCTGTCGCCGAGGTCGTAGATGTCCCTGACCTTGCCCCTCCTGGGAGGCTTCACACCCTCGAAATCAGTCCGCATCACTATTACGTCGCCGATTGTAGCCGTATCCCCCATGAGATAGTTGAAAAACAGCGGAGAGAATTCTAGTAAAGAAAAAAAGATATGTCAAAACCCGGGACGGCATGCGAATATACGGCCGGGCATACGCGGCGGGCGGGCGATGTCATGACCTCACTCCGCACCGCGAGACGCCCTGCCCCTCATCCTCGATGCGTCGAGGATATCCTTCAGAAACCACATCATCAGGAGCGGGAGATAATAAAAAAGCGTGATATAGAAGGACGTAACGAGGTCCGGGTATAAAGCCCATATCCCTGCGAAATCCAGGAGCGCGACTAAAATCAGAACCAGGTACGCCCTCTTATAGGGATCGGAAACCCATCTTCGCAGTACGAGATGCGCGCCTCTCGAAAGTATAGTGACGTTTATAAATGCCCCGGCCAGCC
>Ga0155644_1118_pt4 | contig 20510 bp, 18 predicted proteins | sample RifCSPhighO2_12_FD_107301 | JGI IMG/M metagenome (GOLD analysis project Ga0155644, IMG submission 107301) | Candidatus Dadabacteria bacterium RIFCSPHIGHO2_12_FULL_53_21 | reverse complement strand
CGAGGCCAGGTGGGCGAGGTTCACGGCTGCCGCCGTCTTGCCGACGCCGCCCTTCATGCTGTAGAAGGCTAACGTTATCATAGGGTAAATACTCTAATTGCCGGAGAATAAATTATCAAACAGATCCCTCATCTCCACACCGGCGAACTCCCCGAACCTGCCGTGGAATTCGGACCTTATTTCCTTCTGCTTCATGTATAGCTCCGATATGAGCCCGCCCGCGGCGGCGATGCTCTCCCTGCCTCCGCTTTCGGAGGCGTTCATTTTTGAAATGTACCCCTTGAGCCTCTCCTGCTGCACGTACATGTCGTTATAATCGCCGAGGTTATCCTGAAGCACCTTCAGGTGCCTTATGACTTCCTTTATTTCGTCGGTCGGGAAGAGGGACTCGAAGAACTCGAGATAATACCTGAGCTTCTTGCACTCGATCCTGAGCGTGTGGAGGTCCCTGTCGGAAGAGCTCCCGTCTATGCCCTTTCCGAGCTTGAGAGCCTTCTTGTACCTTTTACGTATGCGTATTTTCGCGAGCCCTATCACGGGCGCGTCCGCGTCGGGCAAGGCGACCCCGGGCACTTCAGGCTCGTAGAGAAATTTTTCCCATGCGTCGATGCTCCGCCTGTATGAATCGGAGGCGAGCTCAAGGGCGAATTCCCTATGAGCCTCCTCCCTCTCCCTTACGATGATATTGAACAGGAGGTCGAGACCCGCCCTTAGCGCGGGCGGCAGCATTTCGGTGTACTGCTCCCTTCTCAGGAGATAGATATCGAGGTCCCGGAGTTCGTTTGATTTCTTGCCTATACCCGCAAACTCGGTCTTGAACTCCTCCTTCACGCTCTCGGGAAATATCCCCCTTATGAGTGTAAGGGCCGAGCGCGTCCTCCTCACGGCTACGCGGAAGTCGTGAAGGAATTCCGTATCTATGTCCTTCACTATCCCGTCTTCGTTCTTTCTCATCGTTTCGAGAAGGCTCTTTAGTATTATTTTGATGGCTTCCCCGGAAGGCATATCGGGAGTGAGGACGACGCTCACCTTGGACGTATAGTCCCCCGCCCTCTTTCCTGACGCTCCGAGCGCGATAGAAAATATGTTCCCCTCTGCGGGCCCGAGCCCGAGGTCGGAGATATAGCGAGTCAAATTTTCAAACTCCTCGACATAACCCCTCACCGGGACCGCTTCGAGCAGGTGAATGACGGTCTTGTCCGTGTTATCGCCGCCGACCTCGACGTCCTCGAAATTAAGATGAGCTACCGTCTTCCCGTCTTCGTTTTCCAGGTCGAGGTGCGTTACGCGGCTGTCGATGCCGATTGCGGGCAATAGCGCCCTGATGTCTATTACGGAGCGGAGGTTGTCCCTGAACGGACCCTCGGGGAAGTCCTGCCAGAATCTCGGGATGCCGCCGTCCGCGGGGAGGTCCAGAGACAGGCTCGAACCATCGCCCGTATTCCGGAGCATCAGGCAGCCGTCCTCATACGTAAGCAGAAGACCCTTCTTGTAGAGCCTGTGGTCGTATGTGTCGAGGAACAACTGTTTCTTCGCGGTCTTTCGGTCCCCGGTCAGAGGGAGGCCGTTTTTCAACCGTCCGAGAACTTCGTCCCGTGTGCTCTCGTCTTCGAGAATAAAGTATTGAGAATTATCCAATCGAGCTCTATCTCCGCACTGTATCGTAAGCGCCCGCGCCGAAGGGCGTATAAACAGCTTTAAATAATTTAACCGCAATTCCGCGCTATGCCATTCATGCGATGGAATTCATATAATTTTTCAAGCTAAAAAAACTTCGAACCCCGCAGCGCCCGGACGGCCATGGATATTAATTTACAGTTCTATTGTTTAATTAGTATGAATAGTTTATCCTTTCGATGCATAAATTTTACAACTGATAAGGGCGGATAAGATAAAAATTACCCTGCGGAATTTAACACGATTTAACATCGTTCCGTACATTTTTTCAGTTCATCCCTTTATCAATAGTTCCTGTGATTGATCGTCGCAAGGCCATGATGGGACTCAGTTTAACTTTTATGCGGTTTGGAATGGCCTGATTATTCTTTATTACTAAAACTCTTCCGCGGTGTATTTGCGCGGTGAGGATTTATCATGCGGAGTCTCGTTCGACCTGGCTCATAATATCGACAGTTCTTTATAAATCATGAATTAACATGAGGTGTAATTTGCGGAAGCTCCGGATCGGAATTGTAGACTTTATTACGAAATCGCCCAACAGCTCGTTATGGGCGCGCTTCATGCATGCGAACCTTGCCGGAATAATGCCGCAGGTCATCGCGTGCTGGTGCGAGGACCTCGGACACGAGGTGACGCTTTTTTTATATACGGGCATCGAGAATCTGGAAAGAGACGTCCCGAAAGACGTCGATCTGGTTTTTATCAGCTCGTTCACGCAATCCGCGATCCAGGCTTACGCCCTCAGCAGCAAGTACAGGTCGGAAGGCGTAGTAACGGTCCTCGGCGGCCCCCATGCGCGCTGCTATCCGGAAGACGCCCGCAAGTACTTTGACTACGTGCTCGGGCTCACCGACAAGGATATTTGCAGGGACGTGCTGGAGGACTTTTCACATCACAAGGAGGAGGGCGTGCATATGTCCGCCCTGAAACAACCCGCTACGCTCCCCGGCGTGCGGGAGAGATGGAAATTCATATCCCAGGCGCTCGACAAGGCCCCCTGGATCAAGGTAGTACCCATGATCGGCAGCGTGGGCTGCCCCTATTCGTGCAGCTTCTGTATAGACGCCGAGCAGCCTTACCAGACCCTCGGGTTCGACATAATAAGGGACGACCTCAGGTTCCTCCTGACGAAGTTCAAACGCCCCCTCGTCAGCTGGCACGACCCGAACTTCGGGGTTAAGTTCGACGATTACATGAATACGCTCGAAGAGGCGGTCGAGCCCAACAGCATAGATTTTATCGCGGAGAGCAGCCTGTCGCTCCTGTCTGAGCCGCACCTGAAGAGGCTCAAGCAGAACGGCTTCAAAGCGGTGCTCCCCGGGATAGAGTCCTGGAACGGCATGGGCAACAAGTCGAAGACAGGAAGCAAACAGGGGTTCGACAAGCTGCAAGCAGTATCGGAGCATGTCAATATGATTTTACGCTACGTGCCTTACATACAGACTAACTTCGTCCTCGGCCTCGATTGCGACGAGGGGCCCGAGTCTTTCGAGCTGACGAAGAAATTCGTGGATATGTCGCCCGCGGCTTTCCCGGCTTTCCCGCTCCTGACCTCTTTCGGGAAGGCGGCCCCCGTAAACCTCGAATACCAGGGACAGGAACGCGTCCTGCCCTTCCCGTTTCATTTTTTGAACAATAATCACGCCATGAACGTAAAGCCGAAAACGAGCACGTGGCCCGAATTCTACGACAGGTTAATAGGCCTGGTCGAGCATTCGTTCTCCTGGCCCTCGATCATCAACCGTTTCCGTAACACGAGTTCGAGGATACCGGCATGGATGAACCTCATGCGCGCGGTATCGACGGAGGGTTTCGGGAGGATGAGGTTCTACAGAAAGATCAGGCGGCTCCTCGATGAAGACAGGGCATTCAGGGACTATTTCGAAGGCGAAACGAGCGTCCTGCCCGAATTTTACATGAATATGGTAAGGAAGGACCTCGGCAAGCTGTGGGAATGGCTCCCGGAGGGGGCTTTGTATCACGACCAGAACGCATATTACAAGCAGGAGCAGGAAAAGAAAATAAACAAACCGGCTCCGAAACAGCCTGTAGGAATGAATGACGGGCTTGCGGAAGTGCAGATAATGACCGGGTAATCGAACAGCGCTGTCCGGCAGCACGAATCAGATACATAGCGGCATGGACATTTTGACCTTCCTCCGTGAAATCCCGGAGCCCAAGGGAGGAAAAACCTTCGTAAGGAACGGCGTGATTATAGGCACGATAAACATGAGGGATCCGATACCTGACCGTATTCCCCTGCCCTGATAAGACCCGCCCCCAGCGTTCTCAGTGAAGTCTGCACTATATCCTGAGGACCTTCGCCCCTTTTATTTCCCCGGCTTTTAGCTCGAGTAGCGCCCTGTTGGCGTCTTCGAGCGGATATTCCTCGACTTGAGGCTTGATTCCTGCGGCTGCCGCGAGCAGGAGAAACTCGCTCACGTCCCTGCTGCTCACGTTCGCGACGGACTTAATCTCCTTCTCCATCCACAGGTGGGACGGGTAATCGAGCCTGAGCAGATAGTCCTTATCGGCGTCCTCTTTCCTTATCGCGTTAATAACGAGCCTCCCGCCGGGGTTAAGGCTCGTGAGCGCTTCCACGACGGGCTTCCATGCGGGCGTAGTGTCTATTATAGCGTCGAGCTTTTGAGGAGGGCGGTCTTCGGTGTCCCCGGCCCACACCGCGCCCAGACCCTTCGCGAACCCCCTTTCGGAGGCGCTCCTGGCGAAGACGTATATTCCTGACTTCGGGTATAAATAATGCGCCATCTTCAGCACCAGGTGGCCCGAGGCGCCGAACCCCGTGAGTCCCAGATTTTGCCCGTCCCCTAACCTCGCGAGCCTGAGCGACCTGTACCCTATGGCCCCCGCGCAAAGCATGGGCGCCGCTTCCGCGTCTGAAAGCGCGCCGGGGATCGGGAACGCGTAGTCCCCGCCAATGGTCATATATTCTGCGTACCCTCCGTCCGAGTCCCTGCCCGTAGCCCTGAAGCCGGGACAGAGGTTATCGTTCCCTTCGAGACAGTAAGCGCATTTTCCGCATGCGGAGAATATCCACGCGGCCCCCACCCTGTCCCCTTCCGCGTGGTTCTTTACGCCGCGGCCTATACCCGCGACTACGCCCACCGCCTGGTGTCCCGGTATGACGGGGAGCCTGGGGGGAGGTGTCCTGCCCTCTATCTCGTCTAACTCCGTGTGGCAGACCCCGCAGGCGGAGACCCTTATCAGCACTTCGCCCGGAGCGGGGGAAGGCAGGGGCACGTCCGCAAGCCGGAGCGGCTCTTTGTTTTCGGGAAGCGGGACTATCCTTTCAAGAAGCATTGCTCTCAGCGGAATTCCCTCCGGTGACGGGCGCGTCAGCTCACCATCAGCCCGTCTTTTATCTCGAGGACCTTTTTTGTTTCCTGCGCGAGGTACATCTCGTGGGTTATCATAAGTATTGACCTGCCCTTTTCGTTCAGCCCGAGGAATACGTCCATCACCATGGCCGAGTTCTTGGAGTCGAGGTTGCCCGTGGGCTCGTCAGCCATTACTATCTCCGGGTCGTTCGCCAGCGCCCGCGCTATAGCCACCCTCTGCTGCTCCCCTCCCGAAAGCTGGTAGGGTTTCCTCCCTTCCTTCCCCTTGAGCCCGAGGCTTTCGATAAGTTCATAACACCTTTGCTTCAAGCTCTCCCTGTCCTTTACCCCGTTCTTCAGCATGGGTATCAGTATGTTTTCGTAGGTGGTGAGCTCGGTGATGAGGTAATGGAACTGGAATACGAACCCGATCTTTTTATTCCGTATTTTCGAAAGCAGCTTCGCGTCGCCGAAATCGACCTTTTTACCGTCGATAATAACGTCGCCCGAAGTGGGCGAGTCGAGAAGGCCGAGTATGTACATGAGGGAGCTCTTGCCCGAACCCGACGCCCCGACTATGCTTATGAAATCCCCGGTCGATATCTGAATGGATATCCCGTTCAGTATCTCGCTCTCGCCTATAGATTTCCTTATGTCCCTGCCTTCGAGTATTACGCTCATACGCTTGACCGGAATATATCGACCGGGAAGAGGCGGGACGCCCTCCAGGACGGGTAGAACGAGGCGAAGAAGGCGAATACCATGGCGAATACGAAGCCGAGGACGAAATACCTGGGCCTCCTGTCGAGCACGAACCCGCTCGCCCTGATTATGCCCACAAGATCGAACTTGAGAGACGCGAGCCATACCTCTATGAGATAGCCGAGGAGACACCCGAGGAGTGCGCCTATGAGGCCGACGAGGAGCCCCTGGAATACGAATATCCTCGTAATCTCGCCGTCCTCGTACCCTATGGCCTTGAGTATCGCTATGTCCCTCTTCTTTTCGAGCACGGTCATCATCATTATGTTGAAGATACCGAACGCGGAGACTATCAGTATGGCGAACACCATCATGTAAGTTATCCAGTTCTGCATCTTGAATATCTGCAGGAAGTTGCTGAAAGCCCTCTGCCAGCTCTCGGCGTAGTACCCGGTTTCTTCTGAAATCTCGGCGGCCAGGCTCTCCGCCTGATCGACGTCCTTCACCCTGATTATCAGCTCGTTCACCTGGTTGGGCTTATCGAGTATCGCCTGGAGCGTGCGGAGGTTCATGTAGACCCTCGACTGGTCGAGGCTCGTTATTCCCGAATTGAAAAAATCCACCACCTTGAGCGTATACAGGCCGCCGCTCGGCGATACGAGCGTCACCTTCTTCCCCGGCTCCTTTATTCCGAGGTCCCTCGCGAGGAGCTTTCCGATTATTATGCTGTTCCTGTCTGTGACTATCTTGTCCAGGTTCCCGAACTCTATGTAATCGTCGACTACCGACGCCCTCCTTTCGAGAGCAGGCTCGATGCCTATGAGCGTCGCGCTCTTTTCCTTCGTACCGTAGTTGAGGATGGCCTGCCCCGTAAGGTGGGGGGCTATGCCGATGAACCTGTCGTCATTTTCGTATTTATCCAGGTAATGCTTGTAGCCGATTATCTTGTCCTTCAGGTCCTTCGGCTTCGAGCCGAGCACATCGGCGACGATATCTTCGCCGTAGACCGCTTTGAGTATCCTGTCGGGGTCGTCCGTTTCCTCTATCTTGAGGGTTATATGGGCGTTTATATCCACTGCCTGCTTTATGAAGTAGATCTGGAACCCGTTCATGACGGAGCTCATGGCTATGAACGCCGCGACGCCTATCGCCACGCCCATGGTCGAGACGAGCGCCTGCCTCTTTCTTTCGGTGAGGAGCTTGAACGCAATGAACAGAATGGATCTCAACGGGTCAGGGTCTCCTCGCTCCCGGGGGCCCCGTCCTTGATCTCGATATAGCTGTCTTCCTCCGCCCCCGGCTCGACAGGGACCCTTACTTTCTTGCCGTCCCTGACGACCTCTATGTATCCGTCCTTATAGGCCTCCTTCGATATGAAGAGCCCCTCCCTGTCCGTAACGACTATATTAGCCTCGACGGTGATCCCGACGGGTATGTCCGGCGGATAATCGGTGTCGGCCTTGACCTTGACGGTCCTCGATACCCTGTCGGTTTCCCTCTCTATGACCCTGATTTTGCCCTCGAACACCTTGCCGGGATATGCGTCGGTGGTTATGAGCACCTTCTCGCCGGGCTTGATGAGCGGGATGAATTCCTCGTCGACGGACAGCACGGTCTCGAGCGTCCCTGGGTTGCCTATGGAAAAGAGGATGTCGTCCTTGAGCACGCTGTTGACGTAATCCCCTTCCTCGGCGAACTTCCTCAGCACCTCGCCGTCCACGGGGGACTTTATCTCGTGCTTCTCCATCTCGCGCACGACCGCCTGCTCGGAGGCGGTGAGGGATTCCAGCTCGGACTTTAGCGAAGCGAGCTGGTCGTTCAGGCCCTCGAGAGACTTTGCGTAGGTCTTCTCCGTCACCTCGAGACCCTGCTTCGCCTTGTCGAAGTCTTCCTTCGAAATAATCCCCTTCTGAAAGAGAGACTCCCTCCGCTCGAAGTTCCTCTCCTCTATCTCGGTATTCATCTTCCATATCGCTATCTCGTCCTTGAGGGCCTTGAGGAACGGGGAGTCTTCTTTCATCCTGTTTTCTATGAGCCCCCGTTTGGCGGATATCTCCCGGAGCTGTTCTTTCAATTTATCGTTCTTTATCGTGGCGATCACTTCACCCTTTTGGACCCTGTCCCCTTCTTTAACGTTAATACGGTCGATATAGCCGGAGACTTCGGGTTTTATCTGCACCTTGTTCACGCTGTCCACGTATCCGGATGCGTAGACGGACTTGACGTACCTCTTTTTCTCGACCTTCGCGGTCTCGTTCGTTCCGTCGCCCTTCGGAATGAAGAACAGGTACGCGAGCAGGGCTGCGGCTGCGATTGAAACTAGGATAAAAATGTACCTTCTGTTCATTTAGTCACCCGGGGATTTGGTAATCGTTTGATCATCGAAAGATTCACGTGTAAGGACGAAAATAATGATTTTCAGGCTAACCGCCCGCCGGATTCCCCGTCGGCTCGGAATTCTTTATAAAAAATCAAATCCGTCATAACTGTCAAAATATCTTACAGCGGACATTGATAATTATAGCCGTAATTTTAGATATATTCGCTATTGTACCCTAAACATTCAAAAGTTCTTATACGGCACGAATATTGCTCCTTTAATTATATCAAATACGCTTCAGGAGGGCAGGTATCATGGCGCTAAAAAGATGGGAACCAACGAAGGGCATGGAGAAGTTTTTCGAGGATATGTTCGAGGAAAATTTGCCGTCCAGATTTCTGAGGAGATTCCCCAGGTTTAAGTGGATGACTGAAGTCGAGGCGGTATGGCCGGCTGTGGATATGTTCGACAAGGCGGAAGAGATAGTCGTCAAGGCGGAGGTGCCGGGGATAGACAAGAAGAACATAAAGATCTCGGTATCCGACAACGTGCTGACGATCAAGGGGGAAATGAAAAAGGAAGAAGAGGTCAAGGAAGAGGACTATTACTATTCGGAGAGATCGTACGGCAGCTTTTCCAGGTCCCTGACACTCCCCGCAAAGGTCGCAGAGGGCAAGATATCGGCTGAATTCAAGGACGGCATACTCGAAGTCCACCTTCCTAAAGTAGCTGAATCGAAGCCTAAAGAGATCAAGGTCGATATAAAGTAGAAGCCATGAGTGAGTGCGGGAGCCACGCTGGGGAGGCCCCCGCCCGGTCAGAGTACTCGAGGAGGCCCAAAGTGAAAATAAATAAAATCGTCTGGGGAGCCGACGGGACGGGAGATTCCGCGCAGGCCCTGAAAATCGCGGAAGCGCTGTCTCTCAAATTTAAATCCCGCATTGTCGGCATTTCCGTTATCCCCGATTACTACAACGTCGTAAACCTATTTCCTCCCGCCGAGAAAACGAAGTTCCGCGACTGGGTCGACCTCAACCTGATTACCGCGAGGAAGGACTCGATGGAAAAGTTCAGGCGCGACCTCTCTAAAAAGGGGACGAACTTCGAATACGAAATAATGAAGGGCATACCCGCGAAGGCGATTGCGAATTTTGCCGTAAAGCATGACGCCGACCTGATTGCCCTCGGAAGGGGCAGGTCCGTGGAGAAGACGATACTCGGGGGCACGGCCCTCAAGGTGCTCCGGTCTTCGAGGGTCCCGGTGCTGACGGCCAGGGGGGACAAGTTCAAGGGGGGATTTAAAAGAATCATAGTCCCGGTCGACCTCTCGCACGGACTCGGAAAGAGCTTCGACTACGCGGTCGATCTCGCCGCCGCATTCGGCTCGACCGTACACGTGGCGAACGTCGTCGAGACGGGGTACCAGAAATACCCGTCCGAGCTTGCCGAGCAGCTGAGGGGTTTCGCACACAGGGAGCTCAAGGAGACCGTGGGCTCGACGAGACTCAAGGACGACCTCATAATCAACACCGTAATCGCGCCCAACGGGTGGCGGGGAATCGTCGACTTTGCATTTGAGAAAAAAGCTGATTTAATAGTTATAATGACTTACGGGGGCGGCAGATTTAAAAAGGAATTCATCGGGAGCGTCGCGGAGAAGGTGATACAGGAGGCGCACTGCCCGGTGATAACCATGACCCCATGACGGACCTGCGGCCCTCGAATTGACATGAAATGAATATAAATAAAATACTCTGGCCGACAGACGGCTCGAAGGAATCCGGGGAATCACTCAGGCTCGCACTCTACCTCGCCCGTATATACGGCTCCGAGATAATCTGCCTCCACGTGAGCCAGATACAGATACCGGTAACGGACCTCTATCCGAGCTACGAAACAGTGATAATGGATATAGTCAAAGATACAGAGGCGAGGTTCGGTGAGGAATTCAATCGCATAGAAACCGAAAACCCGGGGGTCAGGTTCTCGACCGAGGTCGTCAGGGGGAGCGTCGTCGACTGGATCATCGAGAAGGCAAAGGCCGACGAGGCCGGGCTCATAGTCATGGGCAAGAAAGGCCACGGACTCATCGGGAGCGCGCTGCTCGGGAGCAATACACTCAAGGTGCTGAGGAATTCACCCGTCCCCGTCCTCTCGGTCAAGACCGAGGACGAAAAAACTGAATACGACATAAAAAAAATACTCGTTCCGCTCGATATCTCGGACACCGCTGATTCCTCCCTCACGTACGCGCTGGGGCTCGCCGGGAAGCTCGGGGCTTCCGTGACCGTCGTATACGTATTCTGGATCGATGCAAACGTCTATGAATTAAGCCCGGATTTAGTCGACGAGCTGTCGGGGCATTCCGCAAAAGAGCTCAGGCTCAGGGTGGACGCCGTGAAAGACCGCTACTATAGGGATAACAAGGGCGCGCCCGAGGCCGGGATTGAAACGCGGGTGCTGACCGGCGTAAGCCCCGCCCTCACCGTTACCGACTACGCGGACGAGAACGGGTTTGACCTGATCGCGATAACCACGCACGGCAGAAGGGGTCTTGAGAGGATCATACTCGGCAGTGAAACCGAAAAGATCATCCGGGAAGCCCGCTGCCCGGTCCTCGCGTTAAAGCCCTGAGGGAGTGAGAAGCGCATGTCGGGAAGAGTTACTATCGTTATAGCGGCAATCCTATGCATTACGGCAATGACCCTGCTTTACTCTTCTGCGTCCGAAAAAGAGACAGGAACCCCGGCGGACAAGCGTATTGCCAGGGGAAAGCAGCTCGTTATCGAAGGGAACTGCGATTACTGCCACACCCCGCTCGTAGAAACAAATGAAGGCCTCGTGCCCGATATGAAGAGGAGGCTCTCCGGCCACCCCCGGGACGCGGAGATACCCCGTCTGCCCGCGAACGAGATCGGCTCCCCGGAATGGATAGAGTTCCTGGGCACGCTCGACACGACTGAGTGGGCCGGGCCATGGGGTCTCGTATTCGCGAAGAACATAACGCCCGACCCGGAGACCGGTATAGGGAAGTGGACGGAGGAGATATTCGTGGAGACCATCAGGACAGGGAGGCACATAGACTTGAAGAGGGACGTTCTCCCACCCATGCCCCGGCAGGACTACGGCAAGCTCGGGGACGAAGACCTGAAATCGATATTCGCCTACCTCATGACCGTCGCCCCCGTCAGAAACGCTGTCCCTAAACCTGTCCCGCTGCCCGGTAAAAAATCCGGAGAATGATGTAGAATTATCATATAAACGATTCCGGCGTTTCCAATGCGCAATCTTATCGATTAAAATAATCCGCTATCCGGCGACTGAAAGGAGGATCTCAGCTTGATCAAGAAAATTGTGTGGGCTTCAGACGGTTCAAAGGACTCTGTCGACGCGCTCGCTTACGCAGAGAACATCGCCCGGCCTCTCGACTCGGAGATCATAGGTCTCTACGTCATCCCCGACTACTTCGAAGTCCGCGCGATAGACGAATTCCCGAGCCCGGAGCTCGACCTGCTGGCCGACTGGATAAAGGAAAAGGAATCGAAGGGCAGCGACAGGCTCAACAACATTTCCGAGGAGCTCGCCGCGAAGGGGCTCCGTTTCAGAACCCGCATCACCCAGGGCGTGCCTTATCTGAAAATAATAGAGGCGGGCGAAGAGGAAAACGCCGACCTCATACTCCTCGGAAAAGGAAGGGCCGAGGAGAGGAGCCTGCTGGGCGCGACCGCACTCAAGGTGCTGAGGCGCTCGAGGATACCGGTGCTCATAGTAAGACGCGAGTGCCAGCAGAAGGCCATAAAGAGGATCCTCGTCCCTACGGACCTCTACAATATAATGTCGAGGGACCTCCAGCTCGCGCTCACGCTTGCCAGGGACCTCCACGCCGAGATATACAGCCTGAACATCGTCGCAACGGGCGAAGGGAAATACCCGCCCAAGCTCGTCGAGCTCATGAGGGGGGACGCCTACAACAAGCTCACCGAGCAGGTCGAGGAGGCGAAGCTCGAGGACAGGGTCGAAACGGCAGTGGAGACGGCGCGGAACGCCTGGATAGGGATCATCAACTACGCCAGGGAAAAAAATATCGACCTCATAATCATGAATACGTACGGCGGATATAAATTCAGGCGGGAGGACTTCATCGGGAGCGTCGCCGAGCGGGTAGTGCAGGAATCCCCCTGCCCCGTTATCACGGTCAAGCCCGTCTAGGCCGCAGCCAGAAATCACGTATTACGGAGCAAGATGTTTTCGGCGATCAGAAACAAGCTCTTCATTCCCATATTACTGATATTCCTCATCAACACGTTCGGCACTATCGGCTACATGGTAGTAGAGGGGTGGAATTTCATGGACTCCCTCTTCATGACCGTGACGACCCTCACCACGGTCGGGTACGGGGAGGTGCACGACCTCACACCCGCCGGTGAGGTATTTACGATAGTGCTCCTTACGCTGGGCGTGGGGACGATACTCTATCTCTTGAGCGCCCTCGCGAAGATAGTGCTCGAAGGAGAACTGACACAGATAATCGGGAGGTCCAGATTGGAAAGGAAAATAAAAGAACTGAAAAACCATTACATAGTTTGCGGCTACGGAAGGATGGGGAAGACCGTGGTTAAGGAGCTCGCGTCAAAGGGCAAAGATATCATCGCGATAGAGAAGGAGCCGGTCGATACGGCCGATAAGGAAGACCTGGTTATTATCGAGGGTGACGCCACGAGGGACGACGTGCTGATTAAGGCCGGGATAGAGAGGGCGTACGGTCTCATTTCCGTCCTCGCTACGGACGCCGAGAACCTGTACGTCGTACTCAGCGCGCGCGGGCTCAACCCCGACCTGCTCATCTACACGAGGGCGGGGGACGAAAGCTCGGAGAAGAAGATACTCAGGGCGGGCGCCGACAGGGTCGTATCCCCGTATCACGCGGGAGGGATGAGGATAGCCAACATGATCCTCAAGCCGGCCGTGGTGGATTTCATAGAATACGCGACTACGGCGGGGAACCTCGAGATCCAGCTCGAGGAGGTGGAGATACTCCCGGGCTCCGTGCTCAGCGGAAAGACGCTCGAAGCGACGGGCATCGGGAAAGACCTCGGGATTATCATAGCCGCCGTAAAAAAACCGGACGGCACGATGCATTTCAACCCGACGTCGAGGACAGTGATCGAATCCGGGGATACGCTCATCGCGTTAGGCGAGATTTCCAAGCTCAAGACACTCGAGGTCATGTCCGGCGGGTAGGACGCCGGACCCTCATTCGGCTTCGAACGGAGCAGCCCCGGCCCTTGTTATCAGCTCCCTCGCTTTGACCAGCCCCTCTTCTGCCGCGCCTTTCGTGTCGTTCTTATGCCCCGGCACGTTGACTATGACCCTGAGCGACATAATTCTGCCCTTCACCTGCTCCTCCTTTTCGATGTACCCGAACGTGACTTCGGTCGCGTCCCTATCGGAGTTATAAAGGGTATCGATCAGATACAGGTTGCAGTAATCGGACATACATGCCTCCGGTCAAGCCCGTGTGACGTTTTCCTCTTGTGACGTTTCTACATAATGGCAAAAACAGTGCCACTCCGAAATCCCTCTATAAACAATGGAAATTTCATCCATGTAAGTTACACCATGTGTCATAAAATGCGACAGATGACATAGAGGACCCCCGGTCAGAACGGTTAGTACCCGTTTTCATACGCTAATCTCGAACCGCCGATATGGCATTAATGTTGCAATAATCAATCATATATATTTGATGAGGAGGCAGGTTATCATGAGCGGAAAAAGAAAAACCCGGGCCGAGCTCCTGAGCGAGGTCATAAACAGGAACGTCGTAACGGTTTCGCCCACTGCCGCGCTTACAGAAGCGGCTTACCTGATGATGAACGAGGACATAGGGGCGCTCGTTGTCGTGGACGGCGACACGAGGCCGGTCGGCATTATCACGGACAGGGACCTCGTCGTTTCCGCGATTGCGGAGGGTATAAACCCGGACGAGATAACCGTCGAGGAGATAATGACGAAGGACCCCGTAACCGTAGACGAGGAAACGGACTTATTCGAGATGCTCAGCGTTCTATCGGTGAATTCCATCAGGAGGCTCCCCGTAACGCGCGGGATCAAGCTCGTAGGCATAGTGTCGGTGGACGACCTTATAGTCGTCGTGGCTACGGAGCTAGTAAACCTCGCCATGGCCCTCAGCAGTAAATCGAAGGTCCTCTGAAGCAGGGACCGGACATGCCGGGGCATATTGTGGTAAAATTAAATGGCCTTGGCGGACATGCGCTCATGCGGCGGGAAGAGGGAAATAATTCTTTAAAGTGAGACTGATATGGACATAAAAAGGATTCTCTGGGCTACCGACGGGTCGGGCGAGGCCGAGCTCGCTCTCGAATACGCGAAATACCTGGCGAAGCTCACGGGCGCGGAGATCATCGGCGTGCACGTCATACCGCTGCCGGTACAGCTCCTGTTCGAATCCCTCAGGGACGAGGACGAGGAATTCCGGGAATGGCAGTCTAAGGTGGAACGAAGGGTGAGCGACAGGTTCGTGGAGGTCAGGAACGAGCTCCTTCACTCGGGGATAAAGTTCGACGGCGTCATACTGAAAGGAATACCCAGCGATAAGATAAGGGAGTTCTCCCGTTTGAGAAAAGCGGACATCATTGTAATGGGCAAACAGGGGCACGGACTCATAGAGAGCATGATGGTAGGGAGCGAGACTGTGAAGGTGCTGAAGTCCTCGCACATCCCCGTGCTCGCGGCCAAGAGGCCCGAACCCGGTAAAGAGATAAAAATCAGCAGTATAGTGGTCCCGATAGACCTGGCCGACGACAACGAGACCGCGCTCAATTGCGCCCTCGACCTTGCGGGCATGACCGGCGCGGGCGTGACGGCCGTCTATGCGCTCAGGCTCGATATGTACGCACAGGACATGCCGGCGAGCGCGCTCGATATAGTCATAAAGCAGTCCGTGAAGGAGCTCCGGGAAAGGACGGAAGAAATCAAGGCTAAATACGATAGCTCGCACGGCGCAGCCGTAAAAGGCGGTATAAAGACTGACGTGATACACGGGCTCAGCCCCGCGATATCGGTCGCGAATTACGCATCGAGGAATAACGCCGACCTCATAGTAATCAACACGCACGCGAGGACGGGACTGAAGAGGCTCGTGCTCGGGAGCGTCACGGAGAGGATGATCCAGGAATCCCCATGCTCCGTACTGTCGTTAAGGCCTTAATAAATTCAACCGCGGGATCAGATGCCTGGCAGTGAAAACACGGCAAGACAGTGCTTAATCGATTTTCTGCTCGACCCCTCTTCGTACGCGCACAGGCCCTCGGGCGTCACACACCTGCAGACGCACATATCCGATATATTCATAGCCGCTCCGTACGTGTACAAGGTCAAAAAACCGGTAAACCTGGGTTTCCTCGACTTCAGCACCCTGGAAAAGAGAAAGCACTTCTGCTCCGCGGAGGTCGAGCTCAACAGGAGGCTCTGCCCGGGCGTATACCTGGGCGTCGAAGTAATTACATTCAGGGACCGAGCGCTCTCCATCGGCGGGTCGGGCGCCGTCGTCGAGTACGCCGTCAAGATGAGGGAGCTCCCGGAAAGCGGGTTCCTGCTCAACATGCTGCGGGGGGGCGGAACCGGAGAGGAGGACTTGAGGCGGATCGCCCGGAAGCTGGTCGATTTTTATCTTTCCCAGCCCCGTCGCGGCGAGGTCGCCGTATATGGACTCCCCGAGAGGATAAGGGTGAACATAGACGAGAACCTCTCTCTCTCCCGAAAGTTCGCGGGCAGTACCATCACGCAATTCGCGTACGACGCGCTCTGTTATTATAACGAGCGGTTCTTTCTGGACAATCAGGGGCTCTTCCTCAAACGCATGGAAGACGGGTTCATAAAGGACTGCCACGGCGACCTGCACTTGGGCAATATCTGTATAAACCGGGACGGTATCTGCATTTACGACTGCATCGAGTTCAACGAGAGGTTCAGATACATCGACACGGCTTCGGACATCGCCTTCCTCGCGATGGACCTCGATTATAACGGCTACCACGGGCTCTCGCGCTTTATCGTCGCGGAGGTTGCGCGGCTGATGGACGATCCGGGCATGTACGGCGTCATCGACTTCTATAAATGCTACAGGGCGTTCGTAAGGGGCAAGGTCGAGAGCATAAAGGCCTTCGAGCCGGAGGTCCCCGGGGACGAAAAGGAGCAGTCCCTGAAGAAGGCCGGGCGGTACTTCAGGCTCGCGCTGAGATACGCCCTTTTCGGATCGAACCCCGCGGTCATCGTCACGTTCGGGATAATAGGCACGGGGAAATCGACCCTCGCCGGAATGCTCGCGGAGGAGCTCTCGTGCGTTACGGTATCTTCAGACGCCGTGAGAAAAGAGATCACGGGGACACACGCCGGGAAGAAGGGATACGAGGGGTGGGAAGGCGGCATATACACGAGCGGCGTTACGGACAGGACCTACAGGGAGATAATCAGCCGCGCATTCGCCGAGGCTGATAGGAGCCGATTAGTCGTGCTCGACGCGAGCTTCTCCAAACGCGTATGGAGGGATTACCTGCTCCGTGAGGCCGGGCTTAAAGGGGTCGGCGTGTATTTCGTCAGGACTACCGCAGCCCTGGACGAGGTCGAGCTCAGGCTCTTGAGAAGAGAGAAGGAAGGCCTTTCCATCTCGGACGCAGGGGCCGCTTTACTGCCGAGGTTCCTTGCCGAGTGGGAGGAGCCTGTCGAGATAAAGGGCGGGCGTTACTTCGAAGCCGATACGGGGAGACCGGGGCGCGAATTGTTAGACTCGTTATTCAGAAAGATCATAGATGCGGGAGCCTCGTCCCCGGCCAGGCCGTAGCGCGTCTCGCGGCGCTTCCGTTTAAGCCGGGGGGCCGGGTGCTATTGCTCCTCCATTCTCATAATACCGATAACACTATGACGGCAATCAAAGAGCCCTGGAAGATTTCTGAAGAGGATATAGCGGCCGCGCTCGGGGTATCCCCCGACAAAGGACTCGACGGCCCCGAAGCCGAAGCCCGTCTGATGGAATACGGCAGGAACCTCCTCGTCGAGGCCGAGCCCGCAAGCGTCCTCTCGATACTGCTCGGACAGTTCAGGAGCCTTATTGTCCTACTGCTGGCGGGGGCGGCCATTCTTTCATTCGTATTCGACGACTGGCCCGAAGGCGCAGCCATCATAGTCGTGATTATCTTGAACGCGGCTATCGGATTTTTCACGGAGCTAAAAGCCGTGAGGTCGATGGAGGCGCTCTACAAGCTTGTCCGTGTGGAAGCTACAGTGCTCCGGGGCGGGAACGTCTCCGTAATACAGGCCGAGGACCTGGTCCCGGGGGACATGGTACTGCTCGAAGCGGGAGACGTAGTCCCCGCCGACATCAGGCTCCTCGAGGCATCGAGGGTCGAATCGGACGAATCCTCGCTCACCGGCGAATCTACCCCCGTGAGAAAATGTACAGGCGCGATAACCGGGGAAGCGGAGCTCGCCGAGCGGCGCAACATGGTGTTCATGGGGACCGCCCTCACCAAAGGCTCGGGCAGGGGGGCCGTCACGGCGACAGGGCTCGGCACCGAGCTCGGAAAGATAAGCGTCCTCGTGGAGAAAGCGGGGCAGGACAAGACCCCCATCGAAAAAAAACTGGACATGCTCGGGAACAGGCTGATATGGGTAACCCTGCTCCTGGCCTCGTCCGTTATAATCGGAGGCGCCCTCACGGGGAGGGACATACTCCTCATGATCAAGACCGGGATAGCGCTCGCCGTGGCGGCCATACCGGAGGGCCTGCCCGTGGTCGCAACGATAGCGCTCGCGAGGGGGATGCTGAGGATGGCGCGGCGCAACGCGCTCGTCAACCGGCTCGGCGCCGTCGAGACCCTGGGCGCGGCGAACGTGATCTGCACCGACAAGACCGGCACGCTCACCGAGAACAAGATGACCGTCGAGGCGATAGTTACCGATGGAGGGAAGATTGAGTTCACGGGTGAGGACAGAAAATTCCTCATCGACGGCAGGGAGACCGCTTCCATCACGGACGAAGCCGCCGTAAAGGTCATAGAGACCGGCGTGCTCTGCAGCAGGGCTCGTCTCGGCGGGAAGGATCCCGGAAACGGGGGCGACATAGGGGACCCCCTCGAGATCGCGCTGCTGCGGGCGGGAGCGCGCGCGGGAATAGACAGGGACGCATTACTGTCGGTATACCCCGAATCGGGCGTCGAGGCCTTCGACACGCTCGTGAACATGATGGCCACGTTCCATGTATCAGGCGGAGGGTTCCGGGTCGCCGTGAAAGGCGCCCCCGACGCCGTGCTCGCGTGCTGCGACCGTATCCATACGGCCATGGGAGTGACGGACCTTACGGAAGATAGAAAAGGGTACTGGCATGCAAAGAACGACGAGCTCGCCTCGCTCGGCTTGAGGGTAATAGCGCACGCCGAGAAAACCGTGACGGACCCCGAAACGAGGCCGTATAAGAACCTCACGTTCCTCGGGCTGGTGTGCCTCCTCGACCCGCCGCGCCCGGATATCAGGGAGGCTATCCGGCAGTGCCTCAGGGCCGGCATAAAGGTCGTAATGGTCACGGGCGATCACCCCGCCACGGCCAGGAATATCGCCCTCGCGGTCGGGCTTACCGAAAGGGCCGACGAGCCTGTAATACACGGGAAGGACCTGAAAAAGATAGAGGAGCTTCCCGGGGAGTTCAAAAGGAGCGTGGCCGAATCCCTGATACTGGCGCGCGTAAGCCCGGAGCAGAAGCTCGCGCTCGTGAGGTTTTACCAGGGGGAAGGGTTCGTCGTCGCGATGACAGGGGACGGCGTGAACGACGCGCCCGCCCTCAAGCAGGCGGACATAGGCATCGCGATGGGTATGCGCGGGACCCAGGTCGCCAGAGAGGCGGCAGACGTCGTGCTAAAGGACGACTCGTTCTCCACAATAGTGCACGCGGTCGAGCAGGGGCGTATTATCTTCGGCAATATAAGAAAGTTCATATTCTACCTCCTTTCCTGCAACGTCAGTGAAATAATGATCGTAACAGCGGCGTCGCTCACCCCTCTCCCCCTGCCCCTCCTCCCCCTTCAGATACTCTTCCTCAACCTCGTGACGGACGTATTCCCTGCCCTCGCGCTCGGAATGGGCGAGGGTGACGACAGGGTGATGAGCCTCCCCCCGAGGGACCCGAAGGAGCCTCTCATAACGCGGAGGAGATGGCTCGGCATCGCGGGTTACGGGGCGCTCATCACGGCAAGCGTGCTCGGGGCACTCCTGATAGCGGTGTACGGTCTCGGATTCGGCGTAAAGGAATCGGTGTCGGTCTCGTTCCTCACGCTCGCTTTCGCCCAGATATTCCACGTGTTCAACATGCGGGGGCCCGGGTCGGCGCTTTTCAACAACGAGGTTACCCGGAACGGTTACGTATGGGGGGCGGCGGCCCTCTGCGTGTTCCTGACCCTGGCCGCGGTATTCATAGACCCCGCAGCTCAGGTGCTGGGCGTCGTAAACCCTGGCCGCAACGGCTGGATTTTAATCGCCGTAATGAGCCTTCTCCCGCTCCTTCTCGGACAGGCGCTCAAGTCTCTGATGAAGAAATGATCCCGTGAGGGGTTTCCTCACGGGACAGTGAAAGTTCGATTATGCCGTCGGGTCGGAGACTATCTGGTAAATGACGCTGCTCCCGCTGTAGAACGGCTGATAATAAGCCGCGCCGAAGAGGTAATATGTAGTCCCGTTTATGACCTTCTGCTGGGCTCCCTCGGGAAGAGAGTCCACAGTCGCGCCTACGGGGGGCTGAACGACCTGAAAACCCGCGTCAGCGGATGAGTAAAACGCCCCGCCGCAGTCGAAGTACTGATCATCCCCCGCGTAAATCGAGTCGCATGAGGGCGGAAGCGTATTAACCACTGCGCCCGGAGGGGGAGGAACGACCACGTACTGGTTGTCCTGTGGGGCGTAATAGACGCCGTCAGAGTAGTAGAACGGGTTTCCCGAAACATAGACGGTCGTCGAGCTTGCCGGGACGCTCGCTATAGCCGCGCCCATGGCAAGGCCGCCCGCGAAGGCCCAGCCGCCGTAATAACCGCCCCACGATCCCCAGTAACCGCCCCAGTAGTTATTGTAGGTGTTGTGGGTGTAATTATTATTGTCGTTATTATTATTATTATTATTGTTGTTGTTATTGTTGTTATCGTTGTTGTTTTTATTGTTAGTGTTATTGGTGTTGTTTTTGTTATTCGGGTTTGTGTTCGTGCTGTTGCTGTTCGTCTTGTTCGCATTATTCGCATTGGGGTTGTCGTTCGTCCTGTTAGCATTCTGCCCGTTATCCGACTGCAGGGCGCGGTCCTGGCTCATGTCCTGGCGGCCGGTCATGCCGGTGTTGTCCTGGTCCCCGCCGAAATCGTCCCTGTTCTGGCTGAAACCGGAGTTATCAAAGGACTGCCTGCTTCCGGCATTAT
>Ga0155644_1087_pt1 | contig 21642 bp, 22 predicted proteins | sample RifCSPhighO2_12_FD_107301 | JGI IMG/M metagenome (GOLD analysis project Ga0155644, IMG submission 107301) | Candidatus Dadabacteria bacterium RIFCSPHIGHO2_12_FULL_53_21 | reverse complement strand
GTCCGAAAAACACATAAACAGCCCCGTTCGGAACGCCCGGCGCCCCGACCCCGAAATCCGCGTTTGTCACTTTGAATTCAAGCACTATGGCCGTGTTCCTCTGCTGCGATATCAATTCAGGGGTGAGGAACGGGAACACGCTTATCTCCGTACCGAAGAGGTCCCCGGGGTTTAAGCCCGTAAATTCGGTCTCGACCGGGGGAGTCGTACCGTCTTTAAATGCTGTCTTCAGGTCTTCGCCGGAGTACAGGAACACGGATCCCGTATCGCTGTTCGCCCCGGGCGCGCCTACAATTACGTCGTCCGTCTCAAACCCGTCCTCGTCTATATCCCCGTCCCCCGAGATGCTGGTACCGAAACCGTCGGCAGCGCTCCCTTCGAGGATGAGAACGTCCGTGGTATCGGTGGCGAGGTCCCTGCCCTTGAGGTCGTTTTTGCCGAAGATTACATATGCCCTGCCGATCTCGGGGGCCCCGACTCCGAATTCAACCGAGCCGCCGTCGATATTCCCGAGTAGCGATATATCGAAACCGAAGAGCCCCCCCGCCTGCTGTCCCGTGAATATGGCTTTCGCGTTGGCCGCCGGAACTTCTTCGTTCTTATTCAGATCGCCCCCCTTGAAAACGTAGACCCGGCCGGTCTCGGAGCTGTAGAAGGGAGCCCCCACAATGAATACTCCCCTCCCGTTCGTCACCCCGCTTCCCTGTGAGACCGAGAATCCGAAGTTGTCCCCCGGGTCCTCACCGACGATCTCGAAATGGTCTTCGCTGCCGTTCACGAGGTCTATCACCGACGGAAGCTCCCTGCTGCCGAGAACGATATAGACCTTTCCGGTGCCGCCGTCAAATTCGGGCGCTCCTATGATTAGCTCCTGCGCCTGACTGTCGCCTTCGAAATCGTTTGTCGTGGCGAGGGAGGCCCCGAAGCCGTCGGACGCGTTGCCGATTATCGTAACGTCGGCGTCTGAGACATCGATAGTAGTGCTTCCGTTTTCAGTGAGGTCGCTTTGGCCGAAGAATATATATACGAGGCCGAGACATGGGTCTCCGACCGCGATATCGTTAAGTCCTATATCCTGACCGCCGCCCAGGCATGTATTGTCGTTGTCTTCGATTATACAGACATTCTGCGTTATCTCTTCGCCGTCGTAATTGCCCGCCGCGACGGACTGCCCGAGACAGCTCCCCGGCTCGCCGCTCACATACCGTACGTCCTGAAGCGGGGTCGAAAGCTCTGCCACGTTCGAGGGCTGCGAGGAACCGCCGGTCTCGTCGTTACTTCGTATGGAATAGAAGTATCTCGTGTCTCCCGTGACGTCGAGCCTCGGAGAGAGGAATGTCTCGGGGTTCCCGGCGGACTGGGGCACCTGAAAGTCAGGCACCTGGGTCGCGTTCTTGAAGTTATCTATGACGGCCTCCTGGATTTCGGATAAAGGCACGCCGTCCAGGTTGGGGACGCCCAGTATTTCGGCTACCTGCTCGTCGTCATAATACCTCGGGAAATAGATGGTCACCGTCCCGCTGTTGCCGCTGTCTCCCGGGGCTGTCCAGCCGAGGAGTCTCGTGATTTCATCGGAGGTGAGGTCGGATATCGTTCCGGGTGTTTGGTCATCGCCCACAGCGCATGAAACGAGTATTGCGGCCAGCGAAATTAATGTGAAGATATAGAGCGATTTAAATTTACGAGCAAGCGTCATAGAGGTTTTTCCTTGGAGAATTATTTTTAAAGTACAAGATTTTACCGAACATATCATATATTTCCAACAAAAATCAATAAACCGTCCCCTGCGAATGCCGTGTTATTTAGCAATATGGTATTCCGCACGGTTAGCTGGAATTGACGATACATTAATAATAACCGATAAAATATGCCGATTTGATAGGGGCCGACTCATGTGGTAATTTCCCTTAGCAATTATTCGCACCCGCGGGAGGAATATATAGTGTCCACGATAACTTCTATTAAAGCGAGAGAAATACTGGACTCGAGGGGGAATCCTACGATCGAAGTGGATATTCTATGCGATGACGGCTCCTTCGGAAGGGCAGCCGTCCCGTCGGGGGCGTCCACCGGCGAGCATGAAGCAATCGAGCTGAGGGATAACGATAACAAGAGGTATCTGGGTAAGGGCGTCGAGAAAGCGGTCGCGAACGTGAACAGGGTCATCGCTCCAAAATTAAAAGGGCTCGATGCGTCTTCCCAAAGCCTCATTGACGGGCTCATGATCGAACTCGACGGTACGCCCAATAAAGCGAAGCTCGGGGCGAACGCGATACTCGGGGTTTCGCTCGCCGCGGCGAGGGCTGCATCCGATTCCCTCGGTATACCGTTATACAGGTACCTGGGAGGGATCACCGCCAATACGCTCCCCGTACCGCTTATGAACATTGTCAACGGGGGGGCGCACGCGGACAATAACCTGGATTTTCAGGAATTCATGATAGTCCCGCTCGGTTTCAAAAGCTTCAGGGAAGCGATAAGGGCGGGAGTCGAGGTATTCCACAGCCTGAAAGCCATCCTCAGGAAGAAGGGCTATTCGACGTCGGTCGGGGACGAGGGGGGGTTCGCTCCCAGCCTGAAATCGAACGAGGAGGCGGTCGAGTGCATATCGGAGGCAATCGTAAAAGCGGGCTATAAGACCGGCACGGGGATATCGCTCGCCTTGGACGTGGCGTCGAGCGAATTTTACGAGAACGGCAAATATACGGTTGAGGGCAGGAAGCTCGGAAAGGATAAGCTCATAGGGCTCTACGGCGATTGGGTCAGACGCTATCCGATAATATCGATAGAAGACCCCTTCGCTGAGGACGACTGGGAAGGGTGGCGCATGATCACGAAGGAGCTTGGGCAGAGGGTGCAGATCGTGGGGGACGACCTGTTCGTAACCAATACGAAGAGACTCGAAAGAGGGATCAAGGAAAAGTCCGCGAACTCGATACTGGTCAAGGTAAACCAAATAGGATCACTGACGGAGACGCTCGACGCCATAAGGATGGCCGAGAAGGCCGGCTACACGTATATCATTTCGCACCGTTCGGGGGAGACCGAGGACTCGACGATCGCCGATATAGCGGTCGCCACGAATTCAGGGCAGATCAAGACGGGGTCGGCATCGAGGAGCGACAGGATAGCCAAATACAACCAGCTCCTCCGTATAGAGGAAGAGCTCGGAAGCGAGGCCGTATACCCGGGGAGATCAGCGTTTAAGGTCTGAGCGGGCGCCTCGAAGGACAAACCCTCATTGATTAATGGGAGTTAGTACTTATATTTCAACTGTATAGCTAAGGTCTCATGGTATAGCAACCTGTATAAGTACTTCATTATTATGTATAATTTAGTTCTGAAGATAAGCTAAGATCCGAAGATAGGCTAAGATCTTCTGAAGATAAGCTAAGATAGGGAAAGGGCATGTCTAAAAAAACACTTTTTAAGAAGATATGGGAAGCGCATGTGGTGTACGAAGAGCCGGGGAAGCCGACCTTGATTTACATCGACCTCCACCTCGTTCACGAGGTCACCTCACCCCAGGCGTTCGAGGGGCTGAGGCTCTCGGGAAGGCAGGTAAGGAGACCCGATCTTACATACGCCACTATGGACCACAACGTGCCTACGACTAACAGGGCGCTGCCCATAGAAGACCCTATATCGGCGCAGCAGATAGAGGTGCTCAGGAAGAACTGCGAGGAGTTCGGCGTTACGCTCTTCGGCCTCAACATCAACAGCGAGATGCAGGGCATAGTACACGTCATAGGGCCCGAGCTCGGTCTGACGAAGCCCGGTCTCACGATCGTCTGCGGGGACAGCCATACCTCCACTCACGGGGCGTTCGGCGCTCTCGCTTTCGGTATAGGCACGAGCGAGGTCGAGCACGTGCTTGCGACGCAGTGCCTGAGGCAGGGCATCCCCAAGGAGTTCGAGGTCAAGGTTGTAGGAGCGCGCGGCTACGGAGTAACCGCCAAGGACATTATTCTCAGCATCATAGGACATATCGGCACGGCCGGGGCGACCGGGACGGTGGTAGAATACCGCGGCCCCGCGATCGAGGCCCTGACGATGGAAGAGAGGATGACGATCTGCAATATGTCGATCGAAGCGGGCGCAAGGGCGGGGATGATCGCGCCCGACGAGAAAACATTCGAATATATAAAAGGGCGGAGATACGCCCCCAAGGGCAGGGAGTACGAGGAAGCTGTCGCCGAATGGAGGAAGCTCAGGACCGACGACGGGGCGGTATTCGATAAATATATCACGCTCGACGCCTCCGAAATGGCCCCTCAGGTGAGCTGGGGGACGAACCCGGGCATGGTCACGGACATCACCGGCACAGTGCCCGACCCGGACGCGATGGACGACGAGAACAACCGGAAGGCGACAGTGAGCGCGCTCGAATACATGGGGCTAAAACCCAGGACCCCGATAAGGGATATACAGGTCGACAGGGTTTTCATAGGGTCATGCACGAACTCGAGGATACAGGACCTGACGGAGGCGGCGAAGATAGTGAAGGGGAGGAAAGTCGCGTCTACGGTGAGGGCCATGGTAGTCCCGGGGTCGCAGCTCGTAAAACTCCAGGCGGAGAAGATAGGCCTCGACAAGATCTTCAAGGAGGCCGGATTCGAATGGAGGGAATCCGGGTGCAGCATGTGTCTCGGAATGAACCCCGACATACTGGAGCCCGGCGAGAGGTGCGCGAGCACGTCCAACAGGAACTTCGAGGGACGCCAGGGCAAAGGTGGAAGGACTCACCTTGTAAGCCCGATAATGGCCGCCGCTGCGGCGATAGAAGGACACTTCGTAGACGTAAGGGAATGGGACTTGCAAAAGGAAATCTAAAGAGGGATATAACATGGAACCGCTTAAAAAAGTCACGGGGGTGGTCGCCCCTCTCGACAGGATGAACGTGGACACCGACCAGATAATACCGAAGCAGTTTTTAAAGAGGATAGAGAGGACGGGCTTCGGAGAGTTCCTGTTCTTTGACTGGCGTTATAACGAGGACGGCACGCTCAACCCCGAGTTCGAGCTTAACAAGGAGCACCTGAAGGGAGCCAGCATTCTCCTGGCAGGGCAAAACTTCGGAAGCGGCAGCTCCCGCGAGCACGCCCCGTGGGCGCTCAGGGAATACGGGTTCCAGGTTATCATAGCCCCTTCATTCGCCGACATCTTCTACAATAACTGCTTCAAGAACGCCATACTCCCCGTAGTCCTCCATGAAGACCTGGTAAAAGAGCTCTTCTCGAGGGTGAACTCGAAGAAAGGCTACAGGCTCACGGTCGATCTCGAGACCCAGAGCATAGAGGGAGAAGACGGGTGGAAAGCCCGGTTCGACATAGACCCGTTCAAGAAGAAAACACTCCTCGAAGGCCTGGACGATATCGCGCTCACGCTAAAGAACGAAGACAAGATAAGCGCGTACGAATCGGTTATGTCCAAAAAGAGGAAGTGGGCGGTCCCCGCTCTAGCCCACTGAGCGGAGAACCCCTACCTGCCGCGAAATATCACACTCAGGATAATTGAAATTATCACGCTTATGAGTATCGACGTAGCGAGCGGGAAATAGAACGAGGCATTCCCTCGCTTGAAGTAAAAGTCCCCGGGCAGCTTGCCTAATAAAGGTATCTTAGGCGCGAAGGTTATAAGCAGGCCGATAACCACAAGCGATATCCCCAAAATAATTATCAGCTTTCCGAGGCCCTGAATTTCCATACTCGTATTCCCATTAAAAAGTCAGGCTAAAATTATACCCGCCCGGGGCCGAGGAGCCTACCGGCAGGGTGGAAACCGTGCTCGCGGCAGGCCCGACAGTCATAAAAAACGCTGGCATTTTAGACAAATAGGTTATAAGCTTGTAATATATCTTTGAATTGGCATAGAATTTGATGGGGATTCTAACTAGAATTGCACGAGCGGGTTATGAGCACTAATCTCAGCCAAACCACCTCACAGAGGCAGGTGCTTCAGCAGCGCCTCATATTGACCCAGGAGCTTCAGCTATTCCTGAAGCTCATACAGATGACCACACTCGAACTCAAGGACTACCTCGAAGAACAGCTGATAGAAAACCCCACACTCGAAGAAACGGAAGAAGCAAAAGAGAAAAGCGAAAACAGCCCGTCTGAAGAAGTGATCGACTTCGGCATAGCCGGGGACAGCCGGCTGTTCGGAGGCGAGAACAGCGATATGCCGCATTATTCCTCGAGACAATACATGGACGACGGCGAAGAGGAATCGGCGTGGGAGAACAGAATAAGCTCGCCCGACTCTCTCGCCGAGCACCTGACCTGGCAGCTCGAAGTCTCCGATTTCACCCCGGAAGAGAAGCAGATAGGCTCGATCATAATCGGGAACACGAACGAGGACGGTTACCTCGAAGTAGACGTCGAGGGGATCGGGAAGCTCTATCTTAACGGTCCGGAACAGGCGTCGCCGGATGAAGACAGCGGGTTGGAAACAGTAAACAACCTGCCCGACGACGATTCCCCGAAACCCGACGAGGAACTTCTACAAAAGATCGAAGACGTCCTGACCCGGATCCAGACGACATTCGACCCCACGGGGACATGCTCGAGAGACCTCAGGGAATGCCTCAGGATCCAGGCGCTCGACCTCGGATACTCAGAAGACTGCATCATTATAAAGCTCATCAAAGACCATCTCGAAGACCTGGACGGTAAAGATTTTTTCGAGATCGCCGAGGGCCTCGGCTGCTCGGCCGAAGACGTCAAGGAAGCGCTGATGGTGGTATCCACGCTCGAGCCCAAGCCGGGGAGGCCTTATTTCGAGAAGGACCCGGAAAAATACATAGTCCCTGATTTCTACGTATACAAGGTGGGCAACGAGCTCCAGGTCCAGCTAAACCGGGATTTCCCGAAGGTCAGAATCAGCAGCTACTACAGGAACCTCCTCAAGAAGGAAAAGACCCTGCCGCCCGAGGCGAAGCTTTTTCTCAAAGAAAAGATAGAAGCCGCGCAGAGGATAATGAAATGCCTCGACGAGCGAGAAGCCGCCGTAAAGAAGATCATAGCCAAGATAGTCGATGTGCAGAGGGACTTCTTCGAGCACGGCAAAGATTATATAAAGCCCCTCATCCTGAAGGACGTCGCGCAGTCGGTCGGCGTCCACGAATCCACTGTGAGCCGCATCACGAGCCGGAGATACATCCAGACGCCCCAGGGGACGATAGAGCTGAAGTCCCTCTTCTCAAGAAAAATCGAGACTTCTCACGGCAAGGAAGTATCGTTCGAAAGGGTTAAATCTATGATAAGGGAGATAGTGGCGGAGGAGCTCCCGGAGAGTCCCTACTCGGATGAGGACATCTCTAAAATACTCGAGAGAAGGAATGTAATCGTCGCCAGAAGAACTGTTGCAAAATATAGAAAAACCCTTAAAATACCATCTTCTTCGGCCAGAGCTGCGCAAAAAGGGAAGAAAAGAAATGAGAGTAAGAGTAACGACGAGACATATAAACAATAACCGGGACCCCGAAAAGCTTAAGTCTTACGCCGTAAAAAAATCTAAGAGGATAGAGAAGTATTTGAAATCAGGCGCTGAGGCGTGTGACGTGAACTTCGTTCTGTCATCCGAGAAGTTCAGGGACACGGCGGAGATATCCATCAACAGCAGGAGTCTCAAGGCCGCGAGCTCGTTTGAAACTACCGACATGTACACGGCGATTGACAGCGCCGTAGACGTTATCATCAAGCAGCTCAAGAAAGAGACGGACAAAAAGAAAACGTCCAAGAGAAGGACCGTGGCAAGGAATAAAGAAGGCGCCCCGGGCGGGACCGCCGCTTCGGAAAGCGGTATCGGGAAATTAACGAATATAACGAATATAAGGGTCCGCAAGCTGCCCGAAAAACCCATGACTGTAAAAGAAGCCTCCTTACAGCTCCACGTCTCCGACGCGAACTTCGTCACCTTCCGAAACAGCGCCAGTAACGATATGAACGTGCTTTATATCGACGACGGAGGACAAGTAACCTTAATTGAGCCCTGAAGCTGACAAGCGACGCGATGAAAATCTCCGATGTGCTGGAACGTAAAACAGTTATTCCCAACCTCCAATCCAGATCAAAGCCGGATGTAATCAGGGAGCTCGCGGAAAATTTAGCCTCGGCATACCCGAATATCAATGACGAAAAACTGATCGAAGTGCTCATGGAAAGGGAAAAGCTCTGCAGCACGGCTGTCGATTCCGGGGTCGCGATACCGCATGCCAAGATGAGCGGCGTATCGGATATCATAGCCGGTTTCGGGAGAAGCATAGAAGGCGTAGACTACGACTCGCTCGACTCAAAGCTGACCCACCTGTTCATCATACTGGTCGCGCCCGAGACCTCCATAGGGGCTCATATCCAGCTCCTCGCGAGGATCTCCAAGATATTCAAGAACCCGGAGCTCCGCGCAAGGTTAATGACCCTCGAAACCCAGGACGAGATATACGATTCCATAATCATGGAAGATGCGAGACTCTGAAAACGTGACCACACTCCGAGTCGAAGAACTATTGAAAACATGGGGCGATGAGCTCCAGATAGAGCTGATCGCCGGCCGTAAGGGGCTTTCGCGCGAGATATACTCGGACAGGATACAGAAACCGGGACTCAAGCTGCTGGACCCGGATTTGAAGCTCGAACAAGGCACGATCCAGATACTCGGCAAGACTGAGATAGCTTATTTCGAAAGGCTCAAGGGGATCGAGAAAGAGAGCGTTACCAAGAGCCTCGCGTTCCAGGACGTCCCCTGCTTCATAATCTCAAAAGAGCTCGAACCGGACGAGGCGCTGAAGGCGTCCTGCAACAAGAGGGACATCCCGCTTTTTACGACCAGGCTCTATACGGGAAAGCTGATCTCGCTCCTCCAGGAGATACTGGAGGTCAGGCTCGCCCCCTTCGCGACTGTCCACGGCGTGCTGATGGACATACACAGACTCGGGGTTTTGATACTCGGAAAGAGCGGTATCGGCAAAAGCGAATGCGCTCTTGACTTAATAAACAGAGGTTCTAAACTCATCTCTGACGACATCGTCGAGATAAGGAAAGTCGGAGTATCGAAGCTCGTCGGAAACGGACCCGAGCGAATAAAACACCTCATGGAAGTCAGGGGTGTAGGTATAATTAATATAAAAGACCTGTTCGGGACGACATCGGTTATGGACAAGAGAGAGATCGACATGGTTATAGAGCTTGTTCAGTGGGATCCGGGCACGGAATACGACAGGCTCGGAATCGAAACCAGTAATTACAGCATCCTCGGCGTACAGCTCCCCCATTTGGTCATCCCCGTAAGCCCCGGCAGAAATACGGCTACTATAATAGAAGTAGGCGCACGAAATCAATTATTGAAAATGAGCGGCGTCCGCTCGTCCTATAATTTCGACACTTGAATATCAGCACGCCGCCAAAATGGAATTTAATGACTAATCTGGTTATCATCAGCGGCGTTTCCGGCTCGGGTAAAAGCACCGCAATGAACGTTCTCGAGGACCTGGGCTATTACTGCATCGATAACCTCCCGATGATGCTGCTCCCGAAATTTATCGAGCTTTGCGAGAATTCCCAGGGGGATATCAATAAGATCGCTCTAGTCGTTGATATCCGCGAAGGGGTATTTTTCAAGGGTGCGCCTGAGGTCATAAAAGACCTGAAGGAGAAAGGCCATCCGATCGACGTAATCTTCCTCGACTCTTCGGACACAGCGCTCGTCAGGAGATACAAGGAAACGCGCAGGAAACACCCGCTATCGGTCAACGGGAATATTCTCGAAGGGATATCCAAAGAGAGGGAAATGCTGAAAGACCTTAAGGAACTCTCGAGCTATAGCATAGATACTTCAGATTTCAACGTACACGAACTGAAGGAGCTTATTAAAAGCAAATTCGATAAATCGCACTCTCAGAAACTGCTCGTCAACATATTGTCCTTCGGATATAAACACGGACACCCTTATGACGCCGATATGGTCTTCGACGTAAGATTTTTACCGAACCCCTTTTTTGTCGAAGAGCTCAAGGAGCTAAACGGCCTCGACGACGAGATCGTTGAATTCGTACTGAGCAAAGAGGTTACGAAAGAGTATTTCAAAAAACTTACCGAATTCCTCGAATTCCTCATACCGAGGTATGAGAAGGAGGGGAAATCATATCTCACGATCGCCGTAGGGTGTACAGGGGGAAAGCACAGGTCTGTCGTCATCACCAAAAAATTGTCCGAACATTTCAAACACCTGTCTCCCGTTACGATACACAGGGACATATCAAAGAGCTAAGGAGATAACCGGGATGGTAGGCATTGTGGTAGTAACCCACGGAGAGCTGGCAAAGGAACTGATCGCGGCCGTGAATTTCGTACTCTCGTCGAACCCGCCCGTGAAAATGGAAGGGGTCTGCCTTCACCCCGACAGGGAGTTCGAGACTTTCAAGCAGGAAATAAAAAACGCCATTAAAAAGGTGAAGGGGAAAGACGGCATACTTCTCGTCACCGATATGTTCGGAGGGACGCCTTCCAACATCAGCCTCACATTCCTCGAAGAAAACAACGTGGAAGTGATCTCCGGGGTCAACCTGCCGATGCTCCTCAAGCTCGCCACGCTTTCGGATAAAGTCAAGCTGGATGAAGCAGTCAAGATAGCGGAGGCTGCGGGCAGGGACAATATAATCGTCGCCAGCAAGCTCCTTCACAACAGGAACGGCTGAGGGGGGAGCGGTTACAGCCGGACCACGCCGGGACCGTGTTAACGGACTCGGGGCATGCTTGTGTACCCTTAATACTTGAAGCTCACGGGAATAGTAGTTAGGTTATTGTTATGAAGAAGGAAGAAATAGAGAAAGTCATCCAGGCATGGCAAAACCACCTGCTCGTCGGCCATATGGAAGGATACCATCTCGAGATCGCCGATGACGTACCCCCCGAGTTCGCCGCGATAGCGCTATTTCTCGACTCAAAGACCGTAAGGGCATCCGGGGAAGGGGAAGGGTTCTACGACGGCTACAGGCAGGCGGCGGTGGACGTGCTGAACCTGATCGGGGTAGAGATCTCGCAGGACGACCAGCTGAGGGTAATATCGCTCTTCAAAAAGGAATCCGGAGACGATAAGCAGGAAGAGCTGATGAGGCACATTTGGGGCTGATTTCGGCAGGTCAAAGCCCCAGGATTGTATTTTTAGATCCCCCCCTCCGAACTAACCTTAATGAGACTCGCTGACCTATTCGACTGTTTTCTCATTGACCTGGACGGCGTGGTGTACGTGGGGGAGAGCCCGACCGAGGGCGCAGTCGAAACTATAAACCTCCTTAAGAGAAGCGGGAAGATAGTAATCTTCCTGACCAACGATCCGGGAAAGACCGCGGCGGAATATTCGAAAAAGCTCGGCGAGATGGGGATCGTCGTAAATCCGGGAGACGTCGTTACGTCGGGAATGGCGATCGCATACCATATCAGGAACTCCTACCCGGACATCAGGGACAAGAGTGCATACGTCGTCGGGAGCAGCTCACTCAAGGACGAAATAAGGCTTACGGGGCTCGAGCTAGTCAGCGGAGAGGAGGCCAAGAAAGCGGACTTCGTCATCGTCGGCGGGCATCCCGATTTCCATTATGAGGAAATGAAGCTCGCGGCGCTCGCGATACGCGGCGGGGCGGAATTTTTCGCCACGAACCGCGACCCCGCCTACCCTTCTCCCGAGGGGCTCATCCCGGCCACGGGCGCGATGCTCGCCTCGATTGAGACCGCGTGCGGCAGGAAGGCTGTAGTGGCCGGCAAGCCCGAGCTGATAATGTTCGAAGTGGCGCTCGCCGAGCACCTGCACAGGGACAGGGAGAGGTTCGCGATAATAGGGGACCGTCTCGACACCGACGTTCAGGGGGGCAGGAACGCGGGCATAGCGGCGATACTCGCCCTTTCCGGATCCACTTCCGAAGATGATATAAAACATTCCGAAACCAAACCCGACTACGTCATCAGGGACCTGAGGGACCTTTTTAAGGACGCCCCGGGCACGCCCGAGAAGTATGCCTAGAGTAAAGATCGACTCCATAGAACTCCAATACGAGATATCGGGTTACGGGCCGCCCGTAGTTTTCATAAACGGCCTGACCATGGACCTGAACGGCTGGCTCCTGCAGGTGGAGCCTTTCAGCAGAAGGTACAGGATACTGAGATACGACTGCAGGGGGCAGGGGGGGTCGGACAAGCCGGATACGGAATATTCACAGGAACTGCACGCTGAGGACCTGCATGGACTGATGGAAAAGCTGGAGATAGCGAGAGCTCACATTATCGGGCTCTCGAACGGCGGCATGATAGCGCAGCACTTCGCCCTCAGCTACCCCGAGAAAACGGGAGCGCTCGTTTTGGTGGATACGTGCTCATACGTGGATACGCTCCTCGGGCTTGTAATCACTTCATGGATAAAATCGGCTGAGGCCGGGGGCGGCGAACTCAGATACGACGTCGCCCTTCCCTATCTGTTTTCCGAAGAGTTCACAAAAAAGAACCTCGACAGAATGATGGCGATGAAGGAGATCAATATGGCGTTAAACCCGGTAAAGTCGGTCGTCAACCTTTCGAGGGCCAGCAGGGGGCACGACCTCCGCGACCGCGTATCGGGAATAGAGGCCCCCACGCTCATAATCGCAGGGGAAGAGGACATACTCGTCCCCGTTAAATATTCGAGGATCCTGAGGGAGAAGATAAAGAACTCGACCTTGGTTACGATTAAACACTGCGGTCATGTCCCCCCGATAGAAAAACCGGACGAATTCAATCAAATAGTCATGAGGTTTCTAAAGGACCACGACCATCTCCTGTGAATCAAAAACTCCCGTAAGAATTCATAGAACGCCCTGAAGCCGGGCCGATCCGTCTAAGCCCGCAGCCGTTAATTAATACGGAGACCCGCCTTCGGGTATATTATTCATATACCTTTTATCAGCCTGTCGGTCTTGAACGAGTAAAGGAAATACCGGCTCGGAAGAGCAGGCAGATGTCCTCGCTTACAAAAGGGAACGAATGAAAAGAATAAAAGGCCTGAGTTCTCTCTCTTACGCAAACAACAAGGCGCTCTTCTGGATGATTCTGGGGGGGTTCGATTTCGCGACGATGGGGGCCCTCATACACGCCCTCGGCAGCGAATGCGACTGGCTGATACTGGCCTTCCTCAGGATGTTCATGTCTTTCGTGATAGCGCTCATCCTGACGCGGCGCGCCGGATTAAAGCCGTTCCTTTTCGACAGACCGCTTCTCTGGCTGAGGAGCCTGGTCGGCTGCGCCGCAATGATTGCGACCTTCTACGCCCTGACGAAGCTACCCATATCGGACGTGGCGGTCATCACGGAATCGAGACCCATCTGGGTGGCCATCCTGGCGGGGTTCCTCCTCGGCGAGACGACCAGCAAAAGGATATGGCTCTCCATAATCCTGGGGATGGCGGGGGTCATACTCGTCGAGCATGCGCACATAACCGACCAGAGCATCGCCGGGCTCGCTGCGCTCTTCGCCGCCTTCACGGGCGCTATAGTCATGATACTCCTCAGAAAGCTGAAGGACATCGATCCCAGGACCATAGTCGCGCACTTCTCGGGAACGGCCTCGGCGGTGTGCCTGGTCCTGATACTGATACTCGGTAAGGAATTCGATTTTTCGTTCATGGAAAAACCGGCGAACCTCCTCATGCTTGCCGGCGTCGGAGTATTCGGGACTGTAGGCCAGCTCGCCATGACCAAGGCTTTTTCGATCGGAGAAGCCCCGGGCGTGGCTTCAGCCGGGTTTATGAGGGTCGGGTTCTCGGCCGGGTACGACCTTATCATCTGGCAGCACGCGTTTCAGCTTACCACGCTCCTGGGCGTGGCCCTTATATTAGGCTCGACGGGGGGCCTATTGAAGTCCCCGCAAAACGGGAACGCGGAAGAGGAGACGGCCGAGGAAAAGGCTCAGAAGATAGGCGCCGGGTGACGGGCGGCATTCAACTGTGTAATACTCATTCGAACGATTTCCATACGAATTTCCCCTTCTTGTCTATGTAGGCCCAGTTGCCGTTTCCAAGCTCGACTATCGCGAGTCCCTCTGAAAAGCTTACCGCGGTCTGGTACCGGGGCGCTATGACGACCTCTCCCCTCTTGTTGACGAAACCCCATTTGCCGTTCTGCCTTATTGTCGCGAGCCCTTCGGAAAAATCACCCGCTTCTTCGTATTCCGGCTGAACTATAACGAGCCCGGTCTTGTTTATAAAACCCTGTTTGCCGTTCCTGGTAACCACGGCCGCACCTTCTTTGAAATGCCTCGCGCCCTCGAAGTCGGTCTTCAGTTTTACCTCACCGTATTTGTCCAGATACACGTACTTCCCGTCGCGGAGAACGCAGGCGAGCCCCTCCGAGTACCCCTCGGCCCACTCGTATTTGGGTTTAATGAAGACCTTCCCGTTTTTCTTTATGTACCCGCCCTTACCGTCGACCACGACAAGTGCATAGCCGTCCGAGAAGCTGAACGCCCTGTCGTAACGGGGTGTGATAACCATTTTCCCGTCTTTGTTGATATAGCCCCACCTGCCGTCGATTTTCACGCCGGCGAGGCCTTCGGAGAAGGGCTCCGACTTCTCGAACCGGGGCTCGGAAACGACCTTGCCGACTTTATCTATGTATCCGTAACGGCCGTCTATCTTGACCTGAGCGAACCCTTCCGAGAATTTCTGCGCCTCTTCGAACCCGGGCGTTATGACCATTATGCCGAACTCGTTTATATAGCCCCATTTGCCGTCTACCTTGACGAGCGCCCTGTCCTCCGAGAAATCGACCGCACCTTCGTATTTGTAGGGTATTACCAGATCCCCTTTTCTGTCTATAAATCCCCAGTTAAAGTCCTTTTCCACAGGGAAGAGGGGCCCCTTACCGGTCTCCCCGTCATATCTGGAGCCGGGCGAAGCGCACGCCAGAATAATAAAAGCCGATACCAGAACCGTTAGCGCGGCAAGGTGTCTCAATCGAGTCCTCTCTATCGTTAAATGAAACGGTATGTCCGTTCAGGATCATTCCCGTATAATCAGGCAATAATGATAAACAAAATGATAATTTTTAAAAGGAACCCGGGATCGGGGGAGAAAGCCCGGGGAGCCGGATTAAAATGACTTGCGTCTTTACCGTAAATACAGAATAATCTGGATATACCCGGAACCGTGATTGAGAGTTAATACCCTTTTGATTGGGGTATCGCGAGATGGTACTATTTCTCGCTGATTTCGAATTAATATTCATACAGGGGTTATAGGCTCCACAGAGGAGAATACAGATGAGAAAGGTTCAGGAACTGAAAGCCTCACAGGTCTACAGATTTTGCGATCTAGGCCAGCTCAATTTCAATACTACGGAAGACCTGCTGCCTTGCACGGACTTCATTGGCCAGAAAAGGGCTGTCGAGTCGATAGAGTTCGGGATAGGGATGGACTACGCCGAATATAATATTTTTCTCGTGGGACCGACCGGGGTGGGGAAATCGACGACGATAGAGACCATGTTGTCGAGGGTGGCTAAAACCAGGCCCACGCCGAAAGACTGGTGCTATGTATATAATTTTCAGGACCCGAACGAGCCCAAGGCGGTCGAACTCCCGACAGGCAGGGGGAAGCTTTTCAAAAAAGACATGGAGGATTTCCTCCAGATCCTGAAAACCGATATACCGAGGGCTTTCGAGAGCAAGGAGTTCGAGGAACAGAAGCAGGGCGTTATGAACGAGTTCCAGAGGCAGAAGAACGTCCTCTTCGAGGAGCTCCAGAAAAAGGCCGCAGAGAATAACATACAGATACAATTTTCCCCGACGGGGATAATCACGATCCCTCTCCTGGAAGGGAAGCCCGTCTCGCAGGAGCAATACAACGCCCTCGACGATACAGCCAGGAACGAAATCATAAATAGAAAGGAAAAGACGGATAACGAAGTCGCTGAAGCCCTGAAAGCGGCCCGGAAAATAGAAAACGAGGCTGCCGAGAGGTTAAAAGAGCTCGAGAGGCGGGTCGCCCTCTTCGCTGTACGCGGCCTTATCGAAGCCCTGAGTGAGAAATACCAGCTGTTCCCGCAAATAATCGATTATTTCGACCACGTCCAGAAACACATACTCGAAAACATAGACAACTTCCTCCCGGACAAGAACATGCAGGCGGGCGGGATGCCTTTCGCCTACAGAATGCCGCAGCAGCAGCCACAGACTTTTACCGAATACAAGGTTAACGTGTTCATCGACAACTCTCTCACGGAAGGGGCGCCGGTGATATTTGAGTCGCACCCTACTTACCCGAATTTGTTCGGCTCCATAGAGAAAGAGGCGAGGTTCGGGACGCTGTTCACGGATTTCACCATGATACGCCCGGGCTCCCTCGCCAAGGCGAACGGCGGTTACGTCGTGCTCGAGGCGCTCGATATGTTCAAATTCCCCTTCGTATGGGACTCGCTCAAGAAGGCCATAGAGAACCAGGAGCTCAGGATAGAGGACCTGTATCAGCAGTTCGGATATTCGAGCACGATCGGACTGAGACCCGAGCCCATAAAGCTCGACCTCAAGGTGATAATCGCCGGAAATTCCTATCTCTATCAAATGCTCTATGCCTACGATGAGGATTTCAGGAAGCTCTTCAAGGTGAAAGCCGACTTCGACTCGGTCGTGGACAGGAACGACAATACGCTGTCCCAATACTCATGCTTCATAAAGTCGATATGCGACAGGGACGGACTCAACCCGTTCGACAAGAGCGGGCTCGAAACGGTGATCGAGTATTCCTCGAGACTGTCGGGTGACCAGAGCAAGCTGTCGGTACAGCTGGGCTCCATTACCAAAATCCTGAAAGAGGCGGATTACTGGGCGAAGCAGGACGGCGGGGACGGGCTGACAAAACGCGCACACGTCGAGAAGGCGGTCGAGGAAAAGATCTACAGATCGAACATGGTGGAAGAAAAGATTCAGGAGTTAATCGCAAAGGGAGTCCTGCTCGTCGATACGGAGGGCATGGTCACCGGGCAGATAAACGGGCTCGCGGTGTATAACATGGGGGACTACGCGTTCGGAAAACCGTCACGCATAACGTGCGAAACGTTCATGGGCACGGAAGGTGTCGTGAATATCGAAAGGAAATCGAGGATGAGCGGCAATATTCATGATAAAGGCGTCCTCATCCTGAGCGGATACATCGGAGCAAAGTACGCCCAGAACAAGCCGCTCAGCCTCTCGGCAAGCATAGGGTTCGAGCAGAGCTACGAAACGATCGACGGGGACAGCGCCTCCGCGGCCGAGCTCATAGTGCTCCTCTCGAGCCTCTCCGGCGTCCCCGTAAAGCAGGGTCTCGCGATCACTGGCTCCGTGAACCAGAAGGGACAGATACAGCCGATCGGAGGAGTGAACGAAAAGGTCGAGGGGTTCTACGACGTGTGCAAGGCTAAAGGCATTACGGGCGAGCAGGGCGCCGTTATCCCCTACCAGAACGTGAAGAACCTGATGCTCAAAAAAGAGGTCGTGGAAGCGGTCAAGCATGGGAAATTCCATATCTACCCGGTCGAGACGATAGATCAGGCCATTGAAACCATGACGGGGAAGCAGGCAGGGGCAAGGGGGGCGGGCGGAAAGTTCAAGAGGGGGGGTATTAACTACCTCGTCGACAAGAAGCTAAGGGAGTTCGCCGAGGGCTACAGGAAATTCGGAAAGCAGCAGGCTCCGAAAAAGACGAACAACTCGAACGAAAAATAGGCCGTTAATATTACCTCGAAGGGAGGGTCTTGCGTTTTTTATTGAAACCGAAAAACCCGATGAATTCCGCAAACGCCCTGTCGCTGAGCTCGTTCAGGCGCGGAACGTATTCAGGCGTTTCCTTTCTTATCCTTTCGGGGTCGATTTTTCCGTTTAATTCCTCAATTTCTTTTTTATTCCCCGGTATCCGGAGCCACCTCTCGACCATGGGCTCATCGACCTCGAGGTGAAACTGGAGCCCGTAAACGTTTTCCCCGTAACGGAAGGCCTGGTTCTTACAGAGCGGGGAAGAAGCGAGGAGCACGGCCCCTTCAGGGACGTTGAAAGTGTCCCCGTGCCACTGAAAGATCTTTTCCGTACCCATGAAGTGAGACATAAGCGGGTCCCTGCCCCCCGCCTCAGTAGGAGAAAGGTCGTACCACCCGATCTCCTTCTCTTCGTTCTTATAGACCCTCGCGCCGAGGGCTTTTGCGATCAGCTGCGAGCCGAGGCATATGCCCAGAACGGGCATACCCGATCTCACTGCATTACGGATAGATTGCACCTCACGCGCGAGATTCGGGTATCTGCCGACCTCGTCCACATTCATCGGGCCCCCGAGCACTATAAGGCCGTCATAGCCCTCGAGACCGGGCTCGAAGCCGGGATGACGCTCAAAATTGACGTATTTTATCCTGAACCCGGAGTTCCTCAATACGGGGTCGAGTGTACCGAGTATCTCGTGAGCTACATGCTGAAAGACTAGAAGCCTGGGCATTGCGGATAAGCCTTTACCCGATTAAAGAATAGGAACCGGGAATGAATGATTTTACCCATTTATAAACGACTATGTAAACACGGTCTACGGAATATCTCCCAGGCGGGAGGCCGCAAAAAAGATTGTTCGGCAGGATAAGACTAGAGCTTGATCTTCCCCGTCATTACGTCTTTAAACATAACCCAGTCTCCCATGAGACTCCAGACCGGGTGCCTGAAAGTGGCGGGTTTATTCTTCTCGACGAAATAGTGTCCCGCCCACGCGAGCCCGTATCCGAAAACGGGGGCCAATATGAGCATCGCCCACTCCCCGGAGAGGAGCGCCGTAAGGACGATTATCAGCACCATTATGCACCCCGCAAAATGGAGGCGCCTGTTGAGAGGCTGGCTGTGCTCGGATAGATAGTAATGGTAAAACTGATGAAAGTTGTCGAATTCGCTCTCGCTACTGTGAGATTTTGCCATTTTACCCAACCCCGGGACGATGAACCCTAATCAATATTATAATGTCGAATTCAGGAAATCGTATCCGGGTTATTCAGTTTTTGTGGCATGTGAGCGGCTTAGAGGATTTTTGATTCCACAGGAAGGAATACCTGGAGGGAGGGGACTGTCCGCCGTCCCTGCAGGTATACGATATTAATAATTAATAAAGTGATATAGAGGAGTTACGAAACAGACGTTAACCTTTAAGATAATTGACGACGTCACCCTGAATGGACTCATCGACGAGTTTCCGCCAATCGTCGTTGCCTTCCGTTATCGCGTTCCTTATCTTTGTCGCGGAGATGAACCCTATATCCTCGGGCGGAAAGAATTCGTTCATTTCGTATCCGACACCCCTTCCCCAGTTGACAGACTCGATATCCGGAATGACCATGACCACGACGTCGTCACCCTTGCTCGCGTGATACTTTCTGATCATGTCGACTGTCTGCTCCGTAGTGAACGGGTTCTGGGGTTCGGGCGGGATATCCCTGACCATTATCAGGCAGGGAACACCCTTATCGAGCTTCTGCTTGACCAGACTCACATGCCCCATGTGATAGGGCTGATACCTGCCTATGAAGATAGCCCTTCTATCTTTAGATGGTTTGATCTCCGGGTGACCGTGGTTTACAACCTTCCAATCGCTCATTAAAAGCCTCCTTATTCTTATTAAAACATTTGATTATTATCGGATTTTACTTTTTCGGCCAATTTTGCAATATAAAAACGGATTTCATTATACATGCCGCCCGGCAATTTTCAATTTTAATGTCAAGCCTCCACGGCCGGCATTACTTTCCGCCCAGTATCGAAAGCACGGACTTTTTCACACCCAGCGCGAGCTTCCTCTGCTCGGGGGCGTCAAGGTGGACACCGTCGACCCTGCTCGACTTCACGTATTTCGACGCATCCAGAAAGTGACAGCCCGTGATATCGGCGGCCTTCCTGTATTCTTTCGCGAGCCCCCTGGAAACGGCCGCCCGGCCTTCGAAATAAAATTTCATAAAAGGGGAGAGAGGGCCCAGGGGCTGCGGGGCGATCAATAGTATTTCAGGAACTCCGAACCCGGGCCCCGCCATAGCCTTCTGCACAGTCCATATGAGCGACATACAGGAAGCGGCTATATCCGAGGCGGAGAGGCCTAACGCCTTCCACAGGTCGTTCGTGCCGAGCATCAGGATGAAGAGATCGATCGGCATGTGACATTCAAGCGCGAGGGGAAGGGATTTTCTGCCGTTCCTGTCCGGGAGGTAGGGGCTGTCGAGATTGGTGGTCCTGCCCGGGACAGATTCCTCGATTACCCTGTAGGATTCTCCGAGCTCCGTCTGCAGTATCCCGGGCCACCTGTCCCCGAACGAGAACCTCGTGCCGTCAGATGGGTTATAGCCCCAGGTTATTGAATCCCCATAACATAAAATCGACTTCATATGCCCCTCCTTGCCCGACGATTTTTAATTTACACGCGTAATAATCCGCAAACCAGCTTCTCAGAGCCTCTCCGATTTCAAATTCCGGCTGTCATTCCACTTCCCGGGCGGAGTCGTTTTACACACGGCCTCCCCCAGCATTTCCAGGAAGCGCCCCCTCCCGACCTCCCTTCCCCCCATCATCTTCATATGACTGTTGGGGACCTGAGAGTCTATAAACTCGAAATCCCGTTCCCTGAGCCTCTCGACGAGGTAGTACAATGCGACCTTCGATGCCTCGCTCACGAGGTGAAACATCGATTCGCCGAAGAAAACTCCCCCGATAGCGACACCATAGAGCCCCCCTACGAGCTTCCCTTCCTGATAGGTTTCAACGGAATGGGCATAACCGCGGTCGTGCAGCTCGGTGTATGCGTCGATCATGTCCTTCGTGATCCAGGTCCCGGTTTGCCCCTTGCGGGGGACCTCGGAGCAACTCCTGATGACCTCTCCGAAAGACGCGTCGAACAGGACCTCGTAACGGCCGGACTTCAAAATTTTGTTTAACTTCCTCGAAACGTAGAGGTCGGGGAGAGAGAGCACAAGACGGGGGTCGGGGGAAAACCAGAGGATCGGATTGTCTTCGGAGTACCAGGGGAAAATCCCGTTCCTATAGGCGAGGAGGAGCCTTGGGACGCTCAGATCCCCTCCGACCGCAAGGAGCCCGTTCGACTCCGCAAGCATCGGGTGAGGGAAAACGAGGGAATCGTCGAGAAGGTATACGGGCATGGGGGAATATTATACACAGCCTTGGAAGCCAAATGCTCTCCCGCCGTCCCGGCTGAAGACGCTCAATATTATCCGTCCGAGTGACCGAGGTCCCTGCCGGGAGCGACCCTGTCTCTAACCAGCTGTTTCAGTTCTTTGATATCCGGAAACCTGCCTCTCTCCTTCCTCGACCAGACGAGCTCGTCCCCGACCCTGACTTCGAATATCCCGCCCGTGCCGGGTACGAGCGCCACTTCCCCGATCTCGAGGTCGAATGTCGTCAAAAGCTCCTGCGCCATCCAGGACACCCTCAATAACCAGCGGCACTGCCTGCAGTAAATTATTTCAACTCTTCTGTTGTCTGCCATGAAAGACTCCCGCGCCTCAAAAATGATTATTTTATCAGCCCGTAAGTGCCGAGTCTAATATAAGGCATTTTCAGGCGATAATTTATTGATATTGGAATTAGCATGTGAGATACTAAAGCCAAGTTCCGAACAATG
>Ga0155644_1103_pt1 | contig 21845 bp, 16 predicted proteins | sample RifCSPhighO2_12_FD_107301 | JGI IMG/M metagenome (GOLD analysis project Ga0155644, IMG submission 107301) | Candidatus Dadabacteria bacterium RIFCSPHIGHO2_12_FULL_53_21 | reverse complement strand
TAGATGGACGTCCTCCAGCCGATGCCCGAGATGAAGCGCTCGAGGTTGATTAGCGCCGCGTCCGGGTCGGGGGATTTTAATATGCTTCCGAGAAAGGCCGGGATAACGCGCCTCGTCGTGACGCGCCCCTCCCTGGTGAGCGCGCCCCTCCTGGGGTCGAGGAGTTTCGAGAAAAGGTCAATCGCGCTCCACGGGTTTTTGAACCCGAGTTTTTTAAGATTATCGACCGCTTCCTTTTCGTCGATATTTCCTTCGGTCAGAAAATCGGCCACCCTGAGGAATTCCTTTCCGACTTCTTCGGTTTTTTCAGAACGATCGTAAAACAGACCCTTGAATATCTTTGATACGGAAGACGTCTTGTCCGTGTAGAGGGCTTCGAACTCGTCCCTGTTTTTGAGTCCCGCCCTCTTCGCGAGCTTCTCTATCTCTTCGGGAGACGCCGGAATCTTGTGCGTCTGCCTCTCGTCCGCGATCTGAATGTAATGCTCGACCTTTCTGAGAAACAGGTAAGATGACGAGAGCGTGTCGTGGACGTCTTTATCTATAATCTTCTTCATTCTCAATTTTTCGAGGGCGCGGAGCGTGTTGCTCTCCCTTATATCCTTTACCGCCCCGCCGTTCACGAGCTGGAGCGCCTGTATGAAGAACTCTATCTCCCTTATCCCTCCCTTACCTAACTTTACGTCCCGCTTCTTCTCGAGCCTGTCGAGCTTCATCTTCATGTCCTTCAAGTCTTCTATCGACGTGTAGTCGAGAAACTTCTTGTATACGAAGGGCTCGATCTCCCGGATGAATTCTTCTCCGAGGCTCAAATCGCCCGCGACGGGCCTCGCCTTTATCATGGCCGCCCTTTCCCACGTATCCCCCCAGTAGAAATAGTGCTCGACTGCGCCGTCTATAGGGACCGAGACGGAACTCTTGCTCCCGCCGGGCCTGAGCCCGAGGTCCACCCTGTAGAGGAAACCGTCCTCCGTCACGGCGCTCAGGGTCCGGGTCGCCCTTTCGCCGAGCTTGAAAAACGGGTCCGGGTCGCCTTTGTCCCTGTAGATGTAGATGAGGTCCACGTCGGAGCTGAGGTTGAGCTCCCTGCCGCCCAGCTTCCCCATTCCGAGCACGACGAACTCGCCCGCCCCGTCGGTCCCGAGCTCTTTCCCGTGGTACGTGACGACGGCTTCGATCACGGCGCACGCGAGGTCCGAGAGCTCTTCCATCGTGTCGGGGAAAGGGGCCGCGCCCGTTATGTCCCTGTATGCGATCCTCGAGAGCTCCCTGTATTTATATTGCGTGAGGCGCGTCTGAATATCCGCCTGCGATTGGGAGGAACCCATTATCTGCCTCGCTTCTTCGGAGAAACGGGAGGGTTCTTTTTTCGTTTTCAGTATTATCGGTGAATCGAGGTAATCGAGTATGCCGGGGTCCCGCAGTATAGCCCTTCTCAGGAACGAGCTCCACGAGGCGAGCAGCTCGAGTATGTCCTTCTTTGCGGACGGGATGTCGCTGTGGAGTTCTCTGAAACGCTCTAAAGCGGTACGGGCGTTATCGGGGTCGGGTAATGCTCTATTCAACGTTTATTTTCCTGCTTCTTTTTCCGCGCGCCCTTTTGGCTCCGCCTTTCCTGCGTTCCTTGATCTCTTCCCCCGCCTTTTTGACGAGCTCGAACCCCTTGTTCACGGCCTTTAAAGGGAGCTCGCAGACGAACTTCCTCCCCTCTTCCTTCTCGAGGAGCCCCTTTACGCCCTTGATGGCATAACCCGCGCCGACGACGATCTCGGTCGCGCTCACGATGAAATGCTCGCCAGCTTTGCCGAGGTCGCTCAAATCGACCTTCGGCTCCTGCCCTTCCGCTTCGGTCTTCTTCTGCTGCCTTCTCGCCATAATCCAGCCTCGCTTGCCGGGTCTCAGCCGGAACCCAGATAACGACCCGACACCGAAATTTTACCAGAAATAAGGGGTTGTGGTTATAGGAGGCGGAGAATCAGTGCTTATCTACAATTTTGGTATAACCACCGGCAAATTTTATAATGTCATGCTGAACCCCTGAAACGAGTTCAGGGTAGGCTTGTTTCAGCATCTTGTTATTGTCTTTCAATTCCCTCCTTAGAAAAAGGAGGGTTAGGGAGGATTTTTCTTTTCTTTGTTTTAATGGTCATTCTGCACATGCCGCAGAATCTAAGCGTTGTCATTCCCGAAAGCTTCTATCGGGAATCCACTTCTTTTAAATCCCCCTGAAATTTATTTTCTGCTGACCCATAATTGGATATTAACGTCATTGCACTTAGCCAAGACCAACCAACTCCTCGCTCGCTCGGAATTGTTCCCCTTTTTCTAAGGGGGAAAATTATGTTTCCCCTCCCTGAAGCTTTAATTACCTCCTTTTATAAAGGAGGACCGTTGGACCCTCGAAATCGTTCTCGCGATGACAGTACAGGCATGTCTTTGCGAGCGAAGCGAACGAATGCGAGCGTAGCGCGGCAATCTCACGAAAAGAATAGATCGCCACGGTTGCATAATACGCTCCCTCGCGAAGACAGTGCGGCGGGATGGGGTTCCACGAAGCGCTGTTCTCGTCATCCACTATAGATGAGAAAACTCAACTAAAATTATAAGGATCGACGTCCACGGAAACCCTTATGCCGCCCGTGATGTTCGAAGTTAGTTTTATGAGCTTCCTCGTGAAGCTGCGGAGAAGCCCGGCGTTGGTTGATTTAAGGAGCATCTGGAACCTGTACCTGTTCCTGATCTTGCTTACCGGGCAGGGCGATGGACCCAATATAGTCAGCGCGCCCGGCTTGAGCTTCGAAACGAGCTTCCGCGCGGTCTCGCCCGCCCTCGCTGCAAGCTCTCCTGTCTCCCGCTCGCCCTTTCCCGTAAACCTTACATTCACGAGCCTCGAAAACGGGGGATAGCCGAGCTCTTCTCGTAATTTCAGCTCCTCTTCGAGAAACCCCTTGCTGTCCTGTCTTACGGCGTGCTCTATGCTCGGGTGCTCCGGGTTGTATGTCTGAACTATCACCTTCCCCGGCGTGTCCCCTCGTCCCGCCCTGCCCGCGACCTGCGTAACGAGCTGGAAAGTCCTTTCGCCCGAGCGGAAGTCGGGAATGCCTAACGCCATGTCGGCGGATATGACGCCCACGAGAGTGACACCCGGAAGGTCGTGCCCCTTGGCCACCATCTGCGTCCCGATGAGGACGTCTATCTCCCCGCGCTCGAGCCTCCCGTAGAGTGTCAGGAGGCTCTTCTTCCCGGCCACGGTGTCCCTGTCCATGCGCGCCGCCTTCGCCTCCGGGATTATGCGCTTGAGCTCCTCTTCTACCCTCTGGGTCCCGATGCCTAGCCCTTGCATGGACTCGCCGCATTTCGAACACGCCCCTGTAAGCTTCTCCGAGAGGCCGCACATGTGGCACATTACCGAATCCTCCCGCGCGTGATACGTGAGCGATACGCTGCAGTTGGGGCATTTCATTATCTCCCCGCACGCTGGGCATATAATGAGGGTCGAGTATCCGCGCCTGTTGAGGAAGAGGATCGTTTGCCTGTCGTGCCAGAAGTTATCTACTATCTCCTCCCGGAGCCTTCCCGAGAATACGGCCCCTCCCTCGTACTTCATGTCGGCGATCTCGACCGTCGGCATAGGCCTGTCCTCGACCCTGAGTGGTAAAGAGAGGTATTCGAACCTGTGCTTGAGCGCGTTGTAGTAGGATTCGACGGAAGGGGTCGCAGAACCGAGCACCACTACAGAGTCCGTCATCCTTCCGAGCACGAGGGCGAGGTCCCTCGCGTTATAGCACGGGGTCTCTTCCTGCTTGTATGTACTCTCGTGCTCCTCGTCGACGATTATGATGCCGACGTTCCGGAATGGAGCGAATACCGCGGAGCGCGCACCTATAACCACCTTCACCTCGCCGCGGCTCGCCATGCGCCAGGAGTCGAACCTCTCTCCGTCCGAGAGCGCGCTGTGTATGACGGCGACACTCCGCCCGAACCTCGCCCTCACCCTTTTTACGAGAAGCGGTGTAAGGGATATTTCGGGCACGAGGAGTATCGCCTCCTTCCCCTTATTTATGACCTCCTCTATCGCGCGGAGGTACACTTCAGTCTTCCCGCTGCCCGTGACTCCGTGGAGCAGGAACGGCGCGAACCTGCCCCGTTCGACGGCGTCCTTTATTTTCCCGCACGCGATCTCCTGGTCTATCGTGAGCGCGGGCTTACTGTCCCCCTTTATCTCCATTCCCGCGAACGGGTCCCTCGATATTTCCTCGTGCTCCGTTACTATGAATTTATTTTCTTCGAGCCACGCGAGGTGCGCGCTCACGTTTCCGAATACCTCTTTGAGATCGTCGAGCGGGACCCTGCCGCTCCCGATAACGAACTCCAGAATCTGAGACTTGGTCTTCTTTCTCTTGAGCAGCGCGCCGCCGGGTAAAGCGCCCGGAGCAGCCGATATTATCTTTTCGGTCTTTATCTTGGGGTCCGATTTCAGCTCGTATGAGAACTCTACGAGCCCCCTTCTCATGAGCGAATTGAGGAGCTCCGTCGACGTGTTCTCGACCAGAGAGAGGAGTTTCTGCGAGCTTATCTCCCCCGAATTGAGAACGGTCTTGAGCACGAGGACTTCCTGCCCGGTGAGTCTTCCCTTATCGAGCGCCCTCACCCCCCCGTCCGTTATCTTAATGAGGCGCCTCACGCTCACCCCGAGACCGCCCGGATGCGCCGCCTTTAAAACTATGCCCAGGGAAGTCATGTAGTAGCCGGCCGTCCACCTGAGGAACTCGAGCCGTTTCTCGTCGAAGAGCGGCTCGTCGTCGATTATATCGAGCGTGTCTCTGAGCTCGACGCCCGGCGGAGGCTCGCCGGGGCCGATTATGAACCCTATCGTCCTCCTGTTCCTGAACGGGACGAGGACGCGCTTTCCGAGAGCGATTCCGTCCCTCAGATGCGCCGGCACGCTGTATGTATAGAGGGCTTCCCCCGGTATGGGGACCGCGACCTGGATGGTTTCATTCATTTACACGGGAGTCTAATTGTTTTCACAATTACGTGCAATAGCGGCGAGGCCTGAGCTCCCGGACATTTATATTTGCACATACAAATCCGGTAATCCGGGTAAGCTCCCCAAAGGATTTATAAAGCTGCCCGGGACCGGCCTTCCGTGAGCCCGACAATAAAGAGGAATATCCATTCCTAATATTTTGTATCAAATTTCGCAGATAACTCTTAAAGCCCATTGGCAAATTTCACAAGCTCCGAATGTGCCGCGAATATGCCCGGAGCCTCCCCGAAGTTAAATTAAACAATTTAAGTTTCGGATGTTGACAACTTCAATCACAGCAAATATGATTTAATTGAGCCGGCACTACAGGCCGGCCGGAACGTTCAATGGGAAGGTTGGACAGGCTCCTAAACAAGGCAGACGATTATAAGGAAGCGGGCCGCTTCGAGGAAGCTCTCAAAGAGCTGGCGAAAGCGGTTAAGATAGCCCCGCGAGACCCGGACGTTTACCTTTCATTTGCACTCACCTACGACGCGATGGAGGATTTCGCTTCATCCGTGTCTTATTTCAGGAAAGCCGTCGAGCTTAACCCCGAAGACCCCTACATATGGACGCAGCTCGGTATAACGCTCTCGAGGATGGGAAGGCAGGGGGAATCGCTCCGGGCTTATGACGCCGCGCTCGAGCTGGACCCGGAATACATCATCGCGAAATGGCACATGGGACTCACGTACAGGTCGATAGGGCTATACGAAGACGCGCTCCGCTATTTTCAGGAGTGCAGGGATTCGGACGCCGACATCGAATACATTAAAGACGAGATAGGTTATCAGACCGGCCTCTGCTACTTCGACATGGGGTGGACCAAAGAGGCCCTTTACGAGTTCAGGAAACATCTGGAAGCCTGCCCCTCCGATACGTGGGCGCACATGTCGGTAGGGAACTGCTATTTCGACTTCGGATGGATAGACGAATCGGCCGCCAAGTTCAAGGAGGTTATCTCTCTCTCTCCGGAATTCATACCCGCCTATAACGCGCTCGCGCTGTCGCTCGCGGAAAAGGGCTGGTACGACGAGGCGCTCGACGTGCTCAGGACCGCGCTTAAAATATCTCCCGACGACGAAACGATCAAAGACAACATGGACTACATTCAATCGCTCAAGGAAGATGACGACGGCGCCAAGGGCGTCATACTCCTTGGCCTCATTCTCCAGCTCTTAAAGAGAAAAGAAATTTCCGACTGAGCCCGAAAAGAGCTCAGGCAATGAATTCCTCCACAACCGATCTGCCGGCGAACTCCCTTCCCTTTTCGGTCAGCCTCAGGCGTCCGTTCTCCACCAGCACGTCCCCCCTTTTTACGGAATAACCGACGACGCTCTTCGCGAACCCCTCCTTCCACCTGAGCGTTTCCTCGATATGACCTACCTCCGATTCACGCGCCTCCTCGGGAGTCCCCTCATGGTTGAGGAGGTGTATGGCGAGCATCCTGCCCGCGAACTCGCGCTTCTGTCGTGTCTTCCTCCGCGCTATCGCCGCGAGCCCCCGCTCGGGAGCCAGGAGGAATACGACGAGGAATATGAGGCCCGAAACCGAAGCCATCGAGCCCGCAATGTTCGCGTCGAGGAGTATCGCCGCCCAGAAGCCGCAGATCGCGCTCAGTATGCCTATAAGGGCGCTCAGTATTATCATGCGCGGGAGCCTGTCCGTAAGGAGGTAAGCCGCCGCTGGGGGCGCGATCATGAGAGCGACTACGAGTATCGACCCCACGGCGTCGAAAGCCCCTACGGCGGTAACGGACACGATGCCCATCAGTCCGTAGTGCAGGAGCCCCGGCGTAAAGCCGAGCGCCGCGGCGAGCCCGGCATCGAAAGTCGCGACCTTGAGCTCCTTGTAGAAGAGCAGTATGAAAACGAGGTTCAGGATTAGTATCCCGCCCATCACGTACATGGACTTTGGGCCCAGATCGAAGCCGCTGATTACGAGCCTGTCGAAGGGCGCGAACGCGATCTCGCCCAGGAGCACCGCGTGCACGTCGAGGTGTATGTTATACGCGTATTTCGAGATGAGTATGACGCCGATGCTGAAGAGGAGCGGGAATACGAGCCCTATCGAGGCGTCCTCTTTCACGAGCTTGGTCCTGTTGAGGAGCTCGACGAGGCTGACCGTGAGCACGCCGCTGAGCGCCGCGCCGATGATAAGTAAGGGGGACGAGATGTCGCCCACGGCGAAGAACGCGAGCACTATCCCGAGAAGTATCGCGTGGCTTATAGCGTCGCTCATCATGGCCATTCTCCTGAGCACGAGAAAAACGCCCGGGATCGCGCAAGTGACGGCCACGAGGGAAGCGATAATCTGGATCTCGATCTGCTCAGCGCTCATCCTGTCCCCCGCCCCTCTCTCCCTGAGCCCTCTCCGCCTCCTCAATTCCCGCCCTCGTAAGCGCCCATTCCCCGGGGCTTACGGCGCGGACGAGTCCCCTCTCGCTAAGTATTTCGAGGCTCCGCTCGACTCCGCCCTTCCCTGCGCTCATGAGCCTGAGCACCGAGAGCGAATGCGCGTGCTCCGGGTCCTTGTGCTCGAGCGCGAGGGAATAGAGGTCTTCGAGTATGCCCTCCAGGCGGAGCCTCCCCCTCTGCCTCCTCTCGCGGAAGAACCTCCATAAGATCCCTCTACGGGGTGCGAGCAGCATTGAGAAGATCACTATCGCACTCACGCATACGACGATCGTCGGCCCCGTGGGGAGGCGCGTGACGCTCGCGCTCAGCACCGCGCCGCTTATTCCGGCGAGCGCCCCGAAGAGCGAAGAGAGGACTATCATGACGCCCAGGTTGTCTGTCCACTGCCTGGCTGAAGCCGCGGGGGCCACTATCATTGCGCTCATCAGCACGACACCGACCGTCTGGAGGCCGAGCACTATCGCTATCACTATCAAGGTCGTAAGCAGTACGTCGAGCACCCTCACCGGGAACCCCAGCGTCGAGGCGAAATCGGGGTCGAACGAGAGGAGCTTGAATTCCTTCCAGAGGAGCATGGTAATTAATATTGCTGAAGCGCCCAGTATCCCCATCGTGACGACGTCCCTTTCCAGGAGCGCCGCCGCCTGCCCGAAGAGGAATTTATCGAGACCGGCCTGTGTCGCGTCGGGCCTCTTCTGAATAATTGTCAGCAGCACGAGGCCGAAGCCGAAGAATACGGACAGCACCATGCCGAGCGCCGTGTCGTACTTCACACGGGTCGAGTTCACGATGCTTATGATGAGCAGAGTTGCGATCCAGCCCGCGAGAGCGGCCCCTATTATCAATACGAGGGGCATCTTGCTGCCGGTAAGCAGGAACGCGAGAGCGATTCCGGGAAGAGCCGCATGGGACATCGCGTCCCCGAGGAGGCTCTGCTTCCTGAGGACGGCGTAGGAGCCGAGCGCGCCGCTCACTATCCCGATGACAGCCGAGCCGAGCGCAACGGTCCTGAGCGTATAATCCAGAAACAGATCGGAAAAAATCTGCGGGAAGTCCACGTCAGAAGCCCCTTTCTCCGGTCCTCTTTTCATCTTCGGGAGCGCCGTTCCGCTCCCCGTGCCTCAGGAACGAGACGCGCCCGCCGTATGTGAGCCGGAGGTTCTCCTCGGTAAACACCTCGCTCACGGGCCCGCTCGCTATGAGACGCACGTTAAGGAGCGCGGTCCAGTCGAAATACTCGGGCACGGTCTGGAGGTCGTGGTGCACGACGACGACTGTCTTTCCCGCCGCGCGGAGCTCCTGCAGCAGGGTTACTATCGCCCTCTCGGTCGTAGCGTCCACGCCCTGAAAAGGCTCGTCCATAAGATAGACCTGAGCGTCCTGCACGAGAGCGCGGGCGAGGAAGACGCGCTGCTGCTGCCCGCCCGAGAGCTGGCTTATCTGACGCTCGGCGAAACGGGACATGCCGACTTTCTCGAGCGCGGCGAGGGCCATGTCGGCTTCTTTCTTTCCGGGCCTCCTGATCCACCCGAGGGCGCCGTACCTTCCCATCATCACGACGTCCTTCACGCTCGTCGGGAAGTCCCAGTCTACGCTCCCCCTCTGCGGCACGTAACCGACGATGCGGCGCTGCTTCGAATAAGGCTCGCCGTAAATGAGCACCCGCCCCGCAGCCGTGTTGACGAGGTTGAGCACGGCCTTAATGAGCGTGGTCTTTCCCGCTCCGTTAGGCCCTATTATCGCCATAAGCACGCCCGAGGGCACAGTGAGGTCCACGTCCCACAGGACGGGCTTCTCGCCGTAGGCGACCGTGAGGTCTTCCACCTTTATTGCTTCTTCCCTGTTCATGTCAGCTCTCTCTCGTCAGTTTTATAATCGCACATATCATTCCCTGTCCATCCCGGACGCGTGTGAGAAATCAGCCCCATGTCAGGACTGTCCCCCGTCGAGGAGCGCGCCGACTATCGTATCGATATTGTGGCGGATCATCCCGATGTAGTTCCCGTCCGGGGTGCCGGGGTTGCCCATCGCGTCCGAATACAGCGACCCCCCGACCTTCACGTCGAGCCCCTTCGCCTGCACGGCCGCCTGAACGGCCTCGATGTATCTGGGAGGGACGGAGGATTCGACGAATATCGCGGGGATTTTGCGCTCGACTATGAACCCTGCGAGCGACTGTACGTCGGCCGTCCCGGCTTCTGAATCCGTGCTGATCCCCTGGAGCCCCCTCACCTCGAAGCCGTAACGCCTCCCGAAATAATTAAACGCGTCGTGCGCCGTTATCAGGACCCTTTTATCCTCGGGGAGGAGATTCGCCTTCGACTTCACGTATTCGTTGAGCGCAGTAAGCTCGGTCAGGTATGCCACCGTATTCGCCCTGTAGTCGTCCGCGTTTGCGGGGTCGATCGTAACGAGCGTGTCCCTCACGGTCTCTACAGCCTTCATCCACATGGTTACGTCGAACCAGACGTGCGGGTCGTAGTTCCCCTCGAATTGAGGAGGGGTCTCCAGCAGGCTCCTGTCTATGCTGTCCGTTACGGCGACGGTCTCTATGCCCCGCTTTCTCATCTGCTCGAATATCTCCGTCATCTTGCCTTCGAGGTGGAGGCCGTTGTAGAAAATAAGGTCCGCTCCGGAAAGGAGCGCGACATCGCCCGCGCTCGCCTTATAGAGGTGCGGGTCCACACCGGGGCCCATGAGCCCCCTGACCTTCACGTGCTCCCCGCCCACCACCTGCGCTATGTCCGTTATCATCCCCGTTGTGGCGACAATATTTATGACGCCGCTTTCGGCGCCATTTTTCGCGTCCCCGTCTCCTCCCTCCCGGGAGCACGAAACGAGTCCTGTCAGCAGCACTATGAATAAAAAGTATTTGGCGTAGTTCATTCAGCTCATCTCCCCCGGATTCCCCTTGACGTCCGTTATAAATACGTACTGGGCGGCTTCCGCCCCGAGCACATGGCTCGCGTCCCCGACTTTGAGAGTGATCGGCCCGCTGAAAGGCTCGACCGAAACGACTTTAACCTTGGTCTTCGGGTAGAGCCCCATTTTCCCTATGTAACGGAGGAGCTTCGGGTCGTGGTCGCTAACCTCCGCGACTACACCATGCTGTCCCGGCCTCATGTCGGCAAGCGGTATGGATTCGAGCTCGATTATGGTCCCGTCCCTGCTCGGTATGGGTGAGCCGTGAGGGTCCCTCGTCGGGTGCCCGAGGGCTGCGTCCATGCGGTCCTCGAGGTCTTCAGAAAGTACGTGCTCCCATTTCTCGGCCTCCTCGTGCACCCGGTCCCACGGCACGCCGAGCGCTTCGGCGAGGTAGAGCTCTATCAGCCTGTGGTGCCTGATTACTTCGAGGGCGATTTTCTGCCCGGACTGCGTGAGCTTCACACCCTGATAGCGTTTGTGGGTGAGGAGCTTCTTTTCGGAAAGCTTTTTAATCATGCTCGTCACCGACGCCGGCGCCACGCCGAGCTTCTCCGAAAGGGCGTTCGTCGAAACCTTCCCCTTCTCCTTCTGAATCTCGTAAATCGCCTTCAAATAGTTCTCTATGGATTCCGTATACATTTAATTTCTCCTGAATAGTATTTAGACACTTCAAAAAAATTGATTGCACCTGCAACACGCTAGACCGCCACGAAAAGTCCCGTGACGTACATTATAAGCAGCCCGATTACGAGCCCGGCAAAGTTTGTAATGTCACCCAATCCGGCTTCCGATTCTCTGCCCATTAGTCTTACGATTTCGTAAACGACCTGGAATATCGCCCCCGCCCCTATGGCAAAAAATAGCGTGGCCAGGACGTCCGAGTACGTAAACCCCCCGATCCAGGTACCTAAGATGGCCGGGGCCCCGGCAATTAACCCGAGAAAGACGAAGTGAACCCATCTGGGCTTACTGCCGCCTGCTACAGGCGCGACTATACCCAGACCCTCTGTGATGTTATGAATAGCAAAACCTATTACCAGAAAGGCGCCTAACGCGACCTCCCCAAGCACATAGGCCGAGCCTATTGCCAGTCCTTCTCCCAAATTATGTATGCCGATTCCGGTGGCGATCATATAGGCTAAAACAAGACGCACATAGGATTCGCTTTTTTGCGAAGCGCCGGAGCCCATTGTTTTCTTTCTCACCGCGACCAGAAAAAGGAAGCTCAAAAGCGCGCCCATGCCGATTAAGGCTACGCCCTGAAACACGCCCGGCACTCGTTGTGCGACTTCGAACGCTTCATCCAGGGTGTCGACCCCTAAAAATATCAAAAGACCGGCCGTGAGGCTGAGGAAAAAATTCAGCCATTTCTTGCTTATTTTTCTCAAGAACGGAAACCAGAGAAACCCGAGAAATATAGGGATTACCCCGACATAAACCCCGAGAAGGGCGAACGTTCCGAAGTAGCGCCAATCAGGCGTCGGTGTTTCGGTGGCAATTTCAACTGCGTCTGAGAATTTTATTCCGGTAGAAGTAATAACCGCAACCTCATACGGCTCAGCGGGAACCCAGTGGTGGGGAATTGTAATGACAGCCTGACCGAGACGGGGAACAACATTGCTGGGGCTTATGGCAGCTTCCCAGAGAGCCTCGTTTACTGTGACTTGAGCGATCGTAACCTCGTAAGGGCCCGTATTTCGCACATAGGCAATAATTTTTCCGGGGTGAAGCACGATTCTCTCAAAATCGATTTTTTCAACGGGTACGGCCGGTGTTTCAACAAGGCTCGACCCCTTGGCTGCAAACCAATAGACCATAGCCGCAAGAACCAACAAGGGGAGTATGGCTGTCAGTAAAATGGTAACACGCGGGTTCAAAATACTCCCCTTCTTTGCATCTGCAATATTTCTTTCCTCAATCACTTTTTCGCTCGACATCTAGATCCTCGCTTCCGGCCTTTTAGTCATTCGTAAACAGGAGATTATTAAGTATAGAGTGATGCATGATCCGTGTGACGCGCTATATATGATGATTATCCCTTAATGATCCGTACGCGTATCCCGCATCCCGACTATTCTCATATATTCCTCTCCGCAGCTAATAAATAAGCCTTTTTCAGACAACATCGGGAAGCACGTTGAAAAAGCCCATCCACCCGAGCTCGGCAAATTCACTCTGGTGGGCATGGAACATGTACATCCCGGGATATTTGTATGAGAACTCAATAACGCAGCGTTCGCCCTGGCAGAGCATTACGGTGTCCGTATGCTCATACTCGTCCAGCTTTGTGCCCGTACGATAAAGACGAAACATGTTTCCGTGGAGATGAAAAGAATTTATGAGATCAAACTCGGTCATATTGACTAAATAGATCCTGACCGGTTCGTTTAATTTGATATCTATGGGGTTCTCCGAGTAATAATTTGAATATCCGTTCACCGTGTAAAATTCGTTTTCTCCGTCAAAGTCGGTATCGAAGCCGTTCATGACCATGATGAATTCCCTGGCGGACGGCCTCGGAGTCTTCGGGTCGACGATAAATGCCCCGTATAGCCCCTTTTCAATGTGCTTTTTGACCGGCATAACGTGGCAGTGATAAAGAAAAACCCCAAACGGGTCCGCGGTAAACTCGTAGGTAAAACTCCCTCCCGTCGGAACGATCTCGAACACACCGTCCATTCCAGCCGGATGTACGCCATGGAAGTGGATCGTATGAGGCATGCTGGACGCGTTGGTGAAGTGAATTTTCAACCTGTCCCCTTCAGTACACCTTATGGTCGGTCCCGGAACGCAGCCGTTATAAGTCCATGCCGGATAAATAACCCCGGGCGCGACCTCTATTTCTCTCTCCCTGGCGACAATCTTGTACTCCCTCTGTACCTCGCCGCCCGGGAGCCGGGTTACTTTGCCGTAGTCGAACGTGTCGAGAAACTTCATCGGATTCATATCACAGTCTTTAAAATAGTCCGCCGTTTTCTGATTATGGCGCTTAGCCGTCATTTGGTGTCCGTCATGTCCGATACCCGCGTTCAGCACCACACCTTCGTTGTATTTTTCCTGAGCGAAGCCCTTCCCCGCCAGGACGGCGGTACCGCCTAATACTCCCAGGCTCACTTTGAGCAAGTTTCTACGAGACATGCCGCTTTTACTCATAATCCGTATTCTCCTTTTGAATTCCCTAACTTAATCTTTATATCATACTAGCTATAAATTTAGACACGTCTAAATTTTACATATAGAAATAAGACCTGTCAATCCGCCGCATAGCCGGTATCGACTCAAAAGAAAAACGTGAAGGCGGCGGTTATTACGACCAGCCTGTCGGCGTTCTTCGTATATACGTCGGGCGTAACCCCCATGATGACGGTAAGCCATTCAGCGGCTGTAGCCGTAAAGCCCCCCGTGACATTGATAACGGATATATCCCCTCCGGCGCCGGGATCTTCAAACGCATAAGCCCCCTCTGCAACCGCCTGGAGCCAGGGTGTGAGGAAATAACCGAAGCCGACGTCCGTTACGAAGCTCCAGGAGCCGTGTTCAATGATCCCGAATACGAAATCGGCATCCGTCGAAAATTTATCCGTGAAGTTTTTCGTCAGTATGAGCCCGCCCGGCTCTACGATCCAGAGAGCACCGTCCCCGACCGGGAACGTAACCCCTCCCTGATAGGCGAGGGAAACGGGATACCCTTTTTCCTCATCGAGGAACATAAACTTCACTCCGGCTTCTACATCCCCGAAATCGGATTCTGCCCGTATTAATTCCGAATCCTCGACGTTAAGGTAGTTAATATTCACTCCTGCCTCCAGGTTCTCGAGAAGTCCGGGGGTAAGCCTGAGGCCGCCTCCGAACCTGACCGTATCGTTCCCGTCGTCCTCGAATTCGAGTGAGAAGAAGGGCTCGACCTCAACGTGCTTTTGAGGGACCGTGTCCGCACTCAAAACATTTATCTTGGAGTTGGAGATACCCCCTACGGCGGGAGCCTCGGTCGCGAGGGAGAAGAAGTAAAGGACCATCAGCAGGGGGACAGCGAACCCGCGTGCGGAAACGGCTCTCGCGTTCCTCCGCGCGCCGAGGGTGAATAGCTTCATTGAATCCTCCACATACGATACGGCGGGCACAAACACCGCCCGTCCTCCTCCGTCAAAGCCAAAGTAATCATACTACTAAAAATTGTCTTTACTATAACCTAATACTATATTTAGTCATGCCTAAAATATATTAGCCGGGCCGTCATGTCAAGGCGTCATATAAGAAGCCCGAGAAATTCAAGGAAAAACCGGCTAATATATATGAGCTATAAGTCATGACCCCCATTGTCGAACTACACAGCCCGTTACGAAATAATAGTTGTCCGCCGCACCTCCTGCTTGTTGCCGTCCTCTCCATATTGGTTTTCGGCTCCCTTTTCTCCCCGGCCCATTCATACGCCGCCGGCCCGGCGGAGGACACAGGCATTCCCGTATTCGGCTATGAGATCGTAAAAACATATCCCCACGACGTCTCCGCTTTCACGCAGGGCCTCTTCATCCGGGACGGCATCCTGTATGAAGGCACCGGGCTCAGCGGCCGGTCGTCCCTCAGAAAAGTGGACATCGATACGGGAAAGGCGCTCGAAGAGCATAAACTCCCCGGCATATATTTCGGAGAAGGGATTGCGACCGACGGAAAAAGGATAGTCCAGCTCACCTGGCGTTCGCATAAGGGTTTCGTTTACGACATCAAAACGTTCAAGCCGCTTCAAGAGTTCAGCTACCCGACTGAAGGATGGGGCCTCACGTATGACGGAAGGAACTTCGTCATGAGCGACGGGAGCGCGACACTCTATTTCCTCGACCCCCGGAGCTTCAAGGAGATCGGCAGGCTCGAGGTCTATGACCGGAAGGGCCCTGTCGTGCGGCTGAACGAGCTCGAATACGTAAAGGGAGAGATATTCGCCAACGTTTGGGGGGAAGACCGCGTAGCGAGGATCGACGCCGACACGGGACGGGTAACGGGGTGGATCGACTTCCGCGGGCTGCTCAGCGACGCAGACAGAAAAACCCGCGTCGACGTGTTAAACGGCATAGCCTATGACAGCGAGACCGGGAAGTTTTACGTAACGGGCAAGCTATGGCCCAGGCTGTTCGAGATAAAGATCACATCCAAGAAATGAAATGAATCATCGGGGACCGGGCACTGTCACGATTTCCGCTTTTATGATATAGCGCCTGATAGTGCGTCTATTTAAAGAGGGGCTTGTCTTCCATCTCCTCGGTCGCGAGCGGTGCTTCATCCGATTCGATTTCTTCCTCGACCTCGGGGTCGTACTTGTTTTCGAGATAAGCGGGCTCGGCCCTGTCCTCGAGCGTATCCGTCGACGCGGGCTCGGACGGCGCGTCGAGCGTCGCACAGGAGGAGACCCACATCGGGCATACGATCAGCAGGAGAGTAAAAATAATTTCTTTCATAATCCGTTCGACCTCGTTCTCTGATTTTTAAACTTCAAAATATCCACCGCATAATATACCACCATTCTGCGGAGCCGTACCCTTTATATTTTCTTAACCTCACTTTGAATGCCCGACATACGCTCGAGAGCCAGCATGAGCGCCTGTGTACCCTTTCGTCCGTGTCCCTGCGCCCTGGCCGCAACGTAGAGCTGTCTCACGAGCGAAAGGCCGGGCAGTACGAGGTTCATCCTGTCGGACTCCTTCAATGCTATACCCATGTCCTTGATGAAGTGCTCGACGTAGAAACCCGGACTGAAGTCCCTTTTCAAGACCCTCGGCGCAAGGTTGTCGAGCATCCAGCAGGCGGCGGCCCCCCTGCCCACCGACTTGAGCATCGTTTCAGGATCGAGTCCCGATTTATAAGCGTATAGCAGAGTCTCGCACATGCCTACCATGAGCGAAGCGGCCATGATCTGGTTGCACATCTTCGTGTGCTGCCCGGAGCCGGCCCCTCCCTGATATACGATGTTCTTCCCCATGAGCTCGAAGAGCGGCATCACAGCGTCGAATGTCTTCCTGTCCCCGCCGGCCATGATGGAGAGCTTCCCCTCCCTGGCCCCTATGTCTCCCCCCGAGACGGGCGCGTCTATGGCCGAAGCCCCGGCCTTCTTCGCGGCCGCATATATCTCCTCCGCGAGCGAAGGCTCGGTGGTGGTCATATCCACGAGTATGCTCCCCTTCCGGAGCCCCTCGAATATTCCATCGTCACCGAAATAGACCTCCCTCACGTCATGAGGGAAACCGACGATCGTGAACAGGACGTCGGATTTCGAGGCCGCGTCCTTAGGGGATTTCGCCCACGCCGCTCCCGCCTCGATCAACCCCTCCGCCTTATTTCTGGTCCTCGTATATACCGTAGTCCTGTAGCCCGCTTTCACGAGATGCATGCACATGGACGCGCCCATTACGCCCGTGCCTATCCACCCTATTCCGGTATTCTCAGTGCTAACTTTTCTCGCTGCCATACCGCTCACCTCCTTAGGTCTGTCATGATATCCATTCCAACCAGTTTAGACAAAATTTAAGTAGACTATTGATTTTATCCTTTATTTTATGATATTGTTTATCAAATACATTATTTTATTTTTGGCAGAGGTTTCCAGACTTTAATTATGACGATTTGATCAGATCGCCTGATCAGGAGGTATATCGATGTCCAGATACGTAAGCTTTGCAATTGGAGTTTTTGTTCTGGGATTTTTCCTCTGGTCCGAAAATTCTTCGGCAGTCAGCACCATAGTAGTACAAAAAACGACCGACCCTTCGGGCTTCGATGGCTTCGACTTCCTCCTCGACGGTCCCACTTCTGATTCCACATTTACTCTCGACGACGGCGAGTCTCAGATATCCAGCAATCTGGACCCGGGCATATATACCGTTTCGGAAACGGATTTAGTTCCCGGCTTCGAGCTCACGGGCATTATATGCAATTCACAGGATGATACCAGCACGTTTGTCGTGGACCTCGAGAACGGGAGCGTCGAGATCACTCTCGCGGATGACGATACGGTCACCTGCGAATTCACCAATACCGGCACCGTCTCGATCACAATAGAGAAAATAACCTCTCCGGAAGGAGGAGTTGAGTTTGACTTTACATCCGACATACCGGATGGAGATGAATTTACCCTGGACGACGGAGAGAGCATCACGTTCAACGTTCCTCCCGGCACGTACGATGTTCAGGAGTTGGTAAAGGCAGGATATATCGTATCGGATATTGTTTGCGACGACATGGGCTCGACGACGAGCATAGTGACGAGAACGGCTACGATCGACGCCGACTCGGGCGAAGAAATTACGTGCACTTTCACCAATCAGCAGGTAGTGACGGGCTTGAACCTCATCAAAACCGATTCTCCGGACCCTGTGCTTGCAGGAGAGGAGCTGACTTATGAAATAATAATAGACCACCAGGGTGATATCGAGGCGAGTAACGTAGTGCTGACAGACGCGTTGCCCCCGGGTGTGATTCTTGTGGACGTATTCGCGGACGACCCAAGTGTAGACTGCAGCGGGTCGAATTCGGTCACAGTCGTATGCAACGTGGGAACGCTATCTGTCGATGAAGAGATAGTCATTACTGTTATCGTGATCCCCGATCCTGACGTATACACCGTAGCGCCCGAGATGATCGAGAACGCAGCGGTATTGACTGCGGAGCCCGGGCCTGTCGAGATAGAAGCCACGACACTGACGGAGGTCAATCCCATCGTAAATCTCGACTTGATTTCCAACAATGATGAAAGGAGGGTCTCGAGGGGGAATTCGTTCGACGTCGAATGGGAGATCTCGGTCAGCGCCGACCAGATAGCGGCGTTGGAGAAGCTAAGAAAGAGCTCCCTCACACCGGTCCAAAAAGCCGATGCCCTCGGAGTAATCCTCGACATTACCTTCCCCGCGGTTTTCGAGGTCGAGAGCGTTGAAACGACACAGGGCGTTTGCGATAACTCCATCGAATGTATCATCGGCGATATACTGGAAGGTCAGACAGTCGTGGTTATTGTAGGGTTCAAAGCCCCCGATGAGAATGGCGAATTCAATATAAGCGCAGTAGTTACGACACTGGGACAGACCTTCACCAACGTGATACTCGTAATCGTCGAAAACAATAACGACGGGTGTTCTCTCGCGTCCGCAGCCGGTCCGGCATCTATACCGTTATATCTGCTGATACCGGTCATTATTCCGTTAAGAAGAATATGGAAAAGATATATTAAAACGCGCGTCAGATCAGCAGGTTAGAACGATAAAGAGATTGACTGCTCCGCGGGCCTGCGAAAAGAAGGTCACTATTCCCCGTGTTGCAAGACGCACCTGTGCGGAGCGCCTATTCATCTCGTATTTTTTTAGCACGTCACCGTACGCACGGGTCCCGGTGCAGCAGTTATAATTCTCCTCACTTCCTCAGCCGATAATATCAATCCGCTTTTCAGTTCTAAAGGCAGCCCCAATGCAGAATTGTTTTTACAGCCCGCGTGTGTAAAACTAAAACCGGAGGGAGAGCGCCCCGCGCTTAAACAGATATGAACGAAACGCCAGGACCGACACCGAAACAGCAGGAGATACTGAACGCGACAGGCAACGTCCTCGTCACCGCTAACCCCGGCACGGGGAAGACGTTCTTACTCTCCCGTAAATACCTGAAAGCGGTCGGGGACGGGATTCCTACCGAGGAAATCCTCTGCCTCACGTTCACCGACAAGGCGAAGAGGGAGATGGAAGACAGAATAATCGGGCTCCTTTCCGAAAGCGGAATAAAACCCGACCTCTCGAAGCTCAATATCTATACGTTCCACTCATACGCGCTTGAGAACCTCGAGCGGGGGAATATCATCTCCTCGAACCTGCTGAGGTTCTCGGTCTACAGGTACATGGCGGACGAGGAGGTCTTCAATTACGGCTCGTCACATCTCATCGACACCATAGTGCCCAAGGTCGAGAACCTTATCCGCTACCTGAAGTCCTTCGGAATAACCCCCGGCATGATAAAACTCGAAAACACACTCCGGCTCCTCGAAGGGGATAAAAAGGTAAGCAAGGGAGAGAAGGAGATGTTCGCACGGGAGTTCGTAAAAATCTTCGAGCGGTACGAGGAGGTGAAACGAGGCGGGGGCATGGACTACGCCGACCTGCTCATCAATTTCCTCAGGCTCGACGAAATCCCGGGATACGAGCTCGTGCTCGTCGACGAGCTCCAGGACGTGAACAGGATGGAAGCCGAGATCGCGATAAGGTCTGGCAGGCAGTTCTTCGCGGTAGGCGACAAGAAGCAGGCGATATTCGGGTTCCAGGGCGGCTCCATACTCAACTTCGCCATGTTCGAGGATTCCTCGCATTTCATTCTGTCCGAGAACTGGAGGAGCACGGACGAGATTCTCGCCTACGCGAGGGGGTACTTCGTATCAAAGACGAAGGACGAGTCCCACGGGAGGGATCTCAGCGAGCTGAAAAGCGCGGGAGGCCTCAGGGGAGAGAAACCCGTCATATATCACGTCGAAAAGAAGCTCGTTCCCCGCGCCGTAACGGAGATCCTGAAATCGTCAGCGGATGAAAAGGGAAGCACCGCGATTATCGTGAGGACGAACGGTCAGATCATGGAGATATCGAGGGAGTTGACGAAGGAAAACATCCCCTTCTCCTCTACTTTCCTCACGGCGTCGAACGAAGCGAGGACGAGCATCATCAAATATCTGAGAGGAATGCTGAGCAATAATATCGACGAAATAAAATACGCCCTCGTCACCCCGTTTGCCCCCGTGCCGCTCCGGGACGCATTCGACATACTGGACGACCGTGATGTCACTATTGAGACGCTCCGCGAGAAAGCCCCCGTTTTCATGGCGGAGAGGGAATCCTTGAATTCGATCGAGGACGTAAACAGGCTCTTCACGGACAGGATAATCCCGGCGGCGTCCTCATACGGGCGGGAGTATTTCACGGCCGCGATAAATCTACAGTACGCTTTTCAGGAGGCCCTCGGGTTTATAAAAGATATGAACCGCGAAAGTCTGCTCGCGTACCTCCGCACCGCCGACCTCTCCTCCGACGAGTTGGAAACCGAGAGCGGGGTCACCCTCACGACGGTCCACAAGGCGAAGGGGAAGGAATACGATACGGTAATCTACGCACCCTTTACGCCGCCCGACAGGTCGAACTATCAGGACGAGGTTGTCGAGGCGATACTAAAGCTGGAAGGGATTGACGCCGAGGAGGAGCTCGAAGAAGAGACCCTCCGTATAAATTTCGTCGCGTTCACGCGCGCGAAAAGGAAGCTCGTCGTCGTGACCGAGAAATTCTCCGAATTCATAAACGAATATGCAGAGGAGGGAACTCTCGACGTGAGTGCGGGGGCGGGGATAGATTACGACGAGTCCCGGAAGAAGGCGTTCACCTGTTTCGTAAGCGGCGAGTACGAGCGGGCCAGGGAGCTTCTCGAAAGAAAGGACAGCTGGCTTACGGACTACGTGAAAAATTTCTTCGGCTCTCTCGGAAGCATCTCTTTCTCGTCCGTCAACAACAGCGCCTACGAATTCCTCGTGAATTACATACTCAGGATAAGGGAGGACACGAAATCCCTTACGACGGGGCTCAGCGTCCACGCGATAGCCGACGAGCTGATAAAGAAGGGCGAATGCGTATGCGATCCCGAGTTAGAACCGTTCAAAGAAAACATCACGACGCTCCTCGATGCGATAAGGCTTAAATACCCCGAGAGCCACGCGACGGAGATGAGCTTCAGGGTGCCCCTCGGCGGGCTCATAGATACGGACGAGCAGATTGTATTCTCGGGCTTCATCGACGCGGTATTCAAGAACGGCGATTCGTATCTGATAGTCGACTGGAAGACGGACAGGGATACCAAGAATGACTACAAACACCGCCAGCAGCTTGAAACCTACAGAAGGGCGTTTTGCCTGGCGAACAATCTCGACCCGGAGAAGGTAAAGGTCTCGATCGGGTTCGTCGGCCTGAGATCGGCGCTCAACACCGGGACTATCGGGTGCGAGCTCGACGAGCAGCAGCCCCGGAAGACCGCGTTCGAAACGTTCACGAAAAAGGCGGGCAATATACTAAGGTGGAAGAAGGACCCCGAATCGTTCTTCCATGAAATCCTCGAAGCGGGAATCAACGACCCCCTGTGGCGCGGCATCATCGAGCAGTATATGAGGGAGAGGGATGGGTAAGCATTTGCAAATATAAATCAGGGGCTCAGCAAATTTGAAAAGTCATCAAATGATTAGGACCAACCAACCAAATCTCATCAAACCCAGTTGCTCTCAATACATCCGCATATTTTGTTCTAAAACATTCAACAGCATCGCTCATACATAATTGAGGCAAAACAGTTGCATCAAGCACTAATGTTAGTCCCTTTCTGCTGACTTCAGGAATTTTCTTCAGCTTTAAGTCTATTGATTCTTTGATCATCTTACATATCTCTTCTATAGAATCTATCTTTTCCGCTAGCGTTTTTTCAAT
>Ga0155644_1053_pt1 | contig 21861 bp, 22 predicted proteins | sample RifCSPhighO2_12_FD_107301 | JGI IMG/M metagenome (GOLD analysis project Ga0155644, IMG submission 107301) | Candidatus Dadabacteria bacterium RIFCSPHIGHO2_12_FULL_53_21 | reverse complement strand
GAGGGCGGCGCGGCCTACGGCGGCCGGGGATCGGATGACGATGAGACCGGCCGCGGCGTGAATAGTTTTCGGGTATATACTAATGAAGTAGAGACATCCGCCGCCCTCGTCCCAACAATTGACCGTGAACCGGACCGGCATCCCGGAGATGAGAACCGGGCGAGAGGACTTTTCGGCGAGAGCGGTTTTTATTCCGGTCTCAAGGTGCTCGGACAGCTTGGCGACCTCTATATAATATGCGCCTCTCCCGACGGCATGATACTCGTCGACCAGCACGCGGCTCATGAAAGAATTAATTATGAAAGGCTTAAAAAGGCGTACACCGGAAGCGGGACCATCCACACACAGGACCTGCTCGTGCCGGAGGTTCTGGAGCTCTCCCCTCACGAATCGGACGTCCTTTCGAGATACGCCGTAGAACTCGAGCCCCTGGGGCTCCATATTGAAGGTTTCGGGGATAATACATATATAATCAGGAGGGTCCCGGCTCTCCTTAAAAATACCGACCTCAAGCGTCTCGTCAGGGATATCGTATCCGAGATAAAGGAGTCGGGAGCGGAGAAGAGCTTGACCGATAAAATAGATACGGTGATTTCGACGATGGCGTGCCACTCTTCAATAAGGGCTAATTACGAGTTAGGTCCCGAGAAGATGAAGGCGCTCCTCTGTGAGCTCGACCTTGCCGAGTTCCCTCATTCGTGCCCCCACGGGAGGCCCGTCGCGAGAGAGATTTCCTATACCGATATAGAGAGGATGTTCAAAAGGACATAAGACATGAAGGAACGGATTATTTCGAGACTCAGGGAAAGCGCCGACATAAAGCTCCGTTTCGCCAAGGAATCCGTCGCGGAGGTGGAAGAAGCCGCTTCGACCATAATCAAGTCACTTAAATCGGGCGGAAAGGTGCTGATATTCGGCAACGGGGGGAGCGCGGCCGACTCCCAGCACATAGCGGCCGAATTCGTGAACAGATACTCGAGGGAGAGGAAAGCGCTCCCGGCCCTTGCCCTTACCACCGACTCCTCCATTCTCACTTCCATACCCAACGACGGCAGCTTCGAGGACGTCTTTTCGCGCCAGATAGAGGCGCTCGGGAATAAGGGGGATGTCGCCTGGGGCATCACGACGAGCGGGAAATCGGCAAATATATTAAAAGCGTTTCAAACGGCGAAGGCGCTCGGTCTAAAAACAATCGCTTTTACGGGGCAGGACAAGGGCAGGGTCGAAAAGACGGTCGATTGCACAGTGAGCGTCCCTTCCAAATCCACTCCCCGGATTCAGGAGCTCCACATTACGCTTGCACACATAGTATGCGAGCTCGTGGAGGAGTCCTTTGCCGCGAAAAAGGAACCGTCCAGGAAAGAGTCCCCCAAGGCGGAACCCTGAGCCCTGTCTAAAGCGTGAATTTTCATCTTATCCTTGAAATGTACGATCGATAGGAGTAATTTCATTGCCCGTGGAAATCAGATGTCCCAAGTGCGGAAAGCTCTCTCCCTGGGAAGGGAACCGGTGGAGGCCCTTCTGCTCCGAGAGGTGCAAGATGGTCGACCTCGGCGCGTGGGTGACCGAAGGCTACAGGATACCGGGCGGCTCCGAAGAAGATACGGCGGCTGATGATGAAAATCCCCGCGATGATGAAGGAGATCAATAGTCTCTATGCTTGGCTTTTAAATAAATCGGGAGGTACGCATTAGATGGGAGTAGTCGAAACTAATCAGTTCCATAAGGGCCTTAAGATAGAATACGAGGGCGCGATCTGGGAAATTATCGAATACAGGCATTCCAAGATGGCGCAGAGGAGCGCCGTTATGAAGACCAAGATCAGAAACGTGGTTACCGGAGCGGTTCAGGAGAAGAACTTCAGGTCGGGCGATTCATTCCGTGTGCCCGATACGGAGAGAAAGTCCATGCAGTTCCTCTACAAGGACGAGATAGGGTATCATTTTATGGATAACGAGACTTACGAGCAGCATACCCTGAGCCTGGCCCAGGTGGGCGAGGTCGCGAGCTTCATCAAAGAGCAGCAGGAAGTGAACGTCCTCTACTTCAACGGCGAGCCCATGGGCGTCGAGCTTCCGACCGCGGTCGAACTCGAGATAAAGGACACCGAGCCCGGCATGAGGGGCGACACGGTTACCGGGGCCACGAAGCCCGCGCTGCTCGAGACGGGCGCCACGATTCAGGTACCCTTGTTCATAGATGTAGGCGACATAATCAAGGTCGACACCAGGACCGGGGCGTACCTCGAGAGGATGAAAAAGAAATAAGATTAAGTTATTTAATAATATATGCATTGAGGTTTGGCGAGTACAGGCATCGATATTATGACCCGTCTCGATTTCGGAAGTACCCGACGGTCCTGACGGATATGCTTGACCGGGAATATCACAGATTCTGAACCCTACACTGCCGCCGATTGATTCAGGGGGTTTCGGGAGTCCCCGAAACCTTTTCCGAAATCTTAAGTTAATAAACAATAAGGCTGAATTGGCTCCAAATGGACATTGACATAGAGCTCATGCTGAGGACAAAGTCTGGGGACGACGGCGCATTCAGCGAATTAATGAGGAGGCATTACAAAGGGGTTGTGAATTATATATACAGGTACACCAATCTGAAAGAGAATTCGGAAGACCTCGCCCAGGAGGTGTTCTTAAGAATATACAAGTCCCGTAAGAACTACAGGCCCGAGGCCAAGTTCTCGACGTGGCTATACAAGATCGCGACCAACGTGAGCCTGACCCACGTAAAGAAAAAGAACCTCAATTTGAGCCTCGATGAGCTCTACGACGGGAGCGGGGAAGTCGGGGACCCGGAGATCGATATCGCCGACGATTTGATATACAGAAAGGAGATAAAGGACGTAATATTTCAGGCTATGGAGTCTTTGCCGGAGAGGGAGAAAGTTGCTATTATGCTTTGTAAGTATGAGGGGCTCTCATATGAAGAGGCGGCCCAGGTGCTCGAATGCACCGTGGGCGCGGTCAAGTCTTACGTTCACCGTGGAAGGATGAAATTAATAGACAAGTTGAAACCGTACTTGCCGGGAGGAGGAGAGTATGGAGTGTAGTGATTGTAAAGAGCTCATTGTCAGCTGGTCGTCGGGCGATCTGCCTTCATCCGGCAAAGAATCGATCGAGGCGCATATCGGGGAATGCCCCGAGTGCAGACTCTACATGTCGCAATCCGACCGGGTGTGGAATTTACTCGACGAGTGGAGGGAGGTCGAGCCGCGTAGCGACTTCGTCTCCTGTTTCTGGGACCGCGTATCAAAAGAAGAAAGAGAGTCCGGTTGGGGCGTCTTCTCTTACGTCAGGAAGTTAAGGCTCAACTGGGCCCTGGCCGGCGCCCTGGCATCGGTGCTTATAGTGGGCATATTTACATTCGCTTTATTCAGGCCCGATTCCGGATTCGAGACTTATGCCGATAACGATGCGCGGGACGAGCAGATACTCCTCGAGCTCGACGATGCCACTACGAGAGAGACAACCGATGCCCTCTCTATCTACGGCCCATGGGAAAACACGGTAGAAATCATGAAAATAAACGGATACGGAGATATGAATTGAGGGTGTCGTTCGCATTAGTGGCTGCCGCATGTCTCTTCTCGGTAAATGCGTTCGGTTTCATGAGCGCTGAAATCCATTATAAATGGTGGAAGAACCCCAGGATCAAAGAGGAAATGGAGCTCACCGATAAACAGGTCGAAACGATCGATGATATCTTCTCTTCTTACAGGGAGCGGATAATACTCTTTCAGAGGGAGCTCAAGAGTGAGGAGGCCGAGCTGCTGAACGTTCTTAGAAAACCCGAGTGCTCGAGGGACGAGGTAATGGAAATAACGGACCATATCGAGGATATGAAGGCTACCCTTACCCGTATCAAAGTCGAGATGTATCTAAAGATTAAAAACGTGCTCACCGCGGAGCAGCAAATGACGCTCCATAACATCAAGGAACAATACAGGGGGAGGAAACGCTGAGCAGGACATCCCGGCCCTCCGTCATGTAAAAGTTTTTCCTCCCCGCCCCTTTTTCGCCCCGCCTCCGGCATACAGCCGGCTATTCGATATTTACACGCTTTTTAACGGGTATAGAATTTATTCCGGGGGCGTTGTGATTTGCCTGAAACCAGGCTTCCCGGTATCCATACGAGATGAGAGTTTCGATTGCACTCACGGTATTTACTCACCTCCTTGCCCTTGCGGGCTTCCTGTCGCTCTCTCTCACGGGCGCGGTCGGCCCGCCGGTAATTGCCGTATTTTCGTTCTCTCTCGTTCTGAGCTTCTATAACGAAAGGTACGGCAAAGGCTATTACCTCGGCCGCGGCATATCCACACTGTCGGCGCTCCTCCTCGTTCTCTACGTCGCGCTCGAGGTTTTTCTCATGGGCGTGGAGCCCTTCAAAGGCATACTGGAATTCCTGATTCTCGTTCAGGTCTTGAAGCTCCTCGGCAGAAAGAATATGAGGGACATAATGCAGATTTATGCCCTCAGCTTTTTTCAATTCATAGCCGGAACGATAATCACTGTTAACTTTTCGTATGCGGCCGCGTTCATCATATACATCGCGGTCGCGGTATGCGCCGTTATCGTTTTTGAGATGAGGAGGGGGGCGCTCGAGTCCGGAGGCCCCGGGAGCGATGAGCCGGAATTGGTTACGCCTCCTTTTCTCGGCACGAGTATCGTTCTCGGCATTTGTATACTCCTGGCCGCGTCGCTGATTTTCATATCCGTCCCGAGACTCGGGGGGAGCTACTTCAGCTCGGGCTTCCTCAGGACCGGGGAGCTCAGGAGCGGTTTCTCGGACGAGGTCAGACTCGGCAGGGTCGGCGAGATCAAGCTCGACGGCTCGCCCGTGATGACGGTCAGGGTTTTGAACCGCGATATATCCGACGTTCCCTATCCTCTATACTGGCGGGGAGTGGCTTTCGACGAATTCGACGGGGAGTCCTGGCGGTCGGGTTCGGCAGGCTACAGGATATATAAGCCCGGCCCGGCCGGAAGGGTTGCGGTGGGCGGCAGACCCGCGGGGGGCGTAAAGGACATCATTGAGCAGGAGATAATAACCGAGCCCCTCGATACGGACGTCCTCTTCTCGGCTAATGTGCCGGTGGGCTTCGGTTCAGTTCCCGGGGGCAGGGTGGCCGCGTTGAACGACTCATACAGCCTTCACGACAGGGTATCGTACAGGATTAAATACTACGCCGTCTCTGATATAAGCGTCCCTCCGCCCGGGGAGCTTCGGAATGACGACTCGGCCTACGCGGACAATATGGACGCTTATCTGCAGCTCCCTCCCCTGGGGGACCGGGTAAAGGAGCTCGCGCTTGAAATCACGTCATCCGATGCCGGCGTTTACGACAAGGCCCTCTCCGTAAAGCGCTACCTGCTGACAAATTACACGTATACGCGGACGCTCGGGCGGGACGCCTCGGGATTCCCCCTCGAGGAGTTCCTGTTCACGAGAAAAGAGGGGCACTGCGAGTATTTTGCTACGGCCATGGCGGTTCTTCTCAGGGAAGCCGGGATCCCTTCGAGGGTTGTCAACGGCTTCATAGGAGGGGCTCCGAATGAGCACGGCAATTTTTTCCTTGTGCGTGAAAGCGACGCCCATTCGTGGGTCGAGGTGTATTTCCCCGAGCACGGCTGGGTGACGTTCGACCCCACCCCCGAGGGTCAGGCCGGGCCGGGCGCAGGCGCTTTCCCCCTGGTCACCTCCTATCTCGACTATCTGAGGTACAGATGGAGCAGGTACATAATCGATTTCAGCCGGGGGGATCAGCTAAGGCTGCTAAACGAAGCCAGGGATAAGTGGAGCTGGAAAAATAAAGCACTTTTCAGCGGCACGGGAATTAAATCATTATTCGACAGGAGGACGGCCGCCGTCATCGCGGTGCTGGTATTATGTATATGGCTCGCAGCTTCGAGAACGCGTATCGCATCCTGCTTCCGCCGTAAAAGTAAGGGCCCCCGGGGAAAGGCGTCCGCTCTATATACCGAGGCGCTGGGGTTTCTAACAAAAAAGGGGTTCGCAAAGCCCGGGTCTATGACAGCGGGTGAATTTGCCGACTCGCTCGCTGACAGGTCTTACCCGGGCTCCGCCCTGATGAAGCTTCTTACCGATACGTACTTGGGAATGAGGTTCGGGGACCCGCCCGACGAAGAGGGGTTGAAGCTCCTCGCCGGATTGCTCGGGAAACTCAAGAGAATCAAGGCCTGATATGGGGTTACATGCCCCCGGCCGGCTCCCCCCCCATCCTTGCTCTATCGGGTCTATTAGGGTAAAATCATAAGACAAAAGCGGGTACGTCCCGCTTTTTTAATTGAGAGAGCAGGGCGCAATGGCTTCACAGGAAAATGATATCTTGTTTAATGTCAGGGAGTTATTGGAACCGCTCCTTGCAGGCAAGGATCTCGAGCTCTTCGATTTAGAGTTCAAGGGACAGGGTAGAAACGGTGTGCTCAGGGTGTTTATAGACAAGGAAGAAGGGGTAACCATAGACGACTGCGTGCTCGTCAGCAGAGAGCTTGGGACCTTACTCGACATACACGACATGATACCCGGCTCCTATACCCTCGAGGTCTCCTCTCCCGGTCTCACAAGGGCGCTCAGGAACCCCGAAGATTTTTTAAGATACAAGGGAAAGAAAGTGAAAATTAAAACAAATAAGGATTTTGAAAAGAGGAAAACATTTATAGGCAAACTCCTCGAATTCAAGGATGGTCTTGCAACTGTTGAGACAGAAGTGGGCAATTTCTCCATACCGTACGTCGATATAGAGAAGGCTAACCTGGAGCTGGACTTCTAAGGGGGCAAACGAATGGCTACGATGACGGAATTAAGCCGTGTGATGGATTCTGTTTGTAAGGACAAGGGCATAGAAAAGGGAGAGATTGTAAGCGCCGTGGAAGAAGCGGTGCTCTCCGCGGCCCAGAAACTTTTCCGGATGCAGGACAAGGAAAAGGAGCTGGAGGTGCATTTTAACGAGGACGACGGCGATGTGGAGCTCTTCGAGTTCAAGACCGTAGTGGAGGATATTGCCGACCCGGACATGGAAATCTCCGTCGACGAAGCCGTCAAGCTCGACCCCGAAGCCGAGCTCGGCGACCAGATAGGGGTGAAGATAAACCCGGAATTTACCAGGATTGCGATACAGAACGCCAAGCAGAAAATACTTCAGAGCATTAAGGAAGCCGAAGGCAAGGTCATATACGAAGAGTTCAAGAACAGGAAAGGCGAGCTCATAAGCGGTATCGTGAGGCGCGTCGAGAGAAAGAATATAATCGTCGATCTCGGCAGGACGGAGGCGATCCTCCCGCCCGAGCAGCAGGTCCCGAGGGAGTATTACAAACCCAAAGAAAGGCTCAGGGCTATCCTCTATGAAATCAAGGAAACGAAAAGGGGCCCTCAGCTCATTCTCTCGCGGTCCCACCGCGATTTCGTACGGAAGCTCTTCGAGTCCGAGGTGCCCGAGATAGGCGATCAGATAGTGTCGATAAAAGCAATAGCGAGGGACCCCGGGGGCCGCACGAAAATAGCCGTCACCTCGAACGACACCGATGTCGACCCTGTCGGCGCCTGCGTCGGTATGAGGGGAGCCAGGGTCCAGAACGTCATACAGGAGCTCAAGGGAGAAAAAATAGATATCGTCCCCTGGTCTTCGGACGCGGCGAGGTTCGCATGCAACGCTCTCTCCCCGGCAAGGGTAAGCAAGGTCATCATAGACGACGACAATAAGTCCATGGAGATAATAGTGAACGACGACCAGCTCTCTCTCGCTATCGGGAGGAGGGGTCAGAATGTCAGGCTCGCGTCCCAGCTCTGCGAATGGAAGATCGACATCAAGACCGAATCTCAGGTCAAGCGCGAGCAGCAGGATGTCGTCACCCTCCTCATGTCGCTTCCCAACGTGAAGGAAGTGACCGCCAATCTGTTATACGGCGAGGGGTTCCATAAACTAGAGGACATTGCATTCGCCGATCCGGAAACCCTCGTCAAGTCTGCGGGGCTGAAGAGCGAAGAAGACGCGCTGAAGCTGCAGACAGCCGCGAGGATTGCGCTTAAGGACAGGCTGGAGCAGATGTCTTTTACCGAAGAGGAAGCCCCGCTTGCAGAGAGCGGAAACGCTGCGGAACAGGAACAATAAGCTGCCGTTTCATATAATCAGACAGATATTGCTCGAAGGACCAAGGGAACAATACCGAGAGATTACATTTATTGCTATTGCAGGCATGCTTCCGGATCTGTCTCACTTTTGCAATCGCTTGTAAACTTTGGTACTCTTTCCTGGATAAACTTAAGTTTTTTAATTTATTGTAAATATGTGGTCGTGTACAGGGTGCGTTATATATGTCTAATGTAAGAGTCTACGAGCTCTCAAAAGATTTGAATAAATCGAACACTGAAATACTTAACGTGGCGAAGGGGCTGGGTATTTCCGTTAAGAGCCACGCGAGTTCCATTAGCGAAGAGGAAGCGAAGAAGATAAGGGACAGGATTTCGGCTTCGGGCGGGGGAGGCGCTGCCTCGCAGCAAAAACCCGCTGAAGAGGAGAAAGAGAAGGTCAGGGTCTTCCGTTCGGAAAAAGGGGAAGAGGTGGTCGAGCGGAGACAGGGCGAAAGGGTGGTCCTTCGCAGGAAAAAGAAATTAGAGGAGCCCGTAGAAGAGGAAGTCAGAGGGGCGCCGCCTGAAGTCCTTGAAAAGCAACAGGAAGGCTATGCGCAGGGATTAAATGACGCGGCCGCAACTGCAGGCGAAGGCCCGGGACTGGAGCATCGGTTAGAGGTGCCTGGGTCACCGGAAGAATCTGCGGCCGGAGAAGATACGCTCGGCGCTGTGTCCGGAGATGAAGGCCCCGACGAGCTCATGGAGACTCTGCTTGCCGAAGAGGCTCCCGGAAAGGTCGTGCCCGGGATTAAAGCGGGCGCGGTGCCCGGAGAGAAGGTTCTAGAAAAGGACGACGCGGAAGAAGCAGCCAAGAAAGCGAAGAAGAAGGTTCGCAGGCTCAAGCCGAAACGGGAAGAAATAATAGATGAAGATACGCTCGAGGAGCTGAGGAAGGCGTTTAGGACAAAGCTCCCCGGGAGAAAAAGAGAATACCTCGTTGATGACAGGCGTGCGAGGCCGCGTACTACCGCGACCACGGCGCACAGGGAAAAGGTGTTTGATAGAAACACGAAGGACATCTTCAGGGCAAGAGAGCATATGCCCGAGGCAAATGAAGAAGCGAGGGTCATACCGTTCCCGGCGAAACCCGCCAGGCGGACGCTGAAAATAGGCGAGTCCATAAACCTGGGCGAGCTTGCTAAAATGATGAGCTTAAAAGCTGGGGACGTCATCAAGAAACTCATAACGATGGGTGTCAGAACGACGCTCAATCAGGCGCTCGACCATGAGACCGCGGCGCTCGTAGCTGAAGAATTCGGGTTCGATGTTTCGGTCGATATATTCGAGGAGAAAGACATACTACTTGAAAAGTACACGGAAGAAGGCGATAAGATGCTCACCCCAAGGCCGCCTGTAGTGACTGTAATGGGGCACGTCGACCACGGGAAAACCACTCTGCTCGACGCTATCAGGGAAACGAACGTAGTCGCGGGCGAGGCGGGGGGCATTACGCAGCACATCGGGGCGTATGCGGTCGATGTGGACGGCAGAAAGGTTTCCTTCGTTGACACCCCGGGTCACGAGGCCTTCACCGCCATGAGGGCGCGAGGGGCGAAGGTCACGGACGTAGTAATCCTGGTCGTGGCGGCCGACGATGGTGTCATGCCCCAGACCATAGAGGCTGTCAACCATGCCAAGGCGGCCCAGGTCCCGATAATTGTCGCAATCAACAAAATAGACAAGCCGGAAGCGAATATCGAAAGGATAAAGAGGCAGCTCTCCGAAATAGGCCTTCTTTCGGAAGAATGGGGGGGCGATACCCTCTTTGCCGAGGTCTCGGCCAAGCAGAAGATGGGCATAAGGGAGCTGCTCGAGCTTGTTCTGCTTCAGGCGGACATACTCGAGCTTAAAGCCGACGCGACAAAAAGGGCGAACGGTTTCGTCATAGAGGCCAATCTCGATAAGGGCAGGGGACCCGTTGCAACTGTTATCATAAAGGAAGGGACCCTCCATATCGGGGATTACCTCGTTTCGGGTACGACCTCGGGCAAGGTGAGGGCGCTAATCGACGATAAAGGCGGACGGGTAAACGAGGCCGGTCCTTCGATGCCTGTAGAGATAATGGGTCTCTCGGGCGTGCCTGAGGCCGGGGACTTGATCTATGTCGTAAAGGACGAAAGGGCGGCAAAGGAAGTAGTCGGCCACAGGGAGATGAAGCAGAGGGAATCCGCTGCGGCAAAGGAAAGGAAACCTTCCCTCGAAAATCTGTTCCAGAGCCTCCAGCAGGAAGAAGCGAAGGAGCTTGCGCTGATTATCAAGGCGGACACACAGGGGTCCGTTGAAGCCGTTAACGAATCTATCGGCAAACTCAGCACCGAAAAATGTCAGGTCAAGATCGTTCATGCCGGTGTCGGCGCGATAAACGAAACGGACGTCGCGCTCGCGAGCGCATCCAATGCGATAATAGTCGGCTTCAATGTAAGACCCGACGCCAACTCCCTTGAGATAGCCGAGAGGGAGGGTGTGTCTCTCGAGCTCCACACGATTATCTACAAGCTCATAGACAGGGTCAGGAGCGCCATGGAAGGCCTCCTCGAGCCGATAATCAAGGAAAAGATTACGGGACACGCCGAAATCAGGGAGACGTTCACCATATCGCGTATAGGCACTATCGCGGGTTGTATGGTCTCGGACGGAAAGGTCTCCAGGGATAACAGCGTGAGGGTGGTCAGGGACGGGGTCGTGATCTTCGAAGGCAAGCTCGCATCCCTGAAGAGGTTCAAAGACGACGTGAAAGAGGTAAACACCGGATATGAGTGCGGTATCGGCGTCGAACGGTTCAACGACATCAAAGTCGGCGACACGCTCGAGTTCTACACGCATGAACATTTTAAGCAAGAGCTCTAACCTAAGGTAGATGGTTATAGGCATACTACGCATTGATCTATATATGAACGGCAACAGATCCCTCAAAGCCAAGAGACAGACCCTGAAAAGTCTTATCCAGAGAATAAAATCCAGATTCAACAACGTATCGGTATCCGAAGTCGGGTCGAACGATCTCTGGCAGAAGGCTACTATCGGCATTTCGTTCGTCGGCAACGAGTCGCGGTTCGTGAACTCGGTTCTCGACCGGGTAACTCAGTTTATAGAATCTACAGGCGTCGTCGAGATGGGGAACAGGGAATTCGAGATAATACATTTTTAGGAGACAGGTTTGGGGTTGACATTCAAGAGGTCGCAAAGGATATCGGACGAGATCGTGAAGGAAGTGTCCGGGATGATAGTCAGGAGTGAGATAAGGGACCCGCGTATAAGCTCCGTATTCATCACGGGGGTGAAAATAACCGAGAACCTCAGCATGGCCGAGATATTCTTCACCGTCCTGGGCGGCGAAGGCGAGAAGTCGGACGCGCTCGAAGGGCTTGAGCACGCGAAGGGCTTCATAAGGAGCAAGCTCGCGAAGAGGCTCAGGATGAGGAAGATACCCGACATCAAGTTCAGCTACGATTCGGCGCTTGAAAAAGGCTACAAAGTCGACGAGATATTAAGAGGGATTGCCGGTGACCAGTGAGATGAACGCGATATTGGGACTGATAAGGGACTCGAAAAGGGTGCTTATATCGTCGCATGAAAACCCGGACGGCGACGCCATAGGGTCTATGCTCGCGCTCGGCCTCGGTATAGAACAGATGGGCAAGGAAGCCGTATTCTATAATAAGGACGGGGTGCCCGAGATCCTCCGTTTTCTCCCTCATTCGGACAGGATAGTCAAATCGTTGGACGAGATAGAAGGGACGTTCGATCTGGTTTTTGCCGTGGACTGCACCGGGACAAACAGGGCCGGCCGCGAGTTCGAGGATTTCCTCAGGACCGGCCGGTGCGGAAAAGTCATTATAATGGATCATCATCAGACCAACAATTCCTCTGCCGACTTCCGTCTCCTCGACCCTCGCTCTTCCTCGACAGGGATAATTATCTATTCTGTTCTGAAGCAGCTGCCGGTCGAGATCAACAGCGATATAGCGGACAACATATACACTACTATAATAGGCGATACCGGTTCTTTCAGGTACTCCAACACCAACCCGGATACGTTCAGGGTGGCCGCGGAGCTCGTCGAGTACGGGGCGGACCCGGCGGAAATATCGGAAGCCCTCTTTGAAAGCGAACCCCTCAGGAAGCTTAAGCTCATCGGTCTCGTGCTTCCCACGCTCGAGGTGTCGGGGGATAAAAAAATTGCCTCGGTCTATGTGGATAAAAATATGTTCGCGCAAACGGGCGCCCGCAGGGAAGATACCGAAGGCATAGTGAATATCCCGAGGAGCATCAAAGGCGTCGAGATCGCCGTGCTGTTCAGGGAGGAGAATGTTAAGGACGGCTCTCTCTGGAAGGTAAGCTTCAGGTCGAAAGGACAGGTGGATGTGGCGAAGATCGCCGAGGGATTCGGAGGGGGAGGGCACAACAGGGCCGCCGGCTGCTCGCTCGCGGGGGATCTGAACGAAGTCAAAAAAAGGATATTCGAGTCTGTAAGGGAGGTCCTCCCTTGAACGGGGTGCTGATTCTCGACAAGCCGAAGGGCATAACTTCGCAGGCGGCGGTCAATGCGGTGAACAGGATACTCGGAGCCAGGCGCGCCGGGCACACCGGGACACTCGACCCGTTCGCCACCGGGGTGCTGCCCATCTGTGTCAACAACGCGACAAAGATAATTCCCTTTATGGAAAGCAGTCATAAAAAATATGAAGCGATGATGAGGCTCGGGATTAAAACCGACACCCTCGATTTAACCGGCAGGGTGATGGAAGAAAAGGAAATAGGTATTATCAATAATTCCGGACTATTAGATGTATTTTCCAAATTTCGAGGTAAAATTACACAGGTTCCTCCCATGTACTCCGCCCTCAAGAAGGACGGAGTCAGGCTCTATGAGTATGCCAGGCGGGGTATGGAGGTCGAGCGGGCGGAAAGAGCGGTTCTGATTAACGAGCTCGAATTACTGGATTTCAATCCCCCATTCGTCAGATTTATGGTAAAATGTTCCCGCGGCACGTATATAAGGGTGCTCGCTTCGGACATCGCCGACGAGCTTGGATGCGGCGGACATCTTACGGAGTTGAGGAGGATCGAGAGCGACGGCTTTAGCATTGACGACGCCGTTACGATCGAGGATGTCCAGAACGGCTCAGCAGTCCTGGCCCCGCTCGATCACGCCCTCTCCCATATGAAGCGGATTCATGTGGATAGGGACATCGCGAGCGAAATAAGGGAAGGCAAGCAGTTAAGGAAACATAGCCTCGACGGGCTGAATATCCCCCGGTTCGATGCAGGGGAGAGGGTCATGGTATACGAGGGCGAGACCCTCGTGGCGGTTACGGAAGCCATGATGGGTTCGGTTGAAACGGAAAACCTCGGCGGCGGGGTTATAGTATTTAAGCTGCTGAGGGTCTTTAATTGAGAGTGGAACGAAACAAACTGAAATAGAAGTTTAAGGAGGGCATTAGATGTCGATCGAGAAGGAAGAAAAAGCTCAGATTATCAGCGACTACGCTCTACATCAGAAGGACGTCGGCTCGCCCGAAGTCCAGGTCGCGATACTTACCCGCAGGATCAAGGAACTTTCGCTCCATACGGAAAAGTCCCCTAAGGACAATCATTCGAGAAGGGGTCTCGTGTCGCTTGTCGCGAGGAGAAGAAGGCTTTTGAATTACATCAGAAAAATCAAACCGGAGACATATCCGGATCTCATTCAGAAACTCGGACTTAGAAAGTAGGGTTCAAAGGAGGACCAGTTTTGACTATACAACCAAAAAAGGTTGATGCCCGGATATTCGATAAACATTACAGCCTTGAGACAGGATCACTTGCCAGGCAGGCTAACGGGGCGGTATTTGCGCGTTATGAGGACACGGCGGTACTCGCTACCGTCGTCGCCCTGGATGAAAAATCGGAAGGGGAGGATTTCCTTCCGTTAACTATCAATTACCAGGAGAAATCTTCCGCGGCCGGAAAGATACCCGGCGGATATTTCAAGCGGGAAGGGAGGCCGAACGAAAAGGAAGTCCTGACTTCAAGACTTATAGACAGGCCGATCAGACCGCTCATCCCGAGTGGCTTTACGTATCAGACACAGATAATCATTACCGTATTCTCGGCCGACGCCGACCACGATCCCGATGTGCTGTCCCTCACGGCGGCTTCCGCCGCGCTCATGGTATCGGACATCCCTTTTGACGGGCCTATTGCAGCGGTAAGGGTAGGCAGGGTCGGGGGCGCATTCATCTGCAACCCCACGAAGAAGGACCTCGCGGAGAGCGATATGAACATCATCGTTGCCGGGACGAAAGACGCAATCGTCATGGTCGAGGGCGGCGCGAATGAAGTTCCCGAAACCGAGATAGTCGATGCGCTTATGTTCGCGCATCAGTGCATCCAGGAGTTCATAAAGCTCCAGGAAGATTTGATATCCGGCCTGGATATTCAGAAAAGGGTATTAGATTCCGCAGCCGCAGATGACCCCATTGAGGCGGAAGTGCTTGCCTATGCCGGGCAGAAATTACGGGAAACACTCATATCGGCGTCCAAGTCGGAGAGAAAGCAGCGGATAAAGAACATACGCGCGGAAGCGGAGGAGCATTTAAAATCCCTCCACCCGGATGAGGAAGTCGGGGTTTCCAAACCATTTGAAAAAATATTGAAGGACCTTGTAAGGGAGCTGATAGTAAAAGACAAAGTAAGGCTCGACGGGAGGGGATACGCCGATGTCAGGAATATATACGGCGAAGTCGGATTCCTCTCGAGGGCACACGGCTCCGCCCTCTTTACGAGGGGCGAGACCCAGGCGGCCGTTACCGCGACCCTGGGCACGAAGTACGACGAGCAGAGGATAGACTCCCTCGAAGGCGACATCACCAAGACGTTTATGCTCCATTATAATTTCCCTCCCTACAGCGTTGGCGAGGTGAGTTTCAGGCTGGGGCCGGGACGGAGGGAGATAGGCCACGGGGCGCTTGCCGAAAGGTCGATAATTCCCGTGCTCCCGAAAAATGATCAATTCCCCTATACTATAAGGATCGTATCCGACGTCCTCGAATCGAACGGCTCTTCCTCCATGGCCACCGTATGCGGCGCGACGCTGTCACTTATGGACGCGGGCGTTCCCATATCCGCCCCCGTAGGCGGCATAGCCATGGGGCTCATCAAGGAAGGGGACGATTTCGTCATCCTCACCGACATACTCGGGGACGAAGACCATCTCGGGGATATGGATTTTAAAGTGGCCGGCACGAAAAGCGGCGTAACCGCTCTCCAGATGGACATCAAAACGACCGGAGTCACGAAAGAGATACTCTCGGCCGCTCTCGAGCAGGCGAAGAACGCGCGGATGACGGTTCTCGATAAAATGAACGAAATCATTCAGGTCCCGAGAGAGGACATTTCGACTTACGCTCCAAGAATAATCACGATACAGATAAGCCAGGACAAGATAAAGGACGTGATAGGTTCCGGCGGGAAGACCATAAAGAAGATCGTCGAGATAACGGGCGTGCAGATAGATATAGACGATTCCGGGAGGGTGAATATAGCTTCGCCCGACAGGGATGCCTGCGATAAGGCGGTCAAGATTGTCGAGGGGATCGTTGCGGAAATCGAAGTCGGCAAGATATACCGCGGGACCGTAAAGCGGATCCTCGATTTCGGGGCTATCGTGGAGCTGGGATACGGAAAGGACGGTCTCGTACACATATCCGAGCTCGCGCCTACCAGGGTCAAGAACGTCACCGATATCCTTCAGGAGAAGGACGAGGTGCTCGTAAAGTGCATAGGCAAGGAGCACGACGGCAAGATCAGGCTGAGCAGAAAAGCGGCTCTTGATGAGAATATAGAGAATTACACCAACAGTGCGATGTAAGGGAATAACTCGTTGCCGGTCCCTATGTTTATTCCGGGACCGGTGAATTTCCTTTTTACCGTTTTTGATTAATTCTTCACGCGTCTAAAGTGAAATCTGATAAACCCAGGCTTCTCGTAATACTTGGACCCACCGCTTCGGGTAAGAGCAAGCTTGGCATGGATATAGCGGAGGGTCTCCGCTCGGAAATAGTGAGCGCGGACTCTCTCCAGCTGTATAGACACCTCGACATCGGCACGGCCAAGCCCTCACGCGAAGAGCGAGGCATCGTCCCCCACCACATGATCGGCATAATCGATCCGGACGAGGACTTCAACGCCGGTAAATTCAGGGCGGAAGCCCGGAAGGCTATAGAAGAGCTCCACCGAACGGGGAAGGGGATCATACTCGTCGGCGGGACTTATCTTTATGTCAAGGTCCTGCTGTCGGGGCTCATCGAAGACCTCCCCGCGGATCAGGAAATCAGAAACAGCCTTAAAAAGCTGAGGGCCGAATTCGGCACAGAGTACGTGTACGAGAGACTGAAATCACTCGACCCCGGGGCCGCAGCCAGGATACATCCCAATGATTACCTCAGGGCCGAAAGGGCGCTCGAAGTCTTCTACCTCACAGGAGAGAAGATGTCCCACCTCCAATCCCTCCACGAGTTCGGGGAGCGGGACTATGAATACATCAAGATTGGAATAGCCGTTGAACGCGAGGAGTTGAGGAGGAGGATCGACGCGAGGGTCGATAAAATGATGGACGAGGGCCTCGTGGAGGAAGTCAAAAAACTGAGACTCATGGGTTACGGGCCGGAATTAAAACCGATGCAGTCGATAGGATATAAAGAAATTAACCGCTACCTCGACGGAGAGATCGGGCTTGAGGAGGCGGTCGGGCTTATCAAGCGCGACACCAAACGTTTCGCGAAGCGTCAGATGACCTGGCTCAGGAGAGACAAGGAGATTGACTGGTTCGAGCTTCCCCGGGATTACGAAAAAGTCCTCCATACCGCCCGCGCCTTTTTCGGTTAGAGCTTATCTCATGCCGAGCTTTGTCATTTCGAGCAGCGCGAGAAATCCAACTTTTGTTTTTCTTGTAATTCCCTCCTTAGAAAAAGGAGGGTTAGGGAGGATTTATAATTTTGTCATTCCCGAATGTTTTTATCGGGAATCCATTTAATTTTTTCCCTCGCCCTTGAGGGGAGAGGGTGAGGGTGTCATTTCGAGCGCATGTGAGAAATCTATCGTTGTTTTTTTCTTATCAGTCATGCTGAACTCGATTCAGCATCTCATCTTTAAATCTGTTGGAGCGGCTTCCAGCCGCGATTCCCGCCCCGTTCGTCCTTCGGCGCAGAACCTGCGCTCGTATACAATCCTTCAGCACCTCTTCTGCTTGAACTAGTATCGAAATCAAACCCGTTCGTCCTGAGCTTGTCGAAGAACAATTGCGAACGAGTGAGCAATTGGTCGCCCTTGCTTACCTTGTGTCGAAGATTATTGAAACGGCTAACGATATGTCGGAATTCATTTTCCCCCCCCGACATTACAGTCGGATGATTTTTGCTTCTTTTCATCTAGGAAAAGAAGAAGAACATTTGCTTTTGCCTTTTCTTTAAATTCGTCATTCGCGGCTGGAAGCCTCTCCTGCAAATTTAGGAGTGTCATTGCGAGCGTAACGAACGAATGTGAGCGCAGTGCGGCAATCTCGTTTTTCTTTCAATTTCCCTCTCCCCTAGGGAGGGAGAGGGTTAGGGCGAGGGGGTACTTTAATTCTCCTGTCATTCCCGACCAACGATTGTAAGCGTGCGTGCAATCGGTCGCCCTCCGCTGACTGCAATTAAGCCGTTTATCGAAGCGCCTCGCTGACACAAGCCAAAAAGAATCGGGAATCCGTCCCTCTCACGACTCGTGCCTTTTCAGCTCCTCGTCGATCTTGAGCATGTAATCGCTGTCGGCCGCCCTATTTTCCGGCCGTTTCCCGGAATCCCCTGAGCCCTTGCCCGATTGAGATTTATAGAGATATATCCCGATGCCGAGCCCTCCGAATATAATCGCGAGGCCGGGCAGCACCCAGAGGAGCCAGTTCACGCCCTTGGGCGGCGGGGATGCCAGTATGGTCTCCCCGTACCGGTTCACGAAGTATGTGATTACTTCCTCTTTCGATTTCCCTTCCTCGAGCTGCTTCCTTATTATCTGCCTCATGTCCTGGGCGAGGTTGGAATTCGATTCCGCGACGCTCTGTCCCTGACAGACGGGGCACATCAGCAAATGGGCTATCTCGTTGACGCGGTCATCCAGACTCTCGGCTGCGGAGATCCCCTGATGGAAAATCAGAAACAGCAGGGTCAATATCGCGGCGGCTATCTTTCTATTCTTTATCGTCGGCATGTTTATAATGGGTTTCTCTCGTCTAGTTCGTTGAGGATGCATCCCTTTCCTGCCCCGCTGCCCGGTTAACGTAATAATCGATTATTTCCTCAGTCAGCGGCCCGTCGTACTTATCGGTAATTATACCCGAGGGGCCGATGAAGTAGGTCTCGGGCACGCCCCCTATGCCGTAGTCGACCTGTATCTCCTCTTCGGGGTCGATCCCCTGGGGGTATCCCCCTCCGAACTTCTCGATGTAGGAAGAGGCGCTTCTAGTCTCGTCCCATACATTAATGCCGATGAATACGACGTTTTTATCTTTATATTTCAGCCATGACTGCTCGAGCGCCGGGGCCTCCTGCCTGCACGGCATGCACCAGGACGCCCAGAAATTGAGAAGCACGGTTTTCCCTTTCAGCTCCGACAGGCTTACCCTTTTCCCGTCGAATAGCTTGAGCGTAAATTCGGGCGCATCTTTCCCGACGAGAGGGGACGTCTTCACTGTTTCCCTATCCCCGAAGAGGGCGTATCCGAGAAGTGCCAGCACCAGGAATATGATGACCAGAACCCCAATCTTCGTACCCGTGTTTAATATGCTCATTTATACTTTCCCCGGTATTATTTTGTAATGATATTATAGCCAATTGCGGGAATCTTGCATCACGGGGGGCCTTTCCGCGAATAATTTTATAGTTAATCTGTTAAGGGATTTTTATCGGCAGTTGTGATATAATATTGGTTTAGATTTCTGGGTCACCTTCGGTACACATGAATAGAGACATAGATCATGAATAGAGACATAGATAACGTCAGGAAAACGAGCATGAGGCTTCATGACGAGGAAGTGGAGCGGTTCAGGGCGCTTCTGGAATACAATATTCTAGATACGGGGCCCGAGCCCTGCTTCGACGAGCTCGCCCGGCTCGCGGGCTATGTTTCGAAGACTCCGATCGCCTTTATAACGTTCGTCGACGAGAACAGGGAGTGGTTCAAATCGGTAATCGGCACGGACAGCGGCTTGAGGGAGGTCCCCCGCGACAAGTCCTTCGGCGCTTATGTCATAAATCACCCCGAAGACGTGCTCTCGGTATCGAGGCCCATGGAGGACGAGAGGACCAGGCAGAACCCGTTCCTCCAATCGTATCCCGATATAAAATTTATTGCTGGTCTTCCGCTCATAGAGAGGAACGGCCACAGGATCGGCTCACTTTGCGTGGCGGGCTTTCAACCGAAAGACCTGAGCTACGAGCAGGTCTCTTTGCTGCAAACGATCGCCGGGAACGTCGTACTTCAGCTCGAGCAGAGGCGCAGCGTTTCTGACTCCGGCGAGCCGGTTCCGGCACTGAGAATCAATGCGGATAGAGCGCTTCCGGATAGGGGAATTCCGAAGAGTGACGAGCCCAATGTTATCCATGCCCTGACAGGGGAAGGGGTTGACATCGGGGAGAAAATATTCCGGGAAGCAGGGATCGACGGCGAAGAGGAGAACAGCTCGGCCATCAGGAAAGACATACAAGACCTCATCGGCAGACTCGAAAAGCAGAACAGGAAACTCATTCTGCTTTGCGAGATGGACGAATTGCTTCAGTCTTCGCACGACGAAGAAGAGGTTTATACGATAGTCACGAATTACAGCAACAAACTGTTCCCGGGCGAGACGGGGGCCTTATTCATATTCAATGATATACTGAATATCCTCGAATGCGTTTCTACCTGGGGGGATAACCTCAAAAGCGAGAGCGAATTCCTCCCTGATAAATGCTGGGCGCTCAGGCTCGGGAGGCTGCATTACGTGAATAGCTCGCCCACCGAGCTTTACTGTCAGCACCTCACCGGAACGTCCAATAACGACTATTACTGCGTCCCGATGCTTGCGAGGGGTAAGACGCTCGGGCTCCTCTACCTCCAGAGCGGCATTCAGAATACCGAGGGGTCCGGTAGCGAGCGCGAGCTTGTCTATACAAGTCATATCGTTTCGACCATGGCGAAGCTCGCTGCGCTCGCGCTCGGCAACATAAAGCACCATGAAGCGCTCCAGAACTATGCGATTTACGATTCCCTCACCGGTCTTTTCAACAGGCGGTATATGGAGGAAACCCTGAAGAGGGAAGTCAGCAGGGTCGCGCGTAACAAGGAGCCTCTCGGGCTGATAATGGTCGATATCGACCACTTCAAGCAATACAACGATACTTACGGGCATGCGGCCGGGGATATGTTACTGCGCAGCATCGGCGAATTTTTCAAGGACAGTATACGGCGTGAGGATATCGCCTGCCGTTACGGGGGGGAGGAATTCGTTCTGATACTCCCGGGGTCGTCCCTTGAGAATACGTGCAGGAGGGCCGAGCAGCTCCACGAGGATATTAAACGAGTCCGGGTACGTCACCGCGGGAGCTTCATGAACTCGGTAGAAGTATCGATGGGCGTGGTTGTCTTTTCCGAACACGGCTCCTCGGCGGAGCTCCTGCTGGAATCGGCCGACAGGGCCCTCTATAAAGCCAAAGCCCTGGGGCGTAACAGGATAGTGGTCGCCTGAGAGCCCGGCTTAACAATCCCTCTTTTTACTTATCTGCCCGTATGTCTTATTGATTCTGGCTATTTGCGAACGCCTTCAGGTCCTCTGCGTTTTCAAAATAATAGACCTTCCCGTCGGGCGATGCTCCTATGACGGCGGTAGACTTATCCACCTCTTTGCCGCTCACGGGGTCGGTCGCCATCCGGCTGGAAGGGTCTTCTTTCAGCTTCGCTTCGCACATCTGACAGCAGCCGTAGTAGGTTTTGCCGTCGACTGCCACGGGTATCTGTTCCTTGTCGTAGAGCTGGTTCGTGACCATGCATACGTATTTTGACTCGACCTGTTTTAGTTCCGGAGATATATTCCCCTGGTTCTGCGCACTCGCCTCACCCATGTAAAGCGTGAGAGCCGCTATTAAAACCAGCGAGAAAATCAATATGGAACCGATCCTCGATCTACCGTTACTCATAACTAAACCCTCCTATGTATCTTTAGTCCCTGTACGAATGAATTATAAATGATCTCCCGTTTCTCTTCCATTTATATTTTTAGTCGTCGTGGTGATGCCGGCCGGGATTTTTTTCCGCCTCGCTTTTCATCAGCTTGTACTGCTCTGGCGAAATCTCGGGGAGCCTCATTGCAAAGGCTACCATCCCCCATATCTCGTCGTCCGAGTGTGTGGAGCCTGATTCGGGCATTCCCGTCATCTTTATTCCGTTCTTGATGATCCAGAAGAGCTCGGCGGGTCTAAGCTCCCGGACTACGTCGGCAAGGTCAGGGGGGGCGGGGTTGAATTCTTTTGCCGGATCTGTACCGGGCGCCCCGTGGCATCCGACGCACATATTGTTATAGTGCTCGAACCCCTCCCTGACGAGCGCCTCTCCTTCGAGGGAGGGTTCCTTGATCCCTTCCGAGTGTTTCCTTATCGAGCTCATTTTTATCGTATTGAAGACCCACGTCGCGATTTCCGAGTG
>Ga0155644_1127_pt2 | contig 22463 bp, 23 predicted proteins | sample RifCSPhighO2_12_FD_107301 | JGI IMG/M metagenome (GOLD analysis project Ga0155644, IMG submission 107301) | Candidatus Dadabacteria bacterium RIFCSPHIGHO2_12_FULL_53_21 | reverse complement strand
GCCGTCGTATTCCATTTGCCGTCGCTCCCTCCCGACGTGATAGCAGGCGGGGGGATCGATAAAAAGAGCGGACAGATTTGGGTTGCCTGGTATATGGAATGCGAAGCTCATTACCCTCATATGGCTGACCCCGTGTTTATGAGCCGCTTCGACCTGAGAATGTCATACCGAACGGACGCCGATATTTTCATTCCGTATATTACATACGGCGCCGGTGAGATTTTTCGGAAGCCGGTCCCGGAAAAGGAGCCCGGGAAAATCGTGAATGCCTTCATCTCGAGTCCTTATAATAAAAGCGGCAGGGTGCAGTATTTGATGAGAATGATGAGAGTCCTCGATATACATTCGTACGGGCAGCTAATTCAAAACAGGTACGCCGCGGACGATAACGGGCATCGTTTCAAGATGGATACGATTTCGATCTACAAATTTACGATCGCTTTTGAGAACGCTATTGCGCGGGACTACGTGACCGAAAAATTCTACGATCCGCTCGCGGCGGGCTCCGTGCCCGTCTATCTGGGCGCGCCCAATATCTGTGACTTCGCCCCGGGTGAGAACTGCTTTATCGACGCCTCCGAATGGGAGGACCCGGAGTCCCTTGCCAGGCATCTTCTCGATGTCTCCCGTGACGACAGGCTGTACGGGAGCTATTTCGCATGGAAGAAAAGGCCGTTCCTGCCGAAATTCAGCGAGCTGCTCGGGCTTCAAAAGGTCCATCATATTGTCAGGCTATGCCGGAAGGTCGGCGAGCTGATTTAGACTTCCGGTATTCGCGGGAAAAACCCGCCGGGCATTCGTAGCCGGGCGGGGATAATACGCGGTATCATAGGTCGTCTTCCGGGAAAAATTTATCCGTTACGGTATAATATGGTCATTCCGAATCTTGACAGCTATTGTTTTATATTAGAAAATTAAGGGTTCTGATAATTTTTTGAGCGCGTAGCTCAGGGGGAGAGCGCTTGCCTGACACGCAAGAGGTCGCAGGTTCAAATCCTGCCGTGCTCACCACGTGTAATTGGAAAATATGAAAGAGGTACACATAAACCTTCCAGACGGGGCGGAAAGGATCTTTCCTGAAGGCACGACCGTAGGGGAGATAATCAATACTATCGGCATTCAGAACGGGACCATAGGGGCCAGGGTAAACGGCACTCTCGTCGACTTCTGGCACGAGATATACTCCGACTCCGAATTAGAACCGGTGAAGACCGGCTCCGAGGCGGGGCTCGCCCTCATAAGGCACACCGCCGCCCACATAATGGCGGAAGCCGTTCAGTCCCTTTTCCCCGAAGCCAGGGTCACGATAGGTCCCGTCATAGAGAACGGGTTTTACTACGACTTCGAATACCCGCGCGGGTTCACCCCCGAAGACCTCGAAAAGATAGAGGAGAAGATGAGGGAGATAGCGGAGCAGAAGAAACCGCTCGTCAGGAAGAAGGTCTCGAGGGAAAAAGCCATCGATATCTTCAGCTCGGAAGGCGAGAATTACAAGGTCGAGATTGTGAACGGCCTCCCTTCCGACCAGCAGATTACCATCTACGAGCAGGGCGGCTGGCACGACCTCTGCAGGGGGCCGCATGCGCCCTCGACGGGCTACGTAAAGGCTTTTAAGCTCCTCAGCATTGCGGGTGCTTACTGGAGGGGGGACGAGAAGAACCCCATGCTCCAGAGGATATACGGCACGGCGTTCTGGGACAGGAAAGAGCTGAAGGCGTATCTGGACAGGCTCGAAGAGGCGAAAAAACGCGACCACAGGAAGGTCGGCAGGGAGCTCGACCTCTTCTCGATACAGGAGGAGACCGGGGCCGGTCTCGTGCTATGGCATCCGAAGGGCTCCCGCATAAGGCGCGTTATCGAGGATTTCTGGCGCGACCAGCACGAGCGTTTCGATTACGAGCTGCTCTATACCCCGCACATAGCCAAGATAGACCTCTGGAAAACGAGCGGCCACCTCGAATTCTATAACGAAAACATGTACCCCCGTATGGAAGTCGAAAATACGGAATTCCAGATAAAGCCTATGAACTGCCCCTTTCATATCATGATTTATAAAACGGGCATAAGGAGTTACAGGGACCTTCCCCTCAGATGGGCCGAGATAGGGACCGTCTACCGCTACGAGCGCTCGGGGGTGCTCCACGGGCTCCTGAGGGTAAGGGGGTTTTCCCAGGACGACGCCCACATATTCTGCAGGCCCGATCAGATGGAAGACGAGGTCCTGGGGGTCCTCGACCTGACTATATTGTTCCTGAAGACGTTCGGATTCGACGATTACGAGGTATACCTCTCTACCAGGCCCGAGAAATTCGTAGGCCGCGTGGAGGGATGGGACAGGGCGACAGAGGCGCTCAGGAGCGCTCTCGATAAAAAGGGGCTGAAATACGAGGTTGACGAGGGCGGGGGGGCTTTCTACGGGCCCAAGATAGACCTCAAGATAAAGGACGTTTTAGGCAGAGCTTGGCAGTGCTCTACAGTTCAGGTAGATTTTAACCTTCCCGAAAGGTTCGATATGAGCTACGTCGGGGAGGATAACGCGCGGCATCAGCCTATTATGATACACCGCGCCATCTTCGGCTCTATGGAAAGGTTCTTCGGCGTGTTGATTGAGCATTACGGGGGGGCTTTCCCTCTATGGCTCAGTCCCGTGCAGGTTCGTATCGCGACCGTAGGCGACGAGCAGGCCTCATACGCGGACGAGATTTACAGCACGCTCCGGTCGAGAAAGATAAGGGTCGAGAAAGATAAGAGGAATGAAAAACTGGGACTCAAGGTAAGGGAAGCGCAGCTCGCGAAGATTCCTTATCTCCTGGTCGTGGGGAAAAATGAAGCGGAATCCGGGACTGTGGCCCCGAGGAAGCTCGGAGGAACGAACTTGCCCCCGATGACGATAGAAGAGTTCCTGCACGATATAGCGGTTGAGTTGGATCCTCAAACATGGAGGGAGGTTGAACGGCAATAGCTAAAGGGTTTAAAACTAAAGAGGCCGAGGTCCGGATTAATCAGAGGATTAAGGCGCGTGAAGTCAGATTAATTTCCGAAGCCGGGGAGCAGCTCGGCGTGGTTCCCATCCGGGAGGCGCTTACGATGTCCGAGGAAAAGGGCGTCGACCTTGTCGAGATCGCGCCTAATGCGAACCCGCCCGTATGCAGGCTGATGGATTACGGGAAATATAAGTACGAGTTAAAAAAACAGGCGAACGCCAAGAGACAGAAAACGCAGACTATAAAGGAATTAAAATTTCGCCCCAATATAGGCGATCATGACCTTGATGTTAAGATAGGCCGCATCAGGGAGTTTTTGGAGGACGACAACAAAACGAAGATACGGATATTTTTCAGGGGCAGGGAAATAGTACATCCGGAGCTGGGAAGGGTGCTCGCTAACAGGATTATCGAGCGGGTTGCCGATATAGGCGGTATAGATATGCCGCCCAAGCTCGAGGGGAAAAATCTCATTATGGTCATATCGCCCAAGAAGAGTGCACAGGCCGGGAGGGAAAATGCCAAAACAGAAGGTTAAGACGAACAGGAGCGCGGCTAAAAGGTTCAGGGTAACTGCAAGCGGCAAAGTAAAGAGGTCGAGCGGCGGCCACAGCCATTCAAACGAGAAGAAGGGAAGGAAGCGCATGAGGAGATTGGTTTCCTCGAAGATTGAAGAGGGCGCGGTGGCCAGGAGGATCAGGTCCTACGTTCCATATAAATAATTAATCCTTATCGGCAGGGTCTGGCTGCTTTAAGCGTCGCCTCGCCGGTGACGATATAAAAGACGGGAGATAAAGATGAGAATAAAAAGAGGTGTAGCTTCGAGAAAGAGGAGAAAGCGGGTTCTCAAGCTCGCAAAGGGTTTCTGGGGCAGACGGAAGAACAATATAAGAAGGGCCAAAGAGACCGTTCTTCGCGGCATGGCCTATGCGTTCAGGCACAGGCGGCTTAAGAAGAGGGACTTCAGAAAGCTCTGGATCGTGAGGATAAACGCCGCTGTCAGGCCGTACGGGCTTTCCTACAGCGCGTTCATGGGTTCGCTCAAGAAGGCGGGTATTGAGCTCGACAGAAAAACCCTTTCCGAAATGGCGATAAGGGAGCCCGAGAGTTTCAAGGCCGTAGTCGACGCCGCAAAAACCGGGCTGAATTAACCGGGGAATTTTTCTTACCGCACCATCTCACTATAAAAGAGCAAAATGACATGGCCCGCATTCACACCGTATGCGGGTCGAATTCGAGCGGGGCAATCCTCCCTTCTGTCTAAATATGTATTAAACCTCTACGTCACATTGACACAAGTACCCATTATTCAATATAATCTTCAAACCACTGCTTTAATTAAAGGAGGAAAAAAGGATGAATAGTGTAACAAAATATTTACCATTAATGATTTTTCTATTGGTGACACTTGCTTTCCGGCACCTTGAAGCGAACGCTCAAACCTACCTGCCTGTCGGTCCGCAAACAAATGTACCCGTAGACGCAGTAACCGGGGGCGGATGGACCGAGTGTTACCGTGATACCTATAATATAGCAATGGATGCCAACACAGTGCTATCGAGCTGTCCTGGTGAGCTATTGATGCTGTCCTGTAGACCAACAGGAAGTGATACACTGACGCTGCTTGCCCAGGGCCTGCGAAGCGATGTTACTTTTGATACGGGTGTTAATAGTAACCTTGTACACGACGCCAACGGTGTTGGCTGGTATTTTAACAACACTGGCGATGGTAAGTTCGGACAATCATGGGGATTTATCAGAGAAGGGGATAGCATAAATAAAAACAACTGCGATGTCGCTAACGTTGACGCAAACGATGAAAGGTTGTGCTGGCACTTGAATGGTGATAATGGATATCGATGCGGAGCGACACAAAACATTTTTGATGATTCCTATGAGCGCATTGTCTATACAGGGAGAGGGGAGAGGGCCATCCCAACACTTTCCGAATGGGGCTTAATAGCTATGGCAGGATTAATGGGAATAGTTGGATTTATTGTTATACGCAGAAGGAAAGTAGCTGCTTAAAATCTAAGGATATTACAATTTACATACTTAAAGGGAGCTTCGGCTCCCTTTTTTGTTTGGTTTGCATAGTCACGACTCCAATCACCCTGAACCCGTCGCTCGTCACGGCGCAGCATAGCGAAGCCGGAAAGGACTCATTTTTTTCTGTCTTTGCGAGCAACGATTTCGAGCATGCGAGGAATCGGTCGCTTTTGGCCGATTGCAAATAAGTACCTTCGTCATCGCACCTAAGTCACAAAAAACAAATTAGGAAACGAAGCGCGGCAATCTCATCTTTGTCTTTTATTCCCTCTCCCCAGCGTGGGAGAGGGTAAGGGTGAGGGGGAATATTTGTCATTCCAGGCTTGACCCGGAATCTCGCCTTTGTCATTTCGACCGAAGGGAGAATCTATCTTTTGCCTTGATTTTACTTCCTTCCCCCTTGAGGGACGATTGCAAGCGAGCGCGCAATCGGTCGCACTGGAACAGCGGCTCAGGGCACATCGACTGCAGGCTCGATAATGCCTAAATCATAACAAGGTGAGGATGGGGGTGACACAATTCCTGACATTAATATAAGAGGCTCCTGACGGCCTCATAGACATGCGAAAGTGACTCGCAGTATCCCCCCTGCCGGGACCTTTCAGACTCAGGCATTCCCTCAGCACTCTAATCCGGCTTGCCGATTCCACTCCCTTCTTTCACACCGTATGCGGGTCGAATTCGAGCGGGCAACCATAGCGTTATTGACAAGCACCTTATATACCTATATATTTAGATTAAGGTTAACATTACTATTAACTCGATATTTCTAAAGGAGCTGTCCGTTGCCGAGAGAGAAGCAGAAGCCTATGACATTAACTATGGTGGGACTCGATCAGGCGCGTAAAGAGCTTTCCCGCATAGTCAAAAAAGCAAAGGAAGCAAACACGCGATTCCTAGTCAGCGAGCGCGGCAAGCCGCAGGCCGTGGTAATTGGCATTGACGACTTTCTCAAAAACGTACTCAAAAAAGAGCGGGCAAGCGTCGTTGCTGAAATCCAGCTCGAAGCAAAAGAGAAAGGGCTGGATAAAATAGGAACGAAAGAGATCGAGCGGGAAATAAAAACACATAGGAAGTCAAAGGCCTAATCCCCCCACATCCGTGATTAAAGCAGTATACGACACTAATGTCATTGTCTCGGCTCTTCTTACCTCGGAGGGCATCCCTGCCATTCTTTTAGATCTAGCGATGCAGCAAGAGGTTACCCTCTTTCTATCTGAAGAAATACTTCAGGAATACGAAGGGGTTCTTTCACGCCCCAAATTTGATTTTTCAGCGAAGCTCGTAAGACGGTTTACGCGATTACTCAAAACAAAAAGCAAAGTTGTAAAACCAAAACATTTAGGGTTTCATCTCAACGATCCCGGTGATGACAAATTTCTTGCATGTGCTGTTGCCGGAAAAGTGAATTATGTTGTGACGGGCAATACCCGCCACTTTCCCTCTCCCTCCTATAAAGGAATTCAAATAATGTCTCCAAGAGAGTTCTGGGATGTATATAAAGAAAGTCTGAGGTGATTCGATAAATTCGAAAGAAATTTCTGCTCTGGATGATACTTATTTACTGGAATGACCCTATTTACAACCGACTTTCACACCGTATGCGGGTCGTATTCGAGCGGGCAACCGGCGCATACCGGGTTATTTTTCCTGCAGTGATCCTTCGCCAGCCTCACTAAAAGAGCATGGTATTCGTTGAACATTCCCGCGTCTTCTTGAAGTGAATCGGTAAAAATCTCCTGAATTTCATCGTATGAAGTCACCTCGGGCACGAGTCCGTGTCTCAAGAGCACCCTCCACGTGTATGTGTCCACTACGAAAACAGGTATTCCTCCCGCGTAGAGCATGATGCTGTCGGCTGTCTCGGGACCTATGCCCTTTATGGAGAGGAGCTTCTTTCTAAGGTGTGACTTTTCTGTCGCGAACATACTGTCGAGGCTGCCCGAGAATTCATTCACGAGGAAGGATATAAAGTTCTTTATTTTGATCGCCTTCTGGTTGTAGTAACCGGAGGGGCGTATGAGCAGGGCGAGTTCGTCTGCGGTTATCGAGTTTATGCCCTCGACCGAAATGAGGTTTCCCCTTCTCAGGTTGTCGATTGCCTTTTCCACGTTCTTCCACGACGTGCTCTGCGTCAGTACGGCTCCCAATATGCATTCGAACGCCGTCTCAGCGGGCCACCAGCCCTGGGGGCCGAATTTTTTATGCAGCTCTTGGTAAAACTTTCTTATCCGCTCGCTATTCGTCATTGTTTTATCGGGATCATGATATGCCGCAGTCTAATAATATACACCGGGCATATCCTGCGGGAGACTACTTGGTTATGGCGTTGTTGGGGGCTTTCCGGGATTGCTCGTAATAAGGCAGCGCCTGAGGCAGCCACTTTTTGAGGTTGTTTATCCTGGTCCCGTAGCCCGGGTGCGTCGAGAGGAACTCCGGGGGCTGGGGTTTCCCCTTCACGGCGTCGTCCATCCTCTCCCAGAACGCTATCGCCTCCCTCGGGTCATACCCGGCCTTGGCCATGTATATGAGCCCGATGTGGTCGGCTTCGGCTTCCTGCGTCCTGCTGAAGGGCAGTATCCCCCCGACGGTTACCCCTATGCCGTACGCCTGCATTATCGCCTCCGACACCCAGGGGTCGCTCCCCCCGAGCGCCGCGCTCACGCCCACTGCGCCTATCTGGGCGAGCACGTCCGTGGATACACGCTCCCCACCGTGGCGCGCGGCGACGTGCGCTACTTCGTGCGCCATTACCGTCGCGAGACCCGCATCGTTTACAGCGACAGGCAGTATGCCGGTATATACCCCGACCTTCCCGCCCGGAAGCGCGAATGCGTTTATCTGCTCGTCGTCCTTAAGCACCTTAAAGTCCCAGTTGTATTGCGGGGTGTCGGCTACCCCCACGATCCGCGTGCCTACCCTCGTTACGGCCTCGTTGTATTGAGCGTTACCCGAAACCTGCTCTGTCTTTAGGACCTCCTGAAATGCCGCGACCCCCATCTGGTTTTCTTCCGACTGTGAGAGGATTATGAATTGGGACCTTCCCGTGACGGGCGCCTTATAACACGCAACCGCGACTGCGCCGGATATGATCAATACGAATAGGATTAAAAAGGATTTAACTAACCGATTCCTCGCAGCTTTTCCGAGAGTCGATTTCATATTAATGTAGTTTTATCAATTTAATGACGATTTGCAATAATAATTTGTGGTTGCGGTGAATTAAAATAAAGAAGGAGACAAGCTTTTATCCCCCGCGCCCGCAGGCGCCTCGACATAGCGGGAGATTAAAGCCCGTCTCCTTCGATTCCGAGTTAAGCGGTTTTTTTCAGGTCCGCTTTCTTTATCCTTCTTATGCCTTCGTCTATATCCTCGTCCGCGCATGCGTAGGTGACCCTCACATAACCTTCACCCTGGCTCCCGAACGCGGTCCCCGCGACTACTGCCACGCCGGCCGTCTCAACGAGCCTGTCGGTGAATTCCTGCGAGGTCAATCCCGTTCCCGTTATATCGGGAAATGCGTAGAACGCCCCGTCGGGGGTGTCGCACTGGATTCCGGGTATGGAGTTCAGTCCGGCGACCATCCTGTCCCTCTTCTTCTTGAGCAGCTTGGTCTTCTCTATCGTCCAGTCCTGGGGGCCCGTCATTGCGGCATATGCGGCTTTCTGTATGAATGCAGCGACATTCGTGATCGAGTCCTGGAGGAATATCGAGAGCTTGTCGATCACCGGCACCGGTGCCACCGCCCAGCCTATCCTCCAGCCGGTCATGGCGTATGTTTTTGAGAACGTGTCGATAACGATCGTCCGTTCCGCCATTCCGGGCACGGCGGATATCGTCTTGTGCGGTTTGTCGTATGTCATGTGTGAAAAGATCTCGTCCGATATGACCATCAAATTCGGGAATTTGAAGCAAAGCTCGGCGATCTCTTCGGGATTTTCTACAAGGTGTCCGTTCGGTCTCTGCGGAGTGTTTATGATTAGGAGCTTTGTTTTCGGAGTGATCATGCTTCCGAGCTTTTCCATGTCGAACTGCCAGTCCGGTTTGGTAAGCGGCGTATGATTGATTTTCGCTCTTACGTATTTAGCCCACACTTCGTCCGGCGGATAACCGGGGTTCGGGAAAATCACTTCGTCCCCCTCTTCGAGGAACGTGAGCAGAGACATGGTGAGGGCGTGCTTGGCTCCGGCGGTTACAATCACTTCTTCCGGTTTTGTCTTTCTCCCCTCCCTCGTCGTCTCGGCCGCTATGGCTTCCCTGAGCTCCGGGAGTCCGGGACCCGGATCATACCTGACATAACCTTCCCTGAGCGCCCGCTGCGTGGCTTCGAGTATGTGTTCGGGGGTATCGAAATCCGGACCCTGATAGTCCCCTTTCTCAAAATGGATTATCTTCTGCCCGGTCGTTTTCTCCAGCTCCCGGGCGACCCTCATGCTGGCCCATTGCTTCGGTGGAACGAAATGGCTGATCTTAGAGCTGAACGGATATGAGACTGCCATTTGTAATACCTCCTTGTTGATGAATGATTTGTGAATGCTTACTTCTACATCCTCGCGGCTTCGGCCTTTTCGTAACCGGGGGCCAGGATTCCCTCGGAAATCATAGAAAATACGTCTTCCGCGATACTCTCCGCGCTTTTTTCGCTTTTGTAAAAAAACATTACCGACCTGACAAGCCCGAAGATAATGAGGGCTGTAAGCTCGGTATTGGAGGGCCTGAAAGACCCTTCGTTGATTCCCTTCTCGAGTATCTTCTCATAGAGCTTGATCCTTCTGAGCCGCCAGTGCTCGGTAAACTCGTAGTGCTCTCTGATGAGGTGAGTCTCGTCCCTGCTCAGGATACGGAGTACGTCCAGGTTCTGAAGGTAGAATTTAAAGATGAGTCCGAGTACCTTCTTGAGCTTCAGCGGAGCCGGGTCGCTCTTGGCCGTTTCCCTCTCCAGTATCGATTCGATTTCTTCGTAAGTCTCTTCCATTATTTCGAGATATAGGTTTTCCTTGGAGTCGAAATAGAGGTATATCGTTCCCTTCGCGACGCCCACTTTCTCGGCGATATCGTCCATCGTTACGTCATGATAGCTCTTCTGTGAAAAGAGTTTGGCGGCGGCTCTTATGATTTCTTCCTTGCGGGCGCCTTTCGGGATCTGGCCCCTGTGCGCGTGAGCCTGCTCTTTGATCGATTTACGTGTCTTAGCCATGTTTAACCCGTCACCCGATGCTGAACTGACTAGTCAGTCATGAGATATTAGTATATCTCAAAATTTTTGTCAAGTGGTTTTTTTTCGGGGGTTTCCGGTATCGGTTTACCGGCAGCAAAACGGCAAATCCGGTGTACTTCCGGTGCGTTTTCGGGCTCATTCCGGCCCCGTCCGGCTAATCCCGGTCCGGGGGATCGGGGTTTATTCCCTCCCCCCCTGCCGGAGGATTAATTTTGGATTTTTCAAACTCATAGTGATAGAATTATCACTCAAAAAAGAACGGAGGATTTCATGAGGGTTTCGAATTTGCTTTTAGTACTGCTTTTCGCTTTTGGTTTAATCTATGCCGGGTGCGAAAAATCCGAAGATAAATCCGATACCGGAAACGAAACTGCGACAACTGAGCAGGCGGAGAGTACGGGGGAGAAGGCCGGGGAGGCCGTAGAAGGTGTGGTCGAAAAGAGCGAGGAATTACATTCGTCTCAGGTCGAGGAGCTTAACAAGAAGGCCCCGGCCGAGATAGCGACCGAGCTATGGAACCTGATTCAGACCGAACAATATCAACAGTGGAAAGAGATGCCAGGTCCCGGCACTTTTAACAAGGATGCCGATAAAAAGAAGATGTATATGAAAACTTATGCAAACGGTCTCGCCTACGAGACAATTGAGAAAAAATCCAAGTCCCTTCCTCCGGGCTCGATTATTGTGAAAGAAAAATATGACGACCAGGACCAGCTTCAATCGATATCCGCGATGATAAACCTGGGCGGGAACGATCCGAAGGATATAAACTGGTTCTGGGCCCAGTATTCTCCGGACGGAAAGACTTTAAAGACGGGTCAGTCGGGGCCGGGTATCAAGTCGGCGCAGTAACACGCCGGCTTTCCTGAATCAGCGGAATTCTGCAACGTCTATCCATGCGCGCGGGCGACTGCGCTTATGTGAAGGTCTGGCCTCTGCGTTCCATTAGACGCGTGGCGTGGTCGTTCGGAAACAGACGATTTCGACCGCACACTGGGCGGCGGACCTTCTCTGGAATCTCTTGAGAGTCCGGTGTTCCCCGTCAGGTATACTAAGTTCTTCAGGGGGCTTGCATTTAACTATATTCCGTGTTCCGTGCATGATCTCGATGAATGAAAAAGAAGACCCTTTTTTCTCTGCTCCGGAAATATAAATATTCCTTTCTCGCGGGCCTCCTGGCGCTGTCCCTCGTGGACCTATGCCAGCTTTCCATACCCTTGATCATCGAAAAAGTTGTCGATGCCCTGACCGTCGAAGGCGCGGGAATGGGCGATATATCGAAATACGGCCTGATCTTGCTCTTCATAGCCGTCGCCATGTCCGTTTTCAGGTTCTTCTGGAGATATTTCATAATGGGCGCAGCGCGCAGGATAGAGCAGTCGCTCAGGAACGAGTTCTTCTCACACCTCCAGAGCCTGCACTTCGATTTCTTCTCGCAGAGGAAGGTGGGGGACCTGATGGCGCATACGGTAAACGACATCGAGACGCTGAAGTTCGCCTGCGGGCTCGGGGTTCTCATAGCTTACGACGGAATCTTTCTCCTCGTTTTTATCTTCGGCGCGATGCTGTACATATCCCCTCAGCTCACCCTGTATGCGTTTATTCCTTTCCCCATACTGGGCTTTCTGATTCTAAGGTTCGGCAGGATGATAGAGCAGAGGTTCCAGAAGGTGCAGGACTCCTTCTCCGGGCTTACGGAGAGCGCAAGGGCCTCGATATCCGGGATAAAGGTCGTGAAGGCTTACGTGAGGGAGGGCGAGGAGGCAAAAGACTTCGAGTCTTCGAGCGCGGCTTATCTGGATAAGAACCTCCGCCTGATAAAGATCTGGGGCGTGTATCAGCCGGTAATTACCTACCTCGCCGCACTCGCGACCGTGATTTTTTTATGGCTCGGGGGCATATACACCATTACACTGAATATCACCCTCGGGGATTTCGCCGCTGTGCTGCTCTACCTGACGATGCTCACATGGCCCATGATGGCCATGGGATGGGCCGTCGATATTATCAAGAGGGGGAACGCTTCCCTCAACAGGATCAACGACATACTGCTCGTCAGGCCGCAATCCCCGGTCGAGCCGGGCGCGGTCGACCTGAATATCGAGGGCACGATCGAGTTGAAAGACCTGAGCTTTTCTTATAACGGCAAGAGGGCGCTCAACAACGTATCGCTTAAAATACCGGCTGGCAGGGCCGTCGGGTTCACGGGCGCCACGGGCTCCGGTAAAAGCACGGTCTTCCAGCTCCTCACAAGGGTGGAAGAGCCGCCCGAGAATACCATGTTCGTCGACGGCATCGATGTCAGAAAGATAAAAAGGGACTCCCTCAGGGAGGGCATAGTCTACGTCCCCCAGGAGACGACAGTTTTCAGCGGCACCGTGAGAGACAACATCTCGTTCATGAATCCCGATTTGACCGAATCGGATATAGAGAACGCGGCCAGGGTCGCGGAATTATACGATGAGATAATGGACTTCCCCGGGGGGTTCGACGCGCGTGTCGGCGAGAGGGGCCTCAGTCTTTCGGGAGGACAGAGGCAGAGGATCGCGCTCGCGAGGGCGGTACTGCTTAAGCCGCGCGTCCTGATACTGGACGACGTATTCTCGTCGCTCGACCTCAAGACCGAGAGCATGGTGCTCAAGAATCTGAGGAAAGAGATGAAGGGAAGGACGCTGCTCGCCATATCGAGCAGGGTGCCGTCGATAAGCGGTTTCGACTCCATCGCCGTGTTCGATAACGGGAGGCTCGTCGAGTACGGAAGCCATAGCGAGCTGATATCTAAAAACGGGATATACGCGGGCCTATATAAAATTCAGACCTTCGAGTAGATAAATCCGCTCTCAGGCGCCGAGCTTGTCCGCGAGGTCGAGGAAGTCACGTGCGGTAATGTCAAACGGCATTCCTTCCGGTTCTTCCGCCCTGCCCGAAGGGCCGAATTCGAGCGGTCTTGATACGAAGGCCGTCTTGAAGCCGAGAGCCTGCGCAGCCAGGAGATCGTCCGTGTGCGCCGCTACCATCATGACGCTCCCCGGCTCTAGTCCGAGCAGCCCCGCGGCAGTCAGATAGACCTCCCTGTCGGGCTTGTAATGCCCCGACAGCTCCGAGGAGAGAACGCAGTCCCATGTTATTCCCGAATGCTTCGCCATATCGACCAAGAGCGAGATATTGCCGTTTGAAAGCGTGGCCGCAATGAACCGTTTCCGGATTCGTTCGATACCCTCCACCGAATCGGGCCAGGGCTTGAGCCTGTGCCATGCCCTGTTGAGGTAGTCTTTCTCGCTCTCCGAGAGCCCTTCGATGCCGTATTCGTCGAGCAGCCTTTCGAGCACCGTCCTGTGAAGGGAATCTATGCTCATCCAGGGAAGCTCCCCGGTGCGCACCATGTTCATAGCCGGGGCGTATCCTCCGCGCCACGAGTCGGCGAACTTCTCCCAGTCGGCTTCGACGCCCTTCGATTTCCCGAGCACGCTGCATTCCCGGATGATCGAGGACCTCCAGTCGACGACCGTGCCGAAGACATCGAATGTTAGCGCCCTGACCGCTGATATGTCCCGGACGGGACTTGTTTTGCCGGCTTTATTCATATGTGGCTTATGCGGGGCTTGCCTTTTTTTCGACTCTGGCTATAAACCTTTCGGCATCCACTATGAACCTCTGGTGGGTCCCTTCCGAGATCAGGTCGATGCCGTCGTGGGCGACAATGGAAAACGTGAGCTTCCGGCCTTCGACTTCTGTAAGCTCCCCCTTCACGTTCACCGTGAGACCGGGCGGGGTCGCGGCTGTGTGGTTGAGCCTTACGTCTATGCCGACCGACTGCTCCCTGGGCCAGTCGATATGGCCGTTCACGAACCTCACGCACGCCCATTCGATCAAGCCTATCATGAAACCGGTGGAGAAGACCTTGGGCATCAGCTGAAATTCTTCTGACTCGGGATATATGTAGGGGACGGTTTTCGACTCCGGTATCTTGAAATCAAACTCGAATTTCATGCCGGGCTTTAACGAATCGCTCATTTAAAAAGTCTCCTGTCGATTTCTCAAGATTATTCCGGGCTAATATTTTGAAACCCGATCCTTCGAAGCCTCAGCCCGGTTTTTTTATTATAGCTCAGATGCTATGAGAAACAATTAGTCCAAAATTGGAATATGGGTTTGTTCATGGATTAGCATGCGATTCATAAATAACAGGATTGGATCCGAACAATTTACTGACATTGCCAAGCTTGAGTCAAATCGATAATCAAGGAGTTAAATTAGGTATACTGCTATATAATTGAAACTGGGGGTGAAGCATGGCTGAAGATGTAAAAAAATTACACAGGTCGAGGACGGACAGGATGATAGCCGGTATCTGCGGTGGGCTGGGCGAAATGTTTTCTATCGATCCCACACTTGTCAGGCTCGTATTCGCGCTCGTGGCGCTTTTTACGGTCGGCACCGCCGCGCTCGTTTATATACTGGGCTGGGTAATAATCCCCGAAGCCCCGGCTGAATAATCTCACTGTCGGGCTTGTCATTCATACTTCAACAATTTCTATGCCGGAGTGGGGAACGTATGACTACATGCCGGTTTCCGGGTACGGTTCTTACCGGACGTCCGTCGTCAGGAGTTTGTGTTGATATATATAAATGTCGCTGAAAAGGCCGCGAGAGAGGCGGGAGAGGTATTGAGGGCGAATCTGGGGAAGGTTAAAGAGATTACATTCAAGGGTAAGAACAGCCTCGTGACCGAAGTCGACAAGCTGTCCGAGGATATCATCATCGACTCTATAAAGAGGAGCTTCCCGTCACATGACGTATTCGCCGAAGAGTCGGGCAGGCGTTCGACGAGCTCGGAATACGTCTGGATAATAGACCCGCTCGACGGCACGACGAATTACGCACACGGTTATCCCTTCTTTTCTATTTCCATAGCTCTCGAGGTTGACGGCACAGTGAAAGCGGGTCTCGTTTATGACCCTGTAAAGGACGAGATGTTCTCGGCGGAATTGGGGAAAGGGGCATTTATGAACGGAGAAGCTATAGGCGTGTCCGGTTCGGCCCGGCTCGACGAGAGTCACCTCGTCACGGGCTTTGTTCACGATGACGCCCGAATGGTCGAGGAGAATCTCAGGCACTTCAGCGATTTTATCTGGAGGGCCAGGGCGGTAAGGAGGGACGGTTCGGCAGCGCTCGACCTGTGTTATGTAGCGTGCGGCCGGTTCGACGGGTTCTGGGAGCTGGGCCTGAACCCCTGGGATACGGCGGCGGGTGCATTGATCGTCGAAGAGGCGGGGGGCAGGGTAACGAACTTCACCGGGGACGAATACAGTATCTACGTCAAGGAGATACTGGCCTCCAATAACGGCATCCACTCGGAAATGATCGATGTCCTCTCAATGAACCGATCAAAATAGAGAGTTCATTCCGAATAATCGATATCTGCCTGGCAAAAAATAAGGGTGAACCCATGAATTTCTTCAAAGATTCACCCTTTAGAGGATGGGGAATATGTTATGGCCGTCTTCAGGTAAATCTACTTATGTTTCTTAAAAGTCATTTACTACATTTCAACTCGTACCGAAGCTGCTCCCATTCAATGACCCTTAATTTCATGTATGCTTATTGAGTTTGTTATGCAACAGGTGTGCCAAATGTCCCAAAATTGCGCAACATCCTCATAAGATTATATAATATTCATTCTGCTATCGTGCGGCAGTGTGTTTGAGCTACAAACAGGGCAAATGTTTTGCACCTTTTTGACAAAACTTGTCATAAGCTCTTGTGACGGATTTCGATAATGGGGTGACAAATGAAGGCAACGCTGCGGCAAATAGATAGAATACTTTTGTTTTAAGATTATTATACTATTGCAATAATTATTGTTGGTTAATATCGGGAGCGATAAATGGTCGAATTTAGTCTCAGAAATGCCGCTTACCTCTTCTTAATTACAGTATTTTGTAATGTTCCTGTCTGTATATCCGCACATGCTCAGGATAATGCCGGCAACGAATCCCGATACTATTATGTCGGCACCATTGGGGATAATTTTCCGGTCCAGATGGAGCTGGTAATCGATTCCGGGGATGTCTCAGGTTCGTATATGTATGACAAAGTCGGCATACCGATCCCCCTTACCGGTGAATTCGATCTCAAATCTTCTGCTCTGAATATGGTGGAGCAGGATGAGAAGGGGCAGAAAACGGGGACATTTAAAGGAACCGTCCGAAGCGAGGGCAAGAGCTTCGGAATGTACATAGAAGGCGAATGGTCGAAGGCAAACGGGCTCTCCACTCTGCCGTTTAAGCTCACGAAGGTCGCCGACTTCGTCTCGACAAATGTAAATGCAAAGTCTAAATATGAGGCATCATATATGTACCCTTCATTTATTACGGATACCAAAGCTAACCGGGAAATAACGGAGAGGCTCGAAAAAGAAGCCGTGTCCGAGAAGAAAAAATTCGCCGGCGAGGCAGAGGAGTATTTCGGTTCTCAGGAATCGGCGGGGGAATGGCAGGAAAACTTCAGTTATTCCATTGAATACTATTCACCCGAATTGATCAGTCTTTCGGGAGAGGTCTTCTCATATACGGGCGGGGCCCACGGTAATACGTTCTACATGTCCTCCAATTACTGGATCAAAGACGGAAAGGCGTTGCTTCTGAGCTTGTCCGATCTGTTTACCCCCAAGTCGAACTATGTTAAAGTCCTGTCCGATTATTGCATCAGAGACCTTAGAAAACAGCAGGCTGGCTGGGTATTGAACGGAGAGCTGAAGGAGCTCAAAGCCGATGACCTGAGCGCGTTCGTGATATCGCCGAGGGGCATAACGTTCGCATTTGCCCCTTATGCTGTCGGGCCCTACGTCGAAGGGTCCTATTTCGTTACTGTCGGTTATGCCGGGCTCAAAGGGGTTATAAACCCCGGCGGCCCCCTGAAGCAGTTTCTCAAGTAAACGGAAAAACGGTGATTTTGTGAAAATCATAGCATTCGGTGTAACATCTATTCTCCTGAATATATGAATGTTTCCGAGGCCTGAACCGGTCATTTAAAATGCTCAAATTATATTCCCGCGATAGGCATCGGTCGATTTTGCATTACAATTATGACGGGTCATAGTTTCAATATCGATAAAATCATGCGTACAGTTGGAGTTTGTCATGACTGCTTCCGATAATTCACGAGCGGATGTATTGGTGGTAGGTGCCGGTCCTACGGGGCTCACAATGGCGTGCGAGCTAGCGAGACACGGTATCACGCCCAGAATAATCGACAAGTCTCCGGCCCCTTCCGACAAGTCGAAGGCCTTCGGAATCCATGCGCGGACACTCGAGCTCTTCGAGGGCATGGGCATTGCGGATACCGTGCTCGGGCAGGGCAATATCTGTAACGGGTTCGATATGTACAATCACGGAAAGCCCCTGGCGAGCGTAGTTTTCGACAGCCTTCAATCCAAATATCCATTCTTCCTGATCATCGCCCAGAGCGACACGGAGAAGATACTTAACGCTCATCTGGAATCGTACGGCATCAGGGTCGAGCGTGAGAAGGAGCTCGTCGGCATCGAGCACAAGCAAGACTCCCTTCGAGCCCGGATCGGATTGAAGGACGGCTCCGAAGAATTCATCGATTGTTCTTATATAGCCGGATGCGACGGTGCCCACAGCACATCGCGTCATCTCCTCGACCTCGAATTCAAGGGCGCTCCTTACCCCAACTACTGGCTTCTTGCCGACTGCGACCTCGACTGGAAATACCCGCTCCACCATCTCTCGGTCTTTATTCACCCCCGGGGTGTGACCGCCTATTTCCCTCTTTACAGCGACAGGGGGAGATTGATGTTCGAGCTCCCGGACGCTCCGGTTGACGAAGAGATGCCGGATCCGACAATCGAAGATGTGAGGAGGCTCATGGGGGAGAGGGAAATCGATTACAGGAGCGTCGGCAATCCCAACTGGCTCGCCTATTTCAAGCTCCATCACCGTATGGTCGATAAATACGGCGACGGCAGGGTGTTTCTCTCCGGAGACGCGGCCCACATTCACAGCCCTATGGGCGGTCAGGGCATGAATACGGGTATACAGGATTCGTACAACCTCGCGTGGAAGCTCGCGCTTGTGCTTAAGGGTAAATCACCCGAAAGCATACTCGGGAGCTACAATGAGGAAAGGCACCGCATCGGGGAGGGTGTGGTCAATTTGACGGACAAAGCCGCGCGTATGGTCGGCATACACAACCCGGTGCTGAGCGCAATACGGAATAATCTCATTGGCAGGTTGTCGAAGATCGATGCGGTTCAGGAAAAGCTTCTCACGACGTTATCCCAGATAGAGATAAACTACAGGGAGAGTCCGATTGTCGTAGAAAGGTGGTATCAGCCCGATGCGGTCGAGGGATACCACAATTACAGGCACGACCTTCAAGCGGGAGAGCGTGTAAAGGATTATACCCTCTTGAGTCTCGACGGAAAATACAGCACGCAGCTCTACGGTCTCTTTAAAGATACAAGGCACAAGCTGCTGCTCTTCACAGGCGCCCTGCCCGAGGATATGGAATTCGATGAATTGAGAAAAATACGCCGCTCCATAGAAACGGAATACGAAGACATGATCGACGTTCATTTAATCGCGGGCACAAACGCGCTCCCGCCCGATTTCATAAAGATGAGTTCCGTATGGAGGGATGAGGATCTGCTGATGCACCGCGATTTCGGAGCCGCGAAATCGAGCCTGTATCTCATACGCCCCGACGGCTACATAGGGTTCAGGAACCAGCCCGCGAGCCTGAGCGACTTACTCGAATACCTCCCGATAATATTCCTGTGAGCGTTAGCTATACTCTCTGATATAAATATCGGGAATATTAGACCGGGTTCAGCCGATGCCTGAAAACAGGGCGCTTTTTCATTTCTATCACGAGCTTCGTGATTTCTTTCCCGATCCCGGTACGGTATTCCCTATTCGATACCATTTCGACGGAAGGCCTTCCGTAAAAGACGCGATCGAGGCTATGGGCGTCCCTCATACTGAGGTTGATTCGATTATCGTAAACGGGACCTCGGTCGGCTTCGGCTGCCATTTGAAGGACGGGGACGCTGTATCCGTTTATCCGGCATCATACAACCTGGAGATTCCCGAAAAAGTAGCGCTCAGGGAAGAGCCGCGTCCATTGTTTGTCGTGGACGTCAATCTCGGGAAGCTTGCGAGGCGTCTCAGGATGCTCGGGTTCGATGCGGCATACAGGAATGACTACACAGACCATGAAATGGCGGGGCTTGCCGGGAGCGAGAAACGCATCGTCCTCACCCGCGACAGAAGGCTCCTCAGATTCAGGATAATAACGCACGGCTACTGGCTCAGGTCGGACGACCCCCGAATACAGGTGAAGGAGGTGCTCGGGAGGTTCGGTTACTACCCGCTTGTCAAACCCTTCAATAGATGCCTCGAATGCAACGGCGTTATCGTACCGGTGGAAAAAGAGGCGATCCTCGACAGGCTCGAGCCTAAGACCAAACTTTATTACGACGAATTCTATATTTGCACGGACTGCGGCAAGGTCTACTGGAAAGGGTCTCATTATGACCGCATGAAGGAGACGCTGAACGTATTAATAAATACTGGAGAGGATCGATAAATAAACTTCCTAAGCCGGGAACCTCGATTAATTTATAGTTCAAAATCCGTCCGCTAATTCGATTGACGGATCGGATAATCGGAATCAAATACAGAGGTGAGGAGATATGTTATGAGCAAAGAACTGACGGCTGAGCAGCAAAGAATGGTGGAAATCTGGGATAAGCACACGAAGTGCGAATTCGAGTCCAAGGATACGGATGAAACCATGCGCACAATGACTGACGAGCCTCACGTTAATCATGTCCCCGTAATGACCGGGGGCTCCGGCCGGGATAATGTCCGCGATTTCTATTCGAAACACTTTATTCCGTACCAGCCTGAAGACGTCGAGCTCGCCCTCGTATCCCGCACCGTCGGGAGCGATACAGTTGTAGATGAGCTGATTTTTAAATTTACTCATAACATAGATATGCCCTGGATACTGCCCGGCATACGCCCGACTGGAAAAAAGGTCGAGCTTCCGCTCGTCGTCATAGTCCAGTTTAAGGACGGGAAGATATCGAGCGAGCATATTTATTGGGACCAGGCCTCGGTACTCGTTCAAATAGGGGTATTAAATCCGGATAATCTGCCGGTAGCGGGGGTGGAAACGGCGCGTAAGGTTCTCGACCCCGGTCTGCCGTCCAATCAATTGATGAGCAGATAAAATTACAACAGATCGAGATCGGGCATTAATTCATTGATCGACGTTCTCAGGAACTCTCTCTCATAGACTTCCTCATCGACGACCTCTCCGTTCCAGACGAGGATGTCGAGGTCGATTGACCTGGGACCGTACTTGTTGTCTGTTTTCACCCTCCCGAGCTCCGTTTCCAGCACTTTTAACCGCGATTCTAAACGGGCGGCGTTGAGTTCCGTCTCGATCAGGAGAGCCCCGTTTATGAATCTATCCTGCTCCTTAAACCCGACGGGCTCCGTCTCGACGAACGAGGAGGACTTTATCAGCATGAATTCCCCCGCGATCGCTTCTTTGGCCCTGCGTATGTTCTCTTCGGCATTGATATTGGAGCCGAGTCCTATTACTGCCCTGTTAACGTTCATCTTTGAAGTACCGGAGTCTCATTTCGATTCCGAGTGTATGACGGAAACGGTATCGGCGAAGCGGAGCGCCCCGGGCTTGTCGACCTTGGCGGTCGCTTTACTCACCCTCCCGTCCTCGAGGATTATACTCACTACGTCGCCGGCGATCCTTTCTATGAGGTTGAATTCTCTGCCCTCGACTTCGGAAATGATTCTTTTCGTTATGGACTTATAATCGACGGTAAACGCAATATCGTCCTTTTCCACGGCCTCCCTGCCGTCGAATTCGATCTCGATGTTTATGACGATATCCTGCTTTACCTTCTTCTCCCACTCGAAGATGCCGACAACGGTCCTCAGTCTCAGGTTCTCTATCTTTATTATCACCTTATTCTCCCTTTAGCCCAAGTGCTGTCCCCCGTCGACGAACAGGCACTCTCCGGTCACATAACTGTTTTCGAGTATATATTTCAATGCCGTTATCACGTAGTCGGGATGCCCCGGCTTTCCGAGCGGTATATGCCCCGATATGCGTTTCAGGTATTTCGAGTCCTTGCCAGGAGGCGGGAGCATTGGTCCCGGACATATCCCGTTTACGCGTATTTTGGGTCCGAGGGCGCGGGCCGCCATGAGTGTGAAGTCGCGGAGCGCTTTCTTGCTCAGGTTGTAGACGAAATGGCCGGGTTCGATTGTAGAAACCCTCGCATCGAGCATGTTGATTATTATTTCCGCTGACTTCCGCCTGCTGAATTCCTGGGACAGGAAGAATGGCGCCTTGAAATTGAGTGTGAATTCCCTGTCGAACGATTCCTCGGTAACTTTCATAAAGTCCGTGTCTTCAAATATAGACGCGTTATTGATGAGAAGCGAGCAGTAAGGAAATGCGCGGAATACCCGCGCCGTCAAGGGTTTAATTCCCCTTGTGATAGAGAGGTCGGCTTTGAATATTTCACACTTTCTTCCTGTGGCTTTTATCTCTTCCGCGGTCTTCTTAGCAGGCTTCTCCGAGCTGTTATAGTGTAGGGCGATGTCGTAACCCATGCCGGCAAGGGCGAGCGCCATGGCTTTGCCCAGTCTCTCTCCCCCGCCAGTTATAAAAGCCGCTTTTTTCATTATCGTTTATGTCCCGAGCTTGTCTAAGCCCTTATTTTAAACACGGACAGTATAGCACACCGGGCGCTAGCGGCTAAGCCGCCTGATCCCGCGGTTCGAAGAGGTTCCGGTCCGTGATGCTGTCTTCGATCCCACCGTCCGCCCGGAGTGCGGGAACGACTTCAGTTCTGTCTGAAATTATCATACTATGTTTCATATCTCCCGCCGAATTGGTGTAGAATTAAATGAATTTCATTAATCCTGGCAAAGGCGGATACATGGCGAAAAAACCGGTTAATTCGGAAACCCACGTACTTGGAATAGATATAGGAGGGACGGGTATCAAGTCCGCCCCGGTCGATATTGAGAAAGGAGTTCTCGTGGGGGAAAGATACCGCGTCGATACGCCGCACCCTTCTACCCCCAAGAGTATGCTAGCCGCTATAGGGGGAATCATCGAGCACTGGAACTGGAAAGGGCCTC
>Ga0155644_1078_pt1 | contig 22533 bp, 16 predicted proteins | sample RifCSPhighO2_12_FD_107301 | JGI IMG/M metagenome (GOLD analysis project Ga0155644, IMG submission 107301) | Candidatus Dadabacteria bacterium RIFCSPHIGHO2_12_FULL_53_21 | reverse complement strand
TGGATATGTACGGGAAGATAATGTCGATACCTGACGATCTGATGTGGAGGTATTACATGCTCCTGACCCCGAGGACCGAGGGGGAAGTGGACGAGCTGAAAAAGGGACACCCGATGGATGCGAAGAGGGCGCTCGCATTCGAGATCACGTCCTGGCTCCACGGCGCCGGTGACGCGGAGGGGGCCGCAGAGGATTTCGCGACCAAGTTCTCTCAGCGGGAGTTTCCTGAAGACGCCCGGGAGGTTGTAATAAAGCGTGACGATGCCAAGACGGTCATCGACCTGGTCGTGGAATCGTCCGGGAAGCTCAAGAGCAGGAATGAAGCAAAGAGGCTAATAGCTCAGGGCGGTGTCCTCATCGACGGGGAAAGGGTCACCGATATAAACTCGCCCATGCCGGATAAAGGCACACTCCGCATGAGGATAGGGAAAAAGGAATTCGTGGTCGTAAAATTAAGTTAGAAGCAAGCGAGCCTGTAAGCCGAATTCTGTCTTGGACAATCATTCATCTGGGACATTCATTGCTGAATGCCTCTTGCAACATACCCGGAAGCATCGGACGGGCCGCCCTTTATTTCACGAGGAAAATCGCTTCCCTATTTTGTCTTACTCCGAGCGGGGTTTACCATGCCGCCCGCTGTCACCAGCCGGCGCGGTAGTCTCTTACACTGCCTTTTCACCCTTACCGGCTTTCCATGATTGAAAAGCTTTGGCGGTTTGTTTTCTGTGGCACTTTCCGTTGCCTCACGACACCTGGGCGTTACCCAGCGCTCTGCCCTGCGGAGTTCGGACTTTCCTCCAGTCTCGGCATTTCTGCCCCGACCAGCGACTGTCCGGCTCACTTGCTTCTGATGTTAAAGATATTCATCAATGGCGAGATTCGCAAGCCTGTCGGCCTCTCTGTTCTCTTCCCTGGGGATATGGCGGATCGTAACCCGCCTGAATCCTTCGATTAAGCTCTTTGCCTTCGTATATAGCTCTTTTATCTCCGGGTGTTTGACTTTCCAGATTCCATTCATCTGGTTCGCGAGCAATAGAGAGTCTGTAAATATCCGTATTTCCTGGTTTTTATGTCCGTGGGCAGATTCGAGGGCGGTAATAAGGGCCGTGTACTCGGCCTGGTTGTTGGTGCGTGTGCCGAGATATTTCTTGACCTCACGCGCCCTGCCGCTCTCCTCTTTGATCAAAACCCCTATCCCCGATTCGCCCGGGTTGCCCCTGGCAGCGCCGTCGATAAATATATCGATGCGGTCATTCTCGGATTTCTTAAAAGGCAGGCTATCCTGTTTTAGCTTCACTCTTGAGTTCTTCTTCGCAGTATAGGAATTTTTGGCAATTGGGGCACTGTATCAATCTCGAAAGGGTCAACACCTCGTTAAAGAGCTGGGGAGGTATGTTCATGTTGCATCCGGTGCATACCTCGTTTCTTACAATGGCGAGCACGAACCCGTTCCTTTTTTTAACACGCTCGTATATGGAGAGGATGTCGGGAGTGAGGCCGGAGGCGATTTTCACTTTCTCTTCTTTCTTGGGGGGGTATATTATTTTCAGCTCCTCTATCTTTTCCTTGAACCCGGCAATCTTATCGGTGTATTCGTTCACCCTGTTCGCAAGTTCCTCTTCTTCCTTCGATATACGCGATTCAATGCCCTCCAGCTTTACCATCTGTTCGAGCAGGTTGTCTTCGAGTGCGGAATTCTTTCGCTTCGTATCTGCGATTTGCTTCTGCAGGGCTTCATATTCTTTATGGGTTTTAATTTCGAACAGTTTTTGATCAGCCTTTTTTATCAAATCTTCATTTTGCAAGATGTCGAGCTCAATGCCCGACTTGTTCACAAGTATCTCTTGCTTAATATTTTTGGAATTTTCCAGCTTGTTTCTTGATACCTCTATCTCACTTTCGTAGTCCGAGATTTTTTCAGGGTACTCCCTGAGGTTTTTTTCCAGTTGACTTAGCTCCATGTCAATTCTCTGGAGCGTATCGAGAACCAAAATCTGGTCTCTCATTTTTTCTTCTCCTTTTTTTTGTCGGATAGTTTTCGGAAAGTAAGGTTTTGATAATTATGGCCGGATATGAAGAAACGGGTGGTGTGACTGATGTCTGGGGACTGCTGTTTATGGAGACTTCTCTGCCCATGTGTAAAACTATCACCTCTACTATGTGTGGGCCCACCCGGACTCGAACCAGGGACCAACGGATTATGAGTCCGCCGCTCTAACCAACTGAGCTATGGGCCCTCTGAATTTATTAAGTGAATTTAGAAGTCTAGATAAAGAACGGGGCTTTGTCAAACCCGCGCCGCGGTAAATTACTTTTTTAAAGCATAGTTTTTTGCTTTGAGCAATTTATAGTATCCAAGGACTTTTGCGATATAATCCGTCGTCTCCGGATACGGCGGGATAGTAAAGCCGTGCTTAATGACAGCCCCCTTGCCGGCATTATATGCGGCCAGAGAGAGGCTCATGTCTCCGTCGAAATATTCGAGCAGGTCTTTTAAATATTGGACCCCTCCCTCCATGTTATCCTTGGCGTCGAAGGGATCGCTCACACCGTAATCGTCAGCGGTTGCCGGTATGAGCTGCATGATCCCCTGCGCGTTCTTGGGGGATACGGCGTTCGGGTCGAAGTTCGATTCCGCCTTTATTACGGCCTTCACGAGATAAGGGTCGACCCCGTGTCTCTCGCTCAGATTAAGTATGTCCTTGTCATATTCAGTGGTGAATTCATCCGAGAAGATGAACTTGGTGCTGCCGTCTTCAGGAAGTATTATTCTGTATCTCGAAAGGGCGGAGGGTTTGTTAAAAACGACGGTGGGCATCTTGTTCCGGCATTCCATGGTCTCGAATTTTCCCGACCTCTCGAGGAGTACGGCGCAGTTGGATATCTCGACTACCTTCACGGTTTCGGAATTTACGAGGTCGAGTATGTCTCCCCGAATATACGAGCCGAGCTCCCCGGTGACGGGGTTCTTTATCATTGCCTTCGATACCCCGCCGCTCGTGAGCGTACCCAGAAGAATCAGGCGGAGGCTCGTGTTAGTTACCTCGACCGAAAGGATTTTGTTTTTCTCCGCAAGGGATTCCGAGACCGGGCCGTCCTCGCGGTAAGAGTCTGCCGAATTAGCTGAATAAACGGTTATAGGAAGTATGAAGATTATTCCTGATAAACATAGGAGTGTCAGGAGAGGTTTCTTCATTGAGAGAGATACTCTTTTGAAACTAGTTTCAGAATAAATGATAGAGGGGCAAATGTAAATAAATATTTTCTGTCTGTACGGTCCCCGCTCGCTCTCGACGGACCCTCGGGCACGCAGGACAGAAACCGCAGCAGGCCTCTGCCACTGCAGGGAGGATATTGTTCCACTGCAGATGGATGAACCCCGGTTAATTGTTAACGGGGACGAATTTATATGATTTTACGTCTTTCCCGTCTTTCGATTTCTTCACTGTCCCTACTGTAACTCCCATCCTTTGACCGATTTTTAGTCCTTCCGGGTCATTCGTTTCAACCTGCGCCATGACCCTGACTCCCTCGGGAAAATCTACCAGAGCGAGCGCGTAGGGGACGGGGAACTCGGGCATGCTCCTCCTGACGACCGTAAAGGAATGCAGCTCGCCCGTGGGGCTCAGGAGTCTTTCTTCGACTTCATCCGAGAAACTCACGGGGTCGGCCAGGTACTTGGGGAATGTCCAGTTGTTCGACTCTTTCGAGTATCCGGCCACGAGCCTTACCCTGCCTTCTTTGTCTACATTGAACAGCTCCGGGAATAGAACTTCGTCCTTATCTGAAATCTCTGCCATAACTCCGATATCTCCTTTCGTTATTTTTGCTGAGAATATATTACATTTAAATTTTATTTAGTCTAGGGCGCGGAATCGGCCTGTTTGTAAAGGTTATAAAACCTTTGTAGAATAAAACGGCGTGGGTCGAAAGGTTCCTAGAGCACTGACAATTGCGGGTTCCGATTCGGGGGGAGGGGCGGGGATACAGGCCGATCTCAAGACGTTTACCGCCTTCAGGGTCTTCGGTATGTCGGTAATAACGTCTGTGACCGCCCAGAATACCCTGTCCGTTCTGGGTGTTTCGGACCTGCCCGGGGAGTTCGTCGAGCTTCAGATGGACGCCGTCCTTAGCGATATCGGCGCCGATGCCGTTAAAACCGGGATGCTGTCGAATAAGGAGATCGTTTCATCTGTATCGAAGAAACTCAGGGAATACGGGATTAAGAATCTGGTGGTCGACCCGGTCATGGTATCGAAGGGGGGGGACACGCTTCTCGATGCCGGGGCCCGGGAGGCAATGGTGAGCGAGCTCTTTAAATTGGCCCTGATAGTTACCCCGAATATCCCGGAAGCGGAAGAAATTACTGCATCGAAGATATCCTCCCTCTCTGGAATGAAGCAGGCCGCGGAAGCCATAAAGTCGCTGGGCCCGGAATACGTGCTCGTCAAGGGGGGGCATCTCGAAAATCTCCCCGACGCGATAGATGTCTTTTACGACGGGCATAGCCACTACGAGCTGAAGGCGCCCAGAATCGATACGAAAAATACACACGGCACCGGCTGCACCTATTCCGCGGCCGTCTGCGCCGCGCTTGCTGCGGGGTTCTCCCCGCTCGACGCGGTAAAGGAGGCGAAGGACTACGTGACTTATGCGATCATGCGTTCTTTCGATCTGGGGAAGGGGCACGGGCCGTTAAACCATTTCTGGAAATTCGAATGACGAAGGAGAGCCTCAAATGGCCGAAATCATAGACGGGAAACTGGTCTCACAGCATATCAGGGATGAGGTTGCGGAAGGGGTGGAAAGGCTAAAGAGGGAAACGGGGGTAACGGCCGGTCTCGCGGCCGTGCTCGTCGGGGATGACCCGGCGTCTGAAATATATGTCAGGAATAAAAGAAAGGCCTGTACCGAAGTGGGCATGTACTCCGAAGAACTCAGGCTCCCGGGAGAAACGACCGAGGAGGAATTGCTCTCGCTGGTAGACAAGCTGAACGGGGATGAGAACATCCACGGCATATTAGTGCAGCTCCCGCTGCCCTCTCAGATAAGCGAAACGAAAATTCTGAGGGCGGTATCCCCGCTTAAAGACGTGGACGGGTTCCATCCCTATAACGTGGGCCTCCTCGTGGAGGGGAAGCCGAGGTTCATATCGTGCACACCGCACGGGATCATCAAGATGCTCGACTTTTACAAGATAGGCATAGAGGGGAAGGAGGCTGTAGTGGTCGGAAGGAGCAATATAGTCGGGAAGCCCGTTTCATTACTCCTCCTCCACCGCCATGCGACCGTGACCATCTGTCATTCCCGCACGAAGCCGCTCGACGAGGTAACACGAAGAGCCGACATTCTGGTGGCGGCGATCGGACGGGCCGATTTCATCACGGCGGGTATGGTCAAGGAAGGGGCGGTCGTCATAGACGTCGGCATTAACCGCAATAAAGACGGAAAGCTCACGGGGGATGTGGATTTTGAAGGGGTGAGCAAAAAGGCCTCCTACATCACGCCTGTTCCGGGCGGAGTGGGGCCCATGACGATAGCGATGCTCCTCTGGAATACGCTCGAGTCTGCCAGGAATTTCGCTTCTTCGTAAAAGGCGCCCGGGCCTGTGGACAACCTGCCGATATACACAACACCGTTTATCCACAAGAAACTCCGTTTATGAGTGAGAAGTCGGCTTAATCTATTAAGACCACTATATTATTTTCTCACGGCCGGATGTTAATCCCTGTTGAGAAATTTCTTGATATGCTGTTCCGGGGGTGTTGACAGACTGTTTATCACTGTGGAAATAATGTGGAAGGGCCGCCCACTTTTTTAACCGGTTGTCCGTCCCCGAGTTTCTCGCACAGCTCCCGGACCGTGACCCCGAATACCGGGTGTATTTTCCCGGGCATTATTTCGGAGACAGGCTCGAGGACAAACCTTCTCAAGTGGGCCTGCGGGTGCGGCAATTTCAAATCCGGGGTATCGAGCGTGAGCCCGTCGTAGAAAATTAAATCGATGTCTATCGTCCTCGGCCCCCATCTTCCGTCCCTGACCCTGCCTAGTCTGTCTTCCACTTCCCGCATGAGTCTCATTAGCGCAGGCGGAGTGAGCGCGGTTTCTATCTCCGCCGCGCAGTTTATGAAATCGGGCTGGTCTGCGTTCCCTACGGGCTCTGTTTCGTATACTGAGGACACTTTCAAAATTTCGGCGAAGCCTGAGATTTCTTCGAGGGCTTTCCTGCAGTTGTCTGTTCTGTCTCCCAGGTTTGATCCTATACTGATAACGGCTCTTGGCATGAGTTAAGTTTAAATAACAATTTTTTGACTATCCATCCGCCCTCCATAAACTTATAAAAAGAGAGGTGAAACGAAATGGCGCTATTATCCGAAGCCGAAATAGAAGAAGGTCTCAATGGTCTCAAGGGCTGGGAGAGAAAGGGGAATGAGATCTTCAAGGTATACAAGAACAAGAACTTCGTCGAATCGATCGGTTTCGTGAATAAGGTAGCCATACTCGCCGAGAAGGCCGACCACCATCCCGACGTCCTGATCCAGTACAAAAACGTGACTTTGACCCTATCGACACACAGCCAGGGCGGGTTGACCGGGAAGGATTTTAAGCTCGCCGGGGAAATCGACGCCCTTTAGTAAAATTAATATTACTTACCCTTGTCTATGACCTCGTAGTCTTCCCTGTCGAGAACTATTGTCGTTCTGCCGTCTTCATCGATAGTTCTGAATTTCTTCTTGCTCTTGGGGGAGAAAAGTCTCATTACGCCGAATATAATAAGCGCGACTCCTACGGCGATTCCAAGAAAGAATCCGAATAGCACGAGTATTGCGAGTACCACGATCCCCAATAAAAGGACGAGTGGTATGAGATATGCAGGCGGCTTACCCTGATAAAAGTAGATTTTTGGTCTGGGGTTCATTTTGACCTCCGCTTTCAACGCTCAATCGAATAAGAACTTCTGTATAGTCTACCATGCTTATTGTGTATCGATACCTGTTAAATCGGCACCTTAACACTTTCCAGCACCTCCCTAATCGCCTCTTCCTCGCCTCCCCGGCCCAGGTGGCGTTCGCTTCTGACGATGACCCTGTGCGCGAGGACGGGGACCGCCATCTTCTTGACGTCCTCGGGGATGCAGTATGTCCTCCCATCGATTAGAGCGAGGGCCTGCGCTGCGCTCTTGAGGGCAATCGCCCCCCTCGGGCTCACTCCGAGCTCGAACATCCTGGGGTTCCTGGTTTCCGTTATTATCGCGAGAATATAGTCCAATATGGAATCGTCGATCCTGACCCTCTCGGAAAATTTCTGGAGCATTACGACTTCTTCCTTTGATATTACCGGGTTAATGCCGTCCCACGAGCTTACGGGGCTCGATGTTGAGAGTATCTCCCTTTCGCTCTCCCTGTCGGGATAGCCAATGCTGATCCTTATTGCGAAGCGGTCGAGCTGGTTTTCAGGGAGCGGGAAGGTGCCCTTGTATTCGAACGGGTTCTGAGTAGCTATTACCATAAAGGGTTTCGGAATATCGTAGGCGGTCCCGTCTATGGTCGCCTTTGCCTCGTTCATCGCCTCGAGCAGCGCGCTCTGGGTTTTTGGCGTGGCCCTGTTTATCTCGTCGGCGAGAACCACGTTTGCGAATATGGGGCCAGGTTTGAATATAAAATCCCCTGTCGACTGATCGAGCACGGAAACCCCCAGAATATCGGATGGAAGCAGGTCGCTCGTGAACTGGATCCTCTTGAAACTGAGGGCCGTCGACCTGGCTAAAGCATGGGCCAGTGTGGTTTTCCCGACCCCCGGGACGTCCTCTATCAGCATATGCGACCTCGAGAGGAGGGCCGCTATCGCCGTTTTGACTGTCTCGGGTTTCCCCTTTATAACACCGCTTATATTTACTTCGAGGCTTCGTATCTTGCCTGTGAGCTCGGAAGGTTCCAAACCGGGATTCCCCTAAGAGGCGCCGCAGCATCTCTTATATTTTTTACCGCTGCCGCAAGGGCAGGGGTCGTTTCTCCCCACCTTTTTATCGTGTCTCTTAACGGGCCTTTTGCTGTCTTCTTCCTCGCCCCTGCTCAAGGTCATGCGCTGCTGCTCGGCCCTCCTTCTCTTCTCGAGTCTCTCCATGTCGGTTTCGCTTACCGGCTGCACCCTGAAGAGTTTTTCGCAAACGTCGTAGGAGAGGCGGTTAATAAGAGAGGAGAACATATCGAACCCTTCGCGCTTGTACTCATGCAGCGGGTCCCGCTGAGCGTATCCTCTCAGCCCTATCCCTTCCCGCAGGTGGTCCATGTTCAGAAGGTGGTCTTTCCAAAGGAAATCGAGGGTCTGAAGCATTATGTATCTTTCGATCTGCCTCATGGTTTCGGGCGTAATCTCGCTTTCTTTCCCGTCGTAGAACTCGTGCACTTTATTCCGTATATATTCGGTTACGTCGTCCCTTTTCGTCCCGCCTCCGGTCAGCTCGACGAGGTCGATATGTATGTTGAACGATGCGTGGACCGCTTCTTTCAAATCGTTTAAGTCGGTCTCTTCCACATTCCCCTTTTCCGGGACCGTCTCCACAACGAGGTCGGTGATGACTTCATCGGCCATTTCGTAGAGGTTGTCTTTGAGGTTCTCTCCCCCGGCGAGGAACTCCCTCCTCTTTTTATATATGACTTCCCTCTGCTTGTTAAGGACATCGTCGTAATCGAGGAGGTGCTTCCTTATGTCGAAGTTCCTTCCCTCGACCTTCTTCTGGGCGTTCTCTATAGAGCGCGATATCATCTTGTGCTCTATCGGCTCCCCTTCCTCCCATCCGAGCTTGTCCATTATCTTGGTTATGGTCTCCGATGCGAATATCCTCATGAGGTCGTCTTCGAGTGACACGAAGAACCTGGAGGAGCCGGGATCGCCCTGCCTGCCGGACCTTCCCCTAAGCTGGTTGTCAATCCTTCTGGACTCGTGTCTTTCGGTGCCTATTATGTGTAGGCCTCCTAATTCTAGCACCCTCTTTTTCTCGTCCTCGCATACGGGTTTTGCCTCGAGCATGGCTTCCTCGAACTGCTCCGGTAGCGCTTCCGAGGGGTCGACCCTGAATTTTTTTCTGAGTATATCCCTTGCAAGGTACTCGTGATTGCCGCCGAGGATAATGTCCGTTCCCCTGCCCGCCATGTTCGTCGCTATCGTCACGCCGCCGATCCTCCCCGCCTGGGCCACTATCTCCGCTTCGTTCTCGTGCTGCTTTGCGTTGAGCACCTGATGGGGAATGCGGAGCTTTTGCAGCATCCCGGAGAGCCTCTCCGATTTTTCTATGGAAGTCGTGCCCACCAGTATAGGCCGGCCCTTTCCGTAGAGCTCCTTTATTTCCTCCGCGACGGCGTTGAATTTCTCTCTTTCCGACTTGTATACGGAGTCGTTCCTGTCGGCCCTTACCATCGGTTTATTCGTCGGTACGACATTTACGTCCAGATCATAAATATTCTTGAACTCGAAGGCTTCCGTATCCGCGGTGCCCGTCATCCCGGCGAGCTTCCTGTACATCCTGAAATAGTTCTGAATCGTAATCGTGGCAAGCGTCTGATTCTCGTTCTCTATTTCGACGTCCTCTTTGGCCTCGATCGCCTGATGGAGCCCGTCGCTCCACCTTCTTCCGGGCATGAGCCTGCCTGTGAATTCGTCGACGATAATGACCTTGCCGTCCTTGACCATGTAGTCGACGTCCCTGTGGAAGAGGTGATGCGCGCGGAGTCCCTGTATGACATGGTGGAGGATCTCGAGGTTCGCCGGGTCATAGACGTTGCTTATCCCGAGGGCCTTTTCTACCTTGTTGGACCCTTCCTCCGTAGGGGTAACCTGCCGTGTCTTTTCGTCGAGCGTGAAATCGACCTCTTTTTTAAGCTTCACGACCACATTGTTTATATCGTAGTAAAGCTGAGTCGACTCTTCAGACGGGCCCGATATGATAAGCGGCGTCCTGGCTTCGTCGATCAGAATGCTGTCCACTTCGTCGACTATGGCATAGCTGTGTTCCCTCTGGACATAGTCGTTAAGCGAGAACTTCATGTTGTCTCTCAGGTAATCGAAACCGAACTCGTTGTTCGTTCCGTAGGTCGCGTGCGCCCTGTAGGCCTCCTTTCGAGGGCACTCGACGAGCTTTGTCTTAAACGCGGCAAGTACGTCGAGGTTCTTCTCGGGCGGTATCTCCATATCAGAATATTCGGCGGGCCACACGCTCTGGTTGTTGTCTATTGCGTGCTGCGCCCGCGCGGGGTCTTCCCATTCGATCAGATATGAAATTTCATGGTTTATAACGCCGATATTCAGGCCCAGAAGCTTGTATATGGGTCCCATCCACGCCGCGTCGCGCCGCGCCAGGTAGTCGTTGACGGTCACAAGATGCGCACCGAGACCGGTAATTCCGTTCAGATAGAGGGGAAGGGCGGCGACGAGTGTTTTTCCTTCTCCGGTTTTCATTTCCGCAATCCTGCCCTGGTGGAGCACGAGGCCCCCGATGAGCTGGACGTCGAAGGGGCGCATTCCCAGGGTCCTGCGGGACGCCTCCCTGACGAGGGCGAAGGCTTCGGGGAGTATTTCCAGGAGCGCATCATCGAGTTTCCCGTAGTGCTCATCGTCCACCGGATCGCCGTTCCCGTTGAGGCCGTTTTTTATCCTTTCCCTGTAATCCCCGGTTTTTACCGCAAATTCGCTATCGGGAATCGATTGGAATTCACTCTCGTATTCGTTAACCCTGTCGACAAGGGCGGCCAGTCTTTTGATTTCCCTGTCGTTCTGGGAGCCGATAATTTTCTTCATTATATAAGAAATCATTTTCTAATAATCCTCCGAAACATTGGAACCGATAAAAGTATAATGTAAAACCCCGGCATCACAAACTTCGCTTATTTATACGGCGGCCGGACCGTTCCGGGTTTCAACTTTCTCTATATTTCTATAGGTTCGCCCTTCGCACGGCGTTTAGTTCAGGTCGACCGAAACGACGGTCGAAGTGCCGGACCTATTGGAAGTTATGCCGATCAGGGAGTTAACTTGCTGCATGGTCTTCTTGTTGTGAGTTATGAGTATTACCTGCGAATTCTTGTCTATTTCTTTAACGAGTTCGATGAAATAGGACGTGTTCCTGTCGTCGAGCGGGGCGTCAATTTCATCAAATAGAAGGAAGGGCGCGGGCTTTATCAGGCAGGCGGCAATTATGAGCGCGATTGCCGAGAGTGCCTTCTCGCCCCCTGAAAGGAGTGTGATGGATTGGAATTTTTTACCCCTCGGCCTGACCATGACCTCCACTCCGGATTCCAGCATGTTGTCGGGCTCGGTCAGCACCAGTTTACCTTCCCCGCCCCTGAAGAGCCGGCTGAATATCTCCTGGAATTTTTGGTCCATCAGCTCAAAAGTTTCTCTGAACCTTTTTTCGGACTCTTTATCGATCTTGCTGATAGCTTTTCCGAGCGAATTTATGGCCTGATTGAGGTCTTCCATCTGGTCGTTGAGGAATTTATACCTTTCCTCGAGCTTGTTGTACTCTTCGGGAGCGAGCAGGTTCACCGGACCGAATTTTTCGATCTGTGCCTGCAGTCTCCTCAACCTGGGTTCTTCTTCCTGAATATTTATTTCCGCGGTTTCCTCTCTGCCGGCGAGGTCCGAGACAATGTCCGAGAGGTTGCTCCTCTCGATCATGTCGTTAATGTTTTCCGCCTCGATCAGCATGCTGTTTAGGTCGAGCTCGAGTGAATTATTCCTGAGCCTCAGGTCTGATAATATGGTGTTCAGGGTCTCCCTGGTCTCGTTAGCCGTCCTTATCTCTTCGGCGATAGCATTTCTTTCGTTCTTCATCACCTGAAGCTTCTCTTCGTTTTCAGTAATGGTTTTGTTAATAAGGCCTATTTCCTCTACCGTGTACTTGTCCTTTTCAATAAAACTCAGCTTCTCCTGTTTTTTCTCCTCGATATTCCGGGATTCGTGCTCTATGCGGTTATCGATGTCCCTTATCCTTCTCTCAAGCTCTGTTAAATCCTCTATGAGGCCCTTCTCCTTTTCTATAAGGGAAGCGCATTTGACCTTCTTTTCAGCGATTTCCCTCTCGACCGAGCGTTCCTCTTCTTCCGCCTTCTGGATTTTACCCTCGACGTCCCCGAACCTCTGCTCCAGGACCGACTTCTCCCCATCGAGGCTGGTTATTTTCACCCTCGTATCCTCCATGATCTGGAGTTTTTCGTCAGTCTCTACGCCGGTTTTCTCGAGATTCTGATTTATTCCCTCGATCCGTCTCTCGAGCTTCTCGAGGTTATTTTTGAAATTGAATATGTCTTTCCTCGTTTCCGCGTCGATAATGCCGGTCTCGACGAGCTCGCTCTCAAATCCCTTTATACCCGAGTTCAAGTTCTTTATTTCGAGTTCGTTCGATTCTATCTCGAGACTCAGATTGTCGATGCCGCTCTGTAATTCGCTGATTACGGTTTTGAGATTTTCGATCTCCCTCTTTCTCTCGAGCACGCCGGGCTGGGCCGTTCCGCCGGAAATCGCCCCGTCCGGGTGCAGGTAATCGCCTTCGGAGGTGACGAATGACGCCCCGCCCTCCGTTTCCGACTGCATCCTCAAACCCTCTCCGAGAGTAGAGACCATGTACACGCTCTTAAGGAGATTTTCGATTATGCTCAGTTTATCGTCCAGACTTACTATTTCCGAAAGCGGCCTGGCATTGAGAAGCCTTCCGTTCGACACCGCCAAGTGATGTGCCCCTATTGCCGGTACGAACGTGCCCCTTCCTAAGGAATGCTGTCTCAGGGAATCTATCGCTCTCAGGGCCTGAGCGTTCTCCTCGACGAGTATCCATTTGATCTTATCCCCGAGCACGGCTTCCACGGCTCTTTCGTAACCCTCGGGGACCGAAATAAAATCGGATACGGTGCCGAGCACCCCGTTGCCCTTATGCTCGAGTATGAAGTTCCTTATCCCCTCCGGGAGCCATTCGTAGTTCGCCTGTATCTGGTTCAGCACGGTAAGTCTCGAAGAGCTCTCGTTGAGCCGTTCCTGAAGCCCGTCGTATTCGTCGCGTTTTCTCGCCTGCGTATCGCTGACGGACGAAAGAGCCGCCTGCAGACTGTCCCTGGATTCGGAAACACGCTGCTTTTTGCTTTCGTTCTCGAGAAGGATACGTTCGAGGCTTATTATCTCTTCGGCAGCGGCCTTTCTCTCGAGCTCTATTTCGGAGAGCTCCTTCTCTATTACCTCTCTCTTTGAATAGAGGTCCCTTAATTCCTTTTCATAACCCAGGGCCGCCCCTTTCAGCGAGCTGTATTCGTCGAGGGTCTTGAAGAGAGACGCCCTGATCTCCTGGTGCTCGGCGCGGATTGCGGAAAAGCCCGCCTTGATCGCCGCCAGTTTTTCTTCCTTGCCTCCTATCTCGATATTCTCTTTTTGCAGTTCGAGTCCGACCTCTTCAAGGGCGCTTTCTTTGATCCCGGTCTGCGCCGCCAGTTGCAGGCGCTCGCTGCCGAGCAGCGCCGATTCGCTCTCTATCTTCTCGATAAACTTCTCAATGCTCGAGATCTCGGTCTTGATCAGGTCCTGTGAGGATATCTTTGCCTGGAGCTCGGTTTTCGTCCTATAGATGTCGTTTTCACTCTCTCTGATTTTATCGTCGGTGGTTAAGGACTGATTGTTTAATTTTTTGAGGAGGTTAATAACGTGGATTATCTCCTCTTCTGATTTGGCTATCGATTGTTCCACCGCTGTTTTTTCCCCGATCGCGGAATCCTTCTTCTTTTCGAGCCTCTCCAGCCTGGCCCTCAGGATTCTGGCTTCGAGCCTCCTCGATTCCTCGGACAGCTCCCTGAATTCCCCCGCGTGTTTTGCCTGAAGGCTCAGGGTGTCCATCTGCCTCTTTACTTCGTTTACCATGTCTTTTACGCGGCTCAAGTTCTCCCTGGTCGTTTTAATCCGGGTCTCGGTCTCCCTCCGCCTTATCTTGTATCTCCTGATGCCTGCGACCTCTTCTATGAGGGTCCTCTTGTCCTCGGGTTTCGCCGTAATCATCTGATCGACTCTGCCCTGGCCGATAACCGAATATGCCCTGGCCCCGGAACCGGTGTCGATGAATATATCCGTGATGTCCTTGAGCCTGCACTGGACTCCGTTCAGGTAGTACTCGGTCTCGCCCGAGCGGAATACCCGTCGTTTGATCTCGACCTGCTCGAAATTGTAGCCGGAGACATTTTCCATAACGAGAGAGACTTCGGCCATTCCGAGGGGTTTCAGAAATTCGCTCCCGTTCGAAATAATCTCTTCCATGACGTTCGCCCGCAGCTGCCTCGGATTCTGCTCGCCCAGTATCCACCTGATGGCGTCGAGCACGTTTGATTTCCCGCAGCCGTTGGGGCCCACTATCGCGCTCAAGCGTAGGTCAAAACTAATGCGTGTCTTTTCGTAAAATGATTTAAAGCCGGTAATTTCCAGGGATTTGATTTTCATCGCCTAATCTAATGAGTGAAGATAATCAAAAGTTTAAAAAAAGTAAATATCCGAAGAAATAATACGGCTTGCGGGATTTCGGGGTGTTTGGATTAAATTACTTTTTAAATAAGCTGGACCAGAAGTTTTTTTCTATCTTTTTGTCGTTCTTAATGTTCGTTTTACGGGTATTGATAAGCCGGACCTCCCTCTTTGCCTCGATGTAGTCGGGATCGAGCTCGATCGCTTTTTCGAAATACTTTTCTGCCTTCCTGAGGTCGCTCGTGTGTTTGTACACAGAACCGAGGTAGTAATAGTTCTCGGGTATCTTATCGTTCATTTTTAACGCGACCTCGAGAGAGTTTTTGACCTCTTCCAGTACCGGCGACTTGTTCTCGGCAGCAAGGAACCCGGCCCATGCGAGCGCCCCCAGATACGCGGCTTCGTCCGGGTTCATATTTACCGCTTCCCTGATCTTCTTTTCCGCCTCGGCGTAGTCGCGCTGTATCAGAAGCGTAATACCCTTTTTAAAGGTCATCTCCGCCTCATATATATATTTTGCCTGGGACTTGAGTACGGTAAGTTCCTCGTGCGAGTTGTATTGTTCCCTTTTATCACTTTCGGAAAGGGTTTCGTACGCGGTCGTGATCTGCGTGAAAATTTCTTCCGCTTTTGCCCTGGTCTCCTGGTCCGCGTTAGGGTTGACATCGGGATGGTAGCATTTTACGAGTTTATAATAAGCATCCCTTATCTCTTCATTCGAGGCGTCCTGAGATACGCCGAGAATTTCGTAGTAATCCTGCTTCTGGATTGTCAGATGGAACTCGGATACGCGGTCGCTGAACTCAGTCGAGGACAGTTTTCGGGCAGGATCGATCCCCGTATCATCGGCGGATACGGAGTCATCTGACGGGTCGGCGAAAATAAACTCGACTCCATTCCCCGCGGGCTCGCTGTCGTTATCATTTTCTCCGTCGCCGATTATTTCCTTATAAGGCTGAAAAAGGTCGCTGATATCCCCGGCTGAATTATAGTCTCGTGTTTCGTTTCCTGAAGAAAAAGGATTCAGCTCCGGCCCGGTCTCCTGATTCCCGTCCCCGATACTGTCCGTTTCCTGAGGCGTCCGGCCGGGGAAGGGGTCGTCTCCCGTCGCGGTTACGTCGTCTCCGGTTTCCCGGTCTGAATCTAACTCGAGTTCATAGACGGATGAGCTCGCCCGGGGCTCTTCCGGCGCGGTTATGCCTTCCCGGTCAGTCACACGAAAAACCGTTTCGGTCCCGTTCTCTTCGATATGGGACGGATCGGATGTATCCGGGGACTTTTTCGGCTCCATCACTTCCTCGTTCATGACGGATGGGGTATTAAACAAGCCGATGTCCTCTTCCGAGCCTACATTTGATGACTCGGGCCCCGCGGCCGGTACATACGCGTCCGTGTATGTTTGATTGATGAAATCTTCCTTTCCATTTTCAAAGCCTTTCTCAGTCACGGTTCCGGATTCCCGTTCGTTCGGTTCTCCGAAGATGTTCTCGATATCGGCCGGATTTTCTCGTGTTACATCCGCTCCTGCCGACTTCTCATTTTCTCTTATAAGTTTCTTTATCGAATCCCTGCCGATCTCGTCGGCGGAGATTCCGCTTATACTAACCAGCTTGAACAGCATGAGGAAATACAGGAGCTTGAGGGTATCGGGTCTTTCGAGCTTCGATGCTTCCAGTACTTCCCTCACCGTCGATCTTTCCTTGAGGAGCTGCACGAACCTGAGCTCCCTAGGTTTGAGCCCGAGGCTGTTGATATCGTTTTTTAATCTCGGATCAACTATGATTGTCGGGTTTGATTCTTCGAGGCTTTCGACGTCTACGTATCTTTTGACGCCTTCATAGATTACCTTGGATAAATCGACCTGATACGAAACTATCCTGTCCGCGAATTCGTCACCGCTTTTAAACACATATTTCCCGTTGATGTAGTAAAACCCCTTGAGTATTTTTTCCTGTATCTGGAGCTCTAGAAAGCTGTTCAGTTCGTGCGGGGAAGATATGCCCATTTCAAAAAGTATCTGGCCGAATTTCTGTTTGTTTTTAGTAGCGATGTCGACGGCTTTTTCATATGTCTCTTCGTCGATCCTGCCGCTCTTGAGGAGAATCCTCCCTATCGCCGTATCGATATCCCCGCCCTCCGCGAACACCGGGTTCCCCTTAATAAAATAGATAATAAAATTCGTATTCGCGGATATGGACAGGATCCCGCTTCTCTTCTTATAATAAATATCGATGAGGAGGCTTGGATAAAATGTGGCGCCGAGGCTTCCCTCAGCCCCGTTGCCGGGGGATTTCTCGGACTGCTGATTCGAAATGCCGGTTCTCAGGAAGTCGAAAAGTGAGTTGATCTGAGTTTTATCGTCGAATATCAGTACCGCCTTGGTCCCGGCTTTCAATACATGGCCGCTGTTAATGTCCACGATCTCGAACTCGTTTGAGTCCTGTATTGCATTTATATATGTTTCCAGGGGATTGTGGGAGGTGTTCTCTATAACCGCCAGATCGGGTTTTTCATATAAAAGTCTTTCGAAGCCTTCCTTGTAATTTAAAACTACTTTTACGTAGAGTTCTCTTAGCGCCAAGAACTCTTTCAAGACGTAACAGTAATCCCTGTCAGAACCGATTATTAGAGCACTGTTAGGCAATTGTATCTCCGACCCCCCGACGCTGCCGTCATCCCTGTGAGGGGAATAGTTCGCTATTCGGTACGATTTCTGCCTGTCGTCTCAGGTCCTGGATCATTTTCTGTATGACCTGTGAACGCTGCTTTTGCAGTTCCTGTTCCATTAAATCATCCTTTACTGCGGTAAAATTCTCGGGGCTGGCGATTTTTACTTCTTTGACCGAAATGATATAGAACTTGTCACCGTCATCGTAGATCCTGGTCGGTACCCCGGCCTTAGGATCGAGCTCGAGAGCTTCGGCGCTCACCATCTGGGAATCTATCTGAGGCGCCTTTTCCGACCGGGAAAAAAATCCGGTCTCCTTCAGATCGAGGCCGAGCTTCTTTGCCTGCGCGGGGAGATTTTCATTCTTGACGCCTTTCAGTTTCTTAATCGATGCTTCTGCCGCCTTCCTGGCCATCTGAAGGGATTTTTCACGTTTTAACGACTCAGCCGCTTCCTTTTTCGCTTCCTCGAAGGTTCTCTCTCTCGGAGGGACTATCTCCTTCACCTCCACAACCCAGATATTGGCCCCGACCGGGATTATAGAAACCCTGCCCTTGTCAATACCGAAAGCCTGACGTGTGATCATAGGCGGTATGTCGGATGTATTGTCACTTGCCGAAAAGGGTTTGCTCTCGGAAATCGTTACTATGGAAAATTCCTTGGCTATCGCGTCGATTCCAGTACCGTCCCCTTCGGGATTATCGAGCCTGGACATGAACTGCTGGCGGAGCCCTTCTGCCTTTTGTGCTTCCAGCTTGGATTCAATATCCTTCTTTGCTTCGGCGAGCGGTATCTGCTTGCCGTCCGGTGACTTGAATTCTTCAGGGTAGGCGTTGTAATAAGAGTTGATTTCATCTTCTGAGACCCGGATATTCTTTTCGAAGGTTTCAGGGCTAAGTGTGAAGTAGCGGATTTGCCTCATCTCGGCGGTCTTTAACTCGCCTTTGTGTTTCTGGTAGTAAAGCTTTATCTCATCCTCGCTCGGGGTATAAGAGTCGGCGTAGTCGTTTCCGGAGAACTTTATATAATACAGGTTGATCTCTTCGTTCTGCCTCTTGTAGACGTCCAGCAGGTTTTCTTCTGTAATAAGCGCCGTTTCATCGAGGAAACCTGCGAGCTTCTCGGCCAGGAGTCTTTCTCTGTATGAATTTTCGAATTCCCCTACGTCCTGCTTAAGGGCCTGCTCTATGAATTGCTTATATCTTTCCGCTCCTACGAACTTCCCGTCGATCTGGAAATTCGGGTCCGATTTGATAGCATCGTCGAGCTCTTCGTCCGTCACCTTAAATCCGAGACTCTTTGCTTTTTGAGCCAGGAGCTTGAGATTAACAAGCTGATTCAGCGCTATTATATTGATCTGATTAAGATATTCCTCGGGTATTTCGCCTCCCTGGCCGAACTGCGTCTTCAGGCTGTCCCTCATCAGATAGAAATTGACGAGGCTGACATCCTCCCCGTTGACCTTCGCGGCAGTCCTGTTCGGGACCTCGGTTATAGCGCCGAAATCGCTGAGGTTGTATCCGATGCCTATAATGAATGCGACGGCGATCAGGATCAAAATCCCTCTGATAAACCAGCTGTGTCTGTTACGAATGAAATTGAGACTCATTTGTTTATATTCCCCTTTGATGCTGAATTCTTATAAAAATCTATATCACTTCCTCTTCAGTTTCAACAAGCCGGGTTTCGGATCAGCCATATTCGGGTTTCAAACCGGGCTGAATAAACGATAGCCCTGTTCTCCGCTCTCATAATCCGGGCGGAAGGGTTTTGGATCAACTTGACAGTCCCGGCACGCTCAAATATTCTTAAGCCCTTCTTAAGACCGGAGTTGTTAAAAATAAAGAATCTGTTTTTCATTTTCTCTTTTCTCGAAGGTATATCCCAATGATAACTGCTTTAGGCGGAGGCGTCGGCGCCGCTAAATTCCTGGAAGGACTATCTGAGGTAATCGGCGGGGAGGGGCTGTCGGTTGTCGTAAATACCGGTGACGACATCATTTTACACGGTCTCAGGATCTCTCCTGACGTCGATACAATAATATACAGGCTTTCGGGCATGATAGATGCTAACAAGGGGTGGGGGGTAAGGGGCGATACTTTCGACTGCCTTTCAGCACTTTCGAGATTCGGCTCCCAGACCTGGTTCAATATCGGGGATATCGATTTCGCCACCCATTTATACAGGACGCAATTGAGGCAGGAGGGGTTCACCCCTTCTCAGGTCACATCGGAGCTAGCCAGGGCCTTCGGTTTAAAAGAGGGTATCACGGTCCTTCCAATGACGGATGAGGACGTTGAGACATGGATCGTGACCGACGAAGGGGAGATGCACTTCCAGGAATATTTTGTAAAAAGGAAGATGAAGCCGGACGTGATAAAGGTGGTTTTCAGGAATATCGAAAGGGCCGTGCCCGCTCCGGGCGTAATAGAAGCGATAAAGCTTGCCAGGGTGATTATTCTTTGCCCCAGCAACCCCATCATAAGCATAGGGCCGATACTCAATGTAAAAGGCATCGGTGAAGCGCTCAGGGCCACGGGCGCGAAGATTATCGCCATAAGCCCTCTTATAGGCGGGGTGCCGCTGAAGGGTCCTGCGGACAAGCTGATGAGGGGGCTCGGGCTCGAGGTGTCTTCTGCGGGGGTTGCCAGGCTCTATAGGGATTTTCTCGACGTCATGGTTATCGACACGGAAGACGCCCGGGAGGCCGAAATAATTAGCGATATGGGGATCAAACCCGTCGTGCTCGACACCCTGATGTCCGATCATTCCAGGGCGGCTAAACTCGCCTCAGCCGTGCTCTCCGAGATATAACCGCCGGCCGGTTCTCCTTGACAAGTTTTACCCGTTTATGCGATGATTAACAGGTTAATCAGGGGTGATATCCGCTGCAATTATTGTTGGGTTAAGACTTTCATCTGATTAAATATCTGGTTTAATTATATAATTGGGCTAAACATGGCATCACTTGATAAAAAATCGGATTGCTGTTCCGGAATTGCGCCGGCTGAATACGTGTTCGCCATGCCGGCCGGCGTATCCGGGCCGGCCGGGGTAGAACCGCCTGCACTCGGGGAGATGCTATCGAGGGCTGCAAACGGGGAGTCACTCGGCCGCGAAGACGCAATCTCACTCTCAAAACTGGGAAGGGAAGAAGTACCCTTCCTTCTCCGGTCAGCCTCAAGAATAAGGGACAAGGGGAAGGGGAAGACGCTTACGTTCTCGAGGAACGTTTTCGTCCCCCTCACACAGATTTGCCGTAACCGCTGCGGATACTGTACATTCAAATACGAGCCCGGAGAGGGCCCGCTTTTTCTCACGCCCGAAGAGGTCGTGGAGATGGCAAAGAAGGGGGCGCAGCTCGGCTGCACGGAGCTCCTCTTCGTGACCGGAGACAAGCCCGAGCTCCTTTACCCCGTGTACCGGGAAGCCCTTGGCAAGCTCGGATATAAGAGTACGGCCGAATACCTTATCGCAATGGGAGAGGCGGGCTTGAGGGAGCGCATATTCCCTCACACTAACCTCGGTCTCGCCACAAAGGACGAGCTTACGGCTTTCAGGGAATCGAATCCGAGCATGGGCTTGATGCTCGAGAACATAAGCCCGAGGCTCCTCAAAAAGGGCGAGGCTCATCACGGATGCCCCGATAAGGTGCCCAGGCACAGGATGAAGACAATGGAGTGGGCAGGGGAGCTTCAGATTCCATGGACCTCGGGGATACTCGTCGGCATCGGAGAGACGTGGGAGGAGAGAATAGACTCACTTTACGCGTTAAAGGAGCTCAACGACGCGTTCGGTCATATTCAGGAAATAATCATTCAGAATTTCAGCCCGAAGCAGGGGATAACCATGGAGAAGTACCCGCCGCCCGATTTCATCGACATGCTGAAGATAGTGGCGATCTCGAGGCTCATATTCGGGGAGGGGATGAACATACAGATTCCGCCGAACCTCAATCCCGATACTTATCCGTTGTTCGTCCACGCGGGCGTAAACGACCTGGGAGGCGTGTCCCCGATTACGATAGATTACGTCAACCCGGAAGCCCCGTGGCCGAAGCTCGAAAGAATGCGAAATATTATAGAGGATCTGGGTTTTACACTCAGGGAGAGACTGCCCGTATACCCGGAATTCATAGGCCGTAAATACATAAACGACGATCTGCTCAGGCTGGTAAGGGATGCCGTGGACGAGCAGGGATACGTCCCTTCCGAGGAGGTACACAATGGAACATATTAAAGAGACTGTCGAACGGATAGAAGAGAACAGGAGCCTGGGACTGGACGGCATTTTGGGAAAGGTCAACGGCACGACAGGCAGGATCCTGAGCAAGGCGCTTTCCGGGGAGGAGATCTCCGTCAGGGAAGCGGAGGAGCTCTTTAATATTACCGACCCCGACGAGCTCTCCGCACTCGCCATAACCGCGGACGAGATAAGGAAGGAGGACGTCGGGGACGTCGTGACATATGTGGTCAACAGGAATATCAACTTCACGAATATTTGCAACACGTACTGCGGATTCTGCAATTTCATGGCCCCCGAGGGCGACGAGAGGGCGTATTTCCTGTCCATGGACGAGATTGCGGATAAGGTGAAAGAGGCCTGGGATATAGGGGCTACAGAGGTCTGCATGCAGGGCGGGATGCACCCCGATATAGACGGGAATTTTTATATAGAGCTTATCAAGGCCGTGAAAAGGGCCGTGCCCGAAATGCACACGCACGCCTTCTCGCCGTTCGAGATATACTACGGCGCCGAGACGTTGGGAATAAGCGAAGAGGTGTTCATCGACAGGCTGAAAGACGTCGGCCACAACACGTTTCCCGGGACCGCCGCCGAGATACTCGTCGAAGAGGTAAGGAAGATAATAGCCCCGAGGAAGATGCCTACCGAGGCGTGGATAAGAATCGTGAAGAAAGCGCACAAGGCGGGCATGCGTACCACGTCCACGATAATGTACGGCCACGTGGACAAGCCTCACCACTGGGCCGAGCACATAGGGATTTTACGCGACATCCAGAAAGAGACGGGCGGCTTCACAGAGTTTGTCCCGCTCAGGTTCATACCCTGGAACACCAGGCTCTACAGGCATTCGAAGGGCAAGGTGCAGGAGGGCCCGGGAGACCTCAACCAGCTCAAGATGTACGGCGTCTCGAGGCTCATGCTCCGCGGGTGGATAAACAACATTCAGGTCTCGTGGGTCAAGCAGGGCCCCGAATTCGCCCAGTTCTCACTCACGGCGGGCGCTAACGATTTCGGCGGCACGCTCATGGAAGAGCAGATATCGCGTTCGGCGGGGGCGAGCTACGGGCAGTACTTCCCGCCCGAGGAGTTCAGGCGCCTCACGTGGGAGATAGGCAGGATACCGGCGGAGAGGA
>Ga0155644_1006_pt2 | contig 23006 bp, 24 predicted proteins | sample RifCSPhighO2_12_FD_107301 | JGI IMG/M metagenome (GOLD analysis project Ga0155644, IMG submission 107301) | Candidatus Dadabacteria bacterium RIFCSPHIGHO2_12_FULL_53_21 | reverse complement strand
GCGTAGAGCAGACCGTCTTTCGGATCGACCTTGATGTTGTAACGGGTCCCCTTATTGTGCCAGTCGATTATTCCGTCCAGTACCGGGAATATCTCTTCGAGAAACGCCTTGTCCTTCGTGTCTTCAAAGTATGCGCGTATTGCCTCGAAGTACCAGAGTGTCGCATCGACCGTGTTGTATTCGGGCTTTTCCCCTGCGTCCGGGAAACGGTTGGGGAGCATCCCCTGATCGACGTAGGCCGAAAAGGTCTTGATAATCGACCTTGCGATCCCGGGTCGTCCCGTGGATATGGTCAGCCCCGGGAGGCTTATCATCGTATCCCTCCCCCAGTCCCCGAACCAGTGATAACCGGCTATGACGCTCTTACCGTCTTTATCCTGCTCCGAAGGCCTGCTCACGATAAATTGGTCTGCTGCGAGGGCCAGATGGTTGAGACCGGGGGCTATACCCTTATCGTCATTCTTTTGCCTGCTGCCGAATTGTTTGTTGATTTGCGCTTCATATTTTTTCCTCAGTGCGAGCGCTTTGTTCCCGTCGGTATCGGGGGATTGTTCCGTACTCGTTATGATAGTGAAAGACTCACCTTCCCCGAGTGTGCAGGTCAAATCCGCAGCGTGCAGGTGGTCTTCTATATGATCGAGTCCCCTGTATTCTTCAAGCGCCAGGTTAAAGCCGTAGTACCAGTCGTTCGCCGGCTCCGCGTCCGCCTTGTCCGTAAAGATATAAAAAGGAACGGCGCCGTCGTAAGCTATTATCCGTATACCCTTCCCGGTTTTTTCGACCTTCATCCTAGAGCCCCCCGCATGGGTCGAGCCGTGGTAGTCCCTGTAGTTCACATACGCTTTTATGCTCATTACGATGGGTCGCGAGGCCCGTTTTAGCTCGTATCTGATATAAGTAGTGTTACTCCCCTCAGCCATCCATATTCGTTTTTCAAGGAGTGCGTCCGCACAGGCGAATTCCCAGACCGGGATAGCGCCGTCGAGATAAAACCTTTCGATGTTTACAAAACCATGCGGGTCGACCGTGCCGTCGGCCCACCGGTTTGAGCTGAGGGGATAATTCTTGCCTTCGTAAGAAGCCGTCTCGTCAAATTTCGTTACTAGAAGGTTTCTGCCGAGGGGCGGCTTGAGCGCCGCGATCAGAAGCCCGTGATATCTCCGGGTAAGTAGACCCGCGACCGTACCGGAGGCGAACCCCCCTATACCGTTCGTCACGAGCCATTCCCTCCTTTCCGAGATTCCGGGTTCGCAGCAAATCTCCCTTCCGAATTCAATTGCCATGATCGAGTCTCCCTCTCGCAGCTGTCAGTTTACAATATGGATGACGGGTATGATCAAGTTAAGTGTGATCCCACCGTCCGGCCGTTTTTTTGTTTCCCTGCTCCGGAGACGGTGAATATTCAGAGGTTTGCTGAATGAGCTTGGCCACGAGTCCCGTCCAGCCTGTCTGGTGGCTGGCGCCCACTCCCGCGCCGTTGTCTCCGTGGAAATATTCGTGGAACGGTATGTAGTCCCTCCACTCGGGGTCTGTTTGAAACTTCTCGGTCCCGCCGAAAACGGGTCTCCTTCCCTTATCGTCCTTGAGGAAGGTGCGTGTCAGCCTGCGGGAAATCTCGCCGGCAACCTCCCAGAGCGACAAGTAGATGCCGGAGCCGGTCGGACACTCGACCTTAAAGTCGTTCCCAAGGTAGTAGTGGAATTTCTGAAGGGATTCTATTATCAGGTAGTTGACCGGGAACCAGATCGGGCCTCGCCAGTTGGAATTCCCGCCGAAGAGGCCGCTCGTGGATTCCGCGGGTTCGTAATCGACCCTGTACTCGTGCCCGTTCACCTGAAACCTGTAAGGGTTATCTTTGTGATACCTCGAAAGCGCGCGTATGCCGTAGGGGCTCAGAAACTCCGATTCATCGAGCATCTTTTTCAGCACCCTCCTGAGCTTGTCCTCGTCCACGATCGAGAGGAGCCTTCTTTCGCGCATCCCCTTCGTTCTCATGCAGGCGACGTTTTCCCTCAAATCCGGACGGTTTTCTATGAACCAGGCGAGCCTCCCGTTAAAACCCTTCAGGCTGTCGAGCACTTCGGGCTCGAGCGTCTGGATCGCGAACAGGGGTATAAGACCCACCATGGAGCGTACTTTCATCGGCAGGTGCTTGCCGTCGGGAAGGTGGAGCACGTCGTAGTAAAAGCCGTCCTCTTCGTTCCAGAGGCCGTCCATATCGCCGCCCAGCAGGTTCATGGCCTTTGCAATATAAAGAAAATGCTCATAGAATTTACTCGCTATGTCCTCGTAGCTGGGATTCTCTTTCGCGAGCTCGAGCGCGATGGCGAGCATGTTCAGGCAGTACATGCCCATCCAGCTCGTACCGTCGGCCTGTTCGATATGACCCCCCGTCGGGAGCTGCGCGCTCCTGTCGAATACCCCTATATTGTCGAGCCCGAGAAAGCCTCCTTCGAATACGTTTCTCCCTTCCCTGTCCTTCCTGTTCACCCACCAGGTAAAGTTGAGGAGGAGCTTCTGGAAGACGCTCTCGAGGAAGCGGATGTCCTTTCTGCCGTACATTTTCTTTTCTATATTGTAGACCCTCCACGCCGCCCAGGCATGTACCGGCGGGTTCACGTCGCCGAAAGCCCATTCGTAGGCGGGAATCTGTCCGTTCGGATGCATGTACCATTCCCGAGTGAGCAGGGTAAGCTGGCGCTTGGCGAATTCGGGGTCGATAATCGCGAGAGGGATCGTATGGAATGCCAGGTCCCAGGCCGCGAACCACGGGTATTCCCATTTGTCCGGCATCGAAAGTATGTCGTCGTTATAGAGGTGCGTCCATTCGCGGTTCCTGCCGTTCTTCCGTTCGTGAGGGGGGGAGGGGTGATTGGGGTCTCCCTTGAGCCAGTCCTCTATGACATAGTAATAGAACTGCTTTGTCCATAGCATCCCCGCGAATGCCTGTCTCTGAACTGCTTTAATCTCTTCGCTTGCGTTGAAAGGGTTGATCCGCTCATAGAACTCGTCCGCCTCCCGCTTACAGTCTTCGAATACCTTCTCAAACTCCGGGCCGAAAGGCGAGGTTAGCTTGTTCGAATCGGCGAGGCGGAGCCTGATTATCTTTGTCCCGCCCCCCGGGATCTCGAGAGCGTAGTGAGCGGACATTTTTGTGCCTGTCCCGGCCGGGTTTACCGCTTCTTTTTTCCCATCCACTATATAGTCGTTGATGCCGTCTTTGACATAAGGTGAGGCGTTTTTGATTCCAAAGAGCTTCTCCGTATTGGTTTCGTTTTCGGTGAAGAGGATCTCGTCAGGGTTTTCTATATACAGCCATCTGTCTCCCAGGGTAGGATGAATGGCCTCTACGCGATTCTGATCCTTATCGGACCCGGCCGTGTTTAGAGAGGGCTTCGCCCCTCCGTTCCACGACCAGGTGTTGCGGAACCAGAGTGTCGGGAGCAGGTGGAGTGGAGCGGTTTCTGGGCCCCTGTTAACCGCCGTTATCTTGATGAGCACATCGTCTGAAGACGCCTTCGAATATTCGATTAATATGTCGAAATAGCGGTTATCGTCGAATACCCCCGTATCGATAAGCTCGTATTCGAGATCGTGTTTACCCCTCCTCTTGTTCTCGTCGACGAGCTTCGAGTAAGGAAATGCCTCCTGGGGGTATTTGTATAGATATTTCATATACGAATGAGAGGGCGTATTGTCCAGGTAATAGTAGTATTCCTTCACATCTTCCCCGTGGTTTCCTTCGCTGCCGGTAAGCCCGAATACCCTCTCTTTCAGGATGCCGTCTTTGCCGTTCCAGAGGGCAAGAGCCAGGCATAGCCTCTGGTGGTTGTCCGATATCCCCCCGATACCGTCCTCGCCCCACCTGTATGCCCTGGAGCGGGCATGCTCGTGCGAGAAATAATCCCACGCGGCTCCGTAGGGACTGTAATCCTCTCTCACTGTCCCCCACTGCCTCTCGCTCAGGTATGGGCCCCAACGTCTCCAGTGCGCTTTTTTGTTTCTGTCCTCTTCCAGCTTCATTTCTTCCTTTGTCATTATCTCGCTCCTTATGGTTGTGACGGTAGAAATCGTAAATTTTTCACTATCCGATCATGTCGAGTACCGTCTCCTCGAGAGCACGGCTCAGGCGGGGTTCGGACCGCTGATGTATCAGGGCCGCTCCGCGTTCACGCCGGGTAGCTTTATCCTCCTCCGGAAACGATACGATCATCACGACCTTATCCGTGAGTCTCCCGGAGGTCTCATTTTGAAGACACTTCAGAAATATGAGCAGGTCCGACTCCCTCCCCTCGACCGCGGCGCCGGAGGGGTTGAGCCTGTATCCGAGTCCCAACTGTTCTGCGAGAATAGCTATAGACATTACGCAATCGCCGAGGCTGAAGGGTGTTTCAAAGTCTACGGGGTAAAGCGTGATTTTAAGACTGCCCATGAGATCGCCTCTGTTATCAATGTATATTTTTGCGGACATTTGTTAAGAATTATTTAACTTCCGCATCTCTGCCATTATTATTGCCTCGGCCTCGAGCCAGTGCTCGAAATCTTTCCCGTGTTCCCTCCCCCTCTCTTCGTATATTTCATAGGCCTTTCTGGCTATCGTATCCCTGAGAGCGCCTTCATCCTTATTCGCTCTCTTTCCGGCCGCTGCCGGTCTTGCTTTTTTAGTATCTAGCATTCTGAAATTCCTCCTGTATCAACGTATATCAGGTTATTTAACCGGCAGCTCTCGACTCGACGTTGGCGCATCCGGGGCACGTGTGTATTTCATCGACAACCCCCCCGAATACGGCATCGGGATTACGGTTCCCTTCCGCTGTCTCGTAGCTGATTTTCTCCGCATGGTTGTTCATTTCGGCTCCGCACCGGGGACATATCATCTTTTTCTTAGGCATAATAGCTCCTTACTATTTGTCTCACTCAATACAGAGTGTGAGGATTCATTTATTGACAGGATTATGATAGCTCCACGTTCTCACGCCCATACCTCAGCACCTTTGCCATCCATACGAGCTCTTTTATGAATTTTTCGGCTCGCTTCACGTACGCCTCATCGAGGAGCTTCCCTTTCTCATCAAAGGCGTTCTGCACGGCTGAGAAATTGACGTCCCAGAAAATAGCGACGAGCCCCAGCTCCCTCATCACCGGCAGTAGATTTTCTATAACCCTTGTGCCGCCGAAGGGTCCGGCTGAAACGCCGCAGATGCCTACCGCTTTATGTATATACTCCTTGAGGTTGGTATCGAGGGCGTGTTTCAGGAATCCCGGATAGCCGTGGTTGTATTCAGGGGCGACAATGACGAAAGCGTCCGCCTTCATCGCGGTTTCCGAGAAGCCTGCGTCTTTAATATGCTCGCCCGCGTCGTCGGTCGGGAAGGGGATATTCCGGATATCGATGAGCGCTGTCCTGACATTCTCCTGCTTTGCGATCTCGCGGGCCATAAAATTAGCTACGTGCTCGCTCATACGTCCCTTTCTCGTCGTTCCCAGTATTACGGGGATAAATATGGGTCTCCCTGATTCCATCTCCTGCTCCTTATATCGCAGTTATTTTTCTATGACCTGCATAACGTGACCGTCGGGGTCCCTCACGAGGAAGCCTTTTTTAAAGCCGAGCTCTCCCCCGGGCACCTCTACAGCGCCGGTCGATACAACCGAGTATCCGTCTGCTCTTAGACTCTCCGCGAGCCCGGTCGTATCATCCGTCTCGAGGGTCGTCTGCCAGTGTATGATGTCGTTCGCCTTTTCGTCAGCGGGCGAAGGGCGTCCGTCACCGGGCGCCAGGTATTCGAGGAACTCTATGCCGGGTCCCTCCGGGGACTTTAATGACGTAATGCGGAGCACAGCGCCGAAAACGTTATTGAGGTGCTCCTGTTCGGTCCCGTAATTCAGGCTCTCACCCGCGACCTTCATACCCAGCTCGTCCCTGTAGAACTCGAGGCTTTCCTCCGTATCGTCAACTACTATCGCGGTATGGTCGATACCGAGGAACAGTTTATCATCATTCCCCTGCCATTTGGAATTCCCCTTTCCGGGGGGGGAATAGATTATTTCGAGGAAGTGGCCGTCCGGGTCCCTGAAGTAAAATGCCCTTATCCCGGCTGCCGCCTTATTCCATGCGGGGATTGTTTGAGGCGCGGTGGATGCGTACCTGACTTTACTCATCCGCAGGCGCTCGAAGGCTTTATCCATGTCGCTCACGACTATCGCTATGTGCTGGAACCAGCGGTCGTTGCTTCTCGTGTCCTCGGGGAAAGTCTTCCCTTTCGAGCTTCGCACGAGCGGGGATTATCGCGTTTATATGGGGATCGACTCTCTCTATATTGTTTTCGGAGACCGGAGACGCTTCCTGCCCGAAGGAGTGTAGGCCGGGTGGAGAAAATAAGGCCGCTGCGTATAACGTCACGGTTATAAGCAGCAGCCTTGAAGCGATTTTAAATCCTGACCTCTTCGAGCGAGGTCTGATTATTCGAAGATAACCAGAAATTCTTCGTACCCTTCCTTCTTAAGATCTTCTTTCGGTATGAAGCGGAGTGACGCGGAGTTGATGCAGTATCTCAAACCGGTCGGGGCCGGACCGTCGTCGAATACATGTCCGAGATGCGAGTCTCCGTCCTTGCTCCTGGCTTCTATTCTTGTCACCAGCATGCTCTTGTCCGTAACCTCGACGATATTTTCGGCTGCAAGCGGTTTGGTGAAGCTCGGCCACCCGGTACCTGAGTCGAACTTATCCTTCGAACTGAAGAGCGGCTCGCCCGATACTATATCGACATATATACCGTCCTTATGGTTGTCCCAGTATTCGTTATTGAACGGGCTTTCCGTTCCGCTTTCCTGTGTGACTTGATACTGCATCGGAGTGAGCTTCTTTTTTAATTCCTCTTTCGAAGGCTTTACGAAATCGTCACCGGTATTTCCCGGGTTGCCGGTTTGATCATCGGTACCGTTATTGGCCGCGATTGCACTCCCGGTCCCGACAGGGCTGTCCTCTACGCGCATCATCCTGTCAATGTCGAGCCAGTTCAGTGCGGCGAATACCGCAACGATTACCGCTACTGCTATTACAGTCATTTTAATCATTTCATTAACCTCTCCATATTGGTTTATACATCTTAACCTATCTATACGGAAAACGTGCGCGTTTGGATCTCCGATTAGCGCTATGAATTTCCGGAAGAATGAGAGCTATATTTTTCCGGATACGGTTTTCGGAGAAAGCTTTCCGGTGAGCGTATATAAGGGGAGGAGGAGCGCATAAACGATAAGGAGAGTGGAACTTGGGCCACATCTCGAAGAGTGCGGGGGCGAGCTGGATGTTCGACGCGTGCTGCGGCAGGTCCGACGTCTTGAGCTCGAATACGAGGAGTGTCATGACGATTGCGAAAATGCCGTGGTTCAGCCCCTCGATTCTGTTCTTGTCTAATTCAAACGGTTTAACCTAGGTATTCACGGGCATCCTTCCTTTGTAAGAAAGATTCCATTTGATATCAGGTGAGTAATAGTACGTACTACGCGATCTTACGGGCGAGGTCACCTTTCTTGAGGTTCCATTCGGTCTTAATGCCTATATTCTCGAGTGTCGAAAGCACGCGTCCGGGTTCGCCGAGGTCGCTCCACTGAACGCCTGTTACTGCGAACGCCAGGAGGCTCTCTGTGGATACCTCGAGGACCCTTTGTGAGAAGTTGGCCGGGGTTAGTTTTTCATACACGTAATCGATCGCGTCGCTCTCTCCGGGGGCGCCTATCATGTCGGACGCTCCAATGAAGTCATGATAGAGAGTGGGAATAGACCCGCGTATCATACCCAGGAAAGCGGAAACTTTTCCCGTCATAACGAAGCTGTTCCAGAGGCAGCCTTTATTCAGAAGCTCGGCCGCTCTGGGTTTATCAGGTTTTTCCCAGAAGCGCTTGACTGGCATCAGAAAGCCCGGACCTGAGTCCGCGGCTTGAGGGTAGGGCTCGATCCAGCCGTATTCCGTTTCTGCCGAGCCCGGCGTAATTCCCAGGAGGGCGATCATTCCCGGCTGTCGTTCGACCCCTTCGAAAGCGGTTTCGACCTGCTTCATGAATATCTCGTCATCCGACAGGTAGTGGTCGGACGGGAAGAACGTGACGAAAGCACCCGGATCTGCCTTGGCTATCCGGAGCAGGCTGTATAAGATCGCGGGGGCCGTGCCGAGGTTGGCGGGCTGATCCGCGAACTGTCTCCGGTCGAATTTATCGTATAGATAGTTATAAAACCTTTCGTGTGTCCTTGTTACGGACAGGAGTATGTTGTTCCGGGGAATCCCCATCTCGACGCGCTTCACTGTCCTCTCGAGAAGCGACTCATCACCCAGGATACGGCAGAATTGCTTCGGCCTTTCGTCGCCCGATATTATTCTGGTTAACGAGCGGAGCCGCGTGCCGTCGCCTCCGGCCAAAATAACCCCCCACCTGTGAAGCTCGGATTCTTTTCTGATGTCTTTTTCGACCTCAATCCCGATTCTATGGGTATTCCCGGAGTGTTTTCTCATGAGTATATCCTTATGGTTCGGTTTCTTTTTTTGCCTAATTATAATGCGCATTTGCCCCCTGTATATCGAGGCGCATCATATAGAGCCCGCTCTGGGCGCAGAGTCGGTAACTCTGCAAGGTGTATGCTGCCCGGCTTACCCGGAATGACTGCTATCGCTTTCATGACTCGGCTCTCCCTGGTTCTTAAGTTGCCAAGTTAGACGAAGGGACAGCGGGGATGGATTTACGGCATAGTTATACGAATCCGGTCGTTAACGGCGAGCCGGTGGAGCAGGGCAGGGGGAGTCTCAAACCCCTTTTTCCAACAGTATTTTCGAAGGCTTCGGAACCTTTTTCAATTTTATCCCGAACTTGTCGACGATGTTCTTCCGTATGTAGGAGACGGCTTCCTCGACCGAATCCGTGAACACGAGAAACCCGAGGTCGTTCTCGTCGATCGTTTGCTCTATGACCATTAAATCGAGAAAATCCATGAGAGGCTTGAAGTAATCCCTGCCCAGGAGGATTATCGGAAAGTTGTATATCTTCTTCGTCTGGATCAGGGTCAGCGTTTCGAATAGCTCGTCCATCGTGCCGGCGCCGCCGGGGAGCACCACGAACGCATACGAGTATTTAAGGAGCATCAGTTTCCTGACGAAAAAATATTTGAATGTAACCATTATGTCGAGGTAGGGGTTCGGTTTCTGCTCCATCGGGAGCTTGATATTGCAGCCTATCGATTTACCGCCTGCTTCCTTCGCCCCTCTGTTGGCGGCTTCCATGATGCCCGGGCCGCCCCCGGTCATCACTGCGAAACCCATGTTCGCCAGCTCGTACCCCATCTTCCGTGCGAGCTCGTACTTGGGGTTCCCTTCCTTCGTTCTCGCCGATCCGAAGACGGTGACGGCCGGGCCCACAAAATGGAGTATCCTGAAACCCCTCAGGAACTCCCGCATTACGCGGAAGAGGAACCAGAGCTCCCTCAGCCTCGAGTGAGGGCCTTCGATGAACTGCATCTCCTCCGTTTTGGGCTTCGGGCTTTTCTCTCTGTAGAAGAAGCTTTTCAGGTCTTTTAACAAGTTCGTTTTATTCGACCGGATTTGTTAACGGCATAGTCTCATAAATCCGCCGCATATCCTTTAAATACCTCAAGTCAACGGATAATGTCAATAGGTTCCCTGAGATAAATTAACGGTATTCGAAACCCTGTTTCCGATATGCTCAATAGACGGTTTTGCCAGGCGCATTGCCGGGTTCGACAATATAGCCGTTAATGATCGCCGTTACGTATTCCTTTCCCTCTTTACCGTCGTACTCGCCGCCTTCGGCCAGTCTGTCCGAGTAGTCGAAGAGGTACTCGTAGAGCTTTCTGTCCTGATACGTATTACTCAATCTGAGGGTCGGGTTCGCTGTAATGGCGTTTTCCCACGCCTCTCTTACGTCCGCCCAAAATGGAGCCGTCCGCTCCCAGTATTCCTTAGCCGCGGTGTCGTTAAAGTCCGATAGCCTTTCGTACCTGTCGAGTCCGATCTCCTTTGCGAGGTAGGGGTCGCTCCCGAGCTCCTTACCTTTCTCATCCACGATCATTTTGAGGTTGTCCTGCTCGTGTACCCACCCGCCCGGAGTGATCGTGATGCGGTTCACGCCCGAGAGCACGTTATAATCGTCCCTGACGCTGAATTCCCGCCTCGGAAGGGGTCGCCATGTGACGGGGCTCGTCCATGTCACATAATTACCGTCATATACCCACTCCCCGAGCGCCTCGTATCTGGGCGTGTCGTCTACCTGATACACGGCCTGGGACCACTTTCCCGCGGCCTCGCTACCGGGGACCCGAACGTTCTGCCATGTATTACTGCCTCGATATTCGAGTATCTCAACGTCCTCGTAAGTCCAGTCCTGACGCCAGTGTTTGGTGACCGCCGGGCCCTCTACATTCCCGTTCCCGTCGAGGAAATACATGACGAGGATATGCTGGAGGCTTATAAAGTTCCCCTTGTCCTCGATAACCTTTATGTATTCCGTCGCCCAGGACTGATAGGGACGGTCAACTTTGTATCCGGTACGAAGCGGTATCGTCTCGATGAAGTTAAAAGTGACCCTGTATATTCCGGCCATAGAAAGGATAGCGCGCCTGTCACGCTCAAACTTCGTAATTCCCGGTTCCTGAATAGCGATCAAGCCGGGATTGGGGGATTTGTCCAGGGTTACAGGGGCACCCGTGGTCACGCCACCTCTGGGCTTCATGGAGTCGTTCTCGGAGTATGCCCAGCTGAATGTGAATTGCTCCTCTGCCGGCGGGCTGTTTTGAACGGCGGTCTTGGCGGCGCAGCCGCTTGTAACGATCAGCAGATAAATGAGCACTGGCAGAAGCCTTTTCGTCATGACCGATCTCTCTCGTAATAAGATTTGCCGGAAGCGGGATATGAGGTCTTTTCATCCCCGTTTCAAACAATTGAAAACATTTAAAGATTACCCAAACTGAAGAAAGATTCGAGTTGATGCCTGATTTTCGTAATAATCCGGGGGAAATAGTTTTAATGATAAATACCGGATCCTTCTTATTTGCTCCTAGCAGAGCCGCGGATTCGATTCAGCGGTATATTTTGTACTAAGTAACGTAAAGAAATTCTAGGGTCGCTCGGTATTCGAACGGGAACTGGATGGCCGAGAACCTCCCGCACATCGATGAGACCGTGGACAGGCTCGCTCTGAAAAAAAAGTACGACGTCCAGCTCCTGAGACGTATCTTCCGCTGCGCGTTTCTTATGTCGGAGAGGAACCTGGGGGCCATTTTCGTCTTAGGGGAGTCCGATAGTATACTAAAAAAATCGGACCCTCCCGAGATAAGCCCCTATGCCACGATATCCAATACGGACATAGGCAGGCTCACGGATAATGAGATCATAAATTATGCAAAACAGGACGGGGCGACGATCATCGATGCTGCAGAAGGCAAGTTCAGGGGCTGCATGGTGCTCCTCCGTCCGAGCGCCGACACCCAGGCCGAAATAGGCATCGGCAAGGGAGCCAGGCACTCGAGCGCGTCCAAGATGAGCGCCGAGGCCCATTGTCTCGCAATTACCGTCTCCCAGGACGGTCCGATCACGGTTTACGACAGCGGGGAGCGCATCCCGACCATCTGAAGAAACGCAACCCTCAAACATACTTGCTACGGAACGGGATAAGGCGTGTTCCGGTCCGCATAATGTCGATATTTATTAAAGGTTGACGGCGAGATTTAAATAAGTTAAAATACAGTTAAGGTTGCAGTAGTTCTTGTCAAATGTAAGATTACCATCTGAAAACGATTTTGAACCACTTGCATAACCCAATTTAAAACAGGAGGTAGTACCCTAATGGCAGAACGTAAAATTGGCACTGTAAAGTGGTTCAATTCTACAAAAGGTTTCGGTTTCATTGAGGTCGAGAACGGCGATGACGTTTTCGTTCACTATAGTGAAATAAAGGCGACCGGTTTCCGCACTCTGGAAGAAGGTCAGCGCGTAGAGTTCACCGTTGTAAAGGGACAGAAAGGTCCCCAGGCTCAGAACGTAGTACTGGCTTAACGGTAAAAAAATAGTGAGCCGGGTACTCCGGCTCACTACTCCTTTAGTCTCAACCCTTACTTAAACGCTCTTATACTTCCGATCTTATACTTCTGGTTTCCTGTAATCTGATCGAATTCGACGCGGCTGTTTACGTTGGGTATTTCGGGTTTGAACGCGAAGTTCGTGATCGGCTTGCCGAAGACCCAGTCTTTTATTAATGCGATGAACTGGGGTGATTCCGCCATGTTTTTATATGTGATCACGAGCTTTCTCGGGACCGGGCGTTTACCTTCTTCGATCCATATCTGCCAGTCTATGTCCTTCTCGACGAATACCAGATGGTGGCAGTTCGCGCCCATCACCTTGCTGATACCGAAATATGCCCCTGAAATTATGTTGGCCGTCATGACTTTGTACGTGTCTATAAAAAGGAACTCGCTCAAAGCAGGGGTAAACTGATATTCCTCTTTCAGCTTGTTCAGGGCCTGGTCTACGGAAGATGGGAGCGTTGCGAGTGAAAAGTCGTTGAGCGGCACTTCGAGGAGCGTTGCCTGTCCCGCGTCGTACCAGAGCTTATATCCCCCGAGGTCGCTTACATAGCCTGCATAGAATTTGTCCGGCTTCTTGAGGTATACCGTTTCTTCCGCATTGTATTGAATCTTCTGCTTGGATTCAAGCACGTCGTCGAACATCATATCCGCCTTGTATGTATACTCGTATTGACTGCCCATGTAATAGCTCATGTCCTGGAGAATGCCCGCCGCCTTGGGGTCTATATTGGGATTTACATCCTGGGCAAAGGCGCTATCCTGCGGGAATAATGAGCCGTGGCTTGCGAGCAACACGATGATGAATATAGAGAATGAGATTGGACTCAGCTTCTTTAGTAAAAATTGTGCAGTTCTGATCATAATACCCCTCCTTTTTCTTTATGGTAAGCCCGTATTTTATCTTTGTAAAGCCTCCGGGTATCGAATAGGAGTTTATACATTATCATAATTCGTTCGCTGATTTCAACATACGGGCGTTCGGTCCGGACGGGAGACCGACTATCCTGGTGTTACGAATTTTCTATTCAACGGAGTGACTTAAACCCCCGGATACGGTGTATGCCATGAATCCATTGACTCGACTGTATTGACATAAAATTGAAAGAGACCAATAATTTGGAAAATGTTTAATCAGTGCCGGATGTAATCCGCGGTCGAGACGGACGGCAATTGGTTAATTTCGATAATTCAATGCCATAAGGAGATGCGCGATATGAACTTTTTGCGTGCTGCTGTATTGCTTCTGTTTGCCGCCCAGTTTTTCTTTATTCCGCGATCATATGCGGGATTTAGTTTTGTGCCGAACGATTTGATGACTACCGATTTCGGCCCTGCATACGCCGACATACTGCTCGAACCGACTAACTTTTTGCCGTGCCAGGGCGGGCCGTTCGCTCTTTGTTATTATTCCGGCCCCGATCCCGAATCATGTGTGCTTACCGGAGACGGTACGTTCGCAAATTGCAAATGCTTCGAAATCGCGTACGGGAAATATTTCGTCGATATAAACGCGATACTCGATCTGAACGAATATCTTGAAACGGTGGATGCCTGCGGCGCCGACGGAAGCGGATGTCAGGCTACGAACTCGGCACCCGTCTGCGCATCGATAAACGGCGGAAACTTTATTCCCGGATCTGACGCTATATCCGTGTTCAGTTTCGATTGCGTACCCGAAGAGGGCATAGGTGAGACGAACTGCGCGCAGTCCCTCTATGCGGGATGCATGACGGCTCCCTGTCTCAGGACCGGAGAAGAGGGGATCGTTGAATGCTCGTGCCCGACCTACGACGGCCCCTATCAGGTGGGGCTCGACAATCAGGCTTGCCTGCTGGAGGACGATCACGTTTGGTCAGCCGCTTATAACCCTAATCTAACGGGCACTACCCCCGCGCCCCCGCCGGGAGGCTGTATTCCTGATGCGCCGGAATCGCTCGGAGGCTGTCCTCTGATTACAGCGGATGTTCCGCCGCCGCCGCCGGACGTGGACTGCGGCGAGGTATGTGATGAATATAGCAGTTGTATTACCTCTAACGACGTTCAATCCGGATACACATGCGACGCTACACTATGCACGTCGCGCTGTAACGACAGAAATCTCGTAGGGGAAGCGTGCTCGGGGCTTCAGGGCTGCGAGATTTCAGAGATCGTAAAGCTCGAATCCGAGGTCGGGTGCAGTTGCTGCGCGAGCCAGATTTGCGGCTGCGAAGCGAACAACAAAACCGAGCAAACTGTATTCGGTCTCAATGAAAGACAGAGGGAGAAGGGTATAACGCCCCAGTGCGACACAAACGGCACCCTATGCGGGGAGGAGAAGCACAACGGAGGCTCCGGCTGCGCTCTCGCTTCTCAGGGCGGGGGAGACGGAGGCTTTCACGTACTGCTGATTCTGCCGGCCCTGGCGTTTACCATAATGTTAAGGAGAAGGAAGCGTCGTTGACCGGCATTATGCCCGGATGAATGGGGGGGATATATAATATGAGATATCTATTTGTCGCTCTGTCGCTCATCGTAGTACTTGCAGCCGCGGGTATTTACTTGAGCGCTCAACCCGTTAAGTGCGACGACTGCAATCAGGGGAAGAAATGCAACACTTCCTTTGACTGCGGGGAGATCGGGGTCTGCTATTGCCAGTATACCTTTGAGGAAGAGGACGGAGAAGGGACATGCTTTTTCGAATAGAAGCCCGGTTTAACCATTCGTAATTGATGTTCTGCTTATTCTCGTGAAGAGATTCGTCAATAATGCGGTCTGGCCGCTCTAATCCGAGACTAGTCGATTTACATCACACCTTGTTTTGTAAGGGCGTGGAGTAAACATCTAACACCCTCAAATTATTTATTAATTGCCTCACGAAACAAAAAACACAGCCAATAGCTTTTATAGACTTGCTTTTTAATTATATATCGAATATCATGAAACATGTAATCATTTATATAAACTCATGTTCTAAGGAGGGGAATATGTTTAATAGGGGTATGTTTATTATTTGTTTGCTCTTACTAGTTGGTGTAGCTTCTCAATTCTCATACGCTCAAAGTAAATCATATACATATTCTGGTATGTGCGACGGATCTGCGGCAGTCAAGCTGGATGAAAATTATTTTATCGTTGCGGAGGACGATGGGGAAGTATTGAGAATATATAAATTCAATGATTCTTCTGTTTCGCAAGTTGGAGCTGAAGATGATGTTCTGAAAAACCTCACAAGCGACTCCAAAGACGAAGTTGATATCGAGGGGGCGGCTCGTATCGGTAACCGTATATACTGGATATCATCACACGGACGAAATAAAGATGGAGAAATTTCAGGTAATCGATATAAGTTTTTTGCTACGGACCTAGATATAACAGCTTCTCCGCCGGAGCTGAGCTTGACTGAGAGTTACGACGGGTTGGTAACTGATGTCACGAAAAATGAATCTTGGAAAAAATCAAACCTCACCGGGACTCAGAAGCAAAAGTTAATTGATCTGCTAAACAATGCCACACGAATGGAGGAGGAGGCAGTACCGGACCTCGCTCCGGAAAAATCGGGATTAAATATTGAGGGCCTGGCGCAAACTGGAGACGGAAAGAGTTTGCTCATAGGCCTTCGTAACCCGCTGATTAATGGTAAGGCAATAATAATAACTCTGACAAATCCGGCAGATTTGGTTACTGGAAAAGGTCCTGCTAAATTCGGTAATTCTTACTTCCTAGAGCTTGGTGGTCTTGGGATCAGGGATATGATTTATTCAACTGAGCAAAAAACGTATTTTATTATTGGTGGCCCCTTGGGTAGTGATGGCATCTTCGAGATGTTCGAATGGGACGGGACTCAGGAAAATCAGCCCACATCTGTGACGACGCTCAAAACCTGCCCCAACTCGAGTCCCGAAGCGGTAATATATCACTCGAATGGTCCGCAGATACAGATAATCAATGATGAGGGAGATAAACTTGTCGGTGAAGAAAAATGTAAAAAAGTGAAAAAGCCCGATAAGAGCTTTACGGACAAATGGTATGATTTGAATTAAGCGCTGGTAATTTGAGAGAGCTATCGGATTCTTTGAAAGCGAAGGATTGGTTATGCCGATTCGCCTTATCCCTAATTCCTACTTGCACCCCTTTCTCAAGTCTCCTAACGATGAGGCGAAATCCCTCAACGCCGGAGGGACGTCAATACTGAGTAACATTATGTCTATAGGCTCCAGTTCCTGCTGGTAGGCATTGAAGGTATCCCCGCTGTCGTAAACGAGAGCGCTGCCGGATGCGTCGAAAGCCTGGATAGCCTCGCCCGCCGGCCTGGCGTAGGCTACGAAGGATTTCAGGTTTTTAACGTCCGCTTCGGACCCGACTATCCCGCTGCCCGTGTTACCGGACGTCAGCTGCAGCTGATCGCCTAGAACGGACTTGACTCCGACTCTGTCCATCACAAGAATTACGAGCCCCCCGCCGCTTTCATTGAAGGAACCGAGGTTCGCGATTTGGAAGAATACGGGTGGAGCGAGCTTCCCGGAATCCGCATGGCGGCACCCGAGGAGACCCGTGCCCGCAAAATCGTCCCTGCCGGAAACTACCTGGATAGACGGAATGACCAGATAGCACTCGGCGCTGCATATAGCATTCCGGGGAATGGAAGTCTTCGGGTCTTTTTTCGCATCGGCCGAAATTTCGTTAATCAATTTAGAGGAATTGTCGGATATCGTTTGAACGGGTGTTTTTACATCGAAGCCTTCTGTCTGTGCGTGTGATAAAGCTCCGGCATATGTAGCGGATAAAGCAGCGGATATTATCAGTATTGCGATATTTCTCATTGGCTCGGCTCCGGGGATATGGATTCTCAGAATTTCAGCGAATGATTATCCTATACGAGAAAAATTAAGGAACAGTTAATGCAGTGTTAATATATCATTAGTACTTCATATAGTTTTGAAGCGGCGGCACCTCCTTAGTCTCCGGGATATGTTTGTATACCCCCGGAGATTAGAAGCAGGTCTCTAAATCTTATATCAAATGATAGATGAGCATGAATACATACCGGAGGTTTTTCACTTTGTCCCTGACCTCATGAGTGTCGCTCATAGTCCTGACCTGAAGCTCAAGGAAGCTGTTGTAGTGTCTGGCGACAATACCGAATTCATCAAAGTCAATTCTTATGGGGTCATGGATCATCAAGGGGCGGACGTTCAGCTTGGCGCTCTCCACGATAATGTCGTCCCCGTCTACGTGCGCATGGAACCAGCGCTCGGAATCGGGCAGGGGCAGCTCGATCCCCGTTCCGATTTTTGATCTCAGGAGCTCCCATTCTTCCTTTTTGGAATCGCTGAATTCAATCTTTCTATCGAATAGCAATATTCTGTACCTCCTTTGTCTTTATCCGAATTGTGTAGAGAGAATTTAACAGGTTTTTAAGGAATTACTACTCTGTCGTGTTCCTTTACCCTGTTTCTTCGCCGGGCGGGGAGTACGCGGTTACTCGTCATCCACTATGGGCGTATCCTGATTAACGACAGGGTCCGGTTCGTTTACGACGGCTTCGGGCTCTTCGACGGCGGGTCCGGGCTCGTCCTCGACGGCCTCGCTGTCGCCGGCTCCGGGTTCGTTTACCACATTTACATCCTGGTTAATTACCGGTTCATCAACGACCTCGGGCTCAGGGTCTATGATGTAAGGCTCTGTCTGGTCGATGGGGGGATCGGGCTCCGTGATAACGCTGTCCGGCGATAGCGCCGGGTCGTCTATATCGCCCGGCTCCGGCGCCTGAGGCGTGTCCGGGATAGGGGGCACCATGTCATCGTCGTCGTATTGTATGAGCGGCGCCTCTTTTGCGGAGGAAAATACAGACGCATTGGCTATACCGGCGCTCGCGATTAACGCGGTAAGGCCGATGAAGGCCAACAACATTAATATATTACTTACCGATAACCTTCCGTGATCATTGTCTTTCATGCTTTCTCTCCTGTTGCTTTATTTAGTTGTTATATTTACCTTTTGTAAAATTGTCAATAGGGCATTGCCATACATCTGAAGCAAATCTTCCGCATACCATCACACGATTGAGTCCGGAATTCCTAGCGTACAAGAGGCGCGGTCTGTTTGACGAGCGGGGCTGATTGACGCACCAGGGGTGCGGTCTGGTTGACGAGGGGGGCTGATTGTCGCACCAGGGGCGCGGGCCGGTTGACGAGCGGGGCTGATTGACGTACTAGGGGTGCAGGCTGAGCGACGAGCGGGGACGGTTGTTCAACCAGCGGCGGGTTCTGATCGACAAGAGGGTACGATTGCTCGACGAGAGGCGCCGGATGGTCGACAAGAGGATCGGGCATATCTACAAGCGGCGCGGGCTGATCGACTAGCGGGTCGGTTTGTTCCACGAGAGGCGATTGATCGTCCGATAAAAATTCTTCCTCTTGAGGGCTATACTCCTGTATTTCTTCGTCCGGATAATATTCAGATTCATCCCCATACGGCCCGGGCTCCGTAAAATAAGGCTCGGCTTCGTCCATAGCCGGGCCGGCTTCGGGCGGAGGAGCGGTGTCATTTTCGTCATATTGAATAAGGGGTCTTTCGGATTCTGTGGTTAAACCGGCTCCGTATGCCTGGGTGTAAACGGGAGATAAAGTAAGCAGGACTATCGCTGCCGTCTTGAGCATGGGATGAAAAATAGCCGATATTCCTTGTCCTGATCCTTTGATAATATCTCTCATCACGAAGTATTGATGTTTTACGGGTTTATCGCCGGGCGTGCTGTTCAGTCTCTGACGGGTGTCGCCGATAAGACCTGAATATCGCCTAAATCGTAATTCTGGTTGCCCGCGCCCATCGTTTGTCCGCCTTTTAAATAGGTCATTTTGCTCTTCGGGGGAAGTGTGACCGGGAGCATTCCGGTCGATGTGGCGATGATACCGGCGGCGGGCGCTGAATATGAGGTGTATATAAGATTGACACGTACATCCTTGTACGTCACGTCGGCGGTGTTCTCAATCGTGACGGAGCTCAGGATTGCTACCCTCGCTGCGGTATAGAACGACCAGTCCGTGATTTTGATGTACCATTCCGGGTGAAGGACCTGGTTGCTGTCGTAGCTGAATTTATCCGAGTCTGTGGGGGTCTGGGCATAAGTCACCATACCGATGAATGTGATTATTAAAGTGAGTAACGTCGTTCCCATAATCTTCATAAAATAAAGTTTAATCAATATCGTTTGTATATTCCACAATAATATATTCCGGGTATATATATCAGCCCTCCATTGTTTAGAGACACTGGGTTATAATGTACGGAATTAAAAGCTATGAGACGGAAGATACTATTACTATTGATACTTGCAGCTGCAGCCGCCGGGTGGGCTTTCCTTGCGTACATGCTTCTTAATTACGACCTTACGGAGAAATACTTTGGTAAGGTTTACAAGAGACAGGCCCCCGATTTCGATCTGATCGATCAGGACGGACACCCCGTATCCCTCAATAGGTTTCACGATAAAGTCGTTCTCATTGAATGGGGGTACACGAACTGCCCGGACGTGTGTCCCGTAACCCTCTCAAAGCTAAATCAGGTGATGGAGAATCTGGGGGATAAGGCGAAAGACGTGCAGGTCCTGTTCATCACGGTCGACCCGGAGAGGGATACGGCGGAAAGGCTAAAAACATATGTGCCCTATTTTAACAAGAGCTTCATCGGAGTTACAGGCTCTCCGGAGGAGATTAAAAAGGCCGCCAGGGATTACGGCGTGACGGTTGTAAAGCACCAGGAGGTCTACGGGAGGAGTGAGAAGGACCATTGGGACAGGTATCTTGTGACCCATACGAACACCGTTTTTCTTGTGGGCAGGGACGGTACATTAATATTGACGTACCCGCATTATTTGCTCGAACCCGCGAACATCGCTTCCGATATTAAAAAGCTATTGCGGGAAAAGTAAAAAATCCCTAAAATGTAGATAACCATATATTGGGACAGGAGGATGTATGCGAGATTATTCCAAAGCTGCGGGAATGCTATTTATAATTTTCGTTGTTTCGTTTTTGTCGGTAAGCGGATGTGAAAATAACAAGCATAAGCCTATCGGAGAAACCTTCAGGAATCCTCCCATCATTTCCAGTGTTGGAGGAGTGATCGACGAAGAATTCGATGTCCTGTTCTCTCAGAACGAAGTGAACGGGAAAGAATTCATGAGCCCTACTTATAACGGCCTTTACACGCCGCCCGTGCTTAGGGTAAATCCGGGGGATACGATCAGGCTCAGGGTGAACAATTTTATCGACCAGATGACCAACGTCCATTATCACGGCATGAACGTAAGCCCTTTAAGCCCTTCTGACGATATTTTCATCATGATAACGCCCTCGGGAAGCTTCGACTATGAAGTAGAAATCCCCGAAGACCACCCGGAAGGTATGTTCTATTACCACGCCCACCTCTTCGGCCTCACGGAATATCAGATCATGAGCGGGCTTTCGGGAGGGCTCATCGTTAACGGAGTGCTCGCCCCATTCCCTCAGCTCAATGGCATTAAGGAGCAGATCATGTATCTGAAGGACGTACAGATAATAGACGGCGTGGTTCCGCAGGGGGCTGATATAGATATTAGCGCGCCTACGAACCCTACGGTCAACGGACAGACGAACCCTGTGCTTACTATACGCCCGGGCGAGACGCAGTTCTGGCATATAGCGAACATAGGCGCCGACCACTACTATAACCTCGTGCTCGAGGACCATGAGTTCTATGAAATTGAAAGAGACGGAAACAGGCATAACCAGACAGTGGTAAAGGACGAGGAATTCATGCCGACAGCCTCCAGGGTTGGAGTATTGGTTCAGGGGGGCAAACCGGGGACTTACAAGCTCAGGGCCAGGAAGATAAGCACGGGACCACAGGGAGACCAGTACGGCGGTGAGACTGTGCTGACCATGGTCGTCGAGGGCGACCCGGTCGAGGACCCGATCGAGCTTCCTATTTCAGAAGCCGAATTCCCGGTCGTGGAGAATCTCTGCGATCAGCCGGTGCAGAGGAGCAGGAATTTCGTATTCTCCGAAACCGAGGACGGGGACACCTTCTTCATAAACGGACAGGTATTCGATCCCGAACGGGTCGATACTGTCGTACATATTGGAGACCTGGAGAGGTGGACGCTTCAGAATACGTCACAGGAGCTGCATGTATTCCACATTCACCTTACGGACTTCCAGGTGTGCGAGATTAACGGTGTGGAGCAGCCGTTCGTAGGCTGGCAGGATACCGTGAACCTGCCTTATCAGGGACAGGATCCGGACTTTGAAGGGCCCGGTGAGGTCGTGGTGGTTATCGATTTCAGGAACCCGATAATAGAGGGCAAGGCGGTTTACCATTGCCACATCGGGCAGCACGAGGATAACGGAATGATGGCTGTGTTCGAGGCCTGTTTCGCTGACGAGTGCCCTCCCGAGGAGATGTGACGGGGCCTGAAATCGACTTGATATATTAGATTATAATTGGCAAGTAAATTACCGGAATTATTCTAATTTATCGGGGACGAGGGTTCCTAGTTCCTTTACGGCTGCGAGGACGAGCTCCTTTAATCCGTTTCCCGTAGCGGAGGATACCGGGTAAATCATGATCCCCATCTTATCGAAATATTTTTTGACCTCTTTGAGCTTCTCTCTCGCCTCTGTAATGTCTATTTTGTTGGGCGCGACGATCTGAGGCTTCTTTGAAAGCTCGGCGCTGTAAGCTCCGAGCTCCCTGTTCAGGGTCTCGTAATCGTCGATAGGGTCCCTGCCGGTGGCTGGTGAGAGGTCGAGCAGGTGTACGAGGAGCTTCGTCCGCTCGACGTGCCTGAGAAACTGGATTCCGAGTCCCGCACCCTCATGAGCGCCTTCAATAATGCCCGGTATATCCGCGACTACGAACGTTTTTCCATCCCCGTAGCTGACCACCCCGAGGTTCGGCACAAGCGTCGTGAAGGGGTAATCTGCGACCTTCGGCCGTGCGGCCGATATTCTGGAAATGAGCGTGGATTTCCCGGCGTTCGGAAACCCTATTATGCCCACGTCCGCGAGGAGCTTCAGCTCGAGGCGTAGTGTCCTCTCTTCGCCTTCGCCTCCGGGCTCGGCTATCTTGGGCGCCTGGTTGGTCGATGTCGCAAACCGGGCGTTGCCTTTCCCGCCCTTGCCGCCTTTCGCGACGAGCAGTGTTTCGTCCTTTTCGGTAAGGTCCCCCAAGACTTCACCCGTTTCGAAGTCCCTGGCGATCGTTCCTACAGGCACCGGGATGTAGAGGGTATCGGCGTTCTTACCGTGCATGTCCTTTCCCTTTCCGTGCTCGCCCCTTTTCGCCTTGTAGTGCTGCCTGTACCTGTGGTCGAGGAGGGACGACATATTTTCATTCGTCTTAAGAATGACATCGCCCCCGTTTCCGCCGTCGCCCCCGTTCGGACCTCCGCGCGGGACGTACTTTTCCCGCCTGAAACTGACACAGCCCCTTCCTCCGCCCCCTGACTTCACGTATATCTTCGCTTCATCGATGAACTTGACCATGGGCTGATATTATAATCGATTAAAAAAATATTTCGGAACAGCCCGAATTGTGTCGTTGCGGAGAAAGTGCCTGAAGGGGTGATGTATAATTTAAAAAGCTCTTGAGAGAGCAGCCTGTATAGTTTAGCTTGAAGTTTATTTATAAAATGAAACCCTTCGGGAGAGAAACAAAATGTCCAAACCCACTTCGAGACAACACGGATGGACGTCGTCTTCGGAAATCCGGGAGCCGGTGCCAGAGCCTTCATATGCGGAGCGGGTGAGGACCCTCGTTCACAGGAACAGAATGGGGACGCTTTCGACTAATTCGAAGAAGCACCCGGGCTCGCCCTTCGGCTCGCTCATGCCGTACGGACTGGACGGCAAAGGGCGTCCGATATTCCTTATCAGCACCATGGCCGTGCATA